>ODAK010000870.1_pt1 | contig 34198 bp, 28 predicted proteins | sample 1539591 | NCBI WGS metagenome assembly ODAK01 (sample SAMEA3539303, study PRJEB22396) | soil metagenome | biome: tundra; feature: field; material: soil | place: USA | collected 2010-05 | depth 0.15 m | reverse complement strand
TGAACTCGTAGGCCTTGTAGCTGCCGACGGAACTGACCAGCGCGAAGATCACCACGAAGCTGAGCAGGAAGGCAAACGTGCTGCGTTGCGCGGGATTGTTGAGATCGAACCTTGGAAAATGGGGCGGCACACCTACCGCGCGCAGCCGCCGCCGCCGCTCGATCACCAATCCAATGGGGACCAGAATGAGCCCCAGAACCAGGAATCCCGGCGCCACCATGTAGGCCAGAATGCCGATGTAGGGAGATGAGTGGCTGGCCAGGACGTCAATGAGAACCAGCAGAACGATGTTGGCGATGGCCACGCCGGCCAGCGCCAGACCGATCAGGCTGATGGGATTTCTAATGAGATTTTGCGAAACTGGCGGATGATCGCGTAGAGGATCCACCCTCTGCGTGTCCTCAGTCATTTATTGATTGTCCCTTCTTCGCCTCACCCCAGTGCAAGTCACGCACCTTCAGTGTTGCAGAACTTACCACAATAAAGCATATGGCAATCAAAAAACCCGAAAGTGCCGCTTACCTAACCCCAAAGTCGCCGGGCTTTTTCCGGCCTGGTCCCTAATTCTTGCTTGCGACCGTCTCCTCTTGCTCCTTCATGGCCGCCTGGCCCGGCTCTGCTTCTTCTTCCTCCGAGCCCTTGGCCCGCTCAATCGCAAGCGGATCGAGAGGATGCTCATGCTCATAGGCCTCAACCGACATCTTGCCGTCATACCAAGCCCAATTCATGGGATAAGCATCGGGATCGAATATCACTGCGTACAAATGCCATACGATAATGGCCAAGGTGGCGAGTATGGCTTCATACCAGTGGATGGCGAGCGCGACATCGATCCACCACCCCGGCACTCTTTCGCCCACCCCAACTTTAAACCACACCATCAACCCGGTGTTGGCCATCACGAACATGCCCCACACCAACGCCCAGTACTCGGCCTTCTCGGCATAGGTGAAGCGGCGGAACAGCGGACGCTGCTCGCTATAACCCAGGTAGTAGCGGAATGCGTCACGTGCGTCGGTGACGTCCTTCCAGTCGGGCAGCATGTCCTTGATCAGGCGGCGGCCATCCGGGGTCTTGACCACATACCACAGATGGAACAAGCTGACCGCGATCAGCACCACTCCGGCCACTCGATGGACGATGCTGCGCACCGCTTCGTTGACGAACAACGTACCCAGCCACGATGACGGATAGCGCAAGGCAAAGCCGGTCAGCACCAGCGTGAAGAAGCTGCCGAGCAGGATAATATGCTGCACCCGCTGTCCCCGCGTCATGCGGAACAAAATGCGGGGCTGTCCGATGCGGTGCAAGATGAGCTTCTTGCGGAACACGATCAGGTTATGCAGCACCATGCCGCCGATGACACCGATGATCATCCAGATATAGAACTTACTGATATAGCCAATCACCTTGCTGCTGAAGTCGGCTTTCGCCACGCCGTCAGAATGCACCTTGAAGCTGATGAATTTCTCGTTGGCCCCAGGATGACATTGCCCGCAGGTCTTCGCCAGGTTGGCATGATTGATGGTGGAGCGCGGATCACGGGAAGGCAGAATGTTATGCACCCCGTGGCAACTAGCGCAATTCGCCACCGTCGTTGAACCCATCTTCGATGCCATGCCGTGATAGCTGGACAGGTAGGTGTTGACCTGGCCCGAAGGCATGCCAAACTCGTTGGAGAGACGCACGCTGCCATGGCACTGCGCACAATCGCTGCCGACATTCGCCGACGCCACCGAGGAACTGGGGTCCGTGGGGGCTTTGATGGTGTGAATGCCGTGGCAGTCGGTGCACACTGGCGCCTGCCAGTTGCCGCGTGCGATCGCCTGGCCGTGGATGCTTTGCACGTACTCCTGCCTGATATTGTCGTGACACTTGGCGCAGGTTACGGGAACGTTGAATTTGCTAATCGGCGACTTGGGATTGGTGGCGGCCAGAATATCGTGCTCACCGTGACAATCCGTGCACACCGCCGCCTTGTCGGAACCGGCAGCCACGGCTTTGCCGTGAACACTTTGCTGGTACGAGTTGAAGGGAGCGGAGCTTATGCCGCTCGATGCCATCACGAATTTCTGTCCGTGACAGGCGCCGCAGGTTTGCGGAATGTTGCCCCGAGCTACTTTTGACTTGGGATCGCTCGCCGGCAGAATCTCGTGGACGCTGCCATGGCAGTCCTGGCATTTTGCGACATTGCTGTTACCTGCCACGGCCGCCTTGGCATGGACCCCGTGATCGTATGCCGTTTGCTCGCCGGCATGACAGGAGGCGCATACGGGTGTGGCTGGCGTGGGATCGTGGGGAAACGCCTTGATGTCTTTGTGACAATCGGTGCACCCGAAAACACTGTGAACGGAGGCCTTGAATTTCGCATCATCCACATGCAAGCTGACTGGTTTGCCCTTCTCCTCTTTGCTGAGAGTGGAATCGCTATGGCAAGCCAGGCAGTCCTCGTTGCTCATCTTGGGAGGGGTCTTGGCCACCGCCGACGTGCACAGCAACAAGGCAACTAAGAGAACCAGACCGCAACGCTTCACCGAAACCCTCGCTTCCGCTGGACACAGCACCTGTTGCCGTGTCACCTATAAACATCGCCGATGATGAGGGGAAGGGGCAGTGAGTGGACTCACCCGCGGGTGTGATTGAGGTCACACCCCGGAAGCCTCGGCCCGCGAGATGTGAGTGGCATCACCAACGGAAGAACGAAAAAAAGCCCGCGACGCATCGCGGGCCGAAGGCAATTCCTGGCTTAGACCAGCAAAGCACGTGGGCGGAACATGATGCGCGGCCGGCGGGTGCGTATCATGCCGATGGTGCGAACGCGCTCGTAGGCTACATGCAGGTCCTGACTCAATATATGCACGATTTGCAGGCAAACCTCGCGATGTTCCCGCAAGAACTTCAGCAGATCTTTTCTGCGAACGAAAACGACTTGCGAGTTGTCCAGCAATTCTGCCGTGACCTCGTAAGGGGTATTGGACAGGGCAGCCCCCAGTCCCAGCACTTCTCCAGGGCCGGCGATCCGCAAGGTCAGCCGTTTTCCAGTATCGGAGCAAATGGACAGCTTGGCCCGGCCATCGCACAAAATGTAAATGCCGCGGACCGGCCGCCCCTCGGCGAACAGGACCGTGCTCCTGGGGTAAGAGGTGAGCGATTTGATCTCGTCGAAAGATTTCAACGACTCCGCGGGCATGTCGCAAAAGAGCCGATCGGGACGGAAATCGCAGGTCAAGCAACTCGACGACTGAATCATGCTCTCCATAATCGAGTTAATACGTCTCCGCCCGCTGCAATGCAGTGATTGCAGTCACCGATTTCCGTGACCTTGTTCACACGGCGCGGGGCTAATTGCTCTGCCCAGCCTGCTTCGGAATAGCGGCAGAAGCCATCAAGTTACGTCCCGGCACGCCGCTGCGGAAGCCGCAATCGGCAGTAATCACAACCCTTTAGCTCACTGGTTAATAGCCAGTGCCTTGAGGGCCGCCTTGTTGCGGATCAGCAGAGTCGAACCTTTTGCCTGTACAATCTGGCGCCGTTTCAAATCGGCAAACAAACGCGTTACGGTCTCACGGGAGGTGCCAATCATCTGCGCGATCTCCTCGTGGGTCAGGGCCAGCTTCACCCGCGGCTCCGCTCTCGCGGCTTCGCCGTTCTTGGCACTCCACTCCAACAGCAGCTTCGCCAATTTCTCGGCCGCCGAGTGCGAAAGACCGAGCGAGCGGATCTCGCGGCACGCGGTGTTGTACTTTTCGCTCAATTGCTCGGCTACCCGCAGGCAGGCATCGGCGTGTTCCTTGAGAAAACGCAGGAAGTCTTCGCGCTTGACGAAGTTCACCTGGCAAGGATCGACCGTTTCGGCGGTCAGCTCGTAGGGCTTCCCGCTCACCGTGGCGCTGAGGCCCAGCACTTCTCCCGGTTCGGCAATCTTCAAGATCAGCGTCTTGCCATCGGTGGAGCAGATGGAGAGCTTGACGCGGCCTTTGCACAGCACAAAAATGCCGCGCGGCGTCTGGCCCTCGACGAACAAGACCGCGCCCTTCGGGTAGGCAGTAGCGTATTTGACGGATTCAAAGGTCTGCAAGGCAGCCGGTGGAAGATCGCAAAATATGTGTTCGGCCCGCATCTTGCAAGCCAGGCAGCTTTCTATGATGTCCAAGCCATATGGTGTAAGCACGACGACCCCCTGTACTTCAAATCGTATCCCCGTGTCATACGGCCGGATTGCGCGTGCAACGCGCTTCCGGGTGGAAACCCTGCCCTGCCCCTTGTCCCTTGCCCGCACTTGCGTGAGTGTCCTCCGTCACCTAACGAGGTGATCAGCTAAATTGCGGAGAACCCCCATGTTTAGCGTTCCGCGGCGTTCTGGGATCTTTGTGGCAGTCAAGGTTTTACTCCAGATACAGTCCAGCGGAACACTCCTACCGCACACCCAACAAGTACACAGATCACAACCGTTTGTGACATAGGACGGGCTGCCCCGGCGGCAGCGGCTTTTTTTGGCGGGATCGCCGCAGATTAGCTGCTCGGTTGGATAAGACGCGCCAGGCACGTTGGCACCGGAAGGTCCGCCGCCTTGCACAATGCGTATTGGAGGGGCAAGGGTTAGCAGCCTCGTGCTCGATCCGATGGAGCCTTCCCTCCAGCTTGGCAATGCCGCTGGAGGTGACAAGGGCCGGCGCTGTGGCGTAAGGCATGAGAGTGCCTTGGACTTTCGTAACTAACCCGACAGGGGCAGCGTTTCTTCGTGCGAGTCCACGCGCGCCCCGCAACATTCCGTATCATGTCCATTGCAATGAAATTAATGCTGCTTTGTTTCTGCTGCCGTGCAGGTCTTACAGAGGCCCTGCACCTCAATAGTAAACTTTTCCAGCCTGAAACCTGAGGGAAGTTTGCGGCGCAGTTTGACCGGACCCAGCGAATCGAAGTCCAAATCGGTAATGGACCGGCAACGCGTACAAACCAGATGGTGGTGGGGATGGTGATTGGCGTCGATACGCCACGAGCCATGATGAGGACTGACCTCGCGCAGCATGCCAGCGTGCACGAAGGTCTTGAGGTTCTTATAAACCGTCGCGAGTGAGATCGACGGCAAGTCTTGTTTTACCTGCTCGTAGATCTCCTCCGGCGAATAATGCCCGGGTCGTGACACCAGCGCCTCGTAGATTTTTTGCCTCTGGTGTGTCGCCACCAGGCTGTGCTTTTGGCACAACCGGCGAAACTCGTTGTAAGCCTCCCGGCGCATACTTATCAGATGATAATAGTTATTAAAGGATTCAGAATCTCTCTGTCAAGAAGTTTCACCACAGGGGCACAAAGACACAGAGATAATCTTTCAACTGGCATCCTGAGGCGGGAGCGGCGTCTGCGCTGCCGCACACCGACGGGTTCGAAGGGCCCCTATGGCTGTGCAAACGATACAATCAACCCTCCATGCCCTTTCGTCGCCTCTGCGTTTTCTGCGGTTCCAATACGGGCACGCGTTCTGCTTATCGTGCGGCTGCTGAACGGCTTGGAGTACTGCTGGTCGAGCGCGGAATCGAGCTCGTGTACGGCGGTGGAAACATAGGCCTGATGGGCGTTCTCGCTGACATGGTGCTGGCGCGAGGGGGCCATGCGATCGGCGTGATTCCCGAATCGCTCATGGCGAAGGAAGTTGGCCATACCGGCCTGACCGAGTTGCGCATTGTGGACTCCATGCACGAGCGCAAGGCGCTAATGTCCGACCTCTCCGACGGCTTCATCGCGCTTCCCGGCGGCTTCGGCACGCTCGAAGAATTCTGCGAGGTGGTGACCTGGTCGCAGCTAGGTTTCCAGTCGAAGCCCTGCGGTTTGCTTAACATTGAGAACTATTACGCTTCTATGCTGGAACTGTTTGACCACGCCGTGAGCGAAGGATTCTTGCGCGAAGAAACCCGGAGGCTGGTGCTGGACGACGAAGATCCGGCGCGGCTGCTGGAGAAAATGGCAGCGTTTCGATCTGAGCCGGTTGCGAGGTGGATCGAGCGGGAAGAGCGGTGAGTTTGTTTGGTTTAGCCGAAGTGTAAGAATGCGGCCCTTAGCGAAGGCCAGCCCCCTTGAGAACGAATACGACGTTGGATAACGGGGTCGCGTACTCCCTTCACTCTGGGCCTTCGCCGCCCTGCGCGATTCAGAGAATGTTCACCGCCCTCGCTGCCAGCAATACGATGATGGCCAAGGATATGAGTGATTGCAGCATCATCAGGGCCTTCGCCCACCGCGACAGGATCTGCGTATCCGTGGGAGACAACGCTGTGCTGGTATTGAACGAGAGGAAAAGATAGTCGACGAAGCTAGGATGCCAGCGGTCGGGCTTCGCCGGGGACAGCTCGTGAAGGGCCATCTGAGGAAACAGAAACGCGCCGAGCTCATGGCTTTTTGTCTTCTCCCGCCGGTAGGGGCCTCCAGCATCTAACTTCCAATACCAGGCGGCAAACACCAGCACGTTGCTGATCCAGAGGGAACCTGCCGACTGCAGCAGATGAACAGGCGATTCCTTGTGGCTTGGCAGGAAGCGTATCAGTAGAACGAGGGATGCGATCACGGCCAGGGTGACGGAACTGATCAAAACCAGTCCGCCAACCGACGCGATCTGGTCAGCACCTCTCGAATGAGAAATCGAGACAAATGTGGCGAGTACAACAAACACGGTAACTAATACCCAATTGGGCCCAAGGCTGAGTATCTCAGGCAAGGAAAAATGAAGAGCTACGACCGCCGCCAGCGCCAGAATGACCGGCCAGCGAGGCTCGACATAGGTAGATCGGTTGGACATGAATTCGATGATACTGCCGGATAGGCCGTTCAGGCGAAGCGATAGCGGGCCCGCACTACCCGTGCAAGCGGATACACCAATCCTGGAACCGCTCTAAGAAAACCCCATGAACGGAGTTACTGAGGTGGGACGGAACTATAAGCGTCAATCGGCTACTTGTTCGGGACCAGTCTGGCGTTTTCGTACTGACTGAAGACGGCATTAGCGCCCTCGTGCGCCGGGGTTCCTGCCAGCAACTGTTCTTTGCGGTAAACCAGGCTGCTGGCATTGTAGGTCGCCAGTTCGAAGCCATGACCGTGGGTGATTGCGTCCGTGGGACAGGCTTCCACGCAGTAGCCGCAAAAGATACATCGGTTGTAATCGATGTTGTAAACCTTGGCGTAGCGCTCGGCGCCGCTCACCCGTTTCTCAGCCGTGTTCTCGGCGGCCTCGATGTAGATGCAGTTCGAGGGGCAGGCGGCGGCACAAAGGAAGCACGCAACACATTTCTCCAGTCCGTTCTCGTCGCGCTGCAATACGTGCATTCCGCGAAAGCGCTCCTGGAACATCGCGCCCCTGGTCGGACCGGGGCCATCGGGATAATTTTCGACGATGGTGGGTTTGAACATCTCCATGAAAGTGACGCTCATGCCCTTGGCGATCGCCGCAATGTTTTTAACAATTCCCATGATCGTTTTCAGTATAACAATCCAGTCAGTGTGCTGTGCCTCCGCGACCGGCGGTCGCTAGCGGCCTGTTCCGGCCCGCTTAACGAAACCGGCTTTCAGTAACTCGAAGTGATGTTGCGCGTGGCCGGCTGCAATATACGCCAGCGCGCGGACGGTCACTGGATTTCCATTGGCAATGCCAGACCGCGTCTCGGCCTCTGGAGGCAACGAGCCGAAGAGAGCGATAGTCGCTTTGCGGATGCTCTCCAGTTCGGTCAACAGGTCGTCCACACTGCGCGAATTGGAATGCGCTTCGCGGACGTAATCGTCCTGCTCGAAACCGCGCAACTCGCCGGCATCGCCACGCGCAAAGCGCAACGCGCGGTACGTCATGACCCGCTCGGCGTCGCACAGGTGTCCGAGCACCTGTTTGATACTCCACTTCCCCGGCGCTGGCGCCGCAGTGGCAGCCTCGTCGGAAACCCCAACCAGCAGTTGCCTATATTCTCCAAGCTGCTTGGCGAGGAAATCGAGGACCGGGCCTTCGGGAACGCGGGCAATGTAGCTTTTGTAGTACTCGGCGTATTCGGTGGGGTCGGGGCGGGTAAGCATGGCGGTAAAACTGTGCCACAGATCACGGCACCGGGGCAAACGAAGAAGCTGTCGGCCGTCAGTTGTCAGGAAGAAGGATCGAATATCACAGGCAATGGCTTGAAAAGGTTATAAGCGCTGTGTCGTCCCTGAAGGGACTCCGGTTCTTAATGCGCACGCTACCCAGGGCTCACGCCCTGGGCTAACACAAATTCCGCCCTTCGGGCTGGGGTGTCCGCGGCCCCAGTTTCATTGCCTATCCACGAATAAACCTGCCAGCGCTTGCATAGTAGCTCGTCCGATTGGGATGGCTGACGGCTGACGGCCGACAGCTTCTTCACTCCAGCCCAAACTCCCGCCACCGCTTGGTCACCTGCTCCTTGGTTTTCTCGTCCATGCGGATCTCGTCCGGCCACGGGCGGGTGAAGCCTTCGCTCGGCCACTTGCGTGTGGCATCGACGCCCATCTTCGAGCCGAAGTCGGGCAGCCGTGAGGCGTGATCGAGCGAGTCCACTGGCCCGAGCGTGAACTGGATATCGCGCTCGGGGTCGATGTTGTTCAGCACTTTGAGCGTGACGTCGGCGATGTCCTGCACGTCCACGTCTTCGTCCACCACCAGAATGCATTTCGTGGACATCGCCTGTCCCAGCGACCAAATCCCGTTCATCACCTTGCGCGCCTGGCCGGGATAGGACTTCTTGATCGAGACGATCATCAGGTTGTGGAAGATGCCTTCGATCGGCAGGTTCACGTCCACAATCTCGGGAATGGTGACGCGCATCAGCGGCAGAAATATCCGCTCCACCGCTTTGCCCATCCACGCGTCTTCCATTGGGGGCTTGCCGACGATGGTGGTCGAGTAGATCGGGTTCTTGCGATGGGTGATACAGGTGACATGGAACACGGGGTAGAGATCTTCCGGGGTGTAGAAGCCGGTGTGGTCGCCGAACGGCCCTTCCATCCGCAGTTCGTCCAGTAGCACGTAGCCTTCGAGCACGATCTCCGACGAGGCCGGCACCTCCAGGTTGACGGTCTCGCACTTCACCAACTCGACCGGCTTCTGCCGCAGGAATCCGGCAATCATGTACTCCTCGATATCAGGCGGCGCAGGCACGATGGAAGAAAACATCATCGCCGGATCGGTGCCGATGGCGACGGCCACATCCATTTTCCCTCCGACCTGCTTCCCTTCCGCTACCCGCGAGCCTCCACCAGAGCGCGCCATCATGTCCAAAGCTGCGGTAGCGGGATGTGCCTCGCCGGCCGCCGCGGCCCGGCGCATTTGTTGGCGATAGTGCTCGGCTCCTTGCTTCTGGCGCTGCCAATGCATGCCAGCACTGCGCTGGTCGTATACCTGCATGCGATAGGTGCCGGCATTGCGTTTACCTGTCTTGGGATCTTTGGTGATCACCGAGGGCAACGTGATGAAGCGTCCTCCGTCCTGCGGCCAGCATTGCAGGATGGGAAAATCCAACAGAGAGAAATTGTCGCGCTTGATGATTTCCTTACAGGGACCGCTGGAGACTTCTTTGGGGAAAAATTTTCCCATCTCCGCCAGCATGGGCAGCATTTTGATTTTGTCCAGCAGCCCTTGCGGTGACTTCACGTCCATGAAGTACTTGATCCGTTCGGCGATCTCGTCAAGCGAATCGACGTCCAGCGCCAGTCGCATGCGGCGTGCGGAGCCGAATTGGTTAATCAGCAGTTTGGCTCCGGGATAACCCTTAACGTTCTCGAAAAGCAATGCTGGTCCGCCGGGACCATGCCTGCCCCGGGGCCCCCATTTGGAGACTCGGTCGGTGATCTCGGCAATTTCAAGCACCGGATCAGCTTCCGCTTTAACGCGCTTCAACTCTCCCGCTTTGTCCAGCGCGGAGATCCAATCTCGCAGGTCGTAATAGGCCAAGCCAACCTCGCTTCAGTGGCGGCCGCACAGAAGCAGCCGAGATATTGCTTGCCATTTCAGAATCGGAGCAACTGACGATTATAGTGGGCGACCGACACAATGCCCGGTCGTCGGGGCAAACGCTGCGTCTTTCCCTGCTTCCTTGCCTCGATTTCGCGGCCGCAGTGGCGTTTCGAATTACCGGCAGCGACAATGGGATTTGGTAGGTGTGTGTCCTGTGCGACATTTACTTCATCGCATATGTCTGGTGCTAGACATTAATTTCAGGACGTCAGAGCGTCAAATGAGATAGCACCATTACTTCACTAGCACCGAGGTGCCGAATCCGACTGCCTCCTAGCAAATTAATTGCCAACAATTTTCCTCTTGCGCTTGAATCTCTGCGCACAATTGCATAATCTTGAAACCCTTGGGGAGAGCGTCAGCGCAAGTCTTTTGGCGCCCATCGGTGTTTGCAGCAAGTCAGTCCGATTTTGCAAAGATAGTTTTTGCCGTGAGAGTTTTCACCCGCTTCGGCCATCTCTGCAATCCTCGCGCTGCCCGTGTGTCCTCATGGCGGTCCACCGTTAAGCATACAATCAAGAAACAGCAGCCGATAATCTATTCCACTCCCAGCAGAGGAAGGTTACTACGCCCGTGACTCGCATAGATTTTCCAGTAGATGAATTGACGCGTCCTCAATCCGAGGAAGAGATTCAACGGAAGCTGGCGCAGGAGCGTGCCCGCTTGGCCAGCATGATGGGTCTCGATAGTGGCCCCGTCCGCCACTTCCGTCGCCCAGTGGAGAAGCCCTTCACCGCGGAAGAGCGCAGCAAGGTGACCATCCTCTTCGGTGGTCTGACTTGGAAACACGAGCGCGTAATCCAGGCGGTGTTTGCGGGCTGCGGATATCGCTGCGAGATTCTGCCCGTGCCGAACGTCTCGGCGTTTCAACTGGGCAAGGAGTACGGCAACAACGGGCAGTGCAATCCCACTTACTTCACCGTCGGCAACCTGGTGCAGTACCTGCAGAGCCTGGAAGCGCGGGGGATGACGAAAGAAGACATCATCAATAACCACGTTTTCTTTACCGCCGGTTCGTGTGGTCCGTGCCGCTTCGGCATGTACGAATCGGAGTACCGCCTGGCCTTGCGAAATGCCGGTTTTGACGGCTTCCGCGTATTGCTCTTTCAACAAAATGACGGCGTGAAGGCCGCCTCAGGCGAAGCCGGGCTGAAGTTCACGGTGGACTTCGGCATGGGCATGTTCAATGCCCTCAACCTGGGCGACATCATGAACGAAATGATTTACCGCATCCGCCCCTACGAAGTCGAAAAGGGCAACACGGACGAAGTCTTCCAGTCGTCCGTCGACACGCTGTGCACCCTGTTGCGCGAGCGTAAGCCGTTCGAGGACCACGAGGACCTGCCGGAGTGGATGGCCAGGAAGATTCGTCCCAACAAGGGCAAAAAGTGGGAGATCTGGGTCAACTCGCTACTCAAAGTTCGCGAGCAGCTTTACGGCAACCCATACAAAGATGCGCTGGCCACTGTCCGCGAACAGCTTGCCACCATCGAGATGGATCGCCTGCGTGTGAAACCGGTGGTCAAGATCATCGGTGAGTTCTGGGCGCAGATCACCGAGGGCGACGGCAACTTCCACATGTTCGAATTTCTGGAGCGTGAAGGCGCGCAGGTGCTGGTGGAGCCTATCGGGACTTGGGTAATGTACATGATGTACCAAGTCAAGGCGCGGGCCGCCGCCCGCCGGTCGCTCGATGCTCCCTACAAGAAAGTGAAGTGGTATGAGCTGCGCAAGATGGCGGTGAACGAATTGAAGTTCCGCCAGAAGCAGTGGTTGTGGGGCGTAGGCGAGCATTTCTATGCACGCCAGTACCATCGTGTGGTGGAAGGGCTGGGCAACATCGCTCACCACCTCATTGACCAGAAGGAAATGGCCGCGATGGCCAACCCGTTCTACAACGAATTCGCCCGCGGCGGCGAAGGCCATCTCGAAGTGGGCAAGAACGTCTGGTACACCAAGAACCGCCTCTGCCACATGGTGCTGGCGCTGAAACCGTTCGGTTGCATGCCGTCGTCGCAGTCGGATGGCGTGCAATCGGCTGTGGCCAACCACTTCAAGGAGATGATTTTCCTGCCCATCGAAACTTCGGGTGAGGGCGAGATCAACGCCCACAGCCGCGTGCAGATGGCGCTCGGTGAGGCAAAGGTCAAAGCTCGCATGGAGTTCGAGCAGGCGTTGAAGTCCACCGGCAAACGGCTGGAGGACATCAAGGACTACGTTGCCAAACATCCGGAGCTGCGCAACCTGTTTTATCCGGTGCCGCAAGTTCACGGGTATGCCGGCGTGGCTGCGAATTTCGTGCTGCATGTCAACGATCTGATGAACGGCAAGAAACGCCTGGCGCGCGTGCCGGTGACTCCACCGCAGAAACTGACGGTGGCCGCCGCGTATGGCGATTAGTGATTGATTTTTCAGGTTGAACGATAAATAAAAGAAAGAAGGAAGGCCACTCTTTACATGCCGGAAGTGCAAGCACCGGAAGGTACGCAAGCTGCCCCGACTTATCGCCTGGATGTGCAGCTACACGACCTGCTCATGAAGCCGCCCGAGCAGCCGCGGCTGTTGCCACCGCCTCCGAATGGCAAAGAGCAGAAGCTGCCGACGCCGGTCTTCCCGCAGTATCCCGAGCTGATGTCGGCCGCGGACGAGGATTTCTTCCCCAACAACGGCCGTCGCAAATACAAAGGCAAGCACATTTACCGCGCGGCCAAAGGCTGGGCGTTTCCATTCTTCCGTTCGCGAATCATGCCGGGCGAGTTTCATCCCATCATTGCCTACCTGTTCAACGAGTGGAAGTGCAACCTCGACTGCCACTACTGCTGGGCCTTCGACAACAGCGTCCGCGGCATGACCGAGGATGTGGCCAAGCGCTCCATCGACTGGCTGCACGACACCGGATGCCGGGTGCTGGCGCTGATGGGCGGCGAGCCGCTCCTGCGTCCCGACTTCGCCCACAAGATCGTCTATTACGCCGCCAGGAAAGATTTCTGGATTTATCTGCCGACCAATGGCCGCCTGATGCGGCCTGAGGTAATCGACAAGTTGGCTGACGCTGGTGTCGCCACCTTCAACCTCGCGGTGGATGCCTGGGACGTTAAGCCGGGACTGCCGAAGGCGATGGTTCCGATCCGTTCGTACTTCGATTACCTGGTCAAAAAGCAGTACAAGTACGGCTACAGCGTCTTTCTCAACATCAACATCTGCCACAACAACATGGACGATGTGCGGCAGCTAACGGAACTGGCGCACGACAGCGGCATCGCCACCGACTATCACATCTGCGAGTCGCCGATGACCGAGCAGCCACACTTCAAGCACCTGTACACCAACCCGACGTTCATCCGCGAGGAAGACCATCCCATGGTGTGCGAGCTGGTCGACTGGCTGGTGGAAAAACAGAAGTCCGGCTACCACATGGTGAACTCGGTGGAACGGCTTTCGCAGATGAAAGAATTCATCAAGGGTGAACTGGAAGACTGGAACTGCCGCGCCGGACACAACTCGCTGATTATTCGCGTGGACGGCACGCTGGCGCCTTGCTTCCCCATGTACTCCGCCGGATACGACTGGGGAACCATCGAGAACCACAAGTTCGAAAGCAAGCAATTGAAAGACATGAAGAAAGAGTGCCAGAAGAGCTGCTTCTCTACCCTGAACCATATCCTGGCGTTTTGCTATAACGATCAGCGGGTGATTCGCTGGTTGTTCACGCAGGCCAAGCGTGGCTTTCAGGGTGTTAGCGGAAATTTCGGCGACTGAGATTTTTGTCACCGGTTCGGTTTTTCGGAGGGCTAGTGGGTTCGCATTCTCATCAACACGGCTCGTGCAGCACTGGCGAAGAGAAGGTCGACGTCCAACTGGACGCCCTTCTGATCTCGCCGACCGTTGAAGACTCGCTTCCCGCGCGCGTTTTGGCCCGTTCGCGCGAAGTGAATGCGCAGCCGGGCTTCAAGGCGGTCTATACCGTCGGCATGGATGTTGGCTCGACCACGGTGAAGGCGGTCATTGTCAACGCCGAAACCGACCAGATCATCTGGCAGGACTACCAGCGTCACGAAACCAGGCAGCCGGAGAAGTTGCTGGAATTCCTCAAGCGCATGGAGGAGGAAGTCGGCATTGCTCCGCACAACTGCCGTGTCTTTATCACTGGCTCGGGTGGAGGCGCGCTGGCCAACCTGATCGGCGCGAAGTTCGTGCAGGAAGTCACCGCAGTCTCGCTCGCAGTCGAAAAGCTGCACCCCGAGGTGAATTCTGTCATTGAACTGGGCGGGCAGGATGCCAAGATCATCGTCTTCAAGGAAGACGGGAATACCGGCCGCAAGAAAAAGATCCCTTCGATGAACGACAAATGCGCTGGCGGCACGGGCGCCGTCATCGACAAGATCAACGCCAAGCTGAAGATTCCCGCCGAAGAGCTCTGCGACCTGGGCTACACCGGCATCAAGCTACATCCGGTCGCGGGCAAGTGCGGCGTTTTCGCCGAAACCGACATCAACGGCCTGCAGAAGCAGGGTATACCGCCCGATCAATTGATGGCTTCCCTGTTCGACGCTATCGTTCTTCAGAACCTGACGGTGCTCACCCGCGGACACACTCTGCGTCCCCACGTGCTATTGCTGGGTGGCCCAAACAGTTTCATCCGAGGAATGAAGGAGGCGTGGCAGCAGAACATTCCCCGCACTTGGGAGGAGCGCAAGGTCCAACTCCCAGAAGGCGCCAAGCCGGAAGACCTAATCAAGGTTCCGGAGAACGCGCAATATTTTGCCGCGCTGGGCGCGGTGGAATTTGGCAAGGACGAAGAGTCCGAAGTCGGAGCCTACCTGGGTACCGAGTGTTTGGAGGATTACATCTCCGTCGGCCGGCAAGCGGAGAAGGCGAAATCGGGCGCCGCTGGTTTGAGCACCTCCGAGGAAGAGCTCGCCGCTTTCAAGCACAAGTACACGATTCCGAAATTCGTCGGCGCGAAGTTCGGTGTCGGCGAGACGGTGCGCGGGTTCGTCGGACTTGACGGCGGCTCGACCTCGACGAAAGCTGTGCTGCTCTCGGAAACCGGCGACGTGCTCTGCAAGGCCTACCAACTGTCGGGCGGCAATCCCATCCAGGACACCATCGACATGTTCGTCGCGCTCCGTCAGCAAGTGGAGTCGCAGGGAGCCAGTCTGGAGGTGCTCGGGGTCGGCACCACCGGATACGCCAAGGACGTTTTGAAAGACGTGCTCAAGGCCGATGTCGCGCTGGTGGAGACCGTAGCGCACACCGAATCGGCCATGAAGTTCTACAAGAATCCCCACGTCATCGTTGATGTCGGGGGCCAGGACATTAAGCTGATCGTTTTGAAGGACGGTCGCGTCAAGGACTTCAAGCTCAACACCCAGTGCTCGGCAGGCAACGGTTACTTCCTGCAAGGTACCGCCGAGTCGCTCGGCTACAAGGTTGAGGACTATGCCGATATCGCCTTCTCCGCGAACACCATGCCGGTCTTTGGCTATGGCTGCGCGGTGTTCATGCAGTCCGACATCGTGAACTTCCAGCGGCAAGGCTGGCGCGGCGAAGAGATCCTGGCCGGACTGGCGAACGTTCTGCCGAAAAACATTTTCCTCTATGTCGCCGGAATTCCCAACCTTGCGAAGCTGGGATCGCGCTTCATCTTGCAGGGAGGCACGCAGAAAAACCTGGCTGCGGTAAAGTCTGAGGTTGACTTTATCCGCTCCCACTTCCACGGCGTTGACCACGAGGCAGAAGTCATCGTGCACGAACATTGCGGCGAGTCGGGCGCGATCGGCGCCGGTGTGGAGGCCGTTCGTTTCTACAAGAACGGCCATCGTACTACCTTCATAGGACTGGATGCAGTCCAGAACATCGGCTACCGCACTACTCGCAACGAAGACACGCGCTGCTATTTCTGCAAGAACAACTGCCTGCGCACCTTCATTGATGTGACTGTGGGCGAGGTTGAGACGTCGTCACCGCTGCCGGGCTTCAAATCGAAGGTACCGCTTCAGGCGGGCGAGCGGCGCTTGATCATCTCAACTTGCGAAAAGGGACAGGTCGAGGACGTCGGCGCAATGCGCGGCATTAAGGCGGGTTTGGACGCGATCAAGAACGCGAATCCGAATCTCGTGGACATCGCTGCGCGCGAGGTTTGGCGCTCGCGCAGTCCCCAGAAGGTTGCCGATCCCCTTCCCGCCCGCGCCTGGACGTCGGCTGCCAAGCAACGCATCGCACTGATGAAGAAGCGCTCAAGTTTGCGCGTCGGGATGCCGCGCGTGCTGAACATGTATTTGTACGCACCGCTGTTCAGCGCGTATCTGGAGAGTTTGGGCGTCGAGCCGGAGAACCTGGTGTACTCGGAGTTCACCGGCCAGGACATGTACCGCGCCGGCGCGGGCCGCGGCGCCATCGATCCGTGCTTCCCCTCGAAGGTCGGCATCCCGCACGTTTACAACCTGATCTTCCAGAAGCACCAGAAGAAGCCGCTGGACGCGATCTTCTTCCCCATGATCGACACCTTGCATCAGCCGCTGAAGAATTGCAACGGCAGCAATGCCTGCCCGACCGTAACGGCCACGCCGAACGCGGTGAAGGCGGCATTCATCAAAGAAAACGATGTCTTCAAGGAAAACGGCATTCAGTACCTCGACCCTATTCTCAACCTCGACAACAAGAAGCTGTTTACTTTGCAGATGTTCCAAACATGGGCGCCGATCCTCGGGCTCTCCGAAGAAGAGAACGAACGCGCGGTCGAGGCTGGCTTCAAAGCCTTCGAGGACTGCGACCGCGGATTGCGCAAGCGCGCCCGCGAGGTGCTCGACACCCTGGAGCGCGAAAACCGTCTGGGAATCGTCATGCTGGGCCGTGTCTATCACCATGATCCCGGCCTCAACCACGAGATCATGGAGGAGTTCCAGAAGCTCGGATATCCGGTGTTCTCGCAGAGCCTGCTGCCGACAGACGAAGACCTGCTGGACCGGCTCTTCGGCGACGAGGTCCGCTCCGGGACCATCACCCACGCGCTCGATATTCGCGACGTTTGGAAGAATGCCTACTCCGCCAGCACCAATCAGAAGATCTGGGCGGCGAAGTTTACCGCGCGTCATCCCAACCTGGTGGCGCTGGAGGTCAGCAACTTCAAGTGCGGACACGACGCGCCCATCTACAGCGTGATTGAGGACATCATCGAGAACTCGGGTACGCCGTATTTCTCCTTCAAGGACCTCGACGAGAATAAGCCGACCGGGTCCATCAAGATCCGTGTCGAAACCATCGATTATTTCTTGAAGCGCTACCAGGAAACGCTACTGAAGAAAGCGGAAGCGGCCACGGAACTCGACCGCCAACTCGCCGAGTACGAGCGCTCTTTGCGTATGTCGTTGACGCAGAAATCGCGCATGCAGGAAGATATGCCGATGGGATTCCCCCCCGTAACAGCCGAGCGGCAACCCGCCACAGCGGCCGGAGACGATTAGCCATGCCCGTGACGACCGACACCAAGAAAGTGATGTTCGAGATCTATCGTGAAGCCGATTACAGCGGCCGCTTCAAGGTGGTGTACTTCACCGAGCTTGGAGAACACGACAAGGAAACCGAGATCCAGGAGGCCATGCGGGGGGAGCATGTTTTTGACGGCTTTCTACTGCACCGCGAACGCAACCAGGCCAAGCAAGTCGTGGACGAAATCCTGGAGCGGCTAAACCGCGGTGAGGATGTTGACCAAATCACCATTGAACAGAATCTGCAGCCGTATCTCGCCTGAGCATTGCTCTTGCAAATAATCTTCAATGTCTGCCAACGCGTTGGTTGTGCCGTGCCCGGGGCACTTGGGACGATAAAATCGCCTACCCAGCGCTGAAGCACTGGGCTCTCTTATTCCGTCCCGCAAAGCGGGACTGGACTCTTGCCCCAACACAAAACGCTGGCCTGCTCTCGCCCGACGACCAGGTAGCACACATCGAACTAATATCGGAGGGCAGCTGAAGCCTTCCGGCTCGTGAGATGGAACAGACCTATCTCTTCTTCTTTTGAGCTACTCTTTTGGCGGGCACCTTCTTCGCTGGGGGCTTCTTAGCGGCAGTTTTTCGGGCGGAAGCCTTCTTCACCGGAGCTTTCTTCTTCGATGGAGCAGCCTTCTTCTTAGGCGGGGTTGCTGGCTTCTTGGGTGCTTTAGCTGATGTCTTCTTCTTGGCTACAGCCTGCTTGGTTGATCCAGCCTTCTTCGCTACGAGCTTCAAGGGAGGAGCCGCTGCCGCCGCCTTCTTCGTCCCGGGAGCCGCTACAGCTTTCCTAGCCTCTGAAGTCGGTTTCGCCTCCGCCATTGGCGCAGCTACGGCAGGCGGTGGTACAGGCGCGACTGTGGGCGCCTCCGCCCCTTTCGCCTTGCGGCCCCGCTTCGCCGGAGCCGACGCTTCCGCTCCTGAACCAGCGGCCTTGGCTACCGCGGCTTTGCCGCGTCCTCGCTTGGGCGCTGGTGGTGGCGGCGGTGGCGGCGGTTCGTACGGCTTCAGGAAACTCATGATCTCCGTGTGCGACCGCAGCTTGCCGTCGAGCAGCAACAGGAAGGCTTCTTCCATCAGCTTGGGATATTCCGGGAGCTGAGGCGTGATTCGCAATTCCGGCATCTCGGGGAACGGCAGCTTCTCCTTCATCTGCCGCCACTTGGTGAAGAAATTTTTCAGCTTTTGATCGACTGCCTGTTGTTTCGTGGTAAGGCTTAGAAACAAAATATTTTCCGCCGAGGCGTTTGACAGGACCTTCCATGATCTGGACGGTGTGCCTGCCTCCTTGCTGGTCAACTTCTTTGCCAGATCGCGGGCCCCCCCTTCCAAGTGCTTCCACTTGTCCACGAAATCGCGCCGGGGAATCATCCGCTGGATTTCGGATGTGTCCTTGTCGCCCATGCGCCGGGTCAGGAAGTACATCACGATCGGTCCGGCTTCCACCGTGTAGCCGAGCTCATTCATCATCTGGCGCGCTTTCACCACCTGCCCCAATTCGCTGGCGTCGACCTTGGCCATGCTCCAGTGCGGATGCAGCACCTTCAGCCAGCCTTCTTTATCCAGTGCGCGCATGATGTGCAAGGGCTCATCTTCGTGCGCCAGCTGCTCCAGTTCGTAACCGACGGCCCGCTTACCGATATTCTCGATGTAGTTGTTCTCTTTGGCGGCGTCGTACCGCGCTTGCGTCCGCTCTTCCAGGGGCCAGTGGAAACGTGCGCTCAGACGTGTCGCCCTGATCAGCCGAACCGGTTCTTCCAGAAACGCGTAATTGTGCAGGACGCGCAGCACCTTGGCTTCAATGTCGGCGACCCCGTTGAAGGGATCGAGCAGTAATCCACGCGAGCCCGGATTCAGCGACAGAGCCATGGCGTTGACCGTAAAGTCGCGACGCCTGAGATCTTCATTGATGGTGGCGGAAGCGATGCTCGGAGGCTTGCCGGGCTGGTCATAGGTCTCGGCCCGAGTCATGTTCAACTCTGCCCGCACGTTGCCCGGCATCAGCAGGTAAAGTGTTCGCAGCTCCTCATCGACACCCTGCGCCGATATGCCCGCTTTTTCCAGCTCCCTCTGCAGCTTGAGCGGATTGCCTTGAATGCTGAGATCAATGTCGCGGATGGGAAACCCGGTGATGAGGTCGCGAATGGTGCCGCCGGTGAGATAAAGATTCAGCCCCGCATGTCGGGCAATTTCCTGCACCAGGTTCACACCACTTTGTTGGTCCGGTGTGAGCCGGGTCTCCATGCTATAGATGTAGTCTGCCATCTAAATGTATGTTTCTAAAGGCGAACTCTCCAACAATGAAGAGGTCCCGGCTAGAGGACGCCCGTAATAGCAGGCCGCTTGAGCCGATTCTTTCCTCCCGCTGCGGAATCGGAACTTCCTCATATCCTAAAACCGGCTGAAAAATCGTTGCTGACTCTGCAACTCTCTCTTTCGAAGTAACTTAAGGGATTTTTTGCATCCGGGGCACCGTAAAACGAACAATAACACAAAAGTTGACGATTTGGCTACAAGGTAGCTTCCTGAGGGCACATTTTGAGCAAAAGTGCGACAATCGGCTGAGCGCCTTCGATTCGGCCTATGTCCACCACACACAAGAAAGTGATCGTCCGCAAGATGGACCGCGACACCGTAAATGGTTACGTTAGTGCTGCGTTTATTGCTGACGGAAAGCTGGAGTTGTTGAACACGGCCGGCAATGTAGTTTCCATCGAGCTGCGCGAGGTCAAAGGCGTTTACTTCGTTCGCGAATTCGGGGATTCAGAATCGCTCACCCGCAAGACCTTCACTTCGCGGCCTCGCATGGAAGGACTGTGGGTCCGGCTGCGCTTCCGCGACAACGAGACGATTGAGGGCATGATGCCCAACGACCTGCTGCAGGAAGGGACCGACGGCTTTTCCGTTATTCCGCCCGATACACGTTCCAACACACAACGCATTTTTGTTCCCCGCTCTGCCCTGGCTGAAATGACAGTGATAGGTGTCGTCGGCGACAAGAAATCACAACGCCGCGGCCGCCGTCCTGAAGACACGCGTCAGGTGACGTTGTTTGGGTGAACTACCGGCCAGTGGTGGGTTCCGCGATCGCGAGATATGCCAACTATGAAACTTGATGAAATCGCATCTGCACTAGGCGCCACACTGGAAAACGGGAACCCCGACGCCGAGATTACCGGCGTTGCCGGAATCGAAGAGGCCGGCAACGGACAGATTACCTTTGTCGCCAATCCCAAGTACGCGGCCGCCGCCAAAACTACTGCCGCCGCCGCCGTGATCGTCGCCGAGGACTTCCCCGCTATCTCGACCGGCATGTTGCGCAGCAAGAATCCCTACTTGGCATTCGCCAAGGCGATCAATCTTTTTTACCAGTCCCCGTGCTATGAAGCAGGTGTGCATCCCACAGCCGTGATTGCACCCACGGCCAGAATTGGCAGGAACATCCACGTTGCAGCCTACGTGGTGATTGACGAAAACGTCGAGATTGGCGACGATGCGGTGCTCTTGCCGCACGTTGTCATTTATCGCGGCGCGCGCATTGGCCGCCATTTCTTCGCGCATGCCCACGCTGTCGTGCGCGAATACTGCACCCTCGGCGACCATGTCATCCTGCAAAATGGCGCCATTGTCGGATGCGACGGCTTCGGCTTTGCCCGCGACGGCGATCGCTGGGAAAAAATCACCCAATCTGGCCCGGCGGTGCTGGACAGCGACATTGAAGTGCAGGCGAATTCCTGCGTGGACCGCGCCAGCATTGGTGAAACCCGCATTGGGCGCGGGGTTAAGATCGACAACCTGGTGCAGGTGGGACATGGCTCCGCGGTCGCTGAGCATACCCTTCTGTGCTCCCAAGTTGGATTGGCCGGATCGACGGTGGTGGGCAAGAATGTCATCCTTGCCGGCCAGGTGGGCGTCGCTGGCCATTGCAATATCGGCGATGGCGTCGTCGTGACCGCCCAGAGTGGGACCCATGGAGACATTCCGGCAGGGGCCATGGTCAGCGGATCTCCCGCCTTCGACCACAAAGAATGGTTGCGAGCGGTCGGCATATTCAATAAACTCCCAGAACTTGCGAAAGCGGTCCGGGCGATCCTGGCTGGCCAGAAAAGCGGCTCTGCGGCTGGAACCGACAAACCGTGATCTCGGCGCCAGCGCGCACTCGTCTGCGGGCCTTTTATCGGTATTAACGGCACACCGGGTTACCGGGAAACCCTGACGTGCTTCTAACTGTTAAGCGATGAGCGAAGACATCTCCAATCCGGTATTGCTGCAGGCGGCCGGTCCGCAGGTGGTGACCGTCACTCCGATCCGCGTGTTGCTGCTGGACGATCGCGAAGATAACCTGGTGCTGCGCTCGGCCATACTTCGGCAAAAGGGCTACCAGGTAGTGAGCTCCAGCTCCATCGAAGAGGCTGAAGCCAAGCTGCACGGTATCGACATTGCCGTTCTCGATTACCACCTGGGATCAGGCAAATTCGGCACCGACGTGGCCGAGACGCTGCGCCGCAAACGTCCCCAGGTCCCGATCATCATTTTGTCAGCGACGCTGGAGCGCAAGTTCGGCGGCATCGCCGACATGCATCTGCTAAAGGGATACAGCTCGGTGGATGACCTGGTTTCTGCGCTGCGTTCCTTCGAGGGCAAGAAACGCGGCCGTCCGGTTGTGGTGGATGCGCGCGATTTCTACTATTCACGAATCTCCATGGCCATGGGGGACGACATTGTCCTGGAGGTCCTCGATAGGGAAGGAACCTGGCAGTACGTGAACGACTACTTTGCTGCGATGAATGGACACAAACGAGCTTGGTTTGTCGGCAAAAACCTTTTCGAGCAATTTCCGCAACTGGGAGACGAATGGCGCGACATCGTGTCCACCGTAGCCGATACACGCGAGACCTACATTGATCGGCGCGGATTCCAAGGCGCCTCTCATCTGCCTACTGAGAGCCCGCACTGGAACTGGAACGTTCTTATCTTCCCCATCAAGCTGCATGATGACCGCGACGGGGTCGTGCTCACGGCAAGGCTCATGGAAAAGAAGTAAAGCTGGCTGGGCCACCCGGCTGTCAGGTACGCCTGGCCGACAACCTGTTTTTCCCAACCGCTCTGCATAGGCAGGGACGACATTAGTGGATGCAGGGTCCTTTCGAGGTGCCGAAGGTATTGTCGACCCATCTGTTCTGGCAGTCGCGGTTGCCGTCGAACAAGTCGTAGCCCAGGTTGTTCAACGCCGTATTGGAAATAATGTCTTTGACACTGGAGTCCCGGTCGGCCGCGATGCCGTATCGTCCATTGAACACGGCGGTGTTGTGCAAGAATTGAGCTCGTTCCCTGGCTCCCGTAAAAATGCCGTCTTGACTGTTCCCACTTGCTAAATTGTCAGTAAGCTCGCCGGTAGCCACCATGTAGAATCCATCGACATTATTGGTGGCAATGTTGCCGTGCACCATTGCTCTCCCACCGTTGAAATAGAAGCCCACGTCGTTGCCGGTGGAGGTCACACCAGTAACTTCCACTCTCCCCGATACGAGCAGGACACCGAAACCGGCTGTGTAGTTAGCGATGACTCCCGGTCCGACGATGCGAGCGTTCGCGCCCGACTGTATCTTGATGCCGGCCCTCTGCGCACTACTCGATCCGGTAATTTGGTGACCGGCGAGATTCAATACAACCCCTTTGGCATTGCCGCCAATAATGATCCCATCGCCAGAGCAATTGGTTAGATCGTTCGCCAGCACATACTCGCCGGGTGCCGTGATGAAGCTTCCACAACGGGTGATCTGGTTTTGACCTTGCGCAGAAACCACAGTCAGTTGCAGTAAGAAAAGCAGGGCCGGAATGGCGAGCCGATGTATTTTCATTCGAGTGGCGCATAGAGTCATATTTATCGCACTCCCTGTGGTGCTTCAGGATTGGTCATGGCGCTGTTTGGTTCTGCCGCTGATTTGGCAGCAGAAAATATACACTGGATTGCGACTGTCTACCACCTTTTCTGCTCTGGCGGCGACAGTTGTCGAGATCGTGAAATCGCCTGTTCTCGGCAAACCTCGCTCTCTCCTCCTCGACAATTTGGTGATCGGGTTAGGCCTGGCGGGTGGCCCAGGTCTCGCGCCTTTCGAGACCTGGGGAAGTACGAAGCGTCACTGCCGGGGAAGTTGGCACCGGCACCCTTGCGGCTGCGTACTTGTGAGCATACTGTCGACGTGATCGAATTCCCGGATCTCGAACACCGCGAGACCCGGGGCACCCGGCCAAAAAGGAAATTCCGGATTAGATCGGAGCCGTATCTGGTGGAGCATACTGTCGTAAATCAGGCGGCCGTTGAGGTTGCGAAATTAGCGCAGAGAATGACGTCACAGTATTTTAGCCACGTCGCCGCAATGTATGTGGCACGCGATCGGCGGGCCGAGATGTTCGCTCCGTCAGTAGAATCGGGCCAGTTGGTTCCTATCTTGCGAATACGCCGACGAGATGGAAATGACATGAAAATATGGTTTAACCACTACCTGGCAGAGGGGAGGAAACCCGAGGCGAGCAAGGACTTTGACCGGGTCTGGTTGACAGGCGCTTTGCTAACAGTTGGCGACGCCATTGGAGATAACGGATATTTTAACCACGATCCCGAAGCAGAGATCATACGTCATTTGCGAAACGGTATCGCACATGGAAACCACTTCGATTTTCGCGCCTCGGTGATTCACCGAGTCACAGGAAAACTGACATACCCTGCTAACATATTTCGTTATTCCGAGCGCCAGGTGATGCCACGCCATGAGATAGCCACCCATCTTCAAGACACTGAAGTGCTATGGGGGTGGGGCGGCCCAGACGCCATCATCGATTGCCTAACTGTGCTTGGCATACACCTTTGGAATGTCGGTCACGGTCTACCTCTTCCCTAAAGGATATTGTTGCACCAATCTGGTCCGAACCGCTTATTCCAGCTAATAGCGCTGTGCCGTGTTTAATCGCGGTTCTTGGATTGGGACCCAGTTGCTAGAGTAGGCGAACAACCGCACGCGAACCCTCAAGCTAGTGTCCCGAGCGGTGTCCTATAATTGACGATTCAGGTAGCGTTGTGTTGTTTCTTGTGGGGGAGCACAACTGTAAGTGATTGGGATTGCCGGGTACCCCACACATTCGCGGGTTTCGAATGTGTGGGAGACCGTGGATCAATTGGAGGCGACCTCGCGGAGACTGGCCGTTACGACAATTCATGCCCATTCATTCCAACGTCAGGAATGAGTGGGGCACCCGGCGAGCAGAGGATAGGTCCGATGATCGAGTGGAATCGAAGAGATGCCTTTGTTGGGGTTTTTGACATTCTGGGTTTCAAAAATCTGATTCGACAGACGGATCAGGAATTTCCACGGGCGATGTTGACGGGGCAGCTTGATGATCTTCTACGAACGTTGGATGATCAGAATGTGATAGAACACGGACAGGTGGAGTGCATGGTCATCTCTGATACGATTGCGATTTTTGCACCCGACCTTGGCGGCGATAGTCCATTGCGCTCTTACGGATGGTTCAGTCTTCTATGTACAAAACTCATCACGAAGTCTCTCGAAATCCGATTGCCCCTGAGAGGGGCAATAAGCGTTGGAACCGCCTTCACTTCAACTTCTCCGCCGATAATCCTTGGCCCGTCTTTCCTTGAAGCGCATCAATATTGCGAGGATCAGGATTGGATCGGACTTCTACTGACTCCTTCGGCCACCCTGAAGTTCTTGCAGGCTGAGTTTCACCCTATTCGTGCTGACTTTGTTTCTGACAACATCCCTTTAAGGAAGATGCCATCGGAGAATGTAGTGGCTTATCGCTTCCAGAATGGGATGTCGAATTATTCAAGCCCATTACTGCCAGTCCTCGACGAGATGAGGTGTTTGGCACCGAGCTGCGCCAAAGAGAAGTACACCAGAACAATAGGCTTCATCGAAAGGCATTATAGGTATACAAGGCGGGTGGCCCGGCCCTTCGACGACCACATCTAAATTTTGGGTGCCCCATCCTTCTCGACGGGTGGCCCGGCCTTTCGACGGCCACATCCAAATTTTGGGTGTCCCATCCTTCTCGCCCGCTTTTGGCGAGAGGATGGGTACAGATACAATGATGTCCGCGCGGCCTTACCTATGATCGTATAGGCAATGCGACGGTGGACAATCTTTCCCCATCCGCTTGCCGTGGGCGCGAGGGATCTGCTTTCTGCTGAACCACCAAAAGCAGATTCCTCGCTCCTCCACCCCAGCGAGGGCAAAACCGGCCCTCGCTGGAGACCCCGGCTTCGCTCGTGATGACAATTCCAAGGTTTCGTCACTATGTTATGCAAACTAGACTAAGTAGGTTTCCGCAACAAGTTTCCGCCTTACTTCACCGCCTCTCCGCCGGCAATGCACTCGCAATGGTCTCAGCGACGGCCTTCATCAACGAATCTCGATCGGGATAGCTGCGCGGGTCGATTGGCCCGTAAAATACCACCGTTACCGCTCCCGGCCGCAAGGCAAAGCGGGTCTTCGGCCATAGCTCATAGGTCCCCAGCATGGTGACTGGAACGATGAACACGCCGGCATCGATCGCCAGGTGAAATGGCCCCTTCTTGAACGGGAGCAGCCGGCCATCACGGGAACGCGTGCCTTCCGGGAAGATCAGCATGTGCAGTCCCTGGCGCAGGACGGCGATGGCGGCATTCACGCTCTCGATAGCGGCCTCGCGATCGCTCCGATCTACCGGCACGAGTGCTGCCATTTTCATGCCGGTGCCGAGAATGGGGACGCGGAAAAGTTCCTTCTTCACCAACACAGAACAACGGCCCGGAATGGTGGGGAGCAGGACTGGAGGATCCAGGTTCGAAGTGTGGTTCGCCATGAAAATGTAATTGCGCCCCGCCTCCAACTTTTCCATTCCGCGAACTTCCACCTTCACCCCCACCAGGCGAACGCCAGTGATTGCGAGTCGGTTCGATATGTTGTACAGCGGGTTGATGTCGCCACTGATGAGCGCGTACAACAACAACGGAGGGCCGACGATGAGAATCGACACGCCCCAGAACGCCAGCAGGATCAGGGCGCGAATCAAGGTGTTCCCCTGTTCTCATCGTCGCCATGGAGCCATGCCAGCCGATGAGCACGCTGCTCTGGAGTCACCACCGGCAGGTCCTGAAGTTCATAGGCTTGTTGCTCACGCACACCCAGTCGCAGTTTCACATTGCGTTGGCCCTTTCGATTCTCAATACGAAGGTGCACCGTCGTTCCCGGTGGCGTCTGCAAGAGTTGGTCATCGAGCGAGGCGTCGGCAGGTTCTCCATCGATGGCAATCACACGATCTCCCGCGGCAATCCCGGCCCGCTGGGCATCGCCGTTCGGATCAACCTGAACAACTTCTGGTTGCCCTCCCAGGTTCGCCGTCGTGGTGAACCCCGCCGATCCCACCGCCACAGTCTTGCTGACCACATGCAAACCCACCAACCGGAAGAAATCGTCATAGGGAATCTCTTGCACCCCCGATACGTAGTCACGGAAAAACCCGGCCAAGCTTTGCCCCGTAACCGCCTCCGCCGCCTGCTCGACACCTTGCGAGTCGGGAAAGAAACGATGCCGCCTGGCATAGTGCAGGTTCATCCACTGCAGCAAATCGCGCAGCGACTTCTCTCCATGCGTCATCTGGCGAATACGCAGATCTAACAGGATGCCCAGAATGTCGCCCTTGTTGTAGTAGCTGATGCTCCGCTCCGGCGAGCGATAGTACGAATCGCCCTCAAACCAGGCGTCAAGGCTTGAATCTTCAGCCGATTGCCAACGGTACGCGGGACGCCATTGTAATTCTGTAATTTCGTCCGCTACGCGCCGCAAATATACTTTCTCATCGATCAGACCCGCGCGCACCAGTAAGATGCTTCCCACCGTGCTGGTGACGCCTTCGCTGAACCACAGGGCGCGGGTATCGTTCTCGTGCTGGTAGTCGATTGGTTCCAGCGATTGAGGCCGAATCCTCTTCACGTTCCACAAATGGAAGAATTCATGCGCGCTCGTGCCGGCCAGCGGCATTAGAGACTCACGTAGCCGGTTCGCGCTCACTTCGATGGCCGTGCCGTAGGCGTGTTCCATACCTCCACCACCGGATCCGCGCGGCAGGTGGTAAAGAAATGTGTATTCGTCGTAGGGGCGGTCCTGCATCCAGTCCACGGCTGCGTGGGTGATCCGGCCCAACACCTCGTCGAGCTTTGCCATGTCGTAGTCGGCTGGGTTGCCATCTACCACAACGTGGTACGTCGCGCCGTCCTGTTGAAATTCCGATTGGCGGAAGGTTCCGATTTCAGCCGGGCTGTCTACCAGCTCGTCGTAATTGTGGGCCACTCCGAATAGCTGCTCGACCTTGCCTGGTTCAGCGCCTCCCAGTACATGAACATCGCGCAGGCCCCAGGTGGCGGGAACATCCAGTAGCCGAATGCTCACCGGCTCCGAGCGCAGGGAGGGATCGTACATCAGCACCATGGCCCAATTGAAGAAGCCTCGGTCCGCGCTCAGCGAGCTGCCGAAGGGACCAGGGACATCGAGGTGAACATCGTAGCTGACCACGACGCAACCATGCGGCGCCGTGATTTTCCACTCGCTGGTCGTGGTGTTGCGGACCTCTGTCGCGGCGCCGGAACCATCCTGTGCGCGAACATCTTGCACGTTCGCGGCAAAGTTACGCACCTGGTACAAAGCATTCCAGACCGGCATAGCTAGCGTGCGCGTTCCTTCACCTTGCGGAAGTCTGATGCTCACATGGGCCAGGTGTTCGGCAGGATTGGCCAGCGAGACGAAATACTCGGTGGGCTCAGATTGGGCGCTGGCCGGCGAGGTGCAAGTCACCGGCGTGGCCGCCCAGACGCGAGCGCATCCGGGAAACAAAACTCCATAGCCCAGCATTGCCATCGTGAGCAGTGCCAAGCCCAGTCGTGTCACGCCGGCGTCGAGACCTCATGGAGGGCCCTGAGTCCCGCGGGCAGCTTCTCGTAGATTCCCGCGAATCCCCCGTTGGACAGGATGGCGACCACATCTCCCGTTCGCAGCTCGGGCCCAATGGAATCCACGATCGCATCCGCAGTATCCAGCAACCGCGCCGGCTTGCCCGACGCGCGCAACTTCGCAATCACTGCGGCGGCATCCAGTCGCTCATGCTCCGGAATTGCTTCCGACTTGAAAATGGCCGCCACCACCACTTCATCGGCTACGGAAAGACTCCGCGCTAACTCGTCCTGGAAGACCTTGCGCCGCAGAGTGTTGGAACGGGGTTCGAGAATCGCCCACAAACGCCGGCCCGGATAACGAGTTCGCAATGCCTTCAGCGTCTCCGCAATGGCGGTGGGATGGTGCGCGAAATCGTCGATGATCGTGACCCCGTGGACTTCGGCTTTCACTTCGAGCCGCCGCTTCACGCTGCGAAAACTGCGGAGCCCTTCCGCAATGGCGCCCTTTGCAATGCCGTAGTTCGCCGCCAGGGCAGCCGCCGCAGTCGCGTTCAGAACGTTGTATTCGCCTGCCAGGGAAAAGGCGAATTCGCCCCAGGGCTCACCCCCGCGCAACACGCGCCAACTGGTCAGATTAGGCGTGTACTCCACATTGGCCACTCGCCATTTCGATTGCTGCTTGAATCCGTAGCGCTCCACCCGGCACAATGCCCGGCTCACGCATTGGTCAACATTGGAATGACCGTCCCATGCAACCAGGAGTCCGCGACCTGGGATTAAGTTCACCAGTCGCGCGAACGCTGTCTTTACTTCGTCAAGGTTCTTGTAGATATCGGCGTGATCGAATTCCACCGAGGTAAGGATGACAGCATCGGGAAAGTAATGCAGAAACTTCGGCCCCTTGTCGAAGAATGCGGTGTCGTATTCGTCGCCTTCCAGGATGAACTCCCGTCCCGCGTCCAAGCCGAACGAGCTGCCAAAATTCTCCGGAATTCCCCCGATCAGGAAACTGGGCGCACGTCCCGCGTGGTGGAACAGCCACGCCAAAAGCGACGCGGTGGTCGTCTTTCCGTGGGTACCAGCCACCACCAGCCGCTCTCGCCCCATCAGGAATTCGTCGTGCAGAACCTGCGGCATGGATGCGAACGGAATGCGCTGATCGAGTACGTACTCCAATTCCGGGTTGCCGCGAGATATGGCGTTGCCTACCACCACCAGGTCAGGCTGCGGTTGCAAGTTCCGTTCGCCAAATGGCTGGGAGACGGGAATGTTGATCGACGCCAGAAAGTCCGACATCGGAGGATAAGCGGCATGGTCGGAACCTGTGACCTGAAAGCCACGTTGCTTGAGCATCCCGGCAAGCGATGCCATCGCGGTGCCGCAAATCCCGATCAGATGGACATGTTTCTGCTTCATGAGCGTGACACTCGAACGGATGCGGGTTCAGGCTGCACTGCGGCATCGATTTTCAGTGCGACGTTTTGTCTGACGCTGAGCGTCGCCCTCACCCCCAATGGCAGCGTAAAACTCTTGCCGGAAACGTGGCCGGATTTCAGCCCAAACGCGATCGGGACCCCAAGTCCCCCCAGAATGCGGACCACCAGATCGTGAAGCGTCCGGTCCGCCGCGTCCCGTTGACCACAATCGAGCATCTCGCCAAAAATAATTCCCGTCACTCCCTCAAACTTTCCCGCGAGTTTCAACTGCATCAGCATGCGATCGATCTGGTAAGGTTTCTCCCCGCGATCCTCTAGAAACAGAATCGAACCCTCGGTGTGGACCTCATACGGCGTCCCAAGTGACGCGCAGAGCAACGATAGGCAGCCGCCGTAGAGAGTGCCCGACGCGTTGCCTTCCACAACCGGCTGTACTTCGTCCTGGTTAAACGTCCACGGATAGGCTTTCCCGGAGGAGACGGCGGCCGACCAGGCATCCACGTCAATGCCGTTGGGGCGGGAAAAATCTCCCGCGACCATGGGCGCGTAAAAGGTCACCAATCCAGCGCGGTCGCATAAGTAGGTAAGCAAGGTCGTCACATCGCTGCAGCCCGCAAAGATCTTCGGGTTTCGGCGGATGAGCGCCAGGTCGAGGTGTGGCAGCAGATAGTTCGAGCCATACCCTCCGCGTGCGCAGACAATGGCCCGCACTTCAGTTCTGCCGAACATCTCATGCAATTCGCTGATCCGTCGCTCCAGGGAGCCCGCAAAATAGAGGTCGCGTTCAAAGATCGAAGGTAAATAGAAAGGCTGGTAACCCAAACGGCGCAGGGTGTCGCAACCAGCCTCGAAATCCTGCCTGTGGAAGCCGCTGGCCGGCGCAACAATGCCGACCGTGTCACCCGGCCGTAAAGCTGGAGGACGCAGGCGTTCAGGCTGTGGGGAAGAGGTCATCAGGATGGCTTATCTTAAATGAAAAACTCGCCGCGGCAGAGAAGTGTCGCCGGACCGTAGAGAAACACCTCTTTGTTCCATTCGACGGTCTGCACCCCGCCAAGTGCACGAACGCGCACCGGCGACCTCACTTTGCCTGTGTGAATCGATGCGACAGCGGCGGCGCAAGAACCGGTGCCGGAAGACATGGTCTCACCCACCCCGCGTTCGCAGAACCGCACCTCAATCTCGCTTTCATTCAATACATTTACCAATTCAACATTCATCCCATACTTGAAGTCGTGATGAGTTGAAATCTGTTCCGCGACCGCCTGCCAGCCCAGCGCAAACTCGGGCATGTAAACCACGTAATGGGGATTACCCATCGACACCGGGATGCCTGAAAACTCTCCGTAGGTGAGCTTGACGGAAAACTCATCCCCGACCTCCGGCTCGCCCATGGAACTGCGAAACTCGAAGTTGTTCCCGTCGCGCGCCGTCAGGTTACAGGTCTTCAGACCCGCGCCCGTACGAATGACGACCGAACTGCGGTTATGCTCGGCGCAATACCATGCCGCCACGCAGCGTGTTCCATTGCCCGAAATTTCCGCCTCGGAACCATCAGCGTTCAACAGCCGCACCCGCAGGTCCGCATCGGTGGCAGGCAGTACCCATTCCACACCGTCGGCGCCGATGCCATTATGCCGATCGCAGATACGCCGGCTGAAGGAATAGATATCGCTGGGGGCGTGGGCAAAGTCGACGATCAGAAAATCATTGCCGCAGGCTGTCGCTTTGACGAAAGGAATGCTGGCCATTTCAGTCGCGCTCGGCAGTTGTGCTTTTGGCCATGGTCATCACCAGCGGAAGCTGCTTGACTTTTTTCGCCAGCGCTTCCTGCTGCGAGAGATAGGCCTCGACCGAGAATTGCAGGTGGCAATGGCTGTCGTCGGTCTTTGCCAAGTGAACAGTCTGCATCGTCAATCCTGCCTGGTCGAGAAGTTGGTTGAGCGCCGCAATCACCGACTCGGAAGCATCGCAGCTGGTGGTGATGACGTCGTAGGCAAAGGTGATCGGCTTGAGATTGAAGCGGGTTTCCACCTGTCCCAGAACCAACAGGCAAAGCAGGGCCAGGATGGTGGAAAAAATCGCGGTTTGAAACAGACCGCCGCCCGCGGCCATTCCTATGCCTGCGGCGACGAAGATAGTCGCTGCCGAGGTGAGGCCGGAGACTGAGCCTTTGTCATGCAGAATGGCGCCGCCGCCGATGAAGCCGATACCGGGGATGATCTGCGCGGCGATGCGGGTGTGGTCGCCCGCGAACTCGCCCGCCAGACGTCGGACAGCAGCGTGAACATGGCCGAACCGAAGCAGATAAACATGACCGTGCGCAAGCCCGTGGGCCGATGCTTGAGTTCGCGCTCCAAGCCTATGGCGCCGCCCAGAATCGCGGCCACAATCAATCTCAGCAGACTGGAGGAAGCACCCGTAGAAATCGGCCACCAACCCGGAAGCCAAGCCGCGAGTTCTTGATAGGTGTGCATGATCCAATGCGCGGATTGTAACAAACGCGGAGTCCTTTAACTGTTAACTGCAAGTGTGCGGGTACCGGAGATTGGCCTGGGATTTCACGTGCAGACGTAGGCCCCTTCGATTGTTGGAAGCCTTCGCGTGGTAGACTGTGACGAAATCGAGAGCCAGCCGTGAAACTCGAAGACTACAAAACGGTCCTGTACCGCCAGCCAGACGGCGCATGGGTTGCAGAAATTCCCGCCATCCCAGGGTGCTACGCCTTAATGCCGACGCGCGAAGAGGCACTCAGCGAGTTGGCCAGCGTATTCCAGATGATCGCAGAAGAGTATCTGGAAAAGGGCATTCCCTTGCTCGCCGACACCACCGAAATCGTACATGCCTAGCGCACGGCCCGCGACTTTCAGAACGTAGCGCGCAAGCTGGGCTTTTCCCGGACCAGGCAGACCGGCAGTCACGAGCGTTGGAACCATCCCGACGGACGCGCCGTAACGATTCCCCTTCACGGCGGCCGGGAGATCGGCCCTCCGTTGTTCTTCAAGATCCTCCGGCAGCTTGGCATTACGCATGAGGATTTTCAAAATTTGCGCTAATCCCCGCCTTGCTTACTGTCGCCCGCGCCTGTAGATGGTGCAGCGCGATTGGCCGGGAACGCTGATGGACAGCAGTTCCGTCAATTCCGCGCGCTGCGGTCGCACCGCCGCCCACACCGGATCACCCTGGCAGGCGACCATGTAGTCCGCATACCGCGCCGGATCGAGAAGCGCCCAATCCCAGTCAGGATGCTCGCCTTCGGAAATGACGCGCCGCCACGGAATCCCGGCCTGCTGCAGCGCGCCGGCGTGCTCGGCGCCGTACATGAGCAGCGTGGCCGAGCCCGGCAATTTCGCGAGAGAGTCGGCCAGCGCGCGTTCCATCACGGTGCGGCCGCGGGAATTCGCTTGCGCTTCCCGCAACGTGATCGGTGTTTGGCTATAGATCGATACATAGCTGACCACCACAAAGCCAATCACGATCACCGCCGCCGCCATCCGCGCCGCCGATCCGGTCAACCGTTCCAGGATGAAGTCCGTCAATACAGCGAGAAAAACTGCGAACACGGGTAGCAGTTCAAGCCCGTAGCGCACGTTGTAATACGAGAATGGGTACCACACCGGCAGATAAATGGGCACGCTGCCGTAGGCGATGGAAAGCGCATAGAACGGCAGGGGGAGCCAAAGCAGCAGGAACACTCCGTACCGGCGGAGCTTCCACACCGCTGCAACCGTTCCGGCCAGGGCCAGCGCAAAAAGCGCTTGCCCGCAGAAGCCGGCTCCCATATTCAGCTTGGCCGATTTCAGAAAGTAGAGTGCGGCTGTGAATAGATCATGCTGGCCGGGATAGGGGGGCGCACCACGGGCCGTCGTACGCAGCACAATCGCTTTGGCCGAGTAAGGGCCATTGAGGAAATCAAGTCCATGCCCTGATACACAGTAGGTGTACAAAAACCAGTAAACGGGAACCAGCGCGTTCAGCGCCAGAAGTTCGATTAGCGATTTCGCCATCGACTTTCGCTGCGCGCTGTCCCCCACTCGCCGCCACCAGCGCGCGAAGATACACAGAATCACGACAACCACGATAGCGGCGACAAACCAGCCGTCGTACCGCGTATAGGCCCCGCCAGCCAAAGTCATTCCGCAGGCTTCCAGCGCGCGCTCAGGCTTCATTTGCGCCGGCATTAAATGCGAGTCGGTCGCTTGCGGCGAAGCAGCACGCAGGAATTCGTCGAGATAAACCAACGCCCAGATGAAGAAGGCCAGGAAGATGGGCTCGTTCATCGCCGTGCTTTGCAGGTAGAGCAGGTTTGGATTGAGGGCGTAGA
>ODAK010000869.1_pt1 | contig 34223 bp, 30 predicted proteins | sample 1539591 | NCBI WGS metagenome assembly ODAK01 (sample SAMEA3539303, study PRJEB22396) | soil metagenome | biome: tundra; feature: field; material: soil | place: USA | collected 2010-05 | depth 0.15 m | reverse complement strand
CAGTCGCGGCGAGGACAAAGGAACAAGCGAGGCCAAGTAAACGAGGGACAAACATCGGCATGAAGAGCGCGATATCGAGCAGATCTATTGCCTCTGCAACTACTTTCTTGAACAAACGGAAATTATGGACTTTCAGTCGTCAAAAGACAATAAAGTCATTAATATCAGTGCGAGAGTCACTTACAATAGAGATTCCTTCGACAGAGTGGACAGGCACGGAATCCGCTGTAAATAGAATGCAGATGAAAAAGATCAACGCGCCACTTCGCGCTGCCGGATTCCGGCAGGCCGCCTAAGCGCGCGCGTTTGGATCACGCCAAGTTGGAGCCCGCATTCCGCGGCACCCCAGTGGTCGAATCTGTGGACGCTTTGCGCCCAGGTCTTCCGCATCGAAACACTTAACTCCAAAAATATTTATGAAACCAATACCTCATTTCAATTCAGCTCCGCGCCATTCGCGCGACGATAGCCGCGCGCTATGCGATCGCAGGAGTTTTCCGCTAACGGACCACTCCTTTCAATCGACCGACGAAACCGTTGCTCGGGCTTCCGCGATTTCCGAAAAGGGAGTTTCCGAACTGCGCACGTTCCGCAAAATCAGCAATGAATTTTTCGGCACTGAGATGAACCGCGACTCTGTGGCCGAATTCGTATTCTTTGCTCTGATCACCGCAATTGCGGCCTGGCCGATCACGCTGATGATCCATCAATTGATCGGAATAATGATTTAGCTCCCCAGCGGCTGTAGGAGAATCCGTGTCGTCGACCGACATGGTTGCCGCTACAGTTTTAGCGTCTCCTGCTCGGGGGCTGGAATCATTATGGCGAACTTCTTCACCAGGTCATCGAGCTTTGCGATGTAGTAATCGGCGTTTTCGTCGCGGTTTTGCGGATCGAAGTTTGAAGCGAGCTTGGCACTTTCGTAGGCGGCGACTTTCTTGCCTGCGCCAGTGATGTAGTAACTAATCTGGTCGCCCGGCCGGTAATTACGGCCGCTGGCGAGCGCGAGTTCGTAAGCCGCGGCGCGGTTGCGCGCGGAACCGGCGATCTTTTGCCGATATTTCTCCAACGAATCCTGGAGCGTGTCGGTCTTCATTAACATGTCGATGTTCCATTCGCGGTTGCGGATTTTCTTTTCGAATCTCTCTCGAACATCTGCGATCGCCTCCGGTTTTCCCTGCATGAGGAGCCGGATCATTTCCTCGAGGAAAACGCGCTGGAATTTTTCCAGTCCACGCGACTTGAGTGCGCCACCCTTGATAACGACCTCGCCGTCGTGGGTGAGGAGCGCGTAGTTCTTGGCCTTGTAACTGAACATGGCGTCGAACTGCTCATCGAATTCGACTTCGATGCCAGGCGGCAATTCCTTGGCCAGGCCGCTGCGCAATTTGTCGATGTCGATCTTGGCCGGCGGCACGAAATAGATGCCATCGGTATCGACCTCGATGACTTGCGCGCCTTGTGCGTTGAGCCAGTCGATCATTTTCTTCAACAGATCGCGCCCGATCTGCGTGACGCGAGCGGCGGCTTCGAAATCGGCGAAGCTTCCCTGCGCGAACCCGAGATAACCGTAAAAGCTGTTGATGAGAATCTTGAACGTGTTTTGCAATGCGTGAAAATGGCGGTGCTGCGCGCGGTTGTTTTCTTTCTCCGCCACGCGCATTTGCGCCTTCGCTTCGAGCCGGAAAGTGCGCAGATCGGTGAGCAAATGCCGGAAGATCTGGAGCCGGTCGGTTACTGGAAAGCAATCGAACTGGAGCATGATCGACGGATAAAGCGAAGCGACATCGCAATGCCAAACGTTGCGCGCGACACCGGTGAAAAAAATATCGGTGTAGCCGCCTTCGAAACCGCGCACCATCGGCATCTCGGGAATGGAATGGCGCTGCCGGAAGTATTCCCGCAGGAAAAGCGCGTTGATGCGAGTGGCGTTGCCGCGCACGATCACGTCCTGGTAGTTGTAGGGAAAAATCTGCGCCTGGATGAAATAGCTTGGACTGAGCAGCTCGGCGACCGCGCGGGTTTCGCGCACGGCGCAAAGCGCGCGCTGGCGAAACGTTTCGGAATCATCGACGTAAGCGCGTTGCAATTCCCTCCCGGTGAGCGCCGATAGTTCTTCGCCGTCGCAAAATCCAAAATGCCGCGCTACGTCAACGCGCTCAAAGCCCGGGAGCGTCCGCATGCCGACGTCGTAAAATTGCGCGAGCAAAAACGTGTCGACGAAATGGCGGCCATCGATCGCAAACTTTGGGTAATCGATCGTCTTCTCCGCGATCTGCAACCGCGACGGACGCGATCGGAGAAAACCACCGCTCCGTCCCCAGTCGAGTTTGGTTTTCGCCTTCTTCGCTCGCGCGACCAGATACGGCAGATCGAAACGAAATAGATTGTGACCTTCGATCACATCCGGGTCGCGCTCTTTGATCAAAGCAGTCAGTCGCTTGAGCGCGCCGCGTTCCGATTCCTCAACGTCCTTTGGATCGACAACGATTAACTCTTCCCAACCGGTATTATCGGAGAGGGCGATGCTCATGATATGATCGCTGTGGCCGCGGTCGCTGACGGCGGCGCCGGGGACGCCATCCCCCGCCACGGGTTGATCGCCGCTCGCGAATGAAAGCACTTCCACTTGCATGCGCTTCAATTCTTCGAACGGCAATTCTTTGAACAGCGTCCGTCCCGTCGCAGTGAGATAATGCTGAACCGGATCGGTAAACGCGAAATAATCGCGTCCCGCGCTTTTCAAGCCATTGCGCAGCGCGATCAGTTCCTTCCAGCTATCACCGGTGATACGCCAGCCGTATTTGAGATCGCCTTCGAGCTTCTCGGCTTCAATGCCGAGATCGACAACGTCGCTGTCGACCCAGACGAAAGGGTGAAACGGCTCGACCTCGGCGACGGTCGATCCATCGTTTTCCCGACGGTAAACGCGCATTGTGCCGGTCTCGCCAAGCTCAATCGCAACGATCCGCGGCGTCGAATCGGCGCCGAAGAGCAATTTGTTTTCCTCGAAGGGCATGAGTCATCCACAGATTGCGCAGATTTTCGCAGATTCAAAACCCGGAATCTTGGCACCTGGAAATAATCTGCGGAAACCTGCGTAATCTGTGGACCAATTGAGAGGTCCCTCGACTTCGCTCGGGATGACAGTCTATAAAGACGGGATGAAGATTCGTTCGTTGTTAATTCTGCTATTGTCGATCTTAACTTCGGGTTTCACTTTCGCGCAGCAAACGCCGCAGTCGCTCGCGGACGCCGAGTTGCCGTCGCTGCTCACGATTTATAAGGACATTCACAGTCACCCTGAACTTTCCGGACACGAAGAACGCACCTCGGCGATTGTGGCGAAGGAATTACGCGCAGCCGGTTGTGAGGTAACGGATCACCTCGGCAAGTATCCGAGGCCCGAATTCAAGGGCTACGGTGTTGTCGGTCTCATGAAAAACGGCGCCGGACCGACGGTACTGGTGCGCACAGACATGGATGCACTGCCAGTTGAAGAACAAACCGGTTTACCTTACGCGAGCGCGGTGACGACAAAAAATGACAAGGGCGACGAGGTTCACGTCATGCACGCCTGTGGCCATGACGCACACATGTCGATCTTCGTCGGCGTGGTGCGCTCGCTCGCGAAGCTGAAAGATCAATGGCGCGGCACGATCGTTTTTGTCGGTCAGCCGGCGGAAGAGGCCTTGGGCGGCGCCCGTGCCCTCTTGAACGATGGCCTTTACACAAGATTTCCTAAACCGGATTTCGCGCTTGGATTTCACGACAACGCACAAATGCAAACCGGTCACATCGGGGTCACCGAAGGTTACACCTATGCGAATGTCGATTCAGTGGACGTGACCGTGCGCGGCGTGGGTGGCCATGGCGCGTATCCGCATAAGACGAAAGACCCGATCGTGCTCTCGGCGGAAATGATCAACGCCTGGCAAACCATTGCCAGCCGGGAGAACAACCCGATTGATCCGATCGTGATCACGGTCGGATCGATTCACGGCGGGACGAAACACAACATCATTCCCGATGAAGTGAAGATGCAGCTCACCGTCCGCACTTACAAAGCCGATGTGCGCGATCATGTGCTGGCGGCGATCGACCGGATTGCCCAAGGTTGCGCTGCCGCCGCCGGAATTCCCGCTGACCGCGCGCCTATTGTCAATGTACTGAAAGACGAGTTTACGCCCGCGACTTATAACAATCCGGAACTAACGAAACGTCTTGTCGCCGTTTGGAAGAAATCACTGGGCGCAGACAATGTTGAAGCGACCGATCCGACCATGGGCGGTGAGGATTTTTCCGAATACAGCTTGCCGGATCATTCCATTCCGGCTTGCGATTTCCATATCGGCGCGGTCGATCCGGCAAAGGTGGCCGAGAGCAAAAAGACTGGCGTGCCGCTGCCGAGTTTGCATTCGAGCAAGTTCGCGCCGGTGCCCGAGCCGACAATTCGCCTGGGTATAATCGGTATGACCACTGCGGTGCTCGAATTGATGAAGAAATAGCGATGTAGGGCGCGTGTCCTCACGCGCAGAAAGCTTGCGGCTGAGACAGCCGCCTCTACACCGGTCTCATTTCACGCGAAAGTTTTTGCGCAGAAAGGTCGGCACATCGAGATCCTGACCTTCCACTATAGTCGGCTCGCTTTTTTCGAAACGCCCACGCGTTATCGGTTCGAACTGCAAAACTTCCTGCTTTGCGTGGGCGAATTTCTCCGGCTTCGGTTGCTTCGGCTCTCCGGGTCCTTTTGGAGCCGGCTTCAGTCTTGGAATAATTACGCGAGGCGGCTCCGGCGCGGCCTTTGCAGCCGGAGGTTCGACGGTTGGTTGCACGTCTTGCACCAACTCAGGTTGAGGAAACTGAACCAAGTCCTCGGCCGGCGGTGGAAGATCGACCATCCCATCTGAAGCGCCGACCGTTGCCGGAGTTTCGATCGGCTGTTGTTGCTCCCAAATCGGCGGAATCGGCGCAGGCGGAGCGGCCGGCGTATGCATAATAGCTTGTTTCGTTTCCGCGCCGCTTTCGTTGCCGAGCGAACTGATGATGGTAACGCTCAAACGATTTCCCATTCGGCTGTCAACCGCGGTGCCGAAGAGAATCTGAGTCTGATCGTTAATGTGACGTCCCAATTCCTGCATCAAGATTTCCACTTCCGACAAAGTCATGCCCGGTCCACCGGCGACTTGCACAAGCACGTGCGCGGCGTCGGCCAACATTTTCCCCTTGTTCATCAGCGGATTCTTCAATGCCTGGCCGAGCGCGTCGTGCGCGCGGTTATCGGAATCGGATTCACCGAAGCCGAACAGGCAACGGCCGTTTTCGCTACGCAGCGCCCGCAAAAGATCGTCAAAACCGATGCGGATGAGTCCCGGGCGCTGAATCAAATTTACAATCGAGCGCACACTTTGGCTGATCGTGATATCGGCGACAGCGAAAGCCTGATGAATTCCAGCTTTGGGCGCAACGATGTCGCCCATGCAATCGTTCTCGAAACAAATCACGGCGTCGGCGATTTGATTCAAACGAGCAAGCCCTTCCTGGGCTTGAGCAGCGCGACGTTTGCCTTCGAATGAAAATGGCAATGTGGCAAAGGCGATAACGAGAGAACCCGCTTCGCGCGCTAGCTGCGCGACCAGCGGCGTGGCACCCGATCCGGTGCCGCCGCCGAGCCCGGTGCAAATGAAAATCATTCGCGCATCGACTAGAGCCTGGCGGATCTCATCGGCCGATTCGACTGCGGCCTGATAACCAAGTTCAGGATCGCCGCCCGCGCCGAGGCCGCGCGTCACACCACGTCCAAGTTGAACTTTCGCCGTCGCAACCGAACTGGCCAGCGATTGCACATCGGTGTTGATGGCGATGACATCGGCTTTGTCGATTCCATCGAGGACGATGCGGTCGAGCGCGTTTGTGCCCGCGCCACCCACGCCGACCACTTTGATTGGTATGATGTCTTCCTCCCGTTCGGGCAGACTGTAGTTATGGCTGAGTTGGATCATGTCGTTTCCTTGTCGATCTTACGGTTGCCGATCTTGGCCATCACATTTTTCAGCTGGCGTTGAGTAGATTTGTTCATCGCATCCCGGTAAAAAACCGTCCGAAAATTCGTCCAATGCCGCGCCGCGGGCGCCGGTCCGCTTGCACGGCCTGCGCATACTTGATCAAACCAATCGCGGTCGAGAACTGCGGATTTTCAAAGGCTGATGTGAGGCCCGACATCGTTTGAGCATGCGCCACGCGCGCCGGCATCTCAAAAATATCTCCGGCCAGATGGTGGATGCCGTTAAGCAGACTGCAGCCGCCGGTAATGAAAATGCCCTCGCCGATGTAGTTGATAAACGATTGCTCTTCGAGTTTGCGCTTGAGCAGCTCGAAAGTTTCGCGCAGCCGCAGATGAATGATCGTGTTTAGCGACTCGCGTTCGATTTCCTTTCCAGCAAAACCCGAATCATCCTTCAACAAGACTGTTTCGCCGGGCAGGCAATTCCCAAGCGTCACGCCGCCTTCCTCGATCTTTAATTTCTCGGCCCGCGTCATTGGAATACGCAACCCCATCGAGATGTCGTTGGTAATATGATCGCCGCCGACAGCCAGGGAGCCGCACTCCTTCACCGCTCCGTCGACATAAAGAATATAATCAGTCGTGCCGCCGCCGATGTCGATGACGAGCGCGCCGAGACTTTTTTGATGTTGTGTGAGCACAACCTGAGCCGAGGCCAGCGCGTTAAAGACGACGTCCTCGACCTCGAGCGGCAGTTCCTTGACACAACGAATCGTGTTCTGAATACGAGTGCGCACGCCGTGGATGATGTGAAAATCAGCCTCGAGTTTTTGGCCAAGCATGCCGACAGGATTGAGCACGCCGTCCTGTCCATCGACATGGTAATGCTGAATGATGGAATGGAGGAATGCGTTCTGCGCCGGAATGCTCACTTCGCGCGCGCTGATTTTTACATCCTCGATATCTTGCTCATCGATCTCGTCGCGATCTTCCGGCAAAAGCACGCAGCCACGATTGTTGAAACTTTGGATGTGCGAACCGGAAACGCCGACATAAACGCTGCGAATCATGACGTCGCTCTTCTGCTCGGCATCGACCACGGCCTCGTGCACGCATTTCATGGCCGTCTCGAAATCGACGATCTCGCCTTTGCGCACACCACGCGATGGCGCCTGCCCGACGCCGAGAATTTTGATGGTGCCGTCGGGGCGACTCTCGCCGACGACCACGCATATTTTCGAGGTCCCTATCTCGAGACCAACCATCAAATCGCTACTCGCCATTTTGTTTTTCCTTCTTTTTAAAAGGTTCAAGCGGCACCGCCCGGCGGATTTCCCCTGGTGTCGGGCTTGGATGTGATTTTTTTACCGGCGGAGGCGACGCGGCCGGTTTGGTTGAAGCATTTGCCGGAAGGGCTTTCAAAATTCGTGGAGCCGGCTCCGGGTCAATCGTCTCGTTAATAACCGCCACCGGCGTTTTTGTGAACGTGACTGGAATATTTCGCTGCACGGCCAGGTTCACAGTTGCGAGCTCCTGCTTTGAGTCGTCGCTATAAACGAGAAATTGCTCGAGGCGCTCCAGTTGCGCATCGATATTGTCAAAACCGAACGTCACCCGCGTGTGGTTCTTGTCCGTGACGAGCAAACAGTAACCTTTGGAAACATCGATCTCGCGAATTTGAAAACGCGTCTGCATGAAACTCCGCGTGCTCAGGCTCAAGAGTTCCAGCGCCGCTTTTGCTTCGAACGATTCGACGACTTTTCCTGCCTCGAGCGCTTCGCTCGTGCATCCCGTAATAAGCGGCAGTCCCAGATATTCCGGCAGCAACTTCTTTTCTTTCATCAAAACTCCGCGCGCGTCCACTAGAAAAGCAGCGTCGGATGCAAATGGATCGGCGATCTGTTTCTCGCCCGTGATCCACGCCACCGGCTTGCGCTCCGTAATTCTGATGTCGATTTCCGCCGGCAATTTGCGCACGACCTGCACTTCATCGACTTGCGGCAACTGCTGCAGTGCGTCGCGCACGTGCGCGAGATTTACTCGGAAAATGTTCTCGCCTTCATGCAAATCGGTCATCTTCAGAATCTGCTCGCGCTGCAGTGTGCCGTCGGTCTGCACTTCGATCTGGCTCAAGCGGTAATCGGGATTCTCAAAAAAGAATCGCCTCGCGCCTTCGCGGGCACCGAGATAAATGCCGACACAGAGACCGATGACGAGCGTGATTTTTGAAATGACTACCAACACGCGCCGGGTGCGATGCTGCGTGGCTCGCCGAGAGCGAACTTTCACGTCGAGCAAATGTTGCTGACGTCGCTGCCGCGGATTCGAGATGCGCAGGTTCCGCGGACGCGATTGTTGCTTTTTTGATCCGAATCTCATTTCGCGGCGCGCTCCTCTCTCATGCGTGACAGTTCGATGATTCGCAGGCAAAGATCGACATAGTTAATTCCGGCTGCGGCCGCCGCTTCCGGCAGAAGACTCGCCTCGGTCATTCCGGGGATCGTGTTCACTTCGAGCACAGTCGGCTGTTCGTTCTCTGGCAGAAGTACGTCCACCCGGGAATACACCTGCAGCCCAAGCGCACGATGCGCGCGCAAGGCGAGTTCCTGAATCTGTTTCGTTTTGTCGTCATCGATCTTGGCCGGACAAACATGTTCCGCGCCTCCACCGGCTTGCGGATTGAGAAACGGATATTTGTTCGTGAAATCGTAGAAGCCGCCCTTGGGAATGATCTCGAGAATCGGTAGGGCCTGATCCCCGATTACTCCGATTGTTAACTCGCGACCGGAAATGAATTCTTCGACGAGTAATTCGCGATCGTACTTCGCGACGCCGGCCATGGCGGAATCGAGCTCAGGTTCGCTCTTTATTATATAGACGCCCACAGTTGAGCCTTGCCGCGGCGGCTTAATGACCACGGGCAGCCGAATACTCGGTCGTTGATTAAGCGCAATGACCTCCCACTTGGGCGTGGGCACGCCGTGCTCTTGGAATTTTTCCTTCGAGCGGATTTTATCAAAGGCAAGTTCGCTCCCCTGCACATCTTCGCCGGTGTATGCGATCCCGCGATTCTCGAGAATTTTCTGCACCTGACCGTCTTCGCCAAACGTGCCGTGAATCGCGATGAAGGCAAGATCGACATCGTCGGGCAGCTTGAAATTCTCGTCGCGGACATCGACATCGACGACTTCAGCGCCTATTGAACGCAACGCCTTGGCCACGCCGCGGCCAGTGGCCAGCGACACATCGCGCTCCGAACCAGGCCCGCCCATCAGCACCGCGATCTTTTTTGGCAAATCTCCGCGCTTCATGCCGGTTCTCCCACAATTTGGACTTCGGTTTCCAGCTCTATGCCGCGCTTCTCGCGTGCGGTTGCTTTAATCTTGTCGATCAACTCCAGCATTTCTTCCGCGGTCGCTCCGCCATCGTTCACAATAAAATTCCCGTGCACCTCCGAAACCCGCGCTTTTCCCACCTTCGAATTTTTCAATCCCAGTTCATCGACAAGCTTGCCGGCCGGACATGAATCGGGGTTTTTGAAAATGCATCCGGCGCTCTTCGCAATCGGTTGCGAGTTGCGGCGTTTCTCCTGCGACTCTCCGAGTTTGCGAGCGATTTCTTCGGCCGCCGCAGGTTTGCCGCGAAAAACCGCGGACACGGCGAAGTTCTTATCCAGCAAAGGGAAATGCCGGTAATGCACTTCCAGTTCATCGCGATTCTTGGAGTGAGCTTCCCCGTTCGCATCGAGATAACGAACGCGTACTATGTTTTCAAAAATCTGCGCGCCCATTGCGCCGGCGTTCATGCGCAAACCACCGCCGACGGCACCGGGAATTCCTTCCATCCACTCCAGTCCGCCAAGACCGGCCGACTTTCCCGCGTACGCTACTTCTTTCAACTTCGCGCCCACACCCGCTGTGATTTCCTCACCGTTAACGTCGATCCTGTCGAAATCGCCGCCGCATGGATGAACGACAACCCCGCGAATCCCGCCGTCGCGCACGAGCAAATTCGATCCCCGGCCGATGACGAAAAGTGGAATATTTTCCTGGCGGCAAAAGCAAATCAATTCGGCAAAAGCTGCTTCATTGCGCGGCTCGACCCAGAATTGAGCCGGTCCGCCGACGCGCAACGTCGTGTGTTTTGCTAACGGCTCGTAAAGACGAACGTCTCCTTCTTCGCCAACAATCGCTTTCAATCTTTCGACGATGACGAGATCGGCAGCGAGGATCGACAGTTGCTCGTGGATGTTTCCCGCGCCGAGACTGAGAACAAGATCGCCGGAATTAATCATGTTTCCGACATCGCAATGCACGCGATCCAATCGCGGCTGATAACTCGCCCCGCGATGACCGTGTCGCGTAATTTCATCGACGATGGTTTGCCCGCTGATTCCCGGAATCGGCGCTTCACTCGCGGCATAAACATCGGTCACAATCACGCGATCGGAATCATCAAAAGCCTGCCCGAATTCTTTGCGCAATGCCTTCGTTCGCGAGTAACGATGCGGTTGAAACATTGTCAGCACGCGACTGCGGCCGGTCGCTTTCGCCGTCTTGAGCGTGGCACGAATTTCCGTAGGATGATGCGCGTAATCATCGACGAGCAAGAAGCGATCGCTCTCGTATTTGATTTCGAAACGCCGGCGTGCGTGCTCGAACCGGCGAAGAGATGCCGCGATTTTTTCGAATGGAATTCCAATCTCCGTGGCAAGCGCAATGACGCCAACTGCATTCTGGACGTTGTGCCGGCCCGGGACGTTCAAGACCGCTTCGCCCAGTTGTTCGCCCTTTCGATAAATGCAAAAGACTGATGCAAAATTCTGCAGCTCGATATCCGCGCCTCGATAATCCGCATCCTGTGAAAACCCGTAAGAGACCGCTTCGCGACGGGATCGGCACATACGCCTCGCATTCGTATCATCGGCATTATAAAAAACCTTCCCGCTGGTTTGCTCGAGTAACCGCGCAAAGACTTTTTCGATCGCGGAGAGATCGGCGTAAAAATCGAGATGCTCTTCTTCGATATTCAGGATCAATGCGTGCTCGGGATGAAAACAGGCGATCGTGCCGTCGCTTTCGTCGCCTTCCGCGACAAAATATTCGCCGCGCGGATCCCAGTGGGCATTCGCGCCCAGAATCGGAATCTCGGCGCCGACATAATGTGACGGATGCAAACCGCTTTCACGCAGAACATGCGCCGTCATCGCAGACGTTGTCGTTTTGCCGTGCATTCCCGCCACGATGATGCCGCGTTTCGCGCGCATGATCGCGGAGAGCGCTTCGGCTCGGCGCACCGCTGGTTTGCCTGTTTTCCGGGCAGCTGCCAGGATCGGATTGTCGCTCTTGATTGCCGAAGAAAAGACAATCAGCTCCGCGTCGTTCGCATCCTCGGCGCGGTGCTGCCGGTAGAAACACAAACCGAGCCGCTTCAGCCGATCGATCTCTTGCGTACTGCCTTTGTCCGAGCCGCGCACATCGTGCCCAAGTTCTAGGAGAAGCGCGGCGATTCCGCTCATGCCGCTACCCGCCACACCGACCAGATGGATCTTGTGCCGCTCGGCCGTGAGCATTTTGGCGAGATCTATCTCAGGAGCGGCTGTCATGATTGGTATATTTTTCCATCGCCGCCACCACCAGTCCGGCCGCGTTTTTCGGCGCGAGACGTAAAGCGATTTCGGACATCCGCCCGATTCTTGGCCGGTCGGTGATGAGTTCCTTAATCTTGCCCGCGAGCCGATCGCCGGATAGCTCCGATTCCTTCAAGACAATCGCGGCCCCGGCCCGACCAAAAATTTCCGCGTTGCGCGTTTGATGATCGTCGGCCGCATACGGAAACGGAATCAGAATTCCGGGCAAGGAGAAGAACGCCAGTTCGGCCAGACTAGCCGCGCCGGAGCGGGCGACCGCGAGATCAGCAGCACTGTAAACTTCCTCCATGCGATGATGGAAAGGAGCGACGTAAACCGGAATGTTTTCACGCTGGTAATTGTCGGCCACGAGGCGTTCGTCGCGCGCGCCGGAGAGATGAATCACCTGAAGCGGGGTGCTGCGCAATGAGGGCAGCGACCTAATGATGGCTTGATTGATTCCGCTCGCGCCCTGGCTTCCGCCCATCACGAGGACAGTGGGCAAATCGGGACGCAGCCCGAGTTTCTCACGCGCAATCCGCCGATCCATCCGTTGCAGCTCGGTGCGAATCGGTGTGCCGGTGATTTCCGTGCGCGCTCTCGGAAAAAAAGGTGCGCATTCTTTGAATCCGAGCAAAACAGCGCGAACGATCCGCGCGGTCCAGCGGTTTGCTTTCCCCGGTATGGCGTTCGATTCGTGAATGAACGTGGGAACGCCACGCATCCGGCCGGCGAGAATCGGCGCAGTCGAAGTGAAACCACCCATGCCGAGGACGACTTGCGGTTTGAACTTTCGGTAACTTGATCGACAAAGCGAAAGGCTCTCGTTGAATCGCCGGAGAAAACCGAGAATCGCCGGCGAAAATGGTGAAGGTAATCCGACCGTCGGCAATTTTTCGTAGCGAAAATCGGAATGACCAGAAAGGGCAAGCGCATCGACTTCTTTTTCGGAAACGAAAAGCATCACCTCGTGTCCGCGCTCACGCAGGACTTCGGCCACGGCAATCCCGGGAAAGAGATGCCCGCCTGTTCCTCCGCATGCAATGACCGCGTTCATGGAATGTAATTATCGATCTTCCGGTCAAATCCGCGGTGTAATCCGTGCCTGCATGGTTTTTTGTGTTTGGTTCCGTGGCTCGAGAACCGCTTGTCGATAAATGTTCAGCAACACGCCAACGCCAAACAAACACGCGACAAGGTTTGATCCACCATAGCTGATGAATGGCAGGGGCAGACCTTTGTTCGGCAACAACGACGTGGTCACGCCGATGTTCACGGCAGCTTGCAAGCCAAGCAGCGCAACGATCCCGCAGCCGGCGAGCAAGCCGAAACGATCTTTCGCGTGCAGCGCGATCATGATTCCGCAAACAATGATGACCACGAACAAAAAGACGACGAGCAAGCTTATGCGCAATCCGAGCTCTTCTCCGATCATCGGGAAAATGAAATCGGTGTGCGCGTATGGCAGATAGAGCATTTTTTGGCGGCCATTGCCGAGACCGAGTCCTTCCATTCCTCCGCTGCCCCACGCGATCAACGCCTGCATCTGCTGCAAACCAGCGTCTTGCTTGAAACGTTGCGGATCGACAAACGCCGCTAGGCGCGCCATCCGTTCCGACATCTGTGTTGCGACAAGCAAAATGCCGCCGACGCCAGTCAGTGAGAGCAAACCAAGAAGCATCGGGTTTGTTCCCGCAACAAACATTACCACGAAAGATGCGGCCCCGATGAGAACGGTGGTTCCCAAATCCACTTCGGTAATAATCAGAGCAAGCAAAACGGCGATGACTGCGAGCGGAATGGCGAAACCGCGGACGGGATGATTGCTTGTCTTTTCGTAACGCGAAAACCAAAACGCCAAGAAGAAGACGGCGGCAATCTTTGCGATCTCGGAAGGTTGAAAAGTAAAGGGGCCTATTCCCACCCAGCGGCGCGATCCATTAATGCGCATGCCAAGATGCGGCACGAAACAAAATGCGAGCGTGACCAATGCGACGCTGAACCAAATCCACCAGGTGCGTTGCCAAAAATGGTAATCAACCAGCGCGGCGGTGATGCAAATGGCAAGACCGATGCCAAACCAGGCGGCCTGGCGTTTGACGAAGAAGTAAACGTCACCATGACTGTCGCGCGCAAACGCGCTTGTGCTGAAAAGCATGACAATGCCGATAACGAGCAGGCAAAGCACAGCCAGAAATAAGAAGTATGCGCTCTTACGATGCATTGGTAGATCGACAATTACTCGCCAGTCTTCTTCGCTTTGCTGGTCTTGTTTGGAATCAAAAGTTTTTGCCCGATTTGCAATTTGCGCGGGTCTTGGATGTGATTGAGCGCGATCAGATCGTCGTAAGGGACTTTAAGTTTCTTGGCAATCGTCACCGGATTATCGCCCTTGACTACGACGTAGGTCTTTCCTGAATCAGCCGACCCGCTTGCTTTCTCCAACGATTTCGTGCGCTCGGATTTGTGTTCGTCCTTCGCGATCGTCTTCGCCGGCGAATGTGAAGGCTTGATCTCATCTCGCGGAGCGATCGCTTTCTGCGCGGTAACGGACTTTGCGGCAACGGTGGCAGGTTTGGTGGTCGATCCATCAGTTGAGCTTTCCGCGTTCGTTGGCGGCAATGGCGCCGGTATAACCGAGGCTTGCCGCGTTTTGATCGCGTTGAAGGCGATGATTCCGGCCACGGCCACGATGTGAAGAACGAGCACGATGAGCAGCGCGCGCGACAACTTCATGTTTGGCTCCGACATCTCTTCGTAGTCCACATCGGTGGACGCTCCGAAAGAACGGCGCGCGGTGGCAGCGCGTAGTTTTTTACGTTTGGGAAACTTCGGCAGTTGGGGCATTTTTATTTTCATTTGGGCAAGGCCTGCACAAGACTGCGAAATTGATCGCCGCGGTCAGCGTAGCTTTTGAACATGTCGAAGGAAGATGTGCCCGGGGAAAAGAGAACGACCTCGCCCGGTTTGGCGATGGCGTGCGCGCGTTCGACGGCGTCGGCCAGCGAATTCGCGATCTCGCATTTGACCACTGCACCCCAATCGCGCGCGATGCTCTCCGCCATTTCACCGATCAAGATTGTCGATCTTACCTTTTCCTTAACGAGCGGCCGAAGCGGATCGAAGGTGAACCCTTTGTCTTTGCCGCCGGCGATGAGGACGACCGGCTTGCTTTGCGCGAGCAGCGCCTTTTCGACAGCGTCGAGATTCGTCGCCTTGGAGTCGTTGATGTAACCGACGCCGCGAACTTCGCGGACAAATTCGCACCGATGCGGCTGCGGTTCGTAGGCGCAGAGCGGCGGCACCATTTCCTCAAACGACAAGCCGCGCGCCTGGCCAGCCGCCAATGTCGCCATCAAGTTTTCGATGTTGTGCGAGCCGCGCAATTTCGTATCGGCCATTCTCAGCACCGAAGTGTTCTGGTAAACGATGGAGCCCTCCGCCAAACGAAAATCCGAGCGATTGGTGTAAGCACTGAACGTGATTTTGCGCGGCGCAATCTCCGGCAGACTTTCATTCGCGTTCACGACGGCGACGTCGTCGGCAGTTTGACTTTCAAAGATACGCAGCTTGGCGGTGTGATACTCGGCAACGGAGCGATAACGATCGAGATGATCGGGCGCGAAGTTTAGCCAAAGACTGATTGATGGCCGAAATGTCTTGATCGTTTCGAGCTGGAACGAACTGACTTCGACCGTGAGAACATCGAGGTCCTTTTTCTCTCGTGCGACTTCGGAGAGCGGTTTGCCGATGTTGCCGCAAGCGATCGTGCGCTGGCCGCACGCGTTCAGCATCTGCGCGAGCATCTCGGTCGTGGTCGTCTTGCCATTCGTGCCGGTGATCGCAATCACCGGAAGCGCGCACGAGCGCCAGCCCAGCTCGAGCTCGCCGAGCATGTCGATCTTGCGCGACGAAAAATTTTGCGCGAGCGGCGAATCGGGATCGATCCCGGGGCTTAGAACAACGAATTCGTATTTGCCCGAATCCTTGTCGGCTTGCGGTCCGGCAACGACGTTAACTCCCTGCGCACGAAGATTGTCGATGGTAGATTTGAGCAGGCGTTTTTCCTCGGCACTGTCGAGCACGGTTACGGTCGCGCCTTCCGATTTGAGAAGAAGCGCGGCGGCCGTTCCACTCAAGCCCGCTCCCAAAACCGCGACATTTTGATTTTTGTAGCGCACGCGTTATCTCAATTTCAACGTCGCCAGGCCAATCAAGGCGAAGATGGCGGAGAGAATCCAAAACCGGACGATAACGGTGTTTTCCTTCCACCCGACCAATTCGAAATGGTGATGAAGGGGCGACATGGCGAAAATCCGCCGACCAGTGAGTTTGAAGCTAAGCACCTGAAGGATGACCGAGACCGCTTCGATGACGAAAACGCCGCCCACCACCGCGAGGAGCAACTCCTGTTTACAACAGATCGCGACCACCCCGATCATGCCGCCGATGGCGAGCGAGCCGGTGTCGCCCATGAAAACTTTCGCAGGGTGGCAGTTGAACCAAAGAAATCCCAAGCCGGCACCGATGAGCGCCGCGCATACAACCGTGAGCTCGCCGGTGAACGGATAAAACGGGATTTGCAAGTATTCCGCGATGCGGAAATTCCCTGCGGCGTAAGAAATCAAAGCATACGCGAAAGCGACCGTGACAGTGCAACCGGTCGCGAGGCCGTCGAGGCCGTCGGTCAGATTAACGGCATTGGAGGTGCCGGTGATGACGAGAGCAAAAAAAATGAATGTGAACCAGCTCATGTTCGCAATGACCGGCACTTTGAGGAATGGGAGATAAAGAGAGCGCGCTTGAACCTCAATCAGAGGACTGGTGAGAAAAACCGTCGTGACGATCGCGGCGAGAATGATCTGAAAAACAAGTTTGACGCGGCCCGGCACGCCGTCGGATTTGCGCTTCGTCACTTTCAGGTAGTCGTCAACGAATCCGAGCGCGCCGAGATAAATCATGCTGACCAATGCCAGCCACACAAAACGGTTATCCGGTCTCGCCCAAACCAAACTCGAAATAAAAACCGAGCCGATGATGAGAACGCCCCCCATGGTCGGCGTGCCTTGCTTGGCGCCATGCAATTCCGCCAGGCGATGAACTTCGGCGGCCGCGCGAATGGGTTGGCCGATTTTCAACGCGGTCAATTTGCGAATCACCCAGCCGCCGAAGATGAGCGAAAGCGCGAAAGCGGTGACAGCAGCAGCAACGGCACGGAAAGTTACGTAAAAGAAAACGTTGAAGCCGATGAACTGGTCGCTCAGCCGATGCAGATAGTACATCATGACGAAATTCCGATTGCCGACTGTCGATTGCCGAATTCCTCCAGAACGCGTTCCATCCGCGCGGACCGGCTGCCTTTGATAAGGACTAGATCACCAGGCGCGGCGATATCGGCCAGCATCTCGGCCGCTTCGCTGGTCGATCCTACGGCCGCGCTTTTCTTGAGTCCGCTTTTCTCTGCCGCCCGCGCGATGATCGCGCCCTTCTCACCGATCGCAATCAGTTGATCGACGCCTAGCTCCGCCGCGGTTTCTCCCACCTCGCGATGGCCGCGTTCGGACTCTTCGCCGAGCTCGCCCATTTCGCCGAGGACGGCGATGCGCCGGCCATCGGCATCCAGCTCCACGAGCGTGCGCAATGCCGCCTTCATCGAATCGGGATTCGCGTTGTAACTGTCGTCAATGATTTGGACGCCGTGGAATTGTTTGATTTGCAGGCGCGCCTTGGTCAACGGAGCTGAGACGAGACCGGCCGCGCATTCTTCGATCGACAATCCAAAAACGCGGCCCGCTGCAACCGCGAGCATGGCGTTCTGGACCATGTGGATGCCGGGCACAGGTAGCTGCGCGCGACAGCGGTGCGCGCCTTCCAGAATCGTGAACTCGGATCCGTCGGCGCTTTGTCTAATGTCGATCGCGCAAATCGTCCCCGCATTTGCGCCGGCAAAAACAAGCTTCGCGCGCGTTCTTTCGGCGATTTTCTGGCTAAACGAATCGTCCGCGTTCAGAATCACCGTTCCCTCAGGTCCGATCGCCTGCGCGAGCATGCCTTTTTCTTTCGCAATCGCGTCGCGCGAACCCATGAACTCGATGTGGGCTATGCCTATATTAGTAATGATGGCGTCATCCGGCGCGGCAATCTTCGCGAGCGCCGCGGTCTCCCCGGGATGATTCATGCCGATTTCCCACACCGCGACTTCGTCGTCTGAAGTCGCTTCCAGAATGGTGCGCGGAAGTCCGACGTGATTATTGAAGTTGCCTTCCGTTTTCGTAACGCGAAATCGCCTGGCCAAAACAGACGCGGCAAAATCCTTGGTGCTGGTCTTGCCGTTGCTGCCAGTGATCGCAATCACTTTGAGCGGAAGCGATTTCCGGTAATTCGCGGCGAGATTTTGGTAGGCACGCAACGTATCGTCGGCGCGAAGGATCGCGAAGCTGTCGGGAATTTTTCCTTTCCACGCAAGATCGACAATCGCTCCTGCCGCGCCTGTTTTAGCCACGTCCTCGACAAATTTGTGGCCGTCAAAATTGTCGCCACGCAAAGCAACAAACAGTTCGCCTGGTTTCACCGTGCGCGAATCAGTGCTGACCTTTTCGACGACAACGCTTCCATCACCGGAAGAAATTTTTGCGCCGGCAAGTTCAGCAATGTGAAAGATCGATAACTTATTCATTTAGAAATCCACCGGCCGGTCCTCAAGAGCACGCCGCGCCACTTGAATGTCATCGAACGGGACGGTGTGATCCGCAAACTCCTGATAGTTCTCGTGTCCTTTGCCCGCGATCAACACGATGTCGCGCGGCTGGGCCAGCTCAATCGCGCGCCGAATCGCTTCGGTGCGATCGGCAATTTTTTCGTAATGGTCCGCACGAAAACCTTTTTCAACTTCCGCGATGATCGCGTCCGGATCTTCTTTGCGCGGATTATCGGAAGTGATGATGGCAAGATCGGCATGTCGATCCACAACCTCGCCCATGAGCGGACGCTTTTGCCGGTCGCGATCCCCACCGCATCCGAAGACGACGATTAACCGGCGCGGCTGGAGTTCGCGGAGCGTTTTCAGAACATTGAGGAGCGCGTCGGGCGTGTGCGCGTAATCGACGAAAACTTGAAATTGGCGTTTCGCCGGAACAGCCTCGAGTCGTCCCGGCACTTGCGGCGATTTGCCGAGACTGAGAACCGCTTCGCGCAAACTGAGACCGAGCGCATTTGCCGTCGCGAGCGCGGCCAGAGAGTTCGCAACATTGAAACGGCCAATTAAAGGCACACGGACTAGATAACTTTTGCCGCGGGCATCGAGCTGGTAGGAAGTTCCGCCGAATTCCGTCCGATAATTCGAGGCGCGAAAATCCGCGCGCGCGCTCATTCCAAAAGTGACCACGGAAATGTTCTTATCGATCTTGCCGAGCAGTTGCTCGCCGTAGCGGTCGTCGATGTTTACGATCGCGACTGGGTTTTGTTTTTTCTTCTGCTGCGCTAATTGCGCGAACAACTTCGCTTTCGATTCGAAGTAGTTCTCCATGGTGCCGTGAAAATCGAGATGGTCCTGCGTGAGATTGGTAAAAACGGCGACATCCCACTCGAGGCCGCGCGTCCGTTCCTGCGCGAGCGCATGCGAGGAAACTTCCATGGCGGCGGCGCGGCAACCGGCGTTAGCGATCTGTGCGAGCAATTCCTGAAGATCGAGCGACTCGGGCGTCGTCCGCGTTGCCGGCAGAATGCGTTCGCCGATTTCGTAGCGCACCGTTCCGATCAAGCCGCAACGCAAACCGGCTTTTTCGCAAATGTGTTTGATCAAGAACGTCGTCGTCGTCTTCCCGTTCGTTCCGGTGACGGCAGCGAGTTTCAACTTTGTCGCCGGCCAGCCGTAAAACGCCGCGGCAAGATCAGCGAGCGCGCTGCGGGTGTCGTCGACGACGAAACAGGTGACCCGCGGCTGTTTTTCTTCACGCTCGGTGACGATCACCGATGCGCCTCTCTCGATCGCTTGCTCGAGGAATTGGTGGCCGTCTGTTTTCTCTCCTCGCAGCGCCACGAACAAGCCGTTCCTCTGCACTCGCCGCGAGTCATACGCGATGCTTTCCACAGCGCGATCAAGTGTCCCGATGACCTGGCGAACTGGAATCGAGGAAGCAAGAGTTTTGAGCTGCATGAGGTTTCAGCATTCGAAGGCAAAGCGCTCAACGGCGTGAGGCATTGGTTAAGGCCACACGCTCCACCGGCAGGGCTTTGCGAATTTCCTCGTGCGGCTCGAGATCGAGATAACGCGCCGCCTTTTCGGCAATTCGCGAAAAGATGGGACCGGCCACAAGACCGCCATAGTTCAACTCCGGCTTGCTCGTCTGTGCGTCATCGAGCACGACGAGGCCGACAAATTCAGGACGATCGGCCGGTAGATAGCCGCTGAAGGAAACTACATACTTGTCTTTATCGTAGCCGCCTTTGGGATCGACTTTCTGCGCAGTACCGGTTTTGCCGGCAATCGTAAATCCGGGAACGGCAGCGGCGGCGGCGGTGCCGCGATCGCTTACCACGCCACGCAACGCATCGCCAATTTGACGTGCCGTCTGCGGCGAAATTACCTGTCGCAACACGACTGGAGAAAGTGTGCTCACCGTTTTTCCGTCCGCGTCAGTGATTGATTTCACGATCCTCGGAGTCATGAGTTTGCCGCCGTTCGCAATTACCGCCATGGCCAGCGTCATCTGCAACGGCGTGACGCCCACTTCGTGGCCCATCGGGATACGGGTAATCGATATTTTGCTCCACGCTTGTGGCGGGCGAATCAAGCCGGGTATTTCGCCAGGCAGCTCGACGCCAGTGCGTTCACCGAAACCGAAACGGCGTATGTATTCGTAGAATTTTTGTTCGCCAACGCTGAGCGCGAGTTTGGCCGCACCGACGTTGCTCGATTTCACGAGAATGTCTTTCACGCTCAAATCGGTGAACGGCTTGTGATCGTGCAACGCGGTCCCGCCAAAATTCCAGAGACCGTTCTCGCAAAAGATAGTGGTGTCGGGCTGCACTTTGTGTTCGTTAAGCGCCGCCGCCGCGGGAACGATTTTGAAAGTCGAGCCCGGCTCCATCATGTCGATGATGGCGCGGTTCTTCATTTGCTCGGGCTTCGCGTCGGCGCGCAGGTTCAAATCAAAATGCGGCCGATTCGCCATGGCGAGAATCTCGCCGGTTTGCGGTCGCATCAGAATGATCGTCGCCTTCTTCGGCGAATATTCGCGCATCGCCGCATCGATTTCGTTCTCGACGATGTTCTGCAGATTAAGATCGACCGTGAGATGAACCTGGTAACCGTTACGCGAGGCGCGTTCCTGTCCGCGATAGAGAACGATCTCCTGCCCGGCGCGATTGTGCTCGATGTAACGATAACCATCCTCGCCGCGAAGATATTGGTCCATCGAAGCTTCCACGCCTTGAATACCGTGATGCTCGAAGTCGGTGAATCCGATAACGTGACAGAGCATCGAGCCATTCGGATAGATGCGCGCCGAATCGTGTTCGAAGTAGACGCCATGCAGATTTTGCGCCTGCAATTTTTCGCGCAACGAATCGGCGAGTGCTTCCGGCACCGCGCGTTTGAGGACGATGTAACGCCGATCGCCGCGTAGTTTTTCCGCTAACTCGCTCTTCGGGATTCTTAATTCAACGCCGACGAGATCGACAATCGCATCGAGATTGTTCAGGTGCGTCGCATCGGCGACGACCGTCTGGCAGGGAACGTTATGCGCGAGGACTTCGTTGTTCGCGTCGAATATGGCGCCGCGCTCGGCGTAAATAGGCTGTTTGTAAACGTGCTTCTCAGCCGCGAGCCCCGCGTACTCGTCGTGCTTGAGCATCTGCAAATAAATGAGGCGGAAGGAAAATCCGCTGAAGAGCAAGATGAAGCCGAGGCAAACAAGCGTGCAACGAGTTCGGCTGTTCCACTTCATCTGCCGGCACGTTGATTAGCCACAGGCTGAATGGCGTCTTCCGTGGAGCGCGCCGGAATGGTCAATCGCACAATATTGTGTTCCGCGATCGGCATCATTTTCAGATAACCCTCTTTCAACCGGCGCTGTAATGCCGAGCGCGACGTCAGTGCCGCGATCTGAACGTTGGCGACGTTGTTCTGGGTGCGGAGACTGGCGAGTTCATTCTCGAGCGCCTTCTTACGATCGCCGAGATGATATAACTGGAGCGTCAGGTAGACGTAGCTAAGCCCGGTAAGCGCGAGGAACGCGGTCAGCACGATCCAGCGCGCCAGCGACGCAGCGTTTACTGTGTTCCAATTTTTCCGGCGCGATCGATTCATCCCAGTTTCTCGGCGACACGGAGTTTTGCGCTGCGAGAACGCGGATTCGCGCGTTGCTCGTCTTCGCCGGGTTCGATCGGTTTCGACGTGATGAGATTTAAAGAATATTCCGGATTGCGCTGCGGCTCCGGCCACTCCGGCCGATCGAGCCATTCGCGGCTGCGATCGCGGAAGAAATTTTTCACGATGCGATCTTCGAGCGAATGAAAGCTGATCACTGCGATCCGCGCGCCGGTTTCGAGCCGTGACGTCAAAACGCGCAAACCCTGCTCAAGCGCACCGAGTTCGTCGTTCACTTCCATGCGCAACGCCTGAAAAGCCTGCGTCGCCGGATGACGACGTCCGTGGCGACCAACGACTTTTTCAATCGCACGCGCGAGCGACAGCGTTTCACGAAACGGCGTCGTCTTGCGCGTCTTCACGATTACGCTCGCGATCCGGCGCGCAGCCGGCTCCTCGCCCAGGTCGCGGAACAACTGTGTGAGTTGTTCCTCGCTGTAATTGTTAACGATGTCCGCAGCCGTGGTCGACTGGTTCCATGGATCCATCCGCATATCGAGCGGACCGTTGCGCATCATGCTGAAACCGCGCTTGGCATTTTCGAGTTGGCGCGACGACACGCCAAGATCGATGAGCGCGCCGCCGATCGTGGGAATCCCGAGTTCGTCGAGAATCTTGTCGGTGTTACGAAAGTTTGCCTGGCGCAGCGTCACGCGTGTTCCGACGTGCGCGAGCTGCTCCCGCGCATATTCAATCGCATCCGGATCTTGATCGAGCGCCAGTACGTCGGCGCCAGTCTTCAAGATCGCTTCGGTATGTCCGCCGCCGCCACAGGTCGCATCGACCACGAGAGAACCGGGCCGCGGCGCGAGCAACTCCACTGTTTCCTGCGCAAGCACCGGACGGTGATAACTGAAGTCCTCCATTTCGTGGGCCTCCTCGAGAATTAACGGACCGGTGGCGAACCAAACCGGCCGATCAAATAATAACGCATTCATATATTCCTTCGACGACCTGCTACAAACCGATCACGTTTGCCACATGCTGGTAAGTGGCAGTTTCCTCTTCGTGCGCGCGCTTCCAGCGTTGCAGATTCCAAATTTCAAAGCGGCCGCGACCGCCGACGAGCGCGACCTCGCCTTTCAACCCAACGTTTTTGCAAAGCTCCTCCGGCAAAACGAGACGGCCCTGTCGATCCGCCGCGCCGTGTTGCGCGCGCGAATGCAAGTGACGCAGAAAAACACGACGGTCGCGCGCGGAGACAGCTGAGTGCGACTCCGCCGCGGAACTCATGCGGGAAAACTCTTCAGGCGACATGACCACGAGAAATTGATGCGTCGCTTCCGGAAGAATGATGAACTCCCCGGCACCATCGTGTCGCCAGCGCGAGGGTATCGTGATGCGATTTTTCTCGTCGATGGAGTGACGGAACTCGCCGGCGAAGAGTTGCGAGGAAGGCGTCGTGTCCATATGCGGTAAGAGGATTGTTGATCCATTCTAGCCCACTTTCCCCCACTTCTAACCACCTTCCGTGCCGGGGGTCAATAAAAATTAATGCTTTATTTGCGACCGTCGAAGAAAGGCGCTAAAAGCTTTTGGCGTGATCGATTACATCCAGAAGGGTGGTTTGCTGATGTGGCCGATTCTGGCTTGCAGCATTATTGCCATTGGCGTTTTCGCGGAACGGCTTTTCTATTTACATCGCGCCACCATCCACGTCGGCGAATTCTTAAAAGGACTTTCCAATCTTGTTCGGCTCCGCAATTTCGCCGAGGCGCTGCATGAGTCGGCCGGAACACCCGGTCCGGTCGCGCGGGTCATTCACACGGCGATCATCCGGCACGATGCGCCGCGATCGGAATTGCGCGAGATCGTGCAAGAAGCCGGACAACTTGAGGTGCCGAAGCTGGAACGATTTCTCGGCGTGCTTGCGACGATCGCATTTCTGGCTCCGCTCCTCGGTTTGCTTGGAACAGTCGCGGGTATGATCGACGCCTTCGGAACAATTTCGTCGCACGGTGGATATGCCACCGTGACCGAGCTTTCCGCCGGAGTTTATAAAAGTTTACTAACGACGGCGGCCGGCTTGGTCGTCGCCACGCCCACCTTTGTTGCTTACAGCTATTTGTCGTCGCGGGTTAATACCATGCTGCACGATATGGAGCGCGCCGGAATCGAGATCGTGCACATGTTGACCGACAGCGAGCCGCTTTCCGGCATCATCAGCTTCCAACAACCGGCGGGAAAGAGCGCGGGCGACGTGAGCCGCGACTAAGGATCAGGCCGCGCCGACATGAAGCTCAGCCGCACGAAGGAATATAACTTCGGCTGGATGGTCATAGTCCCGCTGCTCGACATTGTTTTCCTTCTGATTTTCTTCTTGTTGTTGAGCTCGAATTTTATTTTGCAGCCGGGCGTTTCCGTCTCACTTCCGTTTTCGCAATTCACGCTCGGACCCCAGGTAAATCCGCAAATCGTCAGCATCACCGGCGGCGCGGCGCCGGCGATTTATTTTCGCGATCAAAGGACGACTCTGGAACAGCTTGGACCGTTGCTGGACGACGCTAAACGCGAAGGCCGCTCCGTTATTATTAAGGCCGATCGTTTCACTCCCTACGAATTGGTGGTCGCTGTGACCAATGCCGCGCTGGAACACGGCATCACTTCGGTCGCGTTGGCCACTACTCCGCCGCGGTGAATCCACCCGTTTCAGCGTCCACGACCGCGCCGCTTTTGTTTAATTGGGAAGCGCCACGGCGCCGGAAAGTGGCGATAGCCGGATTCCTAATGGCTTCCGCAATCGCACATGCGGTTTGCTTTTACATCTTCCAAATTGTCTATCCGCCGACGGTCGCTCTATTGCCCGCGCCCGCGCGTGTGAGTTTGATTTCGCCCAACTCGGAAGAAGGCCGCACGCTTCTGCGTTGGATTGAAGCAGAAGATCCCGCGCTTGCTTCGACCACGCTGCGGCCACAGGAAGCAAAGGCGCACGCATTGCCCAAGGTCCAGCATCTTCCCTTTTATGCCGGGTACGAGCCTGGTTTGAAGGAGCCGCCGCCGCCGATTGTCGATCTTCGCATGCCAAGTGCGCAGCCTCCTGGAGCGGTACCGATGAACTATCCCAGAATCCCGCCGGTGAGCCGCGTCGCGCCGACCGTGGTTTCATTTTCGCGCGAGATTGAAAACTTGGGCCCAACGAGCGTGCCTTCGACCAGGTTTGCCGCTTCGAATAGCGAACCGCCCGAACAAGTGCGCTTTCGTGTTGGCGTCAGCTCAGCTGGTGACGTTCGTTATTGTTTTCCAATAAATTCTTCCGGCGATCCAGCGCTCGACGAGCAAGCCCGACATTACCTTGTGCTTTGCCGATTTCCTGCGAGGCCGCCAACGGGAAAGACTCCCGAGGAATCCATTGCCTGGGGAGTTGCTGCGATTGAATGGGGCAACGATATCGCGCCGGCTCCCGCGACATCGACAACGACGGGAACGCCGTGATCCGGGTTACGCTCACCGCGCTGGTCGCGATTTATCTGCTGCTTTTTCTTGCGGCGGTTTTTCTCCTCTGGATAGTTGGAGAGTGGAATCGCCGCCGGCGCGAACGCCGGGCCTTGCGCTACCGTTTGGTTTGCGCGATTTGCGCGTTCGAGTTTGAAGATCGAACCACGGCGTTACTTCCACGCTGTCCGCGTTGCGGCAGCCTGAACGAAAGATTTAAACCGGAGCGAATTTAACAATGGGAATGTGGATCGGTCGCAATCGCAAAGCACGGGTGACTTATGGCTTCGACGAGATCGCGCTCGTCCCCGGCCGAGTCACCGTCAACCCAAATGAAGTCGACACGATCTTTCGTCTGCCGCGCAAGAACGCCGCGCCGCTGGAATTAAAAATCCCGATCCTGGCCAGCGCGATGGATGGCGTTGTCGATGTTCGTTTCGCCATCGCCATGAGCAAACTCGGCGGACTCGCCGTGCTTAATTTGGAAGGCGTTCAGACTCGCTATAAGAATCCGCAGGAAGTTTTGCAAAAAGTGGTCGAAGCCGACAAAGCGACAATCACCGCGCTGCTGCAGAAGATTTATCAAGAGCCGGTGCAACCGGATTTGATCGCTGGGCGCATCCGGCAAATCAAGGACGCGGGCGCGCTCGCCGCCGTTAGCTCTATTCCACAGCGCGCCGAAGAGTTCGGAGCGATTGCCCAGGAAGCCGGTGCGGACGTCTTTGTCGTGCAAAGCACGGTTTCGACGGTGCGCCATATTTCTTCGGAATATAAGTCACTCGATTTGGAAAAATTTTGTCGCGAGATGCGCATACCGGTACTCGTCGGCAACACAGTTGGTTACGAGGTCACTTTCGAGATCATGGAATGCGGACCGGCCGCAGTATTAGTCGGCGTGGGACCCGGCGCCGCTTGCACTTCGCGCGGAGTGCTGGGACTTGGCGTGCCGCAAGTGACGGCGACGGTCGATTGTGCCGCCGCACGCGACGCCTATTTCAAGAAGACCGCGCGTTATGTGCCGATCATCACCGACGGTGGAATGAGCCGGGGTGGCGACGTGTGCAAGGCGCTGGCTTGCGGGGCCGATGCGGTCATGGTCGGCAGCGCATTTGCCAAAGCGGAAGAAGCTCCCGGAAACGGTTATCATTGGGGAATGGCCACACCACATGCGAATCTCCCGCGCGGAACCCGCATCAAAGTCGGAACCACCGGCTCATTGAAACAAATTCTGTTCGGCCCGGCGGAAGTCGACGACGGCAGCCAGAATCTTGTCGGCGCGATAACCACGTGCATGGGGAACGTCGGCACGCGGACGCTCGCGGAATTTCAGCAGACGGAGATCATCATCGCGCCTTCGATCAAGACAGAGGGGAAACTTTTCCAAGCCGTCCAAAGCGTCGGGATGGGAACGAAATGATATTTAGCGAATTGGCGGCCGGGTGAGTGAGTAATTGACCGCTATACAGTCACGCCAGAGCCTTTTATTTCGCTAAATGAACACAGATCGCAGAGTTGTCATCACAGGCTTGGGCGTGGTTACACCCGTAGGCAACACAGTAGAGACCTTTTGGAAAAATCTGACCGAAGGCCGGAGCGGTATTCGCAAGATCCAAGCTTTCGATACATCGGACTACGATTGCCAGATTGCCGGTGAAGTTCGCGATTTCGATCCGAAAAATTTCTTCAATAATTTCAAAGATGCCCGCCGGACCGACCGTTTTGCGCAACTGGCCATGGCCGCGGCGAAGATGGCGGTGCAAGACAGCGGCCTCGAACTGGACCGGGTGAATCGCGATCGCTTCGGCGTACTGGTTAGCAGTGGAATCGGCGGATTGAAGACGTTGGAAGATCAGCACAACATCTTGATGAACAAGGGGCCGTCGCGCGTCTCGCCCTTCACCATCCCGATGCTCATCAGTAACATGGCCAGCGGCTTGATCTCGATGGAATTTGGATTGCGCGGCCCAAACATGTGCATCGTCACCGCTTGCGCGACGTCCAACAACGCAATCGGTGAATCCTGGCGAATGATTAAGTTTGGCGACGCCGACGCTTTTTTGGCCGGCGGTTGCGAGGCCTCCATTGTTTCCATCGGTCTCGCCGGTTTCTCTGCAATGAAAGCTTTGAGCAGGCGCAACGATGAGCCAGAACGCGCATCGCGCCCTTTCGATCGCGACCGCGATGGTTTCGTTATGAGCGAAGGCGCCGGCGTTGTCGTGGTCGAAGAGCTCGAACATGCGAAGGCGCGAGGCGCGAAAATTTATTGCGAACTTTCCGGTTATGGACTTTCGGCCGACGCCTACCATATAACTGCGCCGCCGGAAAACGGCGAAGGCGCGGTGCGCGCGATAAAGCTCGCTCTGGAGCACGCGCGGGTTTCTCCAGAAAAAGTCGATTATATTAACGCGCACGCGACTTCCACCGATATCGGCGACATCTGTGAAACACGCGCGATCAAGACTGTCTTCGGCGATTATGCCCACAAGGTTTCGATCAGCTCGACCAAGTCGATGACGGGTCACTGCCTTGGCGGAGCCGGCGCCGTGGAAATGGCGGCGTGCGCGCTGGCCATTCGCGATGGCGTAATTCCGCCGACGATCAACTTGGAAAATCCCGATCCAGAATGCGATCTCGATTACACTCCAAACGTGGCCAGGGAAAAGAAAGTGCGCGTAGCCGTGAACAACTCCTTCGGTTTCGGCGGCCACAACGCCACACTCGTGGCGACAGAATTTACCGGTTAATTGTCGATCTTACTGAGCTACCGGATCGACGAAGATTTGCCCGCTCGAAACGTCAGCGGCCTCGAAAGAAAATCCGTGACCTTCGCGCGATAACGATTGCAAGAGGGCGGCCACGCTTTGCCCCGTCGTCGCGGAATAGAATCGCACCAGGCCAACTGTCGTGCTCGGGCCAAAGACAGTGATCATGATCGTCTCGTCATCGACCGAGTTCATGAAAATATGGCTGCCGTTGCCTTGATGGTAGAGCGCGTTGAACTCCACTTCTCCGATGCGTCGGGCAAGTTCCTGCGTCGCCGCAAAAGAGCCAGCCGCGAGAGCCGCGATGATCGTGACATCCATGGCGTTCATGTCGCCAAACTGCGAAATAACATTCCCACCGCGATCGATCACGACAGTGAGATCGGCTTCGGTTTTTTTCAAAAAATCAGAGAGCACGCCGTCGAGCGTCGCGACATCTTTGATGGTTAGGACAGGAATCGCGTTCATGCTGGAGCAACTTCAGTTTGGGGCACAACCGAGCCGGCAGGAATCGCCACCGTCGGCGCTGTCGTCGGGGGGACGTCGTTTTGCTTACTGAACTTGTGCAGCAGGATTTGCGACACGGCGTTTAACGTGGCGAAAACATTCTGTCCTGTGCTCGAGACCGATTCGAAACTTTGCAGGCGTTTCTGCCGATTATTCAAAACGTATTCCATATAATTGAGCGGCGCGATGTTCGGCAAATCGCGCTTATTATACTGGAGCACGCATGGCATATCGTCGATCGCAACGTTTTGCCGGGCGAGGTTGTCGGCAAGATTTTTGAAGCTCTCCACGTTCTCTTCCATTTTTTCCCACTGCGAATCGGCCACGAAAACCATGCCGTCGACGCTGCGCAGCACAAGCTGGCGAGTCGCGTTGTAAATGACCTGGCCGGGAACGGTGTAGAGCTGAAACTTGGTGACGAAACCTTTGATCACGACCGCGTTCAGCGGCAGGAAATCGAAAAAGAGCGTCCGGTCCGCCGCGGTCGCAAGCGAAACGAGGTCGCCGCGATTTTGCGGACTGATTCGTTGGTGAATATAAGCAAGATTGGTTGTCTTGCCGCAGAGCGCAGGGCCGTAATAGACAATCTTAAACTGGATCTCGCGGCTCGCGTAATTAATGATCGACATGAGATACCTCCGGTTGTGAATAGGTTCGCGAAAGTTCGTCGACCATCTGCGCGAGCTGCCCGCGCGTATCAGCGACAAGTTCCCCGGCGGAGTGCAGCGCGGAGAGACAAATATTGCCGAGCATGAAAAATGTAAGCGTTGAGTTCGTGCCGCGCAGCGTCATCGAATTAAGCGGACCTAGTTTGGTGTCGAGCATGTGCTTGTCGATCCTTTGAAGCAGCGTCGGTGCCACGGCGCACAAACCATCGGCTCCAATCGCGGCCGGAAGATTTCCAGCCAGGCTCAGACCGTCCGAGAAAGTGATGGAGCAGCCGTCAACACCGGGGAGCTTGATCGCGCGAGCGACGACTTGCTTGGCGTCGATTTTTTCCACCGGCTGGTCGTCGATCTTCGCCGGCGGCGCCAAATCCGACTGTGCATCGGAGGCTTCGCCAGCGTTGAAGCGCTTGGCGTCTTTTTCCGCCTGGATCGAGAACGGTGTCTCGAACACTTCTCCCTTTACGATTTGTTCCTGATCGCTCCGCATCTCCAAAGCGGTGACCGGAACGTTTTTCATCACTTCCTGCAACGGCAGCACGACGGGCGTATCGTGCGGATCCACTTCAAACAAATATTGATAATCTGCCGGGATTGCTTCGTAGAAAACCTTCGGCGTCACAATCACGCGTCCAGTCGCGAGCTGTTCCGCAATGAGCGAAAGCGGAAGGTTTATCCGCACATCCTCGGGCACAAGATTGGGCTCCCCTTTTCGCTGAAACGCAGGAACGTTTTGCAATAACGCCCTGAGAGAGAGAGCGATTTTCTCGTCCACTTTTTCCGGCTCCTCGACGAGGGGCGCTGTGATTGGCTCGAAATCGATCGACTCGCTGGTTTTTCGCTTCCGTCGAGGCGCAGTTTTCGCGGCTGGTTCAGATGTCGACCCTGGCTCGGGCGAAGGAAACTTCAGCTGATCGAAAGGAACCGATTCATATGGATTTCGCAGCGGCCCTGTGGGCTGCGCTTTCTTTGGCGGCGCCGGTCGCGGTAGAATCGGAGGCGGCAGAACGGGCGGCCCGCTTGAGGCTGGAACTCTCTCAGAGGCGGGCGCACCCGTTCCCTTCGGTGGAAGATGAAAAGGAATTCTTGTCGGGGCGGGAGCGAAACTGTGCGGCGGCATTTCGCTCACGCGAGATTCCGGGGGAAGAATTTCCGATCTTGGGAGCGTTACCGGAGCGGACGTCTCGGTTGCTTCAGGTTCGGCGGCCGCGTGAGCTTCGGCGGTCGCCGTTTCCACGCGCACGGGAGGAAACGCTGAAGCTTGCAGCGGCTCGATTGTCGTTCCAAATTTTTCACTCTCTTCCAACGCGACAATCAGAAACGGAGTTTCGACCTGCGGAACGGCGTTATCGCGCACTTGATCGCGCCGCACGTTCAAGCGATCGAATTGTTCGAGCACTTTCTCGAATGGCAACGCAATCCGTGTGTTGTCGGTCAACGTAACGCTGCGCATAAAAATCTCGGGGATCTGCTCGTAAATGCTCGCCAGAGAGACACTCGGATTGCGGGTCGCCATCCCTTTCTCGACCTCAATTGCCTTTAACAGAATTCGCCGGGTTGGATCGAAGCTCTCCTCCGATTTGATGTAACCGAACGGAACCTGATCGAGGATTTCGGAAAGCTGCAACGAAATGGCGCGTTCGATTTTCGGCTCAAGCGCGAGCGCGATCGCCGGTGGAAAATCGTGCGGCCGGAGGGCCGATTGCGTGCCTCCAAACGAGACTATTCGCGGCGCTGTCTTTCCCGCGATCATTGCATTAGGGAGCGTTGGATTGCCTGCTGCGACCCGAAAAGGATCCTGCGGCGCGATCGTTCGAGTCGCGTGCGGCATGACTGTCTTGCCTAAACGCTCACTGGTCGGTTTTTCGACCGGCGGCGCGGATTTTCTTGCAATGGTCGGCGGAGCGCTCTCGGACGCAAAGAATCGCAAACGCACTTTGTTAACAAGATCGGCAAATGGATTCATCGTGCCCTCTTAGCGATCCTCCGCGGTGACACGCCAGATTTCCTCCAGCGTCGTAATTCCTTCGGCCGCCTTCTCGATGCCGACCATGCGCAAAGTTTTCATTCCTTCGGTCATCGCCTGGTTCTTGATGATCGCAGCCGACGCGCGTTTGATGATCAAACGCCGAACAGATTCACTGATCGGCAGCGCTTCGATAATTGCCGCGCGTCCGAGATAGCCACGGCCTTTGCACCGGTCACAGCCGCTGCCATGATAGAAGACGGCATCTTTCGTATCCTTCAGCGCAAGCTTCTCGAGAATTTCAGACTCCGGCACAAACTCTTCGCGGCAATTCGTGCAAACGCGGCGGACGAGACGTTGCGCGCAGGCCATGAGGATCGAGCTGGAAATGAGAAACGGCTCGATGCCCATGTCATCGAGACGCGTGATTGCACCGGCGGCGTCGTTCGTGTGCAGCGTGCTCAGGACCTGGTGACCGGTGAGCGCCGCCTTCACGGCGATGTCCGCCGTTTCGTTGTCTCGAATTTCGCCGACCATCACGATGTCCGGGTCCTGGCGCAAGATGGAACGCAACGCTGATGCAAAATCGAGACCGATGTCTGCACGCACCGCAACCTGGTTGATGCCGGAGAGCTCGTACTCGATCGGGTCTTCGACCGTCACGATGTTGTACTGCGGGTTGTTCAATTCCTGCAGAACCGAATAAAGCGTGGTCGTCTTTCCTGAACCGGTCGGGCCGGTCACGAGAATCATTCCATGCGGCGCATCGATTGCGTGTTTGAACTTGCTGAGCGTGTTCTGGTCCATCCCCATTTGGTCGATGCTTCCAGTCAGCTGCGCTTTATCGAGAATACGGATGACGATTTTTTCGCCGTGCGCAGTGGGCAAGATCGAGATACGCAAGTCGATCTCTTTGCCGAGAACCTTGATGCGGAAACGTCCATCCTGCGGAACGCGTCGCTCCGCGATGTTGAGACCGGCGAGAATTTTGATGCGCGAAGTAATCGCGAGCTGCAGCGCTTTCGGAGGCGATTCCGCCAAAATCAATTCGCCATCGACGCGATAACGCAGCTTGAGCGTGTTTTGAAACGGCTCGATGTGAACGTCCGACGCTTTTTCTTTCACCGCTTGCGCCAGGATCAGGTTCACGATCTTGATGACCGGTGCGTCTTCCGAGTCGGAAGCGAGGCGATCGAGATCGATCTCTTCGCGCTTCGAAACCTGCACTTCGACTTCACTGGCTTGGACCGCCTCTTCCGAAACTTGGCGAAGCACTTCGCTCATGTTGCCAGCGCCGTGCACGCCAGTAAGCGCCTCGCTCACCGCGCGTTCGGTCGCGATCATTGGAACAATCTCGAGCTGCACGCGCCGCTTCAGATCGTCTAACGCGAGCACATTCGTCGGGTCGGACATCGCCACGAAAAGTTTCCCGTTTAGGCGCGCGATCGGTACGAGCTTGTTCGCTTTGGCCATGTCGCGCGGCACGATCGACATGATGTCTTCGGGGACGTGCAATTTTGAAAGATTGATCGGCGGCGTGTTCAGACAGCGCCCCATGCTAAACGTCATGTCCTGCTCGGTGACGAACCGTTTGTCGGTCAGAATTTTGAGCAAACGGCCGCCTTCGATTTTCTGAATGCCAACCGCTTCTTCGAGCTGATTGGGAAGCAGGAGGCCGTCCTCGATCAGGACATCGGCGATGCGTTCTCCGAAAGATTTGCTTCTGCTCATGTCGATCTGGCCGTTAAGCGCGTGTCTCCAGCCGGTAGATCGACTGCAAATTTTTTACGATTGATGAAGGCCGGGCGAGATACCAGGCCACGGTGTAATCGAGCGATTGCTGCACGGCTTCGCGGCCGGTCGCGTCAAAAGGATTGCAGCACGCCACCATCATGGTGCGGCTAACGAGATCGAACGGCACAAACAGTCGGCCGAGCGTAAGATAATCCGGCAACATCGGCGCGATCTGCCGATCGGTGTCGTAATATTCGAGCGGCACATAGGCGAACTTCGTCCGGTCGATCAAGGCCGAGAGCACCAGGTCGAGACGATCCACGTTGCCCTTGCAAAGACTGTCCAGGAGCGAGACCGCGAGTGCCTGCCCGTTCAAATCTTTGTTCAGTTGCTTCGCCGATTCGAGCGCGGTCAACACTTCCTCTTCAGGAAAGAGCTGCTGCACGATCAAAAATTTTGCGAGATGATCGTCGCCGCGCTCGGCTAGATTTGCGATCTTCCCCGTATCGCCGCCGCGGGCGCCGGCCATGTCGATAAGCGAACCTTCGCCCTTACTGGCTTGCGCGGGATTCGCAGTCAAGCCGGCCTGGCCGCCTGTGCTCGCGATCGCGGCGCCGGACGCTTGCAACCGCGCCTCGATTTCACCCAGCATGGCCAGGATTTCGGGCGCGTTTGGTTCCTTCACCAGAATCACCTCACACTCCTGCATGGCCGGCGTGTAGGAGCCGGCGTTGAAATACGCCTCCGCCAGTTTGCGCGAAGCTTTCAACGAATCCTCGTGTCGCCCGACCTTTTGGTAGGCTTCCTTCAGTATCTCCAAAGACTGGTAATCATCGGGTTGTGTTTGAGTAATGGCCTCAAACATCTCGATGGTCTGGAGAATCTGACTATGCTCCTCGTCTGACAGGGTGTGTTCCAGCACGTCCAGTGTAAAAAGCTAGAAGCGTGCCCCTACGCGGGGCGAAACCGCCCAATTCCCGTTAAAGTTGCAAATTTCCCAACCCCTTAGCCATGGCGATATGCGCCAAACCGGCCCATCCCTCCTTCATTTCGGCTTCCCGATTTGAGATCTTCGGTCTTATAATCGCGCCGTGTTTCCCCCACGCAGCGCGGCTCGTCAGGCCTTTACGCTAATCGAGTTGGTCGCCGTAATCG
>ODAK010000868.1_pt1 | contig 34244 bp, 24 predicted proteins | sample 1539591 | NCBI WGS metagenome assembly ODAK01 (sample SAMEA3539303, study PRJEB22396) | soil metagenome | biome: tundra; feature: field; material: soil | place: USA | collected 2010-05 | depth 0.15 m | reverse complement strand
ACCAAATCACCGTCCAGAAGCGGGACGGCCAGCAAGCCACCTATGACCCGAAGCGCCTGCAAGGCATTGCGGCTTACGGCGAGATTAAACGCGATTTTGCTCAGGGCGACCGCGTCCAGTTCACTGCCAACAACCGCGAGCTGGCCGTCTCAAATCGCGATATGGGAACCATCGAACGCATAGACGCCAATCAGATCAGCGTGAAGATGGACGGCTCAAAAGCGCACACCGTTACTTTCGACGCCGCGCAAATGCGGCACTTCGATCATGGCTATGCCGTGACCTCGCACAGTTCCCAGGGGCTAACCGCAGACCGGGTATTGGTGAATATGGACACGAAGGTTCACCCGGAACTCATCAATACCCGCTTCGCCTACGTCTCCGTATCCCGCGCTTCCGAGGACGTGAGGATTTACACCAACGATTCCGCGGTCCTGGGTGAACGCCTCAGTGCCGACGTGACAAAGACCTCAGCCGTGGAGATTCAAAAGGCCCAGGTCGAACCGATCCACAACCAGCAGACCCAAACAAAGGAGCCACCGGTGACCAACAGTAGAGAGCATTCGCAAGAGGAACTACGCCGCCAGATTCTTGCAAAGACCAACATCCACGAACCCGAAAACATCCGCACCACTGCCGACATCGAGCATAGGCACAATGCTCCAATTCAAACGGCCCTTCCAAATGAAGCGTCAGACTACGAGTGGAAGCGCGAGACCGGCGAGGTGCAGAGCTATCAGCACAACCAGGCGGGAAACTGGCTGCACATCGACTCGCAAGGTCAGTTCTACGACCGGCAAGCGCAGCCGATCACGCGAGAAACTGGGCTTGAGCAAGCCGGCCAAGCTTCGGCTCACTCGTTGGGCGACAAGGCCCAAATGCAGTCCGGGAGCAAAGACATCACCGACCTCGGCCTGGGTCTGTAGGCCATGCGCATCGAAAATACTGTTGAATTACTTTCCCAACAAGCGTGCACTTTTCGGGTCATAGACCATATCCGTGATGGAACCATCACGGATACGCCTAACTGCTTCGTCAATCACATGAAGCGGAACGAGAAACCACTCCCGTGGCCGCACCGGGTTTCCGAAGCGATCTGGGATGGTGAGATCAAGCTGTGCTGCCAAGAAGATGCGGTGAAAGAGGTTTTCCAGCTTCGCGCGATTGATCTCGGCCAACTTGTAGCTCGCCACCACCTCAACGTCCGCCAGGAGATAAGTGGAGTCGTGTGCCGCATTGGCGATTCGGTCTTCCACCTTTCCACCAGTAACGCCGATCTTGTGGATCAACTCCCGATGTTCTGCAACGAACGGATTATCCGATAGACTGCGCAGCACATAAATAATTCCGCTTTCGATGTCATCCGCTTCCAAGGTTTCGCCAAATAGTGGCCCCGCATTCGGCTCGGTCAGCCTTCGCCCTCCTTCATCCTTGTACAGTGCGTGCTGGAGAGACCTGCGCAGCAAATTGCTCTCAGTGCCATTGGAGTAGATCACTCTTAGTCGCGCATCGCTCTCCCCATTGGGTGCCTTGATGGTTTCCCCGATCTCAGCCACGTAGACTAGCTGGCCCCCAAGGATGAAGAAATTGCCGGTTGCCACGCTCGCATCCCTGCCAAATGGTCGGGTCTGGCGGAACCCTGCTTGTAGATCGCTTTCGGGCTGTTGAAACAGGGGTTTGAATAGCTCAAAGTCCTGGCAGGTCGCGCGGTTGGCGATTTCTTCCGCTGCTCGCCGTTCTTCGTGGGAACTGACGTGCTTCAGCAGGCTGATATCGTCATCGCCAGCTAAACCCGTATTCAACTCCGCCATTAGCGCATCATCATCAAGCGCTTCGGGCTTCGGCCTTTTATGCCCCGTTTGCTCAGCCAGGAGGCTATGAACGTCGAGCCCTTCAAGAAGCACGCGCGCCTCCGGCATCGCGCGCAGCCGGTCTAGCCGCACAGCGCAAAGGCGCTCGAAGATGTCTAGCCCCTCGCCGTGCCGCGGCGCTCGGCCATTGGCCTCAAAAAACTTCTGGATATCCTCGAAGCCTGCAATGATGCGCTCCTCACGCGGCGTTCGTCCGCAAGTCTTTGGCGACTGCGTCAGGGCATCAAAAAAAGTCACAGGCTCTCAGGGAAGTCTGGCGCACGCAGCCAGCGCGAGACGGTGCTTGCGTCGACACCGACCGATGCTGAGATCTCCAACTGTGTTTGACCCCGACCATGCAATTCGTGCACAGAGATGTATCGCTGGTAGCGTGCTTGCCGCATCTTTGTCGCCGCGCTTCAATCAACGTCAGGCTAATTGTCCCTTCTGCGGCCTCGCGTTGTGGCATTTGATTGCGGGCATCAATCTGCAACTGTTGAATGTCACGTTCGACCGCTTCGCCTAAATTGGAAACCAAATGAAAGCGATCGGTGATTTGGATTGCCAATGGTGCGCCCCGCCGCCCTCCATCAGCGTACAAACTGGATCGATCGCGGGTGATCACCTCTACCCCTGGATGCAGGCTGAGCCACTGCGCGAAGCTATCGGCGGAACGCACCGGAAGCAGGTCGATCACCTCCAGTCGCTCCAGATCCATGAGGATTGTCCCGTAACGCTGGTGCTTGCGCCAGGCCCAATCATCTACGCTTAGCATGCGCACCCGGGCTCGTTTCTCGCAGCCGCGACTTGATGCGCCGCAGCACAGTATCATCGCTGCTCTTGATTCCTAATCGGGCTAGAAGTCGCTCGCCAGGCAACCCGCCTACTGCGTAGCCGACAATGCCCACGATTTCACACAACTGCGTAGTTTCTCGCGCGTGTGGAGTCGCTACGCCGGGCAGTCGCTCTGCAAAGATCTTCAATTTGCATTTCTTGTTCCGGCACCGAAAACGCCGTGTCTGCAAATGAATTTCGACTTGCCTTCCCTGCCACGGCAAGTCACGCATTCGCCTGACGTAGCGGCTGTGATACGACACTCTCGCTTTCAAACAGGCTGGGCAATGGGGCAGGCGGCTTGCATGCGCACAAATGACAATGCCGTCAGGTGTCTCCTCGACGGCATCCAGAATCAGTTCTTCCGGCGATGGCAGGGAAGTCCTAACACAATCAATACTTTGGCTCATCTGTTCAAACTACCAAGCCTGACAAGTTTCCGTACCTCAACCTGCACCGAAAGTGCGGAAGATCCGATTCAAGTGCAGCGCGACAGATGGCATGGATGGTTGTGGGGCCTGGCGGCGGGAACGGCGGGCAGCTTCCTGCTGGGTTATGGAATGGCGCGCTTTACGGACGCCGCCCTGCCGCCCATCGACTCGGCGCTGACCGCGTTCAGCCTGGTGGCGCAGTGGTGGTCGACGCGAAAATATATCGTCAACTGGGTGCTCTGGATCGCGGTTGATGTGGTGTACACGGCGGTGTTTGCGTACAAACAGCTATACCTGACAGCAGGGCTGTATGCCTTCTTTGTGCTGCTCGCGGTCTGGGGGCTGCAAGCCTGGCGCAAGGCGCTCGTGGAGCAAGGGGAAGCATCGGACCCATCGGTCACGATGGATCCGATGATAAGTTAGCGTTTTCGCTTGGTTGTGGGGATGGCGATCTCACGGATCTCGGGCGGTGGATCGCCGATGGGGTGTTCTCCTGCGGGCAGGGTGATGGTTTTGTAGGTGGTGCTTCCCTGCGTGGGTTGGAAAGGCTCAGTGGAAAGGTAAATTGGCTTGGCGCTCTTGTTCACGATTTCGAGGAAGAGTTGGGGAGCCGAATCCGTCGCGCCGCTGGCTGGGTCGGTCGAACCGGGGTAATTGATGAGGAAGTAGCCGTTGCTGTCGGTGTAGGCAAAGCCGTATTGCCGCTGCCAGGCGTGCTGGGCGTCGACGAGGAAGACGGTGAGTGCCGTGGCGGGATGAAGAGTGCTCGAATAGACGCGGCCCTGCAGAGCCCAGCCGGTCGAGGAAACCTCCGGGGTGGGCGTGGCGATCTGCTGGTGGATTGCGGTGATGTGCGCGACTTTGAGCGAGCCAGCTTTGGCGGCGGCCTCCGCGGCTTTGACGGTTGGATCGTCCGGGCCGAGCTGCTTCTTGAGGGTAGCGGCAGTCCGGTTCAACTGCGAGACTCGCGCCTGGTGCACCAGCTTGAGATTCTGCACGGTCTGTGCGGTGCCGCTATCGGCCGAAGCGAGGGTCGCGGCCAGGCCGTCGCGAAGCTGGGAGGCTCGGGGCGCTGTGCTGTCGGGCGCGGAGTTGCCGGGTACTTTGGGCTCGGTCTTCATGAATTCAACTACCTTTCTTATCGAATCTTCTTCCGTCGCTTTTTGTGCGTCGACTTAAGTCGCTGACCTTCACTGGTGCAGGAGCTTGTCGCAGAAGCCCTGTTGGAAGGAATCGATCAGGGCGAGATTGTTGTTATTGAGCACCGTTCCACCTTCGACGAGCAGGCAGAAGGTGGAGATGTTCTGCGATGTGATGTTGAGGCCTCCAAAGGTCCACCCGGAGAGGAATACGGAAGCCTTGGATTCCTGAAAGCGATTGCTGGTGACGTTGATGGTGCCGCCGAGAAGCAATGCGTCGACGAAGACCTCGATGGCGGTGCTGTCGATCCAGCAATGGTTATTGGAGAAAGTCAGATGGTCGGGGGTCAGGATGGCGACCGAGGTGAACGAGTGCTGACGATCGACCCGCGCTTCGAGCTGGCAGATGTTGTTGGTGAAGAGCACGGTGCCATTGGAGGAGCCGGCGAAGCCTTCGTTCGCGCCGGTCTGATTGAAGCTGGAATAGCTGCCCAGCTTGTCTTTGTACGCGTCGGAGGGCTTACTGGCAGCGGCGGCTTCGATGGCTGTGCCGAGGTTCAGGATGAGCACAGTCTGGGCGATGGGTGTGCCGCGGCCGAGGATGGTACCACCGCAGGTGAAGTGGTTGTTCGAGATGGCGAAGGGGCCGAAGCCGAGAGCGACCAGCGCCTGGCCGAGCGGGACGCGAACGACGTTTTCTTCAATGCGCAGCGCGGGGAGACCGGGTTCGAAGAGGAGCTGAAAGAAGGAGCCGGTCTTGGCCGGAGTCGAAAGGGCCGGCGGTGTGACAATTTCGAGGATGATGCCGCCGTGGAGGGCGGCAGAGGCTGATTGCGCTTCGCTCGGGTCGGCGTTCCAGTCGCGGGTTTCGAGGATCTGGTTACGGCTGATTTCGACCATTTCGCCGTTGAGTACAAAGATGCCGTTGGCCCGGATTCCAGGCTGAGCGCCAAAGTTGGTGATGGCGTTGTCGCGGATGACGAGATTTTCGACAGATGGGGCGCAGATGACGCCGTAGGGCATGGCGCTAACGGAGTTGACAGAACTCAGAGAAGACGTCGTGCCGAAAGCGTTAAAGGCGGTAAACGGTCGCAGCAGGGTGTCGTTGATGGTGTTGGCGGTGATGGTCAGGTTTTCGATGAAGATCATTTCCAGTGTTTTGAGCAGGTCAAAGAAGCCGATCGGCCCGATGCCGCATAGCCCCATGCCCGAAATGCGGTTGCGGTCGATCCAGATATCGATGAGCAGGCCGTCGGCGACGATGGTGCCGCCGGGGTTGGTGCTTCCGGTCTCTGTTGGGGTCTGCAAGGTACCGGTCGTGGAGCAAGGATCTTCCGGCGTGGTGGTGATTCCAACGGTGGTGCCGGTGTCGTCCCCGTTGGCGTCGAGGATGGTGTAACTGCCCAGGGTGATGCCGTTGAAACGGCCGCCTTCGATGATGTTCTCGTTGACATAGACTTTCCGCGAAGGACCGGCGATCTGGATGCCGCCCGGATGCCTGGCAATATTCACGAGGTAGTCGCTAATGTCAATTTCGGCGGAGGACTTGGTTGAGGTCTTTGATGCCGAATCCGCGAAGAGATCTTCGACGACGGTGGTGGGGAACCATTCGCGCAAAGTTGCCCCGGACTGAATGCCGACCCAGTTGCGATCGATGTGAATCTCTTGACCGCTGACCCAGACAGCAGGCCAGAGGCTGAAGACGTTGGCCATGGCGACACGGTTTTCGTCGACGCGCAGCAGGCGAACGCTTTTGGCGAGTAGGACGGGAAGCGTCGAGGCGGAGAGGAAAGTGTCTTCGACGGTGATGTCGACGGCGCCGATGAGGTAATCGGCCCGCGCGGCGACGATGGGGGCGGCCTTCTTAAGCTTTCCTCGAACCTCAATCACGCTGGGCGGTGGAGGAATCAGCTTACCGGTGCCATCGATCAGGATGCCCACCTCGTCGGTGTCGGCTTCCACGGCGAAGGAGAGAAGCTGGATATGCTGGGAGGTGTCGAGGGAGATGACGGCATTGAAGGTGCCTGCAGGTGCGGCGGCTTTGGATGCTGCGAGGTCATTGCCTGTGCCGTTTGCGGGCGCATTGCCTGGCTTGAGGGAAGGCGAGGCAATGCGGGTGTGGTAGCCGCAGCCGCGTAGTACGACATCGTGCTTGCCCTGGATCAGGACGTGCTCGTAGTATCGCCCCGGCAGGATGCAGACTTCGCCGCCTGATGCGGGGAGAGCGGCGAGAGCATCGTTGATGGAAGTGTATTTGCCAACGCTTTCGACGCCGTCGCCGACGGTGACGGTGCAGCAGCCGCAGGAGTCTTCGCAAGAGCAGGTAGGCCAGGGAATGCGGCAGTCGGTGGCCCCCGGAGGGCTGAAGGTGACGACGCTGAGGCTGGCGTAGTGGTGATGGATGCCGCGCGGCGGGGCGGACGTGAGTTGCTGGACGGATCCGTCCGCAGTGCGGGCGGCAAAGGTCCAGAAATCGCCGGTATTGAAGACGCCAGTGGCCGAGCTCAGGCCGAAGGCGACGGTGATGCCGCATTCGAGAATGAGCGTGGTGCCGGCCGGGGGCACTGGAATGTCACCGGTACTGCCGGAAGCGCCGAGGTCGGCGAAGACGGTTACGCCATCGCTCTCCAGGATTTTGCCGGCCTGGTCCCAGCGGCGGATGCGGGTGTGCCGGTTGGCAGCGGTCTGGTTATGGCCATCGACAGGGAAGCTGGCGGCGATGGCGGGGGCATCCAGGGTGATGGTGCGGGCGGAGAAATCAATGGTGTCGATGAGGTGTAGTTCGCCTGGCAGGCCGAGGAGTTCGAGGTCGTCGTCGAGGAGTTCGATCCAGTTACCGGGCGCGAAGCCGAGGACCTGGTCGCGGCCCATGCTGACGACGGTGAGCTGGCTGGCGGTGACGCCGACGGAGTTGGTGACGCTCAGGATGCCGGTGACGTTGGTTTCGACCGAGGCATTGTCGCGGGACCACTTGAAGGTGGCCTTGCCGATGGGGCCGGGGTTATGGATTTCGACGCGGTAATTCTGGTTTTCGAGGCCGGTGTAGCCGGTGTTCGTGGTCAGGCAGCAGGGGCCGGATGGGGCGGAGGGGGTTGTACCCGTGGTGAGTTGGCCGGACGAATGTGCGGGCCAGGGGCTGCCCGCGTTGGCACATGTAGTTCCTGCCTCGACCGGCGCGAGCTTGACTTGCCAGACGGTCTGGAGGCGGCCGGTGGTGTCAATGCCCACGGCGGGGTCGATGAGGTTGGGGTCTTCGACGTAGGTGATGGCGCGCTGCCAGACGTCGAGATAGGCGAGGTACGATGCGGCCAGGTCGACGGGGAGTTTGGCGTTGGAAAGCCAGGGCTGCTTCAGGAAGTCGATGGCGCCCTTGGCTGGGCCGGATGGGGGGGCGGCGGGCGGCTGGGGAGCGTTGGACAGCTCGGCCAATGCCGGATCCCAGACAGCGGTGGTGGGGTCGCCGTGATTTTCAGCCTGCAGACCATCGACATACATACGCCCGGGGCCGATCGAGATGGCGTTGCTGCCGTCGGTGGCGATGGTGATCTCAAAGGCGTCGGGTGTCGTGGCGGGGTAGGCGGCGGCCCCGAAGGTGTCGAGGGTTCCGGCCTGGGTGCGGCGGGAGAGCTGGGCGAGCCACTCGTTCCAGTCGGAGTCGAGCTGGACGCGTCCCTGCTCCATCACGACGCCGGAGTAGTTCTTGCGAGGGTTAAAGGTGAATCGGCTTGTATCGAAGCTCACTGTGCAGCCTCCTGCGGAGATCGTTACCTTCAGTTCTGGTAAAGCAGTCCAAATTCCATGCCTACGGGTAGATATTCCTGCATCCTGACGCGAAGGTCGGTTTCACGGAGGGGAGCGAGCAGGTAGTGGAAGACGCCCATCTCGCCGCCGTCGTCAGCGCCGCGACGGATGCGGTCGCTGGTGGAGGCGAGAAGCTTGGCGTAGCCGGGATGGCCGTATCGGAGCGCGAAGAAGAGGGGCTGCGGGACGCCCGCGGCCTTCTCGACGCATTGAAAACGTCGCGGTGTGACGGCTCCCTGGGGGAGATAGCTGAAGCGGACACAGCCTGCTTGCTTGCGATCGGCGATCAGCGCAGATGGCCAGATTCCTGCCTTGATGTCGGCTTCCGAGCGCCAGGCCCAGAAGATGCTGTTCGAAACCAGGTTCAGCAGCGTGGCGTGAACCTTGCCAATGACCGTGCAGCCAATGAGCGTGAGCGAGCCGCCGCTGCCTCCGGAAACGGAGGTATAGGCGTCGCCGGTCGGGCTGGTGGAGTCGAAGATACTGCTGGTGCCGGTGACGGAAACGAGTCTTTCCGCTCGGACGGGTCCAGTGATGGAGCGCGCGAGAAGGACTTCGAGCTCGGCAGGCTCGGCGATCAACACGGGCTGATCGGGGAATTCCGGTTCGCCCTGGGGGCCGACGGACCAGCCGGGGGCCAGAGTGCAGTGGATCAGATGGAGCTGAGCGAGCCTGCTCCAGGATCCGTCAGGGGCCTGCTTTGGCGCGTGGACGAGGGCGATCGGCGATGGGCTGGCGGGCACTGCATTGGGGGCAGCGGCGATGAGCAGGCCGTTGAGTATCAGGGAGCTGGAGGTTGCTCCGGTGACGCTGATTTCTTCTTCCAGGAGAAGGGTGGGGCGGGAGCCATCGGCGGCGCGCAGTTCGAGGGTGGTGCCGGCCGGGAGCTGGATGGAGAGGCCCGCGGGGAGGGGGATGGTTTTGGAGCCGACGATTTCGACGGCGATGAGGCCGTTTTCTGCGAACTCGGTGACGGCGAAGTCGATGGCACCCTGCAGGTCGGCGTAACGGGGGATGGCGGAGGTGTCGGGAAAGGGAACAATCCAGGCGGGGTTGGTGGTCTGGAAGCCGGGGGAATTGTCAGAACCGTTGGCAATTTCGGAGCCTCTGGCGCGGGGGTATTCGCCACCGCCCAGGTCGGCATTGAAGCCGTATTCATAGGAGACTTCGACGATGGGGGCACGGTTTGCGAAGGCGGATGCGGGGAGGGCAAGGCGGCCCAGGTTTGGATCGATGACTGCGGCGAAGGGGCTGTCTGGGGCGGGAAGATTGGCCCAGCTTCCGTCGGCTCCGGCGAGGTCGGCGACCTGGATCTGGTAGGGATTCAGTGGCTTGTGGTTCAGGTAAACAACCACGCTGTTGCCGGGGCCATAGAAGCCGGCGCCTACGCCATGCTGGATGTCTTCGCAGAGCATGCGGCGGCGGAGGCGGTCGGGAACGTTGTGGGGCTGGGCCGGATCAGCGATGTGGGCACCCTGAGAGACGGCCTTGCGAAAGAGAGGAATGTCCATGCCGAGGGAACTGAAGCGGAAGCATTCCGGGTCGCTGGGGGCGTTTGTGGCGAGCGGGGTGGGGGGGGATTTGGTGACGCTCCAGGCGCCGAGCGACCAGAGGAAAATGCCGATGTTCTGAATGTTGTAGCGGCCTCGGGCCATGGGGGATGCGGCGATGCGGCGGACGTCCACCTTATGTGCGGTGAGGTCGAAACCGGTGGTCAGGAAGCCGTCTGGCGCGCCGCAGAGCTTCCATTGACGAAGGTCGGGCGCGCAGTGATTGTGCGGGCGCAGGTGATTCATGTATTGCGTGTCGGCGAGGATGCGGAAGAACTCGACGGCGTGGGCGCCCCAGCCGGTAGCGTCGCGAGCCAGTTCCTCCATGACCAGGATGGTGCCTTTGCGGCGGCGGAAGGCGATGGTGTTGGCGACTTCGGAACGCGGGTTGTCGACGGAAGGGGCGATGCCTTTGACCGATTGATAGCCGATCAGGTCGCCGATGTAGGGAATGACCCAGGGGGCACAGGTTTCGATGAACTGGTCGTCGTACAGCTGGTCGAGATTCTCGGCAACGATACCTAGCTGTTCCTGGAGGACACTCAGGAGGGATTCGAGCGGGCCGCGGGAGGCTTTGGCAGTCAGTTCGTCGAAGAGGGCCTGCTGGTCGGGGGGCAGAGGGGGCGAGAGCGGCGTGGTGAGCAGTTGGAGGGCAGCGAGGGCGGCGGTCTCCTCGGGGGTCAGCAGCGGCAGAGACTGGGCCAGCTGCGCATCGCGGATGCGGTAGACGGCGGGAAGCAATTGAAAGAGATCGAGGCCTTGAAGACTCATGCCATCACCCCCAGAACAATGCCCTTGGGATCGGGGTCGAGGACGAGGATTTCAGCTGGGTCGGGGAGTCTGTCGAGCCTGGCGACGGGAACCCAGGGACAGATCCGCATTTGCGACCCGGATGGTGGGCGTTTCAGGGTAACGGGTTGGGTCAGCCATTGGGTGTAGGCGTAGACCGACCAGTTTCCGCTGCCTAGGTCGCCGGCGAGGCTGGTTGCCCGGACTTTGAGGTGCTTGATGTTAACCGCGACGACTCCGGGAATGGCCTGGATGAGGGCCGCGATTTCGTCGGCGGAGACGCCCTGACCGAAGCTTCGGCTTGCGAAGCTGTAGGTTTGGCGGAGGGACTGGAGGATTGAAGCCTGGACAATCGCGGCGTCGTAGTCCGGGTCGTATTTCACGTCGGCCGCGAAGCGGAAGAGGGTCTCGGCGAAGGTTAAGGTGTGGATGGGAATGAGCGGATTGCCGTAATTGTGCAGAGACGTCACGAGGTTGGCGAGGGTTGGATTGCCTGGGGGCAGGGCGATTCCGCCGGATCCGGCGACGGTGAGGAAGACGCCACGGCCGGGACCGCTCGGAATCCAGATGGCTTGGGCCTTGGCAATGCCGGCGAAGGTGGCGGCGAAGTTCTGGTAGTCGGTAATGGAGACGGCGCGGCCAAGGGTGAGGACGGAAAGGGGGGCGTTGGTGCGGACATCCGCCATCGACTGGGGGTCTTCGCCGCCGGTGGCCGCCTCGGGATTGGTCACTCCGCTGACACCCAGCGGTCGATCGACCAGCGTGGTGATGGAGCCGGCGGCGACGTTGCCAGCGAGACCGGAACCGACGCGGTAGATGGCCTGGATGTTGTTCTGGCCGGTGGGGAGGGTGGCTCCTTCGATGTTGTCGCCGAATTGTATCTTCGTGGTGGCGTCGGCCTGATTCAGGGTGCTGAAGACAGAGGCCGAGGGTTTTTGTTGATAGAGGGTGGTCGCCTCGTGCCAGTCGACGCCGTTGGCGCGTACTTCGAGGGTGCTGAGGCGGCCGTTTGCGGTGGGGGATTGGACAAAGGTCAGCGGGGATTGGCGCAGGGTAAAGCTCTGGTTGGGTGTGGCGGCGGAGCCGTTGCCCATGATTTCGCTGACTGAGCGGCCGGCGGTGGCCAGGCCGACGTTGGCGTTCGCCGTGGTCAGGTTGCGGTCGTAGCAGTGGCTGAGTGGGTTCTTCAACAGGATGCGGGTGTGGGGGTAGGGCTGGCTTACGGCGAGGACCGAGGAGGCGAGAGCAAATTCCTCGATATCGGGATCGGTCTTGGCGGAGGCGGCCAGCGAGAAAGCGGAAAGCGGCGCGATGAGGGTGCCGGTACGTCCTCTGGCATCTGAGACGCGCAGGTTCCGGGCGATCATTGATTCCGCGGAGCCGTTCCAGTCCGAGACTTCTCCGGTGGTTTTTTGCGGCAGAGGGCCGGGTTCGATGAGGGTGACGATGTCGCCGGGCTTGAGTTTGGTGGAGACGGAACTGTCATCGGGGGTGAAAAAGAGCGCAGTGGCGGGAGTATTCACGCTGAGCTTTTGAGCTTTGCCGAGGATGGCAACAGCCTGGGCGCCGACCAGGTCGGGGCGAAGGTCGCGGAGCTCGAGAACGCTGCCGTAGAGCGGATGGTCGAGCGGTTGATCGGCAATTGCGAGTTCTTCGCTCTGAGCCAGCACGGCGGTGCCCTGGATCGGGAAGACAGCTGGATCGACATAGTCCGGGGAAATTCGAGTGACTTTGGCACTAATAGCGAAGGCGGAGCGAGAGACGGGGAAGACCGTGGCCACTTTGTAGAGTTCGGCAATCCCGGTCACGGTGAGCGCATACCATGTGTTGACGACGACCTTGGAGTACGTCGAGTCGAGATCGATATGGCTGCCGGGGTTGGCAGTGTAGCCCTTCCAATACCAAGGCAAGGGGCCGGCATGAATCAGGCTAGGGAGGCTGGTGAGGGCGTGGTTTTTTGCGTCCACGAAGAGGTTCGGGTCGGGGGCGTTGTGGCCGAAGAGTCCTGCTTTCTGGCGGAAGGTGAAGACTTTGGCGGTGGTCCAGGTGGATGGATCGGGGGAGGCGCCGGTGCCGTTGAAATGGCTGAGGCGCTGGTCCCAGGCGACCCAGGTGAGGTTTTTCTGCTTGTCGACGATGACCTGATTGAGGACGACGACGTCCCATTGTTCGCTGGGGGTAGCGCTGGAAGGATTCCATTCTTCCCTGTCGGCGCCGAGAATCAGGAGCGAATCGCCGGGGTTGAGCTGGGTGGAAACGCCGGCCAGGTAGAGGCTGGTGTCGCCAGGCGCGATCCAGGGACGGGCGGCGAGGACTGGGAGCGCGTTCCAGTCGGATTTGGCACGGATGTCGGCGGAGGTTTCGAAGGTCTGCGGGGTCTGGTTCTGGGCGGGCACGCTCTGAACCTGGGTGCCGGCGGGGATGGTGATGGCCGCGGTGTTGGGGTCGGAGGCAGAGCCGGTTGCCGCTTTGAGGGTAAAAGCCAGATAAGTGACCGCGGCGATGCCGGGTGCGGGCTGATAGCCGATGAGCCGGGAGAGTTCGACCAGCGATCGAGGCTGGGTGGCGGTGCGCAGGTAGCTTTCGTTGGCCAGCCTTTCCTGGTAGAAGGTGAGAATGTCGAGAACGACCGAGCTTGCGTCGAGCAAGGCAATGCTGAAGTCGTCGGTGTCCCGGGTCTTCAGGTAAGAGAGGGCAGGGTAATTGGAGCTGGACAGGCGGGCCAGCATGGATTCGCGGAAGGTGGCCCAAGTGCCGATGCGATAGACGATGGCGGACTGGCCGGGTGGATTGGACTCAGGTTGCGGCGTGGCCACGCTGATGCCGGCGCAGCAGCCGCAGGTACAACTGGATGTTTTGGTGCAACTCATAGGCTGCTCACTTTCCACCCTTAAGGACCAGGGTCAGCTGTCCGTGATTGGGGAAGTTGCGGTCGTTTTCCATTTGAGTGATTTGGAATGGGCCGAGGGGAATTTTGCCCTGTGCGAGAAAGCGGGTGCTGGGGGCTCCCTGAGGCTCGAATCTGGTTGCTGTGACGGAGGTGATTCCAGCGATTTTGCGGGCGGCCGCATAGATTGGGCTGAGATATACAGCCCGGCCGAAGGTGAAAGTGTCGGGGTAGAAGAGGCCTTTCTGGCCATTGGGCAGCAGTCGGCTGCCGAGCACTTCGAGGAGCGCCTTGCGGACGTCAGCCTGGAAATATGCGGGGTCGACACAGACGGTCAGCTCGATTTTTAGAGGCAGATATTGGGGTGACTGGAGCTGAATATCCTGGCCGGCGAGACGATAGCGATTGATATTTCGGGTGAGGGCTTTGCGCAGTGCCGGGGTGAGGTTGCCGCCGCCTTTTGGTTCGGCAGCGATGAAGACGGTGTACCAGCTTCCCGTCCAGCGGAGTGTGGCCACGGCCTGGTCGATTTGGGTGTTGCGCTCGGCGATCGCTACGTAATCCGGCATGGTGATGGCGCGTTGCTGAGTCAGGAAAGCCTGAGACGTGCGGCGGCGAATCTGGTCGGCGGTTTCGGGATCGACGCCTCCTGAAGCCGGCAAGGGGTTGATGCAGGACCGGATGCGGGCGTCGCCCGTGGCGAGGTGGGTCAGAGTTTCCGCGCCGATGTTGCCTGCGGTGCCGTTGCCGATGCGGTATGAGGCCGTGAAGGCGGTCGTGCTTTCGGGGAAGAGGCCGTTGGTGTTGTCACCAAAGCGGATGCGGGCGGAGCCGCCGAATTCGATTTCGACGACGAAGTTGGGATCTGCGGACCCGCTTTCGAGCAGGTCGGGTTTGGCGGTCCAGGTGGTTGCGCTGCCGTCATAGAGGCCTGAGAGTCTGATCTCCGGGCGAGCCTGTTCGGCGTTGAAGTGGGTCAGGGCGAAAGCTGAGAGGCTCGGGTTCGGCTCTTGGGAGAAGCTGCGAACGCGGATGAGTTCCGAGTCGGAAGCGAAAGCCGCGGCTACATTTTCAAGAGTGACGTTGTTGAACTGTTCGACGAGGACGGGGACAGGGACGCCGACTCCGCCGGCGGATGGGTTGTAGACCACGAGCAGGTTGAAGAGGTCGGGATCGGCCTGGTTGCCCTGAACCAAGACGCCAAAGGTGGGCGGCCAGGCTGTGGGCGTTGCGGCGTGCACGGTGAGATAGGGGTTGCCGCCCGAGTCGACGAGGTCAATATCGCCGGAATTTGGGAGCTGAATCGGGTTTGCAGGAAAGGCTGCAGGAGAAATGCCGGGAGGCACGAAGCTGGCCGGGACGCGCAGGAATTTGGACAGCGAGTTGAGCTGCCTGGGCGCGTAGTTCGGATCAACAACGGTGAGCGAGAGGTTGGAGAAGTTTTCCAGGATGACAGGGCCGGGAACGCCGGAGGGGCCTCCGGGCGGGTTGTAGACGAGGGTGAGGTCGAAGTTGCCGGGATGGATGGCGTTGGGGGAGGACGAGACTCCGAAATATTGCGGCCAGATCCACGGGTTCACGGCTTGAACGCTGAGGGAGGTGAAGCCGTTGGCGTCGGCGAGGTGGACGAAGCCATTCGAGACCAGGGGCACGATGCCGGGCGTCACCGGGCTGCCTGCGACAGGGAGTGGGACGGCCTGAGTGAGCGGGCTGTCGGGGATAAGCGGTCGATAGCGGACGGGCAGGGCAACGGGTTGAGAGGGGTCGCAGCGCGGATCGGATCCAGTTGCCGATGGGAGTGTCCCGGGAGGGAAAAAGATCGATGGCTGGGGAACGACGCCGATGGAAATCGCGTTGAGCGAAAGCCCCTGGTCGGCGAGGACATTGTTCCCGAGGGCGATGCTGACGTTGATCAGGGTTTGCTGGCGGCCGGCGGAATCGAGAAAGCTGGAAGAGAGACAGAGCGCGAAGGGTAGCGCGTCTTCGGACGACCATTGGATTTCGGTGACCAAGGTCGGGGTTTGCGAGGCGGAATCGATCGGTGCGCCCTCGACAGTAAAAAGTGGATCGACGAGCGGCTGCCCTTGGCTGTTCTGGATGGTGACCTGGGTGAGCCGGACAGCACAGCGGTGGCGGATGTCTGCATCGGCGGGATTGCCGGTCAGGGGGCCAATCACTTCCTGAAAAACGAGTACATCGCCGGGCTGAAGATGGGGGAGGCTGCCCAGAAGCGTGGCTTCCGTCGCGCTTGCGGGAAGGCAGCAGTTCAGGTCTCCCCAGGTGTAGAAGTCGATCCGGTTGTGTTCAGGATGGAGGACGGCGTCCTGCATGGGTTCGAAGACTACGACGCCGGCCAGGAGCGCGGCTTCTTCGTTGCCTGCGCCGACGGCCAGGGTCGGGGGCATACCGGGGGCGAAGGTGTAGAAGCGGGCGAGAGTGCGGTCGAGGAAGGCCTGGGCATTCACTTCGAGATGCACGAAGGTGCGGGCGTTGCAGCCATCGTGAATGGTGTAGTCGACGAGGAGAGTGTGGCGACGCAGGGAGATGCGGCTGCGGGCGGTTTCGAGATAGGCCTCGGTGGCGACCGCGTCCTGCTGGTAGCTGAGGTAGTCGCCGACATAAGCGACCAGTTCGGCGAGCACGACGCCCTGGTCAGCTTCGGTGGAAGCTCCCCAGTTGGGCACAAGCTGATTGAGGCGGTCGAGCAGGATAGAGCGGAAAGAGCCGTAGTCCTTGGCGAGATAGTTGATGGGCGGAGGCGGCGGCAGGTCGGGCGGGCAATCGGGGGAGACGGGGGCACAGTCAAAATCGGGGCCGCACTCGACCTTGAAAGAGAACTCAACCTCGGAGAGCAGGGGATCGAAGCCGGTGAGGCTTTCGGTGATTTCGAAGGAGTCTTCGCGGGCCTGGGCGGCGTCGTTCACCAGACGCAAGGTGTAGGGGGAGAAGTCGCCGGTTTCATTGGTGCGCACGACCAAGACCTTGTCGCGGTCGGGAAGGCCGGAAAAATAGGCGGCTTCCTGTGCCGTGGCCTGTGGCGGAGGGGCCGAGGCCTGGGCGATCCACTGAATCACGATGCCGGTGATGCTTTCGCCGCCGCCGATAATCACGTTGCCTTTGCCAAGGTTGGTCGGTAGAGGGTTGAGGCAATGGATCAGCAAGGTACGCTGGCGCGGGCTGTTGAGTGGGATCGCGTCATGGTCGAGGACTTCGAGATAGTCGATGCCGTTCCGCGTGGGATTGCCGAGTAGGGCGGCTTTGCGATTCTCTTTGCAGCAGGCGTAGATTGTGGAGCTCATTGGCCGCCTCCGTAGACGAAGGTCTGGATCTCGGTTACGTCGGTATTGAGCGGCGAGTAGGTGACGGTGACGGTAAGCCTGGCTTCCTGTGCGATGCACTCCACGGAGAGAACGCGGATGTAGTTGCTGAGCCACTTCTGCAGCGAGGCCTGAACGTTGAACTGGGTGGCGGCGGTGAGTTCGAGGCTGTTGGGCGCGAAGGGAAGCTGGAGGAGGCCGCTGCCGAAGTCGGGCAGGTTGACGCGCTCGCCGGGCGAGGTGAAGAGCACCTGTTCAACGAGTTGCCGCAGGTAATTCTGCTGCGGCCCCGCATTTGGATCGAGAGTGCGTCCGCGGCCATCGAACTGGAATGGAAAATTGACATTGGTACTCATGGCGTCATCCTCACGTCGCTAATACCAGGGTTTGCGAGGCTACTGGCAGCATTGGAGTGCCGGTAGGCGCGCAGATGGAAACGCCGCTCAGGATGGCTACGGGTTGTCCCTGAGAGAGGACCATGGTGGCGCCGACGACCCATTGGCCGACAACGCAGGGTCCGTTGCCGGCGGGAGGAACAAAGGCGCATCCGGCGATGACATAGGGCGCGGCGATGGTGGCGATGGGCATGCCGGAGACCAGCACAACCGGACTGGGAACCGTCGGGATGGCCTGGCCTCCGTGGGAACAGAGAACGGTGGCGCCCATGTGCAAGATCGGTGCTGGCATGCTGGTTGCTCCTTGTGTTTGCTTACGCGCCGATGACGGTGAGTGCTGTTTCGTTGATGGCGACGGCCGGACCTATAAGAGTGATCGTCGCGCCCATTCCGTTGCTGATGTAAATGCCGGTTTCGTTGACCACGATCATGGCTCCGGTAGCGCTTTTGAGGACGATGCCGCCGGTGACCGGTGTCGGGGGTGCGTCGCTGATCAGGACCATGTTCTGGCCCGTGGTTTGCAGACAGATGTTTTGCCCTGGAGGAATGGCAGGTGGGGCAGTGGCAAAGACGGGCACGTCGGCGACCAGTCCCCAGAAGCCGCCGGTCCAGATGGGATAGTCGGGATCGCCCTGTTCGAACTCCACCCAGACCTGCGAGCCGATGGGGGGGACGATAAAGATCCCGGACTGAATGCCGGCGGCGGGCACGCAGGGCATGGCCCAGCTGCCGGGGATTTCGCCGAGGACGTCGGAGCATTGCAGCAAGACGCGACCGATCTGCAGCGGGTCGAGATTCTCGACGACCAGACCGCGATACTTGCCGTAAAAGCGCCGGGCATTGCCGCCGGGCGAGGGATCCTGCGGGCTCATATGTTCACCGTGGGCACTGTGGAGGCCAGACCGTTGCGGGTCAGAGTGAAGTTCTGTTTGTATTCCCCACGCTTGATCTTGTGGGTGACGGACTTGACGTAGTAGAGGCCATCGAAGGCTGGACCGGCGCCGCGGACACCGACCAGCTGGCGGGCCTTGAGAATGCCGCGGTAGCGGGTGACGTCGAGCGAGCCATCGCAGGTGACGACTTCGGCAGCCTGGGCGGCAGCGGCAAGGCCCATCATGATGGCCTGGGGGATGGGGAGTTTGGCGAGATCGTCGCGAAAGGGCTTGAGATCTGGCGGCAGCAGGTTGGTTGGGAAGGGCGGAATGAGCCCCAGTGGCGGATTGAGCGGCGTGATGGGAGGAATGGGGATGGGAATGCTGACGCCGGTTTCCTGATTGTAGATATATACGATCGGGATGCGGTTCTTCTCCTGGTCGAAGGTGAAGTGCATGCTCTCGACATTGGTATAGGCATCCATGTCGGTGTTCAGCGAGGGCTGCGGTGTTCCGACCTTGATCTGCGGACCCCAGTAGGCCTTGCTGACTCCTGGGACCGGCCCGGGATCGATATAGAAGACATAGCCAGCCTGTTCGGCTAGATAGCGGATGTAACCGAGGTCTGTACCCTGCTGGCTGGGAATCTGCTCGATGGGGATTGGGATATTGATCAGGATGCTGGGAATGACCAGGGGGATTACACCGAAGAGCGCGTACTTGGCCAACATCAGCGCGACGCGGGCCTCTGCGGGGCAGGCGGGGAAAGGGAAGCCGCTCCAGTCGGACTGATCCATGAGCGCGGTCAGATCTTTGCCGGTAATGGTGAGTGTGGAGTTCGAGCCTTTGTCTCCGGGCGAGATCTGGTTGTTGGTGATGACCCCATCGATTAGCACATTGGCCTGCCCGTTGACAGTGGCGACAAGGACCACGCGCATGAAGAGCAGGGGCAACCCTCCCGAGAGCAGGAAGAGAATCTGCAGTGGCGATTGCTTGTCGATGCTGAAGACCAGTTGGAAGCCGCTGGTGCCCACATCTTCAACCTTGACCTCGATCTCGGAGAGCGCATCGAGCACGACGCGGGGCACCGTGAGTGGAACCACGGGGCCGATCATCATCGTGAGTTGAACGCTACCGAGCAAAGGGAACTCCTTCCGGCAGATCGGCTCAGGCGCCGGTTCCGGGAACTCCTTGGGGCGTGGTGATGGCCAGAACACGGCCGGGCGTGCCGAGCAGATCGTTGGGGGTGATGGCTCCGTTGGCGTCGCATAGCATCCAGAAGATGAGCGGGTCGCCCAGATACTTGGCTGCAATCAGGTCGAGGCGGTCGTTCTGGCGCACCGTGTGCTTTGCGATGGTGGCGTAGTTGGGCGAACCCGGCTGGGGCACCAAGCGCCGCGTCAAGTAGGCGATGACCTGCCCGTCGGGCGCGGTGTACTGCAGTGTGGCCGATCGATAGTAGCGGCTGTCGGTGGGAAAGCTGACCGACGGCACCACGCCCATTCGCAGAAGAGCTTGAAGCGGGTAGTTCATGGCAGACCTCCGAGTCCGAGAACGGTAAGGGCGGCGGATTTGGCGCGCGTGGCGAGCTGTTGCTTATTATTGAGGTAAGCCATGAAGAGGTGGCCTCCGGGATGCTGGAATCCGAGGTCATCGATGTTGAGCACGCGCATGCCCAGCGAGACTTTGGCACGGATAGGGTTGAGCGCGGTGTCAAAGGCTTCTTCGGTGATGGAGAACTCGGTCAGGCGGACAGGAACGACGCGGCTCTTGCTCCAAATAAAGAGAGTGAGAGGCTGTTCGAGGGGGATGATTTCGAGGGTCCCGGAATTGGCCATGGCGTCGTCGGCGAGCAGGGTTTCGACGGTCGGGTTGATGAGCATTTCAAGCTGGGCAAGCTGGGGATTAAGTCCGAACTGCACAGCGGGGGTGTTTTCGGATTTGGTGGGAAATTCGAGCTGGTCGGTGGCGTCGAGTTCGGCCTCCAGCTTGATGGTTTCGATGGCCGGACCGCGCAGGCGAAGGGCATCGACGCGCGAACCGTCCTGGCCGCCGGGCGTAGATTGGATCTGCATGGAGCGGGAGAGCGAGTCGGGATTGTACTGGAGGGCAATCACGTTCCGGATCGCGGACGTGTTGGGGTCCAGGGTGACGATGCCACCTTTCACGAGCCTGGGCGAGATGGGAGACGTGCTCACTGAGTATCCAACTCTCTCTTTGTGAAGAATCCAGCGTTGCAGTTTCAGGGTTGCTGCTGAGCGGCTTATCCCACTCGTGCGTCAGCAGTGTTCCTAAGCCTTTTTCAGAATCCCCTTTGCCACCAGCTTGTTCAGGATCAGGTCATAGTTCTCTTTGATCAGGGTCACGATTGCATTGATCAGATCGGGCGACTTTGGATCGGTGCCCGATGAGACGGTATCCCTGACCTGCTTCTCGCCTACAGCGGCGGTGGGATGGGGTACAAAGTCCCACACCTTGCGGAATAACGCCGTCAGATCCAGGCCTGTCGCCCTTTTGAAAACTTCCAGTACGTTGAATTGAGACTGCCCTACAGCCTTTCTACCGACTTCCAGGCTCTTGGCATTCAGAGTGCCGTCGCCAGACAAAGTCCATTTGTCGCCCTTGGCGTTTTCGACCTCTACGCCAGCTTTGTTGAGCCTGTCATGCGCGCCCTTGACCACGGCTCCTTCAAGCTGAAGAGGCTCTTCCAGGTGAATTCCCTGCAGCAGTCGCGAGAACGTGGATTCGTTGTCGATGTTGGGCCGGAAGATCACACCTTTAAACTTCACGGTTTCGTAAGGGGTAAACGCTGCCTTAACCGGGCCCACGAAAGACTTTTTCGCAACTTCATCAAATACGGCTTTGGATGGGTCGGTGAAGTCCTTGCCGTCGGCAGTCTTGGGAAGTTTGCCCTCAAAGATATCAACGGCATCACGGCGATTGAAGAGATGTCCCGCGGCGAATGCGTCGGTCAGGGAATGATCAGCGAAGGCGTTCGTGGCCAATGCCTTTTCTTTGTCGCCGCGCTGAGAATCGGTCAGAGCTTGTCGGTGGATCTGCTCCCATTCGGATTTGTGATTTCTGCGGCTGTTCCCAGACTCTGAAGCCAGAGACGAGTTGGGTGGCGCGAAATGGCTGTCGTTCTTCAGCGCCAGATCGACATAGCGTTTGTTACTTGCGATATCCCATTCTTCGGCGCTGAAAGCTTTCCCTGCCGATCTCTCATCTCTGATTTTCTGAACCAGCCGTGTCAGGTTGGCAGGCGTTGCCGCGAGCATTTCCTCGGCAGTGTCAAAGAAGTCTCCCAGGGCGATGCCTTCGCCATACGTCATCGAGATTCCGTTGACAGTGAGAGCTAATTCTCTGCTCTTCAGGGCTTCCTTTGTAGCCTCTGTTAGGACTGGCGGGATGATGATTTCGTCGCCGGGAGTGAAGCCCTGTATGACTTTCTTGGGATCTAACTTGTCCTTCTGGCGTTTGATCTTGCCGTTGTTCGCTGCAACCAGATCTTCCTCGGCGACTCCGAACTTGGTCGCGATTTGCTTCAGCGACTCCTTCGCCTGGACCTTGTAGACATACGCCCGGTCCGCAACGGCTTTGACCAGGATGCCTTGTGTCTCACCGAATTGAGCGTGTTCGAACGCTTCGTACTTTTGCAGGGTTTGCCGCCGTGTGCGAAGCCGAGGGGCCATGCTCCCCTGCGTGGGGCTGGCTGGGGAACCGATCGTGCGCGACGCCTGGTTGGACTCGACCTCGAATGGGTCCCGTGATCTACCCAAGCTCATTCGGCCCTTCGCTGGCGCGTTTTCCGACTGCTGCACGGTGTGTGTCAGCTCGTGAGCGATAAGCCGCCGACCCTCGGTGGTGCCGGGAGAATAGCGACCATCGGCAAACACGACGTCGTTCCCCACCGTGTAAGCGCGGGCACCCACACCGTGGGCAGAGGCTGCGGCCTCGCGGTCGGTGTGAATGCGCACTTTGCTGAAGTCGAAACCGATGTGAGATTCCATGGATCGGCGAGTTTCATGGTCCATCGGCCGGCCCGGGGAATTCAGAACCGATTCAACCTTCTTTCCAGCATCGGCATTGATTTCGGCTGGAGCGGTAAGGGTGCTTTCGACCTCGCGCTGCACCGGCAACTCCTCTTTCTTGGTCGTGTCGGGGGAGGACTCCGATGGGGCGGGCTGTACAGGAGCCTGTCCGTCGCGCATATGCAGATTGAGGGGCTGGGTTCCGGGAACAAGCGGGGTGAACTGGCCTGGCAGCGGCGGTGGTCCCCCGGACTTCAACAAGGCAGCCATGCGCCGAAGTTCGTAGTTCTTCGCCATACTCTCGTCGGAGAGTTGTTGCGGATCGGCGGGTGCTCCTGGCCGAGTATGCATGCCGGCGCGAAATTGGGCTTGATCGGCAGCTATACGCTGGGTCTCGTTCTGGAAACGCTCCTTGTCCGTAGGCCCACCCTTTTTCTTTGAAGCCTTTCCCTCGTAGCTAAGAGTGATCATGGCCTGAGTCGGATGATTGACCGGACCTTCGTAGTTGATTTTGAGTTTGAGGCCGGGCTGCAGAATGTCGAGCGGGATCGCTGGGATCTGTGCTGGAAGTGCTTTGTGCGTCAAAGCCAGCGTCGATACGGCTCCAACCGCTGCCGATCCTGCGATGGCGATTCCTCCCGGAGTCTGCACAAAGTCGATCGCGCTTTTGACGAGCGGCTGATCGGTGAAGAACTTGACGATTTCCTTGCCGGCAGGCGTAGCAAGAAACGCTTCGGCGATCTTGCCGAGGGCTTCTCCGTAGTTGTTGGGCTGTGCTGCAGGCGGCTGGGTCAGCGGATCGCGTTGAATCTGCCGCGCACGGGTCTTCGCGATCGACCAGGCGGGCAGCCGATGACCGGAGATTAGGTGATCTGCCACATGATCGGCCTCCTTTTCATGTCCATCACCCGGCTGGTTGATGCGCAGCGATTTCCCGCAATGTTGCGAAGACACCCTCGACGATTTCGTTTCGTGTGAGGAAAGCACTCGGGCAGCGCAGACGCTCATGGCTTCAGCCCCTTTCTGATGCCTTTGGCTACTTCTGAACCGAGCATGCGCGCCCCGGCGGGGCCGGGATTCAGATTCACCGGCTTGAGGCGCAAAATGGGGGTCCGATGGGAGCGTGCCCATTTGGATCGCCCCGAGGAATCAGCCAGTGTGCGGGCCAGCTCCGACTTGAGGCTGATTAGAAAGGCGTGGCGATCGGCAGGGTCCAGTCCGCGCAGGATGAGACGATCGATGGTGACCTGAATTTTGCTCATAGCCACCCCCGCGTTTCGGCTTCGGAGAGGGGACGCTCGGTCTTGACGGCTTCCTGGCGCGTAGCCTGGAGGAGATGCTCCATGGCAACGGAAGTGCCAGCTTCAGCTGCAAGAAAGGCGGCATTGAGGGCAATGTTGCGGATGTTGCCGCCGGTCATATTGAGTTGGGCCAAGCGCTTGAAGTCGAGGCCGGCGGTCGGCGCTTTGGCTGGGAAGACGCGCTGCCAGATGGCCTCGCGCTCCGGCGCACCGGGGAAAGGAAAGTCTACGGTGAATCGGAGGCGGCGCTGGAAGGCTTTGTCCAGCGAAGATTTGAGATTGGTGGTCAGGACGGCAAGGCCCTGGAAGCTTTCCATGCGCTGCAGCAGGTAGCTGACCTCGATATTGGCATAGCGATCGTGGCTGTCTTTGACTTCAGCGCGTTTGCCGAAGAGGGCATCGGCCTCGTCGAAAAGCAGCAGAACACCACCTACTTCCGCGGCGTCGAAGACCTGCTTGAGATTCTTTTCAGATTCGCCAATGTACTTGCTGACCACGGCAGAGAGGTCGATGCGGTAGAGGTCGAGGCGCAGTTCGCGGGCCAGGACCTCGGCGGCCAGTGTCTTGCCGGTGCCGCTGGCTCCAGCGAAGAGCGCGCTGATGCCCAGTCCTCGACGGCCGCGGTCGGAGAAGCCCCAGGATTCATAGACGGTCATGCGATGGCGCGCCTGGTTGGCAAGCTGATGCAGGACCTGTGTCTGGGCATCGGGGAGGATCAGGTCGCTCCATGAGGCGGCGGGCAGGATGCGCTCGGCGAGATCTTCGAGACGCGGCCGGGAGAGGGAGCGGCAGGTGCTCCAAAGCTGGTCGGGGTCGATGCGGCCGTCGGGCGAGAGGGCGGCCTCTCCAACGGACGCGATGGTGCCGGCGCTGAGGCGGAAGTGTTCGGCGAGGTGGTTGATGTGACCGTTGAGGCTTTGTGCCGCGAGGCCGAGAGCCTGTTCCCAGAGATATTTTTGACCAGCGGGCTGCGGCTTGTTGACGGTGTGCCGAATGGAGCTTCGCTGTATTCGGATGGAATCCCGGCTGCCGAGGATGAGCGGAGAGGGCACCCGTTCAAGGAACTGGCGCGCGGAGTTGGTGAGGGCCTCGTTGCCGCATTGAAGAAGCAGTACGGCGGGCAAAAGAGCGGCTTCCCGCGTCCAGAGGATCACGAGCTGGGCGATTTCGGTCGCGCCGGATTCGGAAAATGTGGAGCCGCCAGCAGTGGGGATGTTTTCAACTTGGAGGACGTAGAGGCGGCGGCCAGCTGCCTCGGCGAGAAGGGCGGCGATGTCTTCCTGGCCTCTCGGGTCGTCCCCACAGAGATGGAGTATCGTCGGTTGGGGATTGTTGAGGTCAGTGGCCCCGCGGATTTCGTCCGCCAGGGTACGGTGCTCTGGGGCTACCCAGCGTGGCATGATTTTGGGCTGGAGGAGCGGTTCGAGGCGGTGGTCGAGGTGGTTGACGCCGACAAGATAATGCAAGATGCGTTCGTCGATACGGAGGGGCGCGGCGGTAAGGCCGTGGCCGGATTCGATGGAGACGAGTTGAAAACGGCGCAGAGGTGCACCGGGAGCAAGCGCGCTCCAATGCGGGTTACCGAGGGTGGCGAGGGCCAGGGCAAAGGAGATGGAGGTGCGATGCTCGCGGCCGAGGCAGCTGCTGCAGAGGTGGGCGAGAGTGGAATCCATCTCAACGCCTGCGCTGAGGAGGAGGACATCTCGTTCAAAGGCGGTAAGTTGGAACGTCTGGCTCAATACATCGATGGCTGGTGGGGCATCCATGGCCACTCGTATTTCGCGGAGCCGGTGATCCAGCTCTGCAGCGGGTATTTCCGGGGGTGCGTTCGGATCGGTGAGGGTTGGCCCGGAGCGACCGGAGGCGGCCTCTGTCAAAGAGTTGCGCAGACGAGCGAATTCCAGAACCAGGTAGTCCTGGTTAGCCTGGGCCCAGTCGGACGGTTGGGCTGACTTCGCACGGATGCTGCTCTGGACAGAGCTCATATGGTTACCTTGGGTCCCAGGAAGGTGGGCGGGTTGGCGACCCAGTTCACATCGATCTGGCCGGGGGATTCGTCGACGACGAGCCTGGCCAATTGACTGCCATTAGGAAGTGGCGGCACGAATTGGAAGGTCAGCGTGGCAGTTGCAACTTCGAATCGCTGCGCCGGTGCGGAGAAACTGCCGATTGAGAGGTACGCTGTCTGGCTGGGCTGCACTTTCGGGTTGCAGAGGATGGTGACCAACGTCTCGGTGACGGACTTGACCACGGTCGGTGGAGGCACGATGTGCAGGACGGGGGCAACGGCCAGGGGAAGGGATGCTGTGGTTTGAAGGATGTTGCTGGCCGCGTCGGTAAAGAGTATTGCAAGCGTGTAGATGCCGGCCGGAAAAGGATTCAAGGCTGTCTCAACCGGCACCGTGAAGGTCAACGAGGTGTTGGTGACCGCGGCTGCCGGCACGGTGGTTTGTATGGCCAGCCGCTGATTCACGAGTTGAACCTGGGTGGCGCCTTTAAGGAATTCGCCGGTCACGGTGACGGTATCGCCGGGTGCGGCAGCAACCTGTCCTTTGGGAGGGGTAACGGCGAGTATCTGTGCCAGTTGAATGGGGTGCACGCCAATGTTGCGGCTGAGCACGGGGAAGGCGAAAGAAAGGGATTTCTCTGTCTGGAGGAGGACGACCGAGACCTGAAAGGGGTAGGTCGGGCGGTAGTCGGCCTTGAGCGCGGTCCACAACCATGCCATCTCTTCACGGCCCAGGGTGGAGGGGGTGATTTTGATCATTTCGATCTGGTCGGCGAGGCCGGACAGGCCGAGGGCGGTCGAGAGTGGGTTGCCTGGGTCGCTGAGCGGCAGCGCCGCCAGCGCGGCGCGGATGTCGTCGCGGGAGACGATGGGATTCTGGTGAAGCAGCAGCAGGGCGTGGCCGAGCAGTGCTTCAGCCTGCCAGTCGTTGGACCCATAGGCGGTGAGCAGGTAGTGCAGGTCAAGGGCCAGTGGAGGATTGTTCAACTGCGTCTTACCGTCGGCACCGACAGAGGCCAGACCGACATTGCGCCAGCCCGCGTTGTGCGTGACCTGGTGCAGGAAGACATTGACCTGATTCTGCAAGTGGGCCCCGTTGCCGATCTCGGTCTGGACAATATCCGGAGCCTTGGAGGAGAGGGCGACATTACCACCAAAAAGCGCGCTGAGGCCGCTATAGACGTTGCTCAGGTAGTGCTGCAGCACGGCGGTCACGGCGGAGATGGCGAGGGCGTTGCTCATTTATCTTCTCCCGCTTCCGCGACGCAGGTAATCGTCGAGATTGAGGGATTTGCGTGCAGCCGCCGGAGCGGGTCGCGATGCCGGCGGGGTGATGGCGGCTATTTCGATGCGGCCGATGTGGATGTGGATTTCGTCCGGTTCGCGCTGGGCCTGCGCGGCGCGACGGGATGACTCGGACTTTGCGATATGTGTGTTGGCTGCGTGCGGGGCAGGGTGTCTGGTTGGCTGAACGGCTGACGTTGACGCTCGATCTGAGGACACCAACGGCTGTACAGCGGTCGGAAACGCGTGCCGGAAGTCGGCATGCAGGGGCGACGAATGCACTGCCTCGTTCTGGCCGGATACTTCGGAAGCGCTGTCGCTTGCACCGCGATCGGCCAAAACGACGATAGGTCGGAAGGTTGTGCTCATCGGTGAGGGTGTTGGAGCAAAGACAGGCTGCTCGTTGGCTGAGCGATCCGAGTGCAATGAAACCGTTGGCGGAAGCAGTTGTGTCGCTTCGGAATCTCGGACCCATGTGCGTCTTGTACCTCGCGGAGAGGGGGCAGTGGTTTCGGCATCTACGGAAGATGCGGAAGAAGCAAAGGAGTCCGCACCTGCGAGAGGAACAGCGGGAGCGTAGATGGAGCCCAGGATTGGATGCAGCCTGGGCTGCGGCTTGGCGGCACTGGAGGCGAGGCGGTCAAGGAAGTTGCTCATGCGCCCACCATCTGCAAATAGGTTGCGCGGCGGATGTCCGTCATAGCGAGAATCTGCGCCTCGGCCCAGCCGTAAGCCGAGGCCAGGGCGTGCACTTCGAAAAGAAGCCGTTTGGCACGGGCTTCAATCTCGGACCAGAGGAAGCTGGGTAGGTCGAGGATCTCCTGAGACGTGCTGTGGCAATTGGGGCACTCGAAGCCAAGCGCGATTTCGGCCAGGGGATCGGCGAGAGCCATCTGCTCGCTGACCGCTTCGATATCTTCCCGAGAAAGAGGGGTAGTTAAACGGTTGAACGCGGTCGTTTCGATGGGGAGAATCTGGCACTGCTGAAGCAAGCGAAGCGGTGCTTCCTCAGCATCGATCTCGTTGACGATGCTGGCCAGGTCTCGGCTGGTGGGCAGACGAAAGACCTGCCCTCGGATCTTAACCGGCTCGCGGGCAGCTTCTTCCTGACGCAGGATCAACGCGTGGCAGTCGATTTCGAATTCCAGTTTTTCTTCGCATTGCCCGCAGGTCGTCCAGCCTTGCAACTGCGGGCCGAAATAGAGCACGCGCAGTTGCGCGAGAGCCTGATTGCGACGGCCAAGCGGCCAGTCGGCAACGGCTTCTGAGGCTGCATCGGGTAGCGACGACTGAATGGCAAGCAGGCCTTGATCGATCGGATGCAGCCGTTGGCCGGTTTCCCAAAGCGCCAGAAAATCTTCATTGTTCAGAGCGCGCATCTAGGTAGCCACATTGCTCAGGGTTGGCTCGGCTGGCTCGGTGACGCCAGTGTCGCGCTCCCAGCCTTCGTTTTCCAGCTTGATGTGTTCAATGGCGACGGCGTTGGCGTTGGCGTCGAGATCGGGCATGGCCTGATACTCCGAAACCCAGCACCGGTAAATCTTGTATGCCATCACCAGTTGACCCGCCTCGTTGTAGAACTCGAGGTAGATATCTTTGCGCATGTTGGCTAGGGAAACTTCCGAGCCGAGCGAGGAGCCGAAGTTCCAAACCAGTCCTGCCCAGTCGTGAAAATTCTTGTCCTGGGTTAGCCCCCGCTCCAGCGTGATGGCTTCGTATTTCTGTCGCCCCGGCGATTTGTGCGAGGTAGAGGGGTCGCCTCCGTTGCGGTGTTCGACGACTTCGGTAGTGCGCTTGAGGGCGCCCATCTTGCTGATTCCGGCAACGTATTGCCCGTCCCACTTGAGCCGGAATTTGAAGTTCTTGTAGGGGTCAAGCCTCTTCGGATTTGCGGGAAACATGGCCATGAGAATTCCTTTCCTCGGGGCGGTGCTTTAGGCGACTTGCCCGGCTATCTGTTGAATCTGGATGACGACAAACTCGGCGGGGTAGAGTGGCGCAAAGCCGACCAGTATGTTGACGATGCCCAGATCGATGCTGGCCTGGGGGTTGTTTTCCGCGTCGCACTTGACGAAATAGGCTTGCGCCGGCGTGGTGCCTTGGAAGGCTCCCTGGAGAAAGAGGCCCTGCATGAAAGCGCCGACGTTGAGGCGAATCTGGCTCCAGAGCGGGACGTCGTTGGGTTCGAAGACGATCCACTGGGTGCCATCGTAAAGGCTCGACTCGATGAACAGGGCTAGGCGGCGGATGGGGATGTACTTCCATTCCGAGCCGGCCTGGTCGTTGCCCTGCAGCGTGCGGGCACCCCAGACCACGTCTCCGTAGACCTTGAACTGGCGCAGGCAATTGATGGCCTGGATGTTGAGCGCGCCGTTTTCAGGATCAGTGAGCGTGTACTGCAGACCGGAGACGCCGGTCAGGCCTGCGCCAATGCCGGCGGGAGCTTTCCAGACTCCCCGATTGGCATCTGTAGCGGCGTAGATGCCAGCCACAAATCCGCAGGGCGGATAGAGTGTGGTGCGGTTCCCAAAGAGCGGATCAGGTGCCTCGACCCAGGGGAAATAGTAGGCGCTGTTGGCGGAGTTGGCCGCGCTGATCGATCCGGGAGTGCTGCCGACGGGACCCGATTGAATGAGGTTGGAAGTATTGGCGAGTTGCGGCGCGTCGACGATGTAAAAGGCGCGGTGATCGGCGCAGTATTTCTGCAGCTTCTGGATGGTCGGGGCGTCGGTTTCGGCAGGAACGCAAAGCAGGTTGAAGATGTCGACGCGATCGAGCAGGGGAAGACCACTGGTGAGGCTTTGGAGCAGTGCGATTTCGAAGTTCTGGTCGGAAGCCGGAACCAGCACCGATCCATCGTCGCCTCCACTCAACGCAATCGGCGTTGCCGTGGGCGATGGCGCTGCGGTTGGGATGACTGGAGCGTTGCTGGCGGGATCGATGAAGCTGATGAATTTCGAATCGCTGTCGATCACGTTGACGGCGAAAAGTGGATCGGTGGGGACGACGGAGAGATTGACGAAGCTCTCCACGGTTCGAAGCTGACCGGCTGGCGATACCTGTTGCACCAGGAGGCCGAAGTGAGTCGGGTCCGAGGCCTGGGGGGTGATGGAAATACGCAGGCTGTTGCCCCACGCGCCGGGATTGTTGGCGAAGAGGGTCAACGATCCACCCGAAGCGAGCGCGGTGGCTTTGCCGAGGCTGCTGACCGAGGCGATTGTGGGGGAGGACGACACCCAGGCTGCCGTGCTGGAGAGGTTCTGAGTGGTTCCGTCTGAGAAGGTGCCGGTAGCGGTTAACTGCACAGTCTGCCCGCTTAGAGGCGTTACCTTTGCGGGTGTGAGGGCCAGGGAAGTCAACACCGGAGCTACGACGGCCACACTTACTGTCGGGGTCTTCCCTTGCCATGTGGCGGTCATGGTCACGGCGGGGTTGACCGCTACTCCGGTCACCAAGCCGGTCTTCGGATCGACGGCCGCGTTTGGTGGTGCGCCGGATGACCAGGCTGCACTTTGGGTCAAATCGGCTGTGGTGCCATCGGAATAGATACCCAGCGCGTTCATTTGGAGCGTGGCTCCTTTGGGAATGGAAGGATGCACCGGGGTCAGGGAAACGGAATTCAACGTGGCAGCTGTGACGTTCAGGGTGGCGCTTGCGGTCAGTCCACCTGATGTGGCGGTAATGGTTTCGTTGCCCGCTGCGACAGCTGTGGCTACTCCTGTGCCGGAGACGATGCTTGCCACGGCGGCGTTGCTTGGAGACCAGACTGCTGGGCTGGGCAGGGCTCCGGTGGTGCCATCAGAGAAGATACCGACGGCCGTAAATGTGACCTGCTGGGTGGGTTCGAGGGTACTGACGTTGGGGTGGACCCGGATGGCCACGACGGCCTTCGCCGTGACCGTAATCGCTGCGGTGTCGGTCACTCCAGCCCACGTGGCGGAAATGGTTTGGGCTCCGGGTGTATTGAGTGCAGTGACCAGTCCGTCGGGGGTAATGGATGTCGCGGTGGCGGAAGACTGCGTCCAGGCCACGACGGAGGTCAGGTCGCGGGCTGTTCCATCGGAGTAGTTGCCGGTTGCCGTGAGTTGCTGCGTTTGCCCCGCCGCCAGTGTGGCGGTGGAGGGAGCAACGTCGATGGTCGTCAAGGCGGCGGCGGTTACGGTCACTGGAATGGCTGCGGTGATCAAGCCCGACTTCGCGGTGAGCAGCGCGGTTCCTGCTCCCAGGGCAGTAACCACTCCTGTAATGGATGGGGAGAGAAAAGCCAGATTGCTGCTATGCCATTGCGCCGAGGCGAGCAAGCTGTTGTTGCCGTCGGAAAAGTTACCGGTGGCGGCGAACTTGACCGTGGCCCCCAGAGGAATTGGAGGCAGTCCCGCAGGACCAATCGAGATGGACTGAAGCACCGCCGGGCCTACGCTCAGGATCACTGGCGCGGGAGCGGAAATCGCTCCCAGAGAAGCGGTTATCGACGCGGTCGCATAGCCGGTGCCGGCCGCAACCGCGGTGGACGCAGTAGTCAAACTTGTCCCAGGGGAAGCAGGCAGCGAGCCATCCCAGACGAGACGCACGATGTAAGCCTGCTGGCCTCCGTTGGCGAAGAACTGGTTGACGGAATAGCCCAGCAGGCTTCGTGTGTCCAGACCTCCGAAGAGTGCTTCGTAGTCCGCCCAGCTTTGGATGAAGACGGCTTCGTCGATGGGTCCCTGCGGACCCCATCCGATGAATGCCGCGATCGAAGTGGCGACTCCGGTAATGGAATGAACGCCGCTTGAAAGCTCCTCGATGTAGACCCCGGGATAGGTGAACGTGGGCATGAATGCATCCTCCTTGCGTGTGCGCCGAGGCTTATCCGCGGTCGCTGCGTCGCTTCTCTTCCGCTTCTCAGCCGGCCGTCTGCCCAGGGAAGGCCAGGCAGCGGCGGGGAAAACTGCGCGATGGCGAGATCAAGGAGCGTCCTGGATCTCGGGTAGGTTGGTCAGACACTCGTACAACTACGCTGGACAACCAATTTTGAAGGCTGCAAAAGCTGCTTCAGCTTCGCTCTGTAAACCTTCGCGTTTACAAAAACTACTCAGAAGAAGCGACGGCGTATTCACGTTACAACGAGGAATCAGGGCAAGAAAACCACAAGCCACGTCAGGCCAGTCGGCAAAGAGATGTTCTACAGATTGTTCGTAGTCAGTAAGCGGAAGAGATCCAAGATCCGGGGCGTATTTCCATATGAGCTACACCAGGCAGATGCGCGCCCGACCAGGCCGGCGGGACCTGATGGCAGAAGGAACAAGGCCGCGGATTGTGCCTGCATTGCTGGTGACATGACGTACATCCTCAAATTCTTCACGGGTTGGGAAGAGCTCCACTTAGTTTGCGGAGACCGCCTAATCACTGAGCGGCAAACCAAAACGCAGAGCCGAAATCAAGGCAGAGATGAAGAATCACTCGTTGCATATTGCCGATCACACCGAAGAGTCGGGATGCGACTTGTTGACAAGAAATCAGGCAATTCGCGTGCAAGTCCTCGAATCGGCTTTCGCCAGTATTCTGGCTTTCAACTCTTATGTGTTTTGACCGAACGTTTCGTTTCAGACGATTTGGGAAATATGTCTCAGGCGTCTCCATGCCAGGGCAAGCGCCGGAGAGGGATTGCAGCAGACGCCGCGAAAAAGGAACTCCAAGAATGCACGGCAAGTATAGCGCATGGCGAACTTCTGTCAACAGGGATTTCCAAGGCGCTTTGATGCAAGTGGAGGCGGGGCCGCGCGCAGGTGTTTCCGAGTGCGGAGGTGGGCCTTGCGCTTTACAATGGCGACGGACTTACGTACGCCTTGGATATCGGTTACGGTGAGGTCGCGCAGAATCCCTGGCACGACGAGACGTGTAAGCTGATTCTGGACATAAGGCAGGCGCGGAGTGGGAAAGCGATCCTGAAGTTTTTTAAGAGCGGTGATTCGTCGTTGCTTCCATGGCGCCATAAGTAGCGAAAGCAGCATCGAGGTTTCGAAATGCACCCCACCAGCAAGCGCGATCATGAAGTCCAAAGAACCGGGCAGCGCGCGAAATTGTTCTTATTCCCAAGTGTCGCTCTCGCCTTCACTTTGTTACCTTTCAAGTGACTTGCGGTGAAGAGTTGATCGGAAAGCATTTTGAGGCTGATCTCAATGCGCTCCGTGAGACGCCGCCATATCTTCGGGAGATGGCCGCTTCATGAGGAACGGAAGAGGAACGAGAACGCGACGATAACACCCAGTACAAAGAATGCGCTGATGAAGGCAAGTACGCTCGCCTGCGCATCCACCATTTGTTGAAGTTGCGCCAGGGCATGCTGGCCGGAGGCCGAGGCAGTTCCGCCTGTGAGAGCGGCTGATTGTTGCAGTCCAGACATGAAGCGACTTCGGCGCGTCACTCTGTTCGATTCGCATGGACTGCCAAAATCCTCAATGACCTCACCGACCGCAAGCGGCAAGAGGATGCGCTGCGCAAGCTGAGCACTCTGCTTTTGCGCATAGACATGGTCCCCCATAAGAAAATCGCCACAAAATAGTAACTCGATTAAAGGCATCACGAAATAGAATCTACGGAGCCCTAGTCGTAAGACCCGGCTCTTTTTGGAACAGCTTCGAATTTCTATTTATCCGTTAATGCGCCCTGATGAACCTGCCGAACTGGCTTCGGTGCAGCGGCTGCTCGCGATGAGCGCTTGTTGGGGTAGTAAGTGGCTGTACTCCGAAACCGACTTTCTGTAGCGTGTGAGGCCGGATGACAATGATGATAACGCCGAGCACATTAAGTATCGTGGGCAGTTCCATACTGTCGTCAACGCTGGTGACAGCGATTGTTTAGATTATTTTTAAAGAGCGAGCAGATGCGCGGTTGGAACATTTGCGCAACGAGCTGGCAACTGAGAAAATGGCTCGTGAAGAAAATGCGAAGCGAGTTAGCGAGCAGCTAAAAACTCAGTTCTCGTGGTTATACGTCGAGCGAGCGCGGGTTATGAACGAGATATATGGGCGCATCATCGAGGCTGATGATGCAATTCGTAATTGCATACCGCCTTTAGCGGGATGGGGGCTCGCGGCTGAACGCGCATCCTCGGTTAACAATCTGGAAGTCTATTACGAGCGGGTGCGTTCAGCGATGGAGGTCTGTGAGCAGTTTGAGAAGACAGTGCGAAAATCGCAGCTTTACTTCAGCCGCGAGCTTGCTACTAAACTGGAAAGTCTAGTTCATGCCTACGAATCGATTTGTTTTGAACTGGATGAGCCTAAAGAAGGCTTTATCCCGCTGATGTTGTCGGATTCACCAGCAACAATCAGCGGCAACGTAAGGCTGGGGAAATTCTCTCGCAAATCGAGAACGAATTCCGCTTGCTTTACGGTTCTTTCTCTTCCCTATAGTTCAGCGCGTTAGCGACCAACCAGATTGAACGGTCGCTGACGCTAACCTGGACGTAGGAGGGGTCACTTCAAAAAAGGAAACGCTAATAAGGCGCCGTTAGTTCATAAAATATTTATGCGCGGTTGTTAAAGTGTTGCCCGGATTTGTTGATCCTCGTTACCAGTACATCTTCTCTATTTCTCTATTTCAGCGCAATGCAAAGAGCAGGCCAAGGCTGCTGAGAACAAGACGACTCAAGCGAACGTTGGCATTAAGAGTATTCAGGAGTTCGTAGTACCAGTTCCGCCACTGGCCGAACAACTCCGCATCGTCGCCAAGGTCGATGAGTTGATGGATCTGTGCGACCAACTAAAATCC
>ODAK010000867.1_pt1 | contig 34257 bp, 37 predicted proteins | sample 1539591 | NCBI WGS metagenome assembly ODAK01 (sample SAMEA3539303, study PRJEB22396) | soil metagenome | biome: tundra; feature: field; material: soil | place: USA | collected 2010-05 | depth 0.15 m | reverse complement strand
TTCACAAACGCTACAGGCATTATCACCGTCCCGCTCACCCTCTCCTCGACGCTCGCCATCGGCTCTATCGGTGCGTTTGTCGCCAGCGATAAGTACCTCGTGGTCAATACCTCGGGGAACGTCCACAAGTCCGCGACGGGGCCAGCTTCATGACGCCTAACCAGAACTTCAATAGGAGTTTATGCCTGACCTGATTACGACCCCTACACGAAATGATATTGCCAGTATGCACAACGCTGCCCGACTGCTCGCTAAGCGCATCTTGCCAGACAGTGCAGCAGTGGCACAGTTCGCACGTCTAATTCGCTACACAAAACCCTTCGTCGAAGAGGGACAGTCGGCGGTGGATAATGTGATGCTGCAGCATCCAGTAGATGAGCAGCAGCCAATAACACAACTTACCACACGCACACTTGCCTTGAACACACTTGGTCGTGAGCATCTCTCAGACTTTGGTACGCCACCTAGCATCACGATAGCAATGCTACCAAAGAAGCGTGAGACTGATAAGGATGATGAGAATATCAAAGGACTTGCAGAACTTACTGCAGATCTTGGAATTGCGTATGTACTGGTTAGTGTGGAGTAACTAATGCCTTGTAACTGGTACATGTTTAGGAGTATATCCTCAAGATGACTCTGATCACGACCACGATTTCTGCGATGACTGCAGTACTAGATGCAAACTTGGATGATACTGCTGTCTTTCCACTAGATGACAAGAATAGAAACACACGTCATGCAACTTTGGTTCAGGTACGTGCACAGCTCCTGAAAGATGTTATTCCAGACATTGATGCGTTGACTGGAGATGTCACGACGATCAATAATAATCTGACGACAATCAATGAGCAGATTACTACGATCGAAAGCGGCTTGACTCCACTAGTGCAGAGTGGGATTATCAATCCTATGTCTGCACGGAATGACCTGATAAAGGGTGGTCGCTTTGGTACACCAACACGACACGCAGCAGCAGATACTGATACTGTTCTATCGCTAATTGCCTTAGATCCGTTCTTTAGTGGTGTCGGCGATGGATTTACTGTTGGATTTGGCTTTACTCCAGTTGTCGATAGCACCACTGATGTTGTTGTCAAGGTTCATAACATAAAGACTAGTGCATATACACTGTCTGCAGTGACGCCTGCTGCATGGGACGGTGGACATGCTTACCTCGTTGGTGATCGTGTAGCTCGTGGCGCAGGTTTCACAGTGTTTCAATGTACTGCTCCAAATACGGGAAACACGCCAGAAACAAGTCCAGGTTACTGGACAATTCCAGTTGCTCCATGGGATAGTACTATCGCTTACAAGCCTGGAGATGAGGTAACAAAGGCGTGGATTACATATGTCTGCACAGTAGCCAATACTAACCATTCACCACCAGACACATCACGCTGGAAGTTGACAGCATACAACTGGATTGTCTTTGGTAGTGCGCCAGGTGGTAGTCTTATATGGTCAATTGCCCTCATGGGTATAGTATGGAATGCACCTACTTCGTCAGGGCTAATAAACCCTATGACGACGATAGGCGATATGATTATGGGAGATACACCTGTCTCAGGAGTCGCTCCACTAATCCGATTGCCAGCTGATATTGCCGGCAAGTTTCTTGTCATGTGGGGCACTCCACCAACACCAACGTGGCTGTATCTAAATCTTGCAGGACTCGGGTATAATCCAGGAAGCGTTCCTCCAGTACGAGTACCATTTGTCTATACGACGGCAGGTGCCACTACACATACGGTTAGTGCAGGATGCTACCGAGTAGAATACGAACTGTGGGGAGGTGGCGGTTCCTTCTTTGTTCCTGGCGCCTATAATTGCCCAACCGGTGGTGGTGGTGCGTATGCATGGGGTAGTACTGCTGTTACTCCGGGAGACACTATCGCGATTGTGGTAGGAGCTGCTGGAGGATACGGCACAGCTTCTACTGATTCGTCGATCAATACAACAGATCTTGTAGCTGGTGGTGGCGGTGGTGGTCTAGGTGGGATCTTAAGCGCTGATACAGGCTTATACGCAGGCGCGGGCGGTGTTGCGTCCGGAACGCTATCCAGTAAACTTCTCGTGCCCGGTGGAAGTGGAGGATATTCCAATAGTGTCCCGGAAACTATGGTAAGTAGTGGGGTGTATGCGTTCCCCGTTGAAGGACAGATTTTTATTGGTGGAGCATCCCCACATGGCGGAAATGGTGCACAGCAGCATCAGATAAGTATCGGGAGCGCGACCTTCAACAGTTGGCTTCCGGCTATGTCGCCAGGCGGTGGCGGTGTCTATACTGGAATTTTACTCTCCTATCCGACTGACGGACAGGTCATTGTCTGGGAGTATCAGTAATGCCAACAATTAGGAGTTCAACTATGCCTCAGCATATCTTCAATGTCAAGAAAGAGAGTCACTACCGAAAGACTGCCTTCCACTGTATGGTAGGAGAGCCAAAGGCTGAGGCAGTAATTACTCTGCCTCAGACTGGAGTACTAAAAGCTAGCGGCCTTGTTCCTGCTCCCTACAACCAAGGCCAAGAAGGATCTTGCACAGCCAACGCTTGGGCAATGGGACTAAAGGTCCTTAGGGCTAAGCAGAAGTTGCTGCCCTTAGAACATGCTCGACAGTATATCTATGCACGAGAGCGCATACTAGATGGGGACTTAGCAATCGATGCTGGTGCAGCTGTAGGTGATGGAGCATTGATTCTCGAAAAGTTTGGAGTATGCAGTGAAGCAACTTGGCCGTACACAGCATCTAATATCTTTATTGAGCCGAGTCCAGTTGCTGACGCTGAGGCTGCTGCATGCAAACTAATATCTCATATCGGCCTTGATCTCTCACCTGAGTCCTTGATGGTACAGCTTGCTCAGGGCAGACCTTGTGTCTTCGGCTTTCAAGTCCCAGAGTCCTTTGAGAGCTCTGAAATGGCTCGAACTGGTATTATGCAGATGCCAAGTAAAGGTGAAGCTGTCCTTGGAGGTCACTGTGTCTTAGCTCTGGACTATGTCATGACTAAACGGAGTACAGTTACGCAGACCTATCCTTGGTATGCAAGAATATTCCGTCGCATGCTAGGCATGTCCTCCAATGGCAACTCTCAAGGTTACTTCTGGGTCATGAACTCTTGGGGTGCAGGATGGGGACAGTCTGGGTGGTTCCAAATGCCCTTCGAGGTATTTGTCGCAGTCGCCTTCGATCCCTATGCGATGGAGTCTGCAAGTGTCTAACCATAGTTGTCCAAATACGGACTCCTCGACGCGGTACATACTTCGCGCCCCACCGCGTTGTTTTACCCCGCCTCCCCGCTTTTGCTTTTGCAGTTCACGGTCCTTGGAGGTATAAGTGGCTACTGCTGAAACTCCTGGAGTAGCAGGTCCTGAACCTAAGGGCCGTGAAGGAGCTATGGGTGGAATGGTCTTTGTAGACTACTCTAAGCCTCCTAAGAAGGATGCTCAAGGCCCAGGAACTGCTGATACTGGAATGGAGTCTGCCCCAGAGGCGGCTCAGGCTACTATTCCAGATGCTTATCCATCACCTCTGCTCAATGGTATAAAGGACGAAAATAGAACTGCCTTTCTTATCTGGATGGATCAGTGGTTGATGGAGTTGATTTCAGGTTGGGGACCTCTACTAGACAAGTGGGCACAGCAGGAGGAGGCTTATAGAGCTCTTCCTGGAGGACCAACTGATACACCGTATGTGGGTGCGTGTAGAGATACTATTCCTGCAATTGCGATGGCAGTAGATCCTATTCAGGCTCGACTGTCAGGTGGTATATTCAAGGCTGATCCAATCTTTGCAACTAAGGCTCTACGTAAGCAGTGGGTAGGTATTACTGACTCACTTGAGCGTTGGATTCAGTTCTACATGAAGCACAAGATGAAGTTGAGAGATCTTGTCGCTCCTCATCTCTTTGAGTTTGTCAAGCATGGTCATATGGTACTGAAGACTGTATATGATCGTGAGGAGTTTGATGTTCAGACTTATGATAAGATGTGGAAGGTTGTCAAGCGCCATGTGACTCGCTTCAAGGGCCCTCGGGTTAGTGGAGTACAGATCAATAACTTTATTTTTCCTCCACTATACCAACATCTTCAACTAGTACCAATCTGTGCCGAACGTCAGATTCTTACATGGGATGAGCTATCAATTGCAGCTGCCTCAGGAAAGTTGTCCAGGGAAGCAGTTGATTCACTGAAGGGTAAAGAGATGATTATGAGGGATCAACTCGAGCTTCGTCGTGAGTTGTCCTCAGATCATCAGGAAGTAACTCAGCAACGTAAGTTCTATTTTGAAATCTGGGAGATTCACTGTAACTATGATATTGACGGTGATGGTATTCCAGAGAAGCTGATCATTACTTATCATCGTCATACAAGGACTGTACTACAACTTCGATACAACTGGTACTTCAATCAGCGGTATCCATATACTGTAATACCTTACACAGTTACCAACAACTCGATTCTGGGTCTTGGTATCTGTGAGATGATGAAGCCTTTTCAGGATACGATTACAAACTGGCATCGTATGGCAACGGACAATGCTTACCTTGCTAACATCAGAATGTTTATTGCGAGGACTGATGCCAAGATCGAAACTAGACCAAAGTTATTCTCAGGGCGAGTTTTTCGAGTTGATGATCCCCAAAAGGACTTCATTCCTTTTGCTGCCGCAGATATATATAACTCCACAACGTCTGAAAGACAGAATCTCTTTGGGATGGGTGAGAAGCGAACTGGAGTCTCAGACTATCTTACTGGAAGAGAGAGCCCGATTCTTGGATCAAGAGCAACTGCAACTTCCACTGTAGCACTGATTCAGGAAGGGACTAAGCGGGTCGAAGAGGTCCTTGAGAACATTCGCTCTGGTATGGCTGAAGTCCTAGACAACTGTATGGCTATTTGGGTACAGTATGGACTTGATGGAGTAGATGATATTGCCTTTGGTGACGATCAGGTTGCTGCTGATATCAAGGAGTTCTTCAATTCGGTTGGTGCTGACAATGTTCAAGGTTCACTAGGAATAGAGTTGACTGCTGCTGATGTATCTAATACCAAGACTGCTCAGCAACAGATGCAGCTTGCGATTATCCAGGTTCTCATGGGTTATTATGAGAAGCTTGTTAGTGTTGGACAGATGGCTGTACAGGCCCAGCAACAAATGCCTCAGCTTGCTGATATGCTTGAAGAGATCATGACTGCTGCACGCAAGATGTTTATGGACTTGCTGCAGAAGTACGATATAAGAAATCCAGAAGCTTACCTTCCAGACTTGGAGAAGATCATTGCCGCGGGACAACAGGCAGGACCTAATGGAATGGGGCCAGCAGGACCTGGAGCGCCTCCGGGACAGTCTCCAGCTCCTGGAGGACAACCAGGGCTTCCAGCACTTCCTCCGCGCCCACCAGTTGGCCCTGTCCCAAGTGCACCAGGTTCTGGAACGTGAAGTTGATCTTCTTAAGTTAGGACGATTGCAAGGTCAGGCAAAAGCTATTCGAGCAATGCTTACATTTACAAGTGACGTAATTTCAGAGATCGACGAAGCACTCAAAGGTAAAGCTGCCGATGAGGCCACTACCACTCAAAGAGGTTCTTGACAATGACAGGCCCAGGACGTACTGAAGTTTCAATAGACGAAGCGACTTCTGCAATGACGGCACCAAAGGCTACTGATCTTACTACAAAGCTTGAAGGAGCTAATGTTCCTGAACAGTTTCGTGGTAAGACACTAGAGGAGGTTGCTCGCTTTGCATCAACGGCAACAGAGGCTCTTAGGATTAGTGAAGATGCTCGAAAGACGGCAGAGGCTAGAAGTTATGCTCCTGCTCCAGTTGTAGTCCAGGCAGCTCCAGCTGCTGTAGTTGCTGAGCGTGAACCAACTGATGAGGAGCTTGCTGAAGCCTTTGAGAAGAACCCAGTTGCTGCTGTTCGATGGATGACTAACAAAGCACGAGCTGATGCTGAGAAGAATCTTGAGTCTCGTCTTGGCCCATTGGGAGCATCTGCGATGGCTAATGCAGAGATTGGAGCAAGAGGTAGATTTACTACTGAGTTTGCTGTACTGGCAGATGAGATCAAGACTGTTACAGATGAGATCAAGAAGAATGGTGGTGGTCAGAATGTTCTTGGTACTCCTGCTGGTTGGGATCAGGTAATGTCTTATGTTCGAGGCAAGCCTGGAAACTTTGAAAAGGTAATTGCAGCAAACGCTAAGGCTGCTGGCGAGAAAGCAGCACTTGAAGCTCGTGAAGTTCAATCACGCTCAGGCGGTTATTCACCAACTCCTACTCGTAGTAGTTCTGAAGTTGCTCCTGGGGATGTTAGGCCGATTAGTGGTGGTGCTGGCCTAGATGAAACTCAGCGTAAGATTGCTGATATGTTCATTGCTCAGGGCACTTTCAAGGACTATGCTGAATACGCAAAGTGGGACAAGATGGGGGGACAGTAAAATGAGTGCAGTAACTGATCTTGTAGACAAGCTCAAGCACGACGCAGATAAGGTGTACTCTGGCTCTGCCAGTCGTGCACCACTTGCTAATATTATGGATGCAAGTGATGTCGCTGTAAAGCTTGGTCCAGAGAAGCATCTTCGCTGGGTGAATATCAAGGATGTGAACAAAGTAGCTCTACGTAAGACTATGGGCTATGAGCGTGTTAGTGAGGCAGATGGTGGGCGAGTCCTAGGGGACGAGATGGCCCTCTTCGTGGTTCCCACGGCGATGCACGAACGTGCCGTAAAGGAACAGAAGGAAGAAAACGTTCGTAGGTTGAGTTCACATAAGACAGAGATGCAGCAAGTCGCGGAGAATACAGCTCGTATTCTTCGTGATAAGTATGGCGTCAATGTCAAGGCCGAACGTCTATTCACAGATGAGGGGGAATAAATGGCTACAGATTTTGCTCCAACGATCTTTGGGAGCTACGGTGACGATGTTACCGTAAGAGAGTTTGTCGTCGATAGCGCTGCCACCTTCAAGAAGGGTGAGCTCGTCTATTGGGACACCAGCTCTAAGACTCTCAAGGAGTGTGGTACTGATCCGGCGTTGGTTGCTGGAATTGCGTTGGGTAGTGCTGGATTTGCTCTTGGTACAGAATTTCCAGGGCCGATCTATCAGGGCAGTCGAATTCCTGTCGCTTTGTTTGAGCCAGATGCACTTATCTTTATGTGCTCTGCAACTACGCCAATAGTAGACCATATTGGTGTGAAGTACGCTCTTGCTAAGTTGGCAAGTGGCAACTGGTCAGTTGATACGACTGATACGGCTGATGCTCGTGTTATCGTAGTTGATATCTTCAGAGCTGTAAGTGCAAGTGTTTCGCCCGGTCCGCAGACTGGCCAAGACGGTTTCTTGGTGCGCTTCAATTCTGCGAATCTTCAGTTCTCAGGCATCTTCTAACCCTAGCGGAGACTATAACAAATGACTATGGCTCGCGCAGGGTTCTCGTACTTGATCGCTCCAGGATTCCGGAAGATCGTATTTGAGACCTATAAGGAGCGCCCGATTGAAGGTGCTATCATCACAAACGATAACACTTCGAAGCGCGCTTACGAGGAAGACTTTCCGATTGCAGGATTTGGTACTCTGCAGTCGAAGCCTGAGGGTGGAAATGTAGCATATCAGGATGCAATCCAGGGTGCTAAGAAGCGTTATACCTGGACGACGTACGGTTTGGCCTATAGAATTACCCTTGAGATGTACGAGGATGATCTCTATGGTGTGATGGGAGGTCGTATGTCAAAGGCTCTCGGACGTTCTGCTCGGAATAATGAGGAGATCATTCGTCATGCTCCGTTCAATTCTGCCTTTGATACGACAGTCAATGGCTTCGAGTCAGGTGTTTCGCTGTGCTCGACTAGCCATGTTACGCTTCGTGGACTGACGATTGCCAACCGTCCGACGAATGACACAGACTTCGGTCTGATTCCTTTGCAGGCGGCGATCGAAGCGTTCTCGACCCTGACGGATGAGTCTGGTATTCCTGCGCTATTCATTCCGCGTAGGGTTATCTACTCTCCGACGGATCACTGGATTGTCAACGCGGTGCTGAAGTCTCAGTTCCTGCCGGGGACGAACCAGAATGATATCAATCAGGTCAACAATGAAGGCCTTGTGCCCCATCAGAGTCACTATCTGACTGGTACACTTGGACCGTGGTTCGTACAGGGCGATCAGCATGATGTGAACTACTTTGATCGTCGTCCGTTTGTGTTCTCCAACTTTGATGATTTTGATACCGGTGATGCCAAGTTCAAGGGAACTCGGCGTAACGGTTCAGGCTTTGGAGATTGGAGAGGCATGTACGGCTCGCCTGGAGTATAACCTATGCCACTGAAAGCTTCTCAAATGGGCGGCAGGATCCCGGGGCCTGTTCGAGTTACTCTAGAATCTGGCACAGGACAGATTGATACAGATTCTAAGACCTTCTTCCAGCATGCTACGGGGGACAAGCCGGAAGGGCCAAGTGTTGGTATGTCATTGCTGATCAAGAAGATCTTGACTGCTCCAGCAGCTGTTAGTACTACTGCATTTATTAGTACTGGTCTTACTGGCGCTGGTAAGATTGCCAATACCAATACGATTACCCTAGCTAGAGGTGCAGCTTGGGATGGTACTATTGGTGCAGCTGGCAAGCCTGACTTTGCCAGGAATGTAGTAGTTACTGTCACGCATGCAACTAGTGTTGTAGCGATGACAGTAGTTGTTGCTGGAGTAGACATCTGGGGAAATGCTATTACTGAGAGCATTTCTATCGCAGCGACTGGAACTACTCAGACTGGAACAGGGCTGAAGGCTTTCTATCGTATTGATAGTATTGCAATGACAGCAACTGGCAATGCTGAGGCTAACACGCTTACGTTGGGAACTGGTCAGGTCTTCGGTCTCGATTTCCTGAATCCGATTCCATCGCTAGTAACTGAGATGATTGACACGACACTAGTTACTACTGGCACGACAGTAGCTGGTGTAATCACCTCAACAGCTGATAAGAGAGGTACCTACTCTCCAGCGACTGCTCCAAATGCGACACACAGTTGGACGATTTGGTATATCTGTGATGATCCGACGCTAGTCAACAAAGTCTCATAACTTGTCCAAATCTGGACACCTAAATGGCCTATCGACAGATTGCTATGCTTGCCTGTATTGAGGATCACTTGACTCCGTTGATGACAGTCAAGGATGACTTTTCTGCCGTGGTTATTTCAGGACTCGAAGACGGGGGAGATGTCAGTGTTGAAGTCGAAGGGTGCTCTGCACCATTTGGTCTTTGTGCTGGCATCAACCCTTTCTCCGAGGAGTGGAAAGGTCGATTCGCTCTTCGTAAGGTTGCAGGGCCTAGCCCTCGACCGACGTCAGTTGAAATTATCCGAGGGGGCAAATGACACTAGTCACCGAAACGCTGGCGACGTTGACCATCCCCAGCGGTCAGACTCTCTCACCTACCCTCGGAAGTTTGCTTTCTCGTGGGCAGTTGAGAACAGCGCTAAGTTTTCTTGATAACCTGACAATCATGGCCCCTTCGGGTCTTGATGAAGATACCCAAGTTCAGATATCGTCTGTTCGTAATCCAGCTTATACAGATTGGGTTGATGGCCTAGATCTTAATGTCTCGATTGCACCAGCTGACCAAATTCTTGATGAGCTAACTAATGCCATTACGGATGAGGCCTCTGTCAATCTTTACACCCAAGGTTTGGGCTCTGGTGGTCCTACACAGCTTAATGATCTTTCATTCAAGGATCTTCGATTGAAGAGCGCAGTCGCAGTTGCTGCCGATCGAAACTTTGCGATTCTTGCCAAGATGGATATTCCTTCTGGAGTGTAAATAAATGCCTAAGATTTCAGGACTGCCTGCTGCAATACTCACCGATATTACGTTTGATGATATTGTACCTTTTGTCGATGAGGCTGGACCGACTACAAAGTACATGACAATGGCGCTACTGCGTACAGCGCTTCTCGTAGGTGGTGCTAGCTATACTGTTGACAAGGTTGGCAATGGTGTAGGCACTGGTGGTACAGTTGCTCAGATTACAACGAAGGCAACTGGTGTGACGTTAAGTAAGTTGAGTGGTCAGATTACAACGATGAGTGCAGCACTTGCTAGTCTTGCTTATGCTGTGTTTACAGTCACTAATACTTTGGTGGCTGCAGTTGATACCATCGTTGTCAATGTTGCTAGTGGTGGTACTGCTAACGCTTACAAAGCATCTGTGGTAGCTGTTGGTGCTGGTTCTTTTGCAATTGCACTACAAAACATCACTGCAGGTTCTTTGACTGAAGCTCCAGTGATCAACTTCAATGTTATCAAGGGTTCGGCTACGTAATAGTACTAGTACTTCAAATCTATCTTCATATGCCCTTTGTTGATATAACAGCTGAATTTCCTGTTTTGACTGAAACAGATGATTCTGTTTTGACTGAAATAGGAGATATTATATCAATAGATACAGTATATGGAGATGGATTTGAAGTAGCACCTGCGGTTCCTTTTACTAGTATAACAGGTGCAGATGCATTTTCTCTTCTGACTGAAACATATATTTCTATATATACAGAAACAGGCGTATCTATGTATCTAGATAAAGCTTGTGAAGCTGGATATGAACCACCAGTTAGTATTGATGATGAGTTTGCAGTACTAATCATTACCGATACAAGAATTTATTTTGCTACTGATACAGGCTCAGAAATGTCTGCAACTGGTATCCAGTATTCCAACTTAGGTGTCTAAGGACTATCAATGGCTAATATGACGTTGGTTCAGTTTGAGACTTGGCTGCGTGGAGTCGTTGGTAATCCATCTGCAGCTGATGTTCCTAATACAACTCTTGATCAGTGTATCAATGAGGCGTACGATGAGATTGCAAATAGGTTTCAGTTTCACCTTGTAAGAAAGATTGTAACTTTCTTGACTGGAGCACCGACAGTAGCAGTACCTCCAGTTGGAACACCTCGGTATCCTATTCCATGTGATCTCCTAGAAGCTAGGTCTCTTTGGAATATGGGATCAGCAATAAATATAGACGCACAGTACAAACTTGAAAAACGAGATGAAGTATGGCTGGCAGGACAACAGTCTGATCTGAATAATCCTATTTTTGGTCAGCCGACAAGTTATGTTCGCCAGCGTGATTGGATAGAACTAAGTCCAGTTCCAGATGGTATCTACAACATAAGACTTGAGTACAAGGCATCAATAGTAGCTCTAAGTGGTTCTACTGACTCTCCAATTCTTCCAGATGTTTGGCATAAAGGTATATGCTATCTTGCTCGTGTAAAGTATTGGGATGAGGTACAGCTTGATAATCCTAAGGCAGCTGCTGCTATGGCGATCTGGAACGCTTGGATTGAGACAAAGCCTGTTGAGATACAGGAAGAGGACTTTGCAGATAATACAGAGGGTGTTGTAGTTCCAACTCTCAGTAATAGAGGAAGGAACTCTTCTTCACGCTTCTGGAGTTCAAACTACTTTGATGTGGCGGACTGACAATGGTTACTTCTAATGAATCCTTCGGATTACCAAAGATTGATCCAACGCTAAACACCAAGGAGCTAATGTCTGCGGCCTTGGATGCACTGGGACAACTTCGACTTGCGGATAAGGAACTAAATAATAATAACTTTGATCATATAAAGGAAGTGGCCTCATTGCGCGCAGATCACTTGACGTTGCTTCGGTCTAGTGATCTCAAAGTGGCGGAGAAAACTCGTGAGGTAGATGTTCAAGCTTCAACAGCATCGGCAGCTGCATTGGCAGCGAACGTCTCTGCTCTTCAGACTGCGACGGATCGAAATGCTGAGACATTGCGGAAGCAAGTGGCCGATACCGCTATCGCGACGCAATCTCAGACGGACAATCTGTTTCGGCGTGTAGATGATCGTGTGGCTGCACTCGAGCGGTCAGTTGCCACCGGAGCAGGCCGAAGTGCCGTGGTAGATCCACAGCTAACAGAGTTGGTGAGCGTGGTGCAAAAGCTGATCAGCAAGCAAGACACGGCTGGTGGAGTCCAGAAAGGCATCAGCGCAAGCTTCGCCGTAGGCGTTGCGGTGGCGACACTTTTGTTGAGCTTACTTGGTGTTCTTGTGCTAGGCACGACACAGCACCCACTTAGTCCAGTAGTTACTGTACCTACTGGGTATGAACTAATTCCATCTCCTTCAAAACCATAGGAACAGTTATGAGCTGCATAGTCAAAGTTGATGCAAGTCTGATTGATTCAGGCGTCTATGCTGATGTAGTAGCTCTCCTCAAGTCTCGATCTGAGGCATGGTTTATTACTCAAGGTTGGCGAGATCAGTTGACTGAGCAGGCTGGATATAACAAGTTTATATCTGATCCTGTGCATAACCCAAAGTACACACATCCCAGTAACTCAGCCCATGTTGGAGCTAACTTTCCTGATGGCAAGTCAAGAGCAGTTGATATAACTCTGGTGATTGCTGGCAAGGATGATTGGGATTATACTCATCCAGCATGGCAGGCGCTCATTGCTCAGATCAATGCTCATCCAAGACTTCACTCAGGTGTTTGGTTTGCTGATCCTGACCATATTGAGAAGGTTCACTGGCAACGAGACAAGGGAATCTAATGTCTTACACAAATGTCTGGTCAGATACAGCACCTGCAGATTCTGCCGCAGCTAATACTCTTGGTACAGCTATCAGGCAACTTCGTCTGGATGTACACGAGCGCCTAAATACACTGGCAGGTAAGGCTCCTTCAGCAGCTTTAACTGATCCATTGCTATCAGCATATAATCCACAACGACAGTTGTGTATTCCAGTTTGGGGTATGCAGTGGTCATCTGCAATAGGAAATCTTCGTGTTCCAAATTACACAATATCGTCTGCCGGTATGTCATTAGGTCTATCTACTGAGGGAAGTGTTTACTTCTGGTGTCCACTAATTCTTCCAGTAGGTGTGACTTTAGGGGCTATCTCAATTTCTGTTGATGTTACTGGTGGAACATTAGCTTATACTGGCCAAGTCAATGAGGTTGTTAGTGGCAGTAATCTTGTTACTAATTTATGTGCCTTTGCTGGTACTGGAGCAACTGGAAATCCGTACTCAATAAATGCTCTTGGGCAAGAAGGCACAGTAACTACAGTTGGATCTCTGTATTCTGTATCCTTCCAAATTATTCCAAGTCTAGCGGTGGAAGTGATAGGATTGACCTGTAACTATACACAGCCAGCAGTCAACGTAGCATTCTAATGGCCAGACCTATTATAGTTCGGAAGGTCAAAAACTGGCTTGGATATAAGCCAGTTGAAGGGCAGACGTCAAGTGATGGCAAACCTATTATGCTCTTCACTAAGCCCGAAGGGGAGGATCATGTCACTCCTCTTAGTGCTATGGGAGCTGATAAGAGCCCGTTTGTCCAGAATCTGAGAGTTGCACTAGGTGGTCGATATGTAACTAGAGATGGTACTAACTATATAGGTCCTGCAGCCGCTACTGCAATCTGTGGAGCTTGTGTCTTTGTTGCATCGACTGTTCTCAATTACATTACAAGAGTTACTACTACTGGAGTTGAGGTATACACAGGAAGCCTTTGGAGGCCACTAGTAATTGGTGCTGCTAAATATGAATTGACTAGTGAGACTAGTAGTCCTATTCTATCAGAGCTAGGAGACTATATTGTTGATGAGGACATTATTGGTAATCTAGCATTAGCAATCGATCCTGATACTCCTGTAGAGTTCAGTGTTTGGAATAAGACTTTGATGTTTACAGATGGTACCTCAGGGTTGTATGAAATAGACTACAACGAGGGTACGTATACTCTAATTCCTGCAGCTCCAATAGGCCTACACCTTACTACCTTTGATGGTAGAGCAATTCTATCGAACTTGTCTCCTATTGGACTAGCCTCAAGAATTCAATGGTCAGTCAAGTATGATAATCATGACTGGACAGGCCTTGGTTCTGGATACGAAGACTTGCTATCATCTCCAGGTGGAGTAGTTGATACTCAACATGGAATAATTCCAGTTAGTGATTCTGAAGCTTTCATTGTGCGTCAGGGCTCTATGTGGCTTATGAATACGACAGGAGTATTTGACGCTCCTTTTATATTCACAGAGCACTTTGATCAAGGAACAGCATCTCCCGATACCTGTATTAGAATTCCAGGTGAAAAGATTTCACAGCAGACACTACGAACACTGTTTGCACAGATTATTTGTCTGGGCAATGATGATGTAGTTATGATGAAGATGGAGGGAGTATTTCCTCTAGGTTTTCCGATTAGAGACCAGCTCCTAAATAGTATTCTAAATGTCGGAGCAGCATCAGCAGACTTTGAGCCTAGACTTCGTGAGTATCGAATCTTTATACCTAACTGGACTCAGCCACAGACAACTTCAGTTGTGTGGAGATATAATATTGATACTCACTTATGGACACATGACCTTTTTCCATTCTGTATAAAGAGTATGTTCTGTAAAGATGTTTTGCCTTCAACTTTGGCAATTGAAGACTTGTCAGGCATAATCAGTGGCTTGACAGGTACTATTGGACTGTTAGGTGTAACTCTTGGATCAGCAAATCCAGGAGCAATCTTTATTACTAAGAATGGAGACTACCTTGTAAAGGAAGATAGTAACTATTCCACTGATAACCCTAATAGTTCAACAACTGTTGGAATTCCAATAGAACTCCGAACTGGACTATTGGCAGTTCCAACACCGTTGACAAGATCACTTCTTAGTGCAGTTGAACTAGAGTATGAAGCAGCAGTAGCTGTTACTGTCGGAGTTGATTACTCTGTAGATGGTGGGAGTACTTGGACAAGTTATGGAACACTAAACTTGGGTGTAACTACTACACCAACAGTAGTAGTTTATCGCTATACAAGAGAAGCTCGTCAGATCATGATTAGAGTAATTAGTACCTCTGGCGGTGGATTGAAGCTTCATTCACTAGTACCAAGTCTTACACTAGGTGCTTCGATCAATCCGTGAACGTCAAAGACCTCAATAGTGTTCTTAGTGCTATCAACTTTGGAAAGCTCTCATTCGAGCAGAATCTCTTTGCTGATCTGCACAATATTCCAGACTCAGGGCCAGCAGGTAGTATCATTACTATCAAGCATAACTTGCAGTACATACCAACATTCTACTTTTGGAACATAGATCGAGCTGGCTCAGTTTTTGACTACCAGAGGTCCCTATGGACAGCATCACAGATCACGTTAAAGTGCTCAATAACCAGCGCGAACCTGAACATCATGATAGTATAATACTCGCTGAGTTTGATAAATGGCGAGTAAGAGAGCTGATTCTAACACAAGAGAAAGCTATGTTCTTGTGGACAGAATCGAATAAGTACAAGGCACTATTTAGTGATTTCACCTTGGGTGATATAGCTAACTTCTCAAGAGGTCTGCTAGCACCTGACTCACTTTGGTATGAAGTCATAGATGAGGCTGATGAGTTAGTTGGAGTTCTTTCAGTAACTGAGCTCAATCGAATTACTGACTGTGAAGTTCATGTCTTGTTCTTCGACCATAAGTTACAAGAGAAAGCTCCATTGTGTAGACAGATGATTGAGCACATCTTCAAAATCTATCCACTTCGTAGAATGACTGTGACTATCCCTTCAATTTGTTTTGCTCTGATTCGTTGGGCAAAGAAGGTTGGATTTCAGGAAGAAGGCAGAAAGCGTGATTCACTTCTTATGGGCAATCGCTGGGTTGATCAAGTAATCCTTGGCATACTTCGGCAGGAGGTAGTCTGATGGGTCAGTCTAGTCACACATACCCAAACCAGTCTCCATACTTTGCTGGTCTTCAGGAGATGCTTGCAAAGTCAGCATTTCCAGGTGGTGGAGGAGCTGGAATAAGAACTCCAAGCACTCAGCCAACGTACAACTCCAATTTGAACTTTGGCGGTGTTCATGCAGGAGCTCCAGCCGGTCCAGTAGGAACGTCACCAAGTACTATGGGTACAGGAACTACTGGAACTCCTGGAGCAGGCGGCCAAGATCCTGTGTCGATCTTGATGCAGATGCTTAGTGGTGGTGCACAGAGTTCTCCTGGTGGTGTCAATACAGGAACTAATATTGGAAGTGGCGTAGGAGGTCCTTCAATAGGTCCAGTTGCATCAGGAGGAGTTACTCCAGTTAGTGCTCCAAGAACAGCTGTAGCTTCAGGTCCAGCTAGTGGAAATGATATGTCTAACTGGATGAACCAGATGTTCACTAGTGGCAATCAACTTCCAGCTGCTCCAACTACACAGAGTCTGGATCAAATTTTGCAGGGTGTTACTGGTGATAATAGTGCTTTTACTAAGCAGATACTTCCTGCTCTCAATGCTCAATTCCAGCAAGCAGATGCTCTAACAGCAGCATCTGCAAAGGAAGGTGCAGGAACCTTGACAGGTAGTGGTTTCGCAAATACACTAGGAACTGCCTTGAATAGGAATACTGCATCTGAGCAGGGCATACTATCGAATACCTTGATGGGTCTAGCTGGTCAGGAATCAACACGCCAGCAGGCAGGTGCTACTATGCAGAATACTGACTGGCTGTCACAGTTTGCAGCAGCTAATCAACAGTCATCTCAGAATGCTTCACAAATGATGCAGATGCTTCAGATGCTGTTTGGTGGTGGTCAGAGCTCGACTACGACATCTAGTGGCGCTAGCGCATTGCTTCCAGGACTAATGTCAATAATAGCTAAGTACCTTCCAACAGCACTTGGTACAGCGGCGGCGGTAGCCTAATATGCCAGTACAACAAGTCCCAGGTATCTTTGATTATCTTGGCCAAGGCCTTAGCAATATTGCTGGTGATATTCAGAGTAAACGAGATGTAGCTGATGCTAAGAGTGCCAGAGATCAAGAGCAGGCTCGACGTGACGCACAGTTCTTAATGACCGCTGTACAATCAGGAGCAATTGACAGTGACACTGCTAATGCTACTGATGTAGCTAAGGGGCAAGGTCTTCACTTTCAGCCATCAACTGCTGAACTTCGTCGAAAGATCTTGGCTAATCCTGCAGGTATGGGAGGAGAACCTGGCGGAACTCCAGATGCTAGTGGCATAGGTCAGCCGTACTCAGCACCTACTCCTTGGTCTCCAGATCAGAGAAGTGTTGCTGGACTTCCGTCAGCTAGTGCCCTGTCGGGCGAGGCACTTCAGGGTAAGGTCAACGATATCAAGCAGAGATACTTGGCAGATCCTAAGAGTGTTAGTGACTCAGAGGCAAAGGTAGCAGGACTGCCAACAGCTAGTGATACAGCTATCTCTGAACGGACTAAGCTTGATCCTGTAATCCAGACAGCAGCATCAAAGTATGTCTCACAGACGATGAATAGTACATTATCATCTGGCAGTCTTGATCCTACAACTCCACAAGGTCTTCGACAGCTTCGGCGTCAGTCTAGCACAATATCAGCTGGAGCGTACAAGCAGTATATGGCTGATGCAAAAGCCTCTGGCGATCAGGTAGCTCTTGATCCAAAGAATCAAGGCTATATGAAGACGTTCTTTGATGCAGAAGTTGAAAAGCAAATCAAGGAGACTACTGATACAGCAATTAGGATGAAATCAGTAACTCCTCAGAAGACTGATATGACTCCTCTGGATTGGTCTAAGCAGATGAGAGAAGGTGCAGATGATGCAGATAAAACAGTGTCTGAGCTTCAAAAGAATCCTTTGTATTTGATGGCAGCAACATCTAAAGACCCCTCAAAGTTACCTCCTGCAGCACAACAGGTAATGGCTCAAATCCACCAGAAGGAAATGGAAGCTATTGCTTACAGAAAAGCAGGTAGAGCTTTCATGTCTAGCAAGGTAGATCCTGCAGTAATTCAACGAGCACTTACTACCGAGCTTGATGGAATTAGTGGACAAAGTTCTGCTGGAGGGGCTACAGCACCTGTAACTCCAGGAGCTAGTCAGCGTGCTGGTGGAGCTGGGACAAGAGTACAACCAGCAACAGGCACTGATCCTGCAATCCTCAAAGAGATGGCTGCTCGTGTATCTTCTGGCAAAGCTACTATAGCTGATGTTAGAACAGCTGTTGCGGCTGGCCAGATTACTTCCCAAGACTTTGCTACCGTACTAAGCCTAAGCCAGACACCTAAGAAGCCATGACAGGTCCATTCACAGATCTTTTTCCACAGAAGAGTACAGCTACTGACTCTGGGCCTTTTGGTGACCTTTTTTCAGGTTCTAGTGGACCTACTCAAGGTGCAATCAATCAAGAGCAGACTCAGAACATCAACGATAACATCACACAGCTAACTGCCCTCAGAGGTCGATCTAAGAATCCTGATGATCAGGCTCGAATCGACAGGACGATAGCTAGCCTCAAAACTCAGCTCAAGGGAGTTGGCTACGCTGACCCAAATGACACTAGTGCTACAGGTTATGGCAGTGATGCTTTCTCTCGTGGAGTAAGATCAGGTGTTGCTCAGGCTCCCTTTGCTATTGGTAGAATGGCAGCAAGTACTGGAGTTCTGTTTGGTTCTGATAAGGGAACAGAGTATCGTAACGCATTGAATGAGAAGGCTGCTCAGATTCAAGAAGCAGTTCAACCTCCTGGATTGACTGCAGCGACTGGTGAATTTGCTGGTGAGATGCCAGCTCAGATGGCAGTCTTTGGACCAGTAGGTGAAGGTGTAGGAGCAGTTGTCTCCAAGGTTGCTCCAAGTCTTGCTGACATCTTTGCGCGTAAGATTGCTGGAAGTCTTGCCAAGCGTATAGGCTATGGAGCAACTCGGGCAGCGCTAGAGGTCTCTCCTATCACCGCGATCGGTGCAGCTGGCGATCGACAGGGAGCTATCCAGGAAGCCCAGAAGGCTCTTGACTCTGGACAGATTAGTCAGGATACCTTTGAACAGATCAAGTCAGAAGCTACCCTTGGTGGAATCAAGGAGTTCCTAGCCTCTACTGCAGGTGCTGCTGCCTTCGGTGCTGTCTTTCATCCAGGAAAAGCGGGGGAAGCGGGAACAACAACTGCGGTGAAGGGGAAGGTAAGTGCCACTGAGCCGGCTCCGAGTCAGCTCGAGTTGGTGAAGCGCGAGGCTGAGATTCAGGCGCTCAATGCGAAATCTACAGCCGACGCAGCTAAGCGAGTTGAGGTCAAGCAGACGAAGAAGCTAGCCAAGGCTCAGTGGACACTAGACAATCCTACCGGGAGCTGGACGGAACTTGAGACAGCCGACCAAGCGAAGTACATTGCGGACTTTAGATCTAAACAGGCTAGCTCGGCAGTACCCGCACCGGCACCGACTGTGGGTGCTCAGGGAGCTACAGCTGTGCCTGATGCGAGTACGCAAGTTCCTGCCGCTCTCGTTGAAGCACAGCAGGGCCTTGACAGAGCGACGGCTTCGGGGAGCGCAGCGGAAATTCAGGCTGCCACGGCAACAGTTCAGGCAGTAAGTTCAGTACCCCCTCCGGGGCCAGCGCCTGTGGTACCGACCACTAGTCCAATTCTGGACAAGGGGAGCGCAGGACTCTCACCGGCTGTTAGGAATCATATCCAGCGGATGGGGCTTAAGAACGCCTTCAAGGAAGCAGACCTACAGTTTGACGAAGGCCTGACGAATGTTCAAGCGCAGGAGAAGCTCAGCGCCCACCTGGCTGACGTGACCAACACAGCAGTCGCTACTGCCAACGCAGCAAATGAAGCTGCTAAGGCCTCGGGGAATCTTAGCTCGATTCTCGCCGGTCCTGATCCGCTGAAGACCCTTGGGATAAAGGAAGATATCAAATCTCTTTATGCCCAAGGTAAGACTCAAAGTGAGATCGTAGCTGCACTAGATGACAAGCTTCCAAAAGAGCTCAACCAGAATCAGAGGCTTGACTTAGTTGCATCTGGCAATCCTGCACGGCCGACGCTAGATGATCTGATTCTGCCTAAAGATGCCAAGTATACCCTCGACGATATAAAGACTACTGCAGTTCGTGATCCTGCTTCTGGTCGAGTCTTTGAGGGCGCTATCCACGCTGATGCAATAGAGGCTGCTAACAAGGCTGGGATCAAAGGAGACAAGGCTTCTCTTGAGCAAGGCTACTCAACTGAAGACGGGCACTTCATCCCGACTGAAGAAGCTAACGCTATTGCTGCACGAGAAGATGCCTCACTCGAACATGGCCCAGGAGAGAAAGGTCAGCCTGGGAAAGGCATAGAAGTAACTCCTTCTAAAGACATTAGAGACAATATACCATACTCAAATCTGGACGAGCGGCTTAGAAGTCCAGGTGAATGGTGGAGTTCACTGACTCCAGAAGAGCAAGCTGCAGCCGGTGGTACTCCCCCTCGCCCGCTCGATGCTTCGCAGGGCACCAAACCTTCGGGCGGCACCGAGACTCTTCCCCCCGCCTCCCCCGCTGTTGCAGTTCAAGGTCCAGAGACCTTCCTCAAGGGTGTCAAGCATGATGTGCCGTTGGAGAAGATGACTACTGAGCAGCTTGACAAGTTCAAGGATCTAGTAGCTGATGGAATAGCTGAAGCTAAAGATGCTCCTCATCAGAAAGAATTGATGGGAGATCTTGGTGCTCTACAGAAGGAAACTCTTCGTCGAGAGAAAGGTGGTGAGGCTGGTCGGCCAGCAGAAGAATCTCTTCCTCGTCCTTATCAGCATCTTTCTCCTGAAGCTCTTCTAACCAATCGAGATGCTCTAGAAGCAAAGCTCGAAGACCTCAAAGGAAGGCCAGATGCCAAAGCCGAGTTGTCGGATGCTAGAGCTCGACTCGCAGATATCAGAACTGAGATCGGAGCAAAAAAGATTGAAGCGAGAGAGGCTGGAAAGAAAGCTAGAGCGGAGGGAGCTGTCCGCTATATTGAGCCGGTCGAGGACAAGGCAACTATATCTCCTGCAGACCTTCGGAAGGCGCCAAGTAAGCTCGGCGATGCGGCTATTGACGCTCAGATTGATGATATTCACTCTCGACTTGAACTACTGGATGCGAGAGAAGCTGGGCCATGGCAGGAGAGGCTAAGTAAGCTCTACGAGGAGAAGGCCAAGAGATCTGTAGATCCTGAAGGACCAGAAGGTATGCCTCCGATCAAGGGGGGTGGAGGACTGACTCTTCAATCTCATCCGGCAGTAGGAGCCTTTGCAGGTGGACTTACTTATGGAATAATAGCTCCTCAGCTTGCTCCTCAGTTGTTCCATGACGATCCTAATATGACAGATGAGGAATACCTGTCAAGAGCCTTCATGTGGGGGCTAGGATCTGCTGGTCTTGTTTTGGGAGCTAAGTACTTAGGTGCTAGGCTGAAAGCTTCTGAGACTCCTAAGCCTTCTACTTGGTTTGAGAACCTTGGAATCAAGAAGGTTGTCTACTCAGTAGATGAACTCAAGGGCCGTAAGATTCCTACGACTACAATGCTTCGAGAATTGTATAGAGGTCTGATACGAAGCACTGACGCGATTGAGGCTATTCCTGGGGTACGAGGTCTGCCAGCTGAACGTAATCCTGGAAAGCTTGCAGCTTACTATGGTCGTTATGCAGCACAGGCTGAACATTGGTTGACTACTGGTCCGGTGCGGATTGATGAGAATGGAATGGTTCAGCGTATGGAAGGCCTGTCTTACCAAGGCATTCTAGCTCTTGCTAAGGGAGATAAGGAAGGTCTAGACAACTTGCTTGTTGCTCTGTCGTCCTCTGAACTTCGTGGTAAGCTTGGTGACAACCGTGTGCCTATGAATGCAGTAGATGCTGAGCGAGTGATCCGATCTGCACCTCAGAATCTAATGGATGCAGCTAAGGCAATGCGTCAGTATCATATGAATCTTCTTCAGACTCAACTTGATGCTGGATTGATTTCTCAGGAAGGTCTTGATAAGATGCTTGCTGAGAACTACTATACTCCAATGCAGAGAGTTATGGAGCAAGTAGATGCTATTCACAAAGATAAGCCTTTGTTCAAGGGCCAGATGACTGCGATAGAAGAGCGCAAGGGTGGATCACTACTCAAAGTCAAGAGTCCTTCTGATGTAACAGTCGAGATGACTGCTCGGATGCTGAGGGCAGCTGAGTATGGAAAGTTCCAGTCTGCTCTAGTTGATCATGTAGCAAGCTTGCCTCAGGTGATTAGGAATGAGATTATCATTCCAGTTAGTAAAGCTCTTACCAAGACTGGAACAGATCTTGAGGCGATTGCAGATAATCTGCGGAAGACCCTCAACATCTCACAGGCAGATGCTAAGGGCATGGTAAGTTATCTTGATCATGACTCAGTTCATGAGTTGCCTACTATTCGGGATAATAAGGGCTTTGAGTGGGGAATAATCAATCACTATCAAGATGGTCAGATAACAACACTAAAGGTTCGTCCTGATGTATTCAAGTCTATGAAGTCTATGACTCAGCCTGAGAAAGACTGGTTCTGGAGCTTCATAGGGTATCCAACTAGGCTTGCTACCAAGGGTGTAGTACTTGATCCCTCATTCGCCGTTCGTCGTGGGTTCATTGAGACTTACCTTGGATTTCTTGGTTCTGAGTACGGCTTCCGTCCTGGCCTTGACCAGATAGCTGGCTGGTGGGATGTGTTCAGTCGTAGTCAGCGCTATCGTGATATGCAGGCTGTAGGCGGTACTGGTAACGTTGGATCGCTGCAGTTCAAGGATGTAGCAAAGTTTGGTGGAAGTACAGCTCTTCATGATGCTTTTAGTCTGACTAAGGAGATGAAGCCTATTCAGGCTATGCGAGTCTTGATGGAACCGTTCTTGGCTGCGGCTCGAGCTGGCGAGAACCTTGCAGCTCTTCGACATGGGGCTTCAACGATCGAGGCAGCTTATGCCGCGAATAACGTACTTGGCAATGTTAGGATGCAAGGGTACTTCGAAGGTATGAGAAGGTTCAATACTCTTGCAATGTTTGCTAGGCCTACAATCGCACACGTAGATAAGCTCCTAGAGAAGTCTGGCTTGCACCCATTTAGACAGCCTGAGTATAACAAGACTGCCTTCGGTGCTTGGTCGAAGGATGTTGGTATGCCAGCTAGAGTTAGTTCTGGTCTTACCTTTGCGACAAAGGGTTTTGCAAGCCTGACCTTGCCATCTCTTGCTCTCTGGTACTTGAACAAAGATGACGATGATATAAATGAGTTGCGGCAGACCTCTATGGGTTCACACTATTGGTTCTTTCGTAATCCATTTGTAGATAAAGGAGCTGATACTAGTATCATTCGTCTGCCTAAGCCTCAGGTGCTTGGGGAACTCTTTGGGACTTCTGTAGAAGCTCATATGGATAAGATGTATAAAGAAGATCCTGATGGAGTTTCAAGGATGCTCTCTGGCATCTATGATGAGGCAGCCCTGAATACACTTCCACAGATTGGTGTGATACCGATGAGTCTCTGGGCAAACAAGGACTATCGCTTTGGTACTCCTATTATCCCAGGTGGAGATACAAACGCTGATCCAAATCTTCAGGGTTTCAATAATGCCTCACTGCCTAGTCGGGTGATCTCGGATAAGCTTTCTAGTATCTCGAATGAGTCTAACAATGAGACTCTCAAGCGAGCACTGTCGCCAGCTGGTGTAGACTATGTTTTCAATACTTTTGTTGGTATGCTAGGACAGGATGCACTGAAGGCAGTCAATGATGCTCTGCTCTATCGAAAGGATGGATTCTTGCCTGCTAAGGAAGAACTTCCAATTGTCTCTCGTTGGCTTGCTCGCTATCCCTCAATGGGAGTCTCAGATATTCAAAAGTTCTATGAGCGGGACTCCAAGGTACAGGCTGCAGCTAACACGGTCCATAAGATAGTCACTGAGCGGCCAGACTTACTTGGTGATTACTATGCTCAGAATATGGATAGGCTACAGCTTGTCAAGATCCATCAGGAGGTTCGACAGAAGATCGCTGACATGAGACGGGCGCTAGAGGATGTAAACAACGCACCACCAGGAACTTACGATCAGGCAGGTAAGACAGCTTTACAGAAACAGTTCATGTCTATCATTATTCAGGAAGCTAAGACTGCAAATGAGATTGCTAGGAATATGAGTAACAAATAGTCCACAATTGGACAAGGCGGAAGTATGACAGATAGAAAGCCGACCTCAAAGGTCTATAAGAGTGGACCTAAGATGCACAATGCCTCGAAGGGAAACAGGAACAACAAAGGTAATAAGGGTAATAAGCATCCTCAGCCTCTTCCTGTCCACAAGGGTAAGCTTGTATGATGTGGGCACTGATTATTTTCTACTTCGTTGTCTGGGGTTTTGTTTACTTCTTCAAAATTGACGTGGAGGATCATCAATGAAGAAGCTCCTAGTCTTGTGTCTCTCGGTGGGGATAGCTCTCCCAGCTGAAGGACAAGCTCACTTCAGGCATCACGGCTGGTATACCTTGCCAGATTCAGTCATGACTCCGGGAGACACACTGACTAGTGATACAGCAGTTATCTGTCATCGTAAGACTTCAGGGGTACGCAGCGTAAGCAAACAGATTCACAATCTGGCACACTCCAAATATGGCACTAAGGAAACAGACTCCACTAAGTATGAGGTAGACCATTTGATAAGTCTTGAGCTGGGTGGCTCTAATTCGATCAAGAATCTCTGGCCCCAGATATACCCAGAGGCCTATGAAAAGGATCGCGTCGAAGATGAGTTGCATCGCTTGGTTTGCCAAGGCAAGATGAATCTCAGACAGGCTCAAGTTGGGATCTCCAGAGACTGGGTAGCACTGAGGGACTCACTATCGAACAGCCATGTAACGACCAGCAACCGCTTTCACCTTTCCAATCGTTACTAGAGTATCTAGAACCTCGATCAACTCCTCTTTGCGTACAGAGTGCTTGAACCGATCGAGAAGCTCTCCAAGACTGACACCTTCCTTCGAAACAAGTAGCGTAGTAAAGATCTCCTCAATGTCTACGTTGAGGGGATTTTTGCCAACATTGGCGAAGACCTTGACCATCGAGGGTTCGATTCGACTTAGAAGTGCCAAGGCATTGTGGAGATCTTCAAGTTCCATTACGCTCGTATCACGAGTGGCTGCAACTAATATCATAGCGATTTTTATTAGATGCATTGGCTTACGCTCGAAATATCCATTCAGTCGAGGATCATTAGTAGTATTAGGATTCATTAGCTGACCTCGATCCCAGTCCTCATAAAACTTTTTTGCTTCTGGACTGAAAGTCATCTGATGATTGAGTGTAGCCATATGAGTCAGATCATGCTTGAGCATCTCATGTAACTGTTTCTGTTCAGGGGATAGAACTGGAAAGGCGTCTTTGATTCGAGGAGTATCTTGATATACAAAGATAATCCGAGAGGTCAAGCCTATTCCAATTGTATCCAGTGGCATCGCCCGTGCGATCCAGTCTGGAGTAGTAGCTCCAAGAAGGTTTAGATAAGGAGCCTTGATCTTCTGAGTTCCTCCAGTCTTTGTCTTATGGCTCCACTCCATTGGACAGTCATAGATATCGGTTAGGAATACTACCATATCCATTTGACTGCTGGCCAGAAGACTTGCAAACTCTGAACTATGAGCGGTCAGAGGAGACTGTCCATCTTTATAGCTTGTCGCAAGGTCTTGAATCAGTCGTTCTCTTGTTGTACTATCTGCAGTAAAATCAACTCCAGGTATATCTCGAAAGATTCCCTTGCCTATCCGCATAGCAGTTGACTTCTTGCATCGTCCTGCAGGTCCTACAAGGATAACATACAAGTTTGGATATAACAAGAAGTACGCCATATCAAACCAAACTTGGCGTCTAAGAACTGCTGCTATACAAGAGATGCCTGTCCATAGATGATATTCTTCTGGAGAGCGAGACTCGGCTGTATAGACTAGGTATGCCTCTAGCCAGTTGGGTAACAAGCGACCGTCTGTCATTCTTTCTCGGTCTCCCATTTGTCTATGTCAACTAGATCTTTCCAGTTACTCTCTCCAACTTTACAGTCAGTAGGAATATTGACTATGTGTCCATTGACTGTCATAGGAATATTCATACAATCTCCCATCGCCTCAGCAACTTCTCTGACGTTGGAACGCCAGCACTGGACAAGGAGTGAGTCGTGAACGTTGGCGAGGAGTTCAACTCCCCAAGCTGGTTGTGCAAGCTGAATTTCGTGGTAGACTCTAACTAGAGCCTTACAACAAAGATCTCCTACTGACGACTGAGGAGGATAGGAGTAAGCATCGCGCAGAAGCTTATCATCCCAACGTCCGTAAAAAGTTCTCTTACGACCAAACGCAGTTGTCAGTGTTCTTGTTGCTCTCAGTTCATTCTCAATGTTCTTCCAATATACAGTCTTGTGGTTTGGGTGCAGCATAAAGAATCCATCTATAGTTCTTCTAGCTGTTGCGAGGTCAATTCTGATGCCAGTCTCCTCAGCATCTGAGTTGACCACCTGAACAAATCGGAAGGCGTCCATACCGTAGTTGACAGCATGACGAACTCTCTTGGCTGTATATCGCTGTTCCGGCGTAACGTTCTCAACCTTGATACCGTAGATCGCCGCGGCAGTTTCTTTATGAACGTCCCGTAGTGGATCCGCGAACAGTTCGAGCAAGTAAGAGTCGTTAGCGAGAGCAGCAACCACCCGTGCTTCGGCCTGTGAATAGTCACGGTATAAGAACACTTTACCGTCGTCGGGGATGTACATCTTACGCACGAGCAGAGGCTGGTTTTGTAAGTTCGTCCCCGATCCTGAAAGGCTAGTTCTTGATGCAAGTCTGCCCGAACGTGTTCCTGTAACATCCCAAGTACACCTCATGTAGTTATCAGGATCAATAGGAATATCGAGGTAGGTTTCCTTGAGCTTCCGATACTCACGGATCTTGATAATCGTCATAAGCAGCGGATGATGATACTTGTGTGACAACTCGATCAGTGCATCTGAGTCAGCTGTTGGAGTCATCGAGCCATCAGCACGCTTCTTCTTCTTTGGTGGAAGCTTGAGGTCTCCATAGATGAACTCTTGAATCTGTTTTGAGGACGAGACATTTAGTCCTCGACCTGCGCCAGCAGTTAGGAAAGCTTCAAGACGTCCAATCTTTTCCTCAATCTCGATGCGAAGCTGATCTCGAACTGCCAGGTCAACTTTGATTCCCTTTCGGGTCATTGCCATGAGAGGTTCTACTAGTGCCATCTCATGTTCCATTACTTCTGTATTGCCAAAGGCAGCAAGTTCTAGCTCTTGAACGTCTTTGATTTCCCTCGTGACACAGCAATCCAGACCGTTATATCTCCAGAATACTGGGAGGTCTCCTTCTTCTTTCCATAGCTTACCATCGTCTTTATAGCGAGGTTCGCGAGTATAGATGCTAGTTTGGAAGGCAAGACCCTTTCTAAGCACCGCTTGTTTCTTTTTACCCTCAAGCCGTGACATCTCATCTTCACCACCTGCTGATTCCGCATAGAGGCTGTGATGCCCAAGCATCGTATCCCAGGCATAGTTTCTAACACTGAAGCCCTCCTGAGTTAGTACTGGTACGTCGAAGATGTTTCCGTTCTGGAAGATCTTCTTAGCTGGACATTCCAAGAGTCTACGTATAAGGAGACTCGACTCTGACCCATCCAGTGCGATGACGATAGCTCGATCGGGTCGGTCAGAGAAGCCGCAACAAGAAACTTTCCAACTGCCATCAGGGCGCTCAATAGTCTCAATGTCAGCAGCCAGCCATTCTGCATTACAGAACTCATCGAGTAGCTCCGGTGTGAGAGTGCCGTAGGTGAAGTGAGAATCTCCCTGTGGGGCAACAGCGTGAGGCAGGTAAAAACAACGCTTGGGAAGGTCTAGCTCTGGGAATCGAGCTTCAGCGGCGCATCGCTTGAGGTCGAACTCGGCAACGCACTTGTAGTCCCAGATTCGGAGGATAGCTGCAGGATGGATAGTTCCAATAACTTTGAGACCTTTGACAAGAGTACACTCAAGAATTGAACCTCGCCAGTCGTTGATTCCCTTCTTACCCGTAAGCGCTCGAAGTGGATGAGCTCCGAGAGATACGATAAGGTTTGGTCGTATCTCTTCCAAGTCGGACTTAAGCTGGATAACTCCTCTAATATAATCTGTTTGTCCGGTGGACTTGTAGAAGTGCTCAAAGTGATTACCTGGAGGTTGAATGTGACAGAGATTGGTTATGAAGCACTCATGTCGAGCTATGCCGGATCGACCAAGCATGTTAGTCAACATATCTCCGGCATAGCCTATGAAGGGTCGGCCCTTCTGCATCTCCTGAGTCCCCGGAGCTTCTCCGACAATAACTATCTTTGCGTCCCGAGGACCCTCTTGGATTAGCTTCATGCTGTCGGAGTAGGAATGTATGATTTGATCTTGGTCAGCGCGAAGGCTCGTCTTTCGGCACTTTGCTCGACGGCGAGGAAGTCTCGGCCAAGGCTTGCTGCCGCCGCCGGACAAGATCCGCTACCACAGAAGAAGTCGGCAACGATTTCTCCTGGGAGGGTGAGACGGCGGATAAGTTCAGCATAGAGTTCGACCGGTCTTTCGACAAGGAGCTCACGCTCAGACTGGGTGACTGGATCGATCCTAAGAACGTTGGATTTTCCTCTTTGGACAATTTGAGGGTTGCCCTTAAGGCAGTGGAGGGCAAGATCGTACCCGCGGGTGAAGTACCTGTCGGGGCGCGTCGTAAATGTTCTACCGCCTGACCTATCCCATACGACGGGAAGCTCGTCGACGGTGAATCCTGCAGCTCGAAAGGTGTCTCTCGCACGTTCGTACCAGCTAATCCCAAGGAACCAGATGAGCCAGCCGTTAGGCTTGATGACACGATAGAGATCTGGAGCCATGGAAAGGAGTCTGAGATAACTATCTTTATCGTCCACGTACGCGGAAAGCGACCCGACTTCACCCTCTGAGCGTTTATCATAGTCGATTCCAAAAGGAGGATCTGTGATTACTGCGTCGATGAAACCATCAGGAAGAGACTTGATTACCTCAACTGAGTCACCAAGAATAATCTTTGGTTCAAGATCGGTGTAGTCTGCAGAGCCTTCAACGTTGAGTCGTCGGACTGCCAAGCCAGCCTTTGCTTGCATCCAAGAGAGAGCTTGAGAAAGATTCTTGGCATCAAGAAGCTCAGGAAACAACTCAGACATCTTGCCAAGTTGCAGAGCCTCGTTGACCCGCTGACGAGGAATACCTACCACTGCACCAGTCTGTTCTTGAGTCCAGTTGGGATCAGAGTCTCGCTTGAGTCGATCTAGCTCAGTGATTGACTTGATGCGTTCAGCCAGTGTCATATCCTTTCGAGCGAAGTTCTCCTCAAGCTCGATCTCTCTGGCCTGGAGCTCAGTCAACTCGCCTTGGTAGATAACCTCGACCTCAGACCAGCCACAGAGACGAGCCGCTGAGTAGCGCCTAAATCCAGCAACAAGGTTGTTACTCTTGTCAAGGATGACTGGCTGGAGTAGACCGTACTTAGTTAGGCTCTCTGCTAGGGCCTCAAGGTCACCGTTGTCCTCTCGGAGTCTCTCACGAGGGATAATGATCTGTTCAATAGGAAGTTTCAACTTATTAGTCCTAGCTTTGTTGGTTGAGGAGCAGGCTTGACGATCGAAGATGGCATTGGGAACTTGAAGACAAGCCGAATGTCAACTGGGCGCATCACAACCTTGACAAGCTGACGAGTCTCATTGATGCAATCAATCTCAACTGTCGTGTTGAGACCAAACCAAGGAAGCCACTTGGCCTTTCGGATTACAGCTAGCAGGCTGTTGTAAGCCTTGTCTACATCTACACAGGCTAGATCGCTAGCGTTATTACCTGTGTCGACTATTCTAATTCGGCCTTCATTAGCAGCATTGAAGGCATCTGCGGCGGCATCATCGCTCATAAGTATAGGACGGACAGGCAAGCAAGGTGTCCATATTTGGACAACTTACCGGCCTGTCCGATCTCCTTTACGCCGGAAGGTAGCCAGTGATCTTGTCGGTCACTTCACCATTGTAGATGTCGCTCTCGATCGTGACCATGAGATGCTGACCAATCAGCGAGGTCTCGTCGAAGCCAGTCTTCACTCCATCCTTGGCCTTGAGTGAATCTGCGTAGGCTGCAAAGCCAGTAGCACGGAGCAGCGAGTTGAACCCGAAAGCTCCAGCACCCTTGAGAGGAAGATGAACGCTGCGCTTCTTATTCACACCGTTGTAGTCAACTCCGAAGTCAACCTGGAGCTTCGGTGCGCCACTAGACTTGGCGATGCCCGGCGTTGCTGAGAGAATCTCTGCATTGTACGTTCCTGCTTCAATTGCACCAATGTCACTGAGATCTGGATCAATCATGGAAGCTTTACTCCTGGGTTGAGGGATTTGATAACTGCATCGTAATCGTACAAAGTACCATCTGGAACACCGTAACGTGAACCACACTGTCTGATTCCATCAGGAGCTGTCTGAAGGTATCGAACTGTCTCAGGACCTTTCTTCTGGACTCGCAGAAACCAGAGCTCATCGAACATGAGAGGAATAGATTCTCTGGACTGTCCTGTCAGCATTGGGACGATCGAGGTAACAATTCCATTCTCATCAACCTTGTCCATCTCGTGACAGAGGAACAAGACATGCTTGCCTGAGTCCTTCACCTGACGAACAAACTGTTCGACAAGAGAACGTTCGGCTCCCCAGTCCTGGATGACAGGATAGACTGCGCCAGTCAATAGAGCTTTGTTCTGAGTCTGGGAAGTTACCGAGAGCTGCTTGGAGCCAAGAAGAATGATTGCCTTGTTGAGAGCAACCTGAGTTAGGGTTGTTCCACTGTCTACTACCCATGTGTCGAAGGAGTCTCGCTTATCCGGCTTCATCCACTTGTCGAAGTATGCACAGGCATCATCGAAGGCAGTGTGCGCCGTAACAACTCCCTTTGCGCTGAAGGCTTTCTCCTTGAAGACCTCGTACTCGATCGACCGATTGCCGTACTTGGCTCTCCACGCAGCCTGACCAAGTGTAGCATGGCCATCATCAAAGTCAATAATATTAGGCCTGGGCCAACTGCCAGCTCCCCAAGTCTTACCAGACTTTGATCTTCCAATCACCATAGCCTGAATCTTCTCTCCAGGCTTCCAGACGTTCATGTTGGGCATCAGGTCTTCACTGGCTCCTTGTCATCATCTTCCATGTCAATGTCTGCATCACAAGTGCAGTTGTCAATTGTCTCACCACAGATTTCACACAGTTCTTCTTCGTCTTCGTCTTCGTCCTCGGCTTCATTGTTGTCAGCGCCCAGTGGATTTTCAGTCACTTGGATTTTCTCCTTTGGTGATTACTTCGTAGGCAATCGCTAGAATCCTGCCATAGTCGTAGTCAATGACCTCCTCTGGGTTGAGACGCTTCTGTAAAGCATGCTTGATAACGTCAAGTTGTTTTGCCATCTCGAAACATTCCCTAAACTTAGTTCGGAACAGATCATTACGAACCTGAGCAAGTCGAAGGATAAGTTCCTCAGGCTGAACCTCAGAAGCAAAACTTGTCACCTGAGTAACTGTTGCTACATCGTCATCCTCGACTGTGTCAAGCTCACCAGCCGCGGCTTCACAAGCAACTGCAGCATAGAGCTGAGCAGCTGACTCGTCCTCAGCTTTGTAGTCAAGCTTGATGATTGCGACAAAGTTAGGCATTCTTGACCTCTGTCCCTGTTCGTTTTTCGAAGTCCCAAGCTTCGATCTGATAGTCCATCTCAAGACGCTTCTGACGTTCGACAGGATGACTAAGCACATGCACCGAGTGATACTCGCACTTACCGTACAAGGTGCAAGCACCTGTGCTCATAGAGAAGCCTTCTCGTTCTGCCCGCTTGATCTGATTACAGACGATCCTAACGTTCTCCTTCCACTCAATAAGGTCTTGAGGATTGCGGGCAGTAAGCGAGCGCTCGAACTTGGTAGCTCCAGCTTTATAGATACCGATGGCGTTGATGAGTGCACCATGGACTCGTCTACCTGATAGCTGCTCAGCTGCCCAAATGTAACCAGTAACTTGATTGTTGGGCTTGAACTGATCAAAGTAGTAACCTCCTAGCATAGAAGTGGACTTGTGCTCGAAGACGTGGAGCTGGCCATTGAAGTCAATTAGACCATCGAAGATTCCACCATACTCGATAGACTCACCGTCATCAGTAGCCATCCCTGTATCCAGTACGAACGGCACCTCGATCATTGGAGAGCCTGCATCCTTTCCAACGATAGTGAAGTTCTCACTCGGATACCGCTTTGCGTACTCGATCATTACAGTGATGCACTTCTCCTTGGTACGATAGTCTTCAGCTGAGCTGGTGTCATCCCACTTCTGAGCAATCGCGGTAAGAGCTGGCGCAAGTTCTCCAGTCTTATACCACACAGCGAGACCTTCATGAAAGGCTCCCCCAAATCCCAAGGCAGAACTCCGCCTCCGGGTAGTCCAACCTTGTCTGATGCGGAGTTCATATTTAGCAGGACAGGTCTGGAAATTGGTGAGCGCGAAGTTGTCAACCTTCATCTTCGTCTCCATTGGCTACTCTATCCACGTAGCGTTTGAGAGCAGACAGCACTTGAGGCTCAAGAGCTATCTTATTTGTATCCTCAATGCCGTCACTAGTAATAAGCCAAATATGGTAGCCATCAAACTCAGCGTAGACACCATCTCCAAGGTATTTTCTTTTCATAGTAACGCATCCTTGATGGCTTTGAGAACGTCACTTATTCTGGCGTCCTTGATTGTAAAAGATCGGGCAATGTTACCTTTGACATGCCGCTGGCGACCCTTGACAGATTCAATAGGATATAGTCGAACTTGGACTTTGACTATAGCATCTTGCATCTGAGGAAGGTTCCTATCAGCTTGTACAAACTTCATAGTACTGGCCTCTTCTTGATTGCCCACTGTATCGCAAGCATGGTAAGTTTTCGCATCTGTCTCCTGTGTGGATAGGCCGCCTTGAACTTAGCTTTCAGCTCAGGTGGGATAGTTACGAACCATCCAGCTGAGGGTTTCTTATTTGGTATCTGCAGCAATAGCCCTCCCGAGATACTTAGCAAAGTCTCGAAGGAGAAGCTTCCGCTCGGCGGCGAGAAGTGCCCCAAGCATGTCTAGTAGTTGCACACGCTGAGAAGTCTGAGCAGGAGATAGGCTCTCATAGCTCCGGCCTCTGGCTCTGGCCACAGCAATGGAGGCTTCTGCCAGTCCGTGTAGGTCCTCGACTGGAGTCCACACGTCGAAGGTTCCTTGAGGGGGATCAGCCCAGACACGAGGCTCACCAAGACGATCTGGAATTGTGGAGACGTCAGGTTCAAGCACTGTGACCCAATAGGAGAGGAATCCTGCGGTCAACTTCTATACACCAAATATATCAATCCTACAGCTACTTGTCAATACATTTGGTGTAGGAGTCCATATTTGGACAAGTTAGACTTTCCTTCCTGCGTTACCACCTCTGCCACCCTTCTGAGGCTTGCCCTTTGGTTCAGACTTCTTGATTGGTTTAGCTTTCATAGTTACTCCTTGAGAGGACCTACATAACACAGGAGAGGAATCGAACCTCTCAACCCCCAACCTACGAGGTCACCTTGCTGTGCTACCCCTTCTGACAGGGAAGAACGTCTATCGCATTCTGCTAAGGTCCTACACAGCAGGTAAACTCAGCAGCGGTCGATTTGCCTGTGATTGTCGACCCATCTTTTTATCCGCCGTAGCGGGCGATAGACCTAGCTCTCCTTACTTCGTCAACGCTTCGATATCTGCCGCGCTGAGTTCGCCAGAGACGATCTTCGCGAGCAGGGCGCTGACCAAGTCTCCGTCCACCTTCTCGGCAGCAGCACCAGCGGCACGCTTGGCGCGAGACTGCGGAGTGCTTACTCCACCGACGCGCTTGCCAGGCTTGAACGCGACCTGAGCTGCAGCGATCTGATCGTCGGTCTGTACGTTGCCTTCCTTGTCCTTCACACCACGTCCACGCCGGGCGATCGACTGATAGCTAACACGAGCCGACGTACCGTCAGCCATGTTGAGAACGCCTTCAGCGGTGAAGTGCTCAACCATTGCGTCCAGATTGTCCCACACCAGAATCGGAACTTCGCCAAGCGACGTAGCACCCTTCGCAGTCTTGACCTCTTCCATCTCGAAGTGTGCGCCTGTCGGTGCCTGAGTTGCCAGCGGCATAACTAAACCTCCATAAGTTGTGACAGGAGACTTGTTCCCCCATCGTGTAAATTGAATATACCGATAGATCAAGTAGTTGTCAATGGGTCATTTTGGTACTTGATCAGGCCCTAGAGAGGACGCCCCCAAATAGAGCGGCCCGACTTCATGCCATTCCACCGTGCGCTGCATGATGCCTCG
>ODAK010000865.1_pt1 | contig 34288 bp, 31 predicted proteins | sample 1539591 | NCBI WGS metagenome assembly ODAK01 (sample SAMEA3539303, study PRJEB22396) | soil metagenome | biome: tundra; feature: field; material: soil | place: USA | collected 2010-05 | depth 0.15 m | reverse complement strand
CGAACTCGCACTATCAGCTTGGGAAGCTGACGTTCTACCATTGAACTACACCCGCACGACCTCCCGGCCGCAGCTCGGCCGCCACGGATGGCGGACCTGGCTTTGCGTGCCAGTTCGCGACGCCATCGTACCGGAATGCCCGGCCTCAAGGCGCTGCTAGCTCTTCTCTCCGCGCAGCCGGCTGATCAGGGCATCCCGCTCGGCGATCGCCAGGCGCAGTACTGCCCGCTCGGCTTCGAGATCCTTGACCCGCTCCTCCAGCTCAAGGACCCGGCGGATGGCGGCCAGTGTCATCCCCTCATCGACGAGGTCGACGACATAGCTGACGATCAGGATCTCGCGCCGGGTATAGCGACGCTGGCCGCCCGATGACCGGGTCGGGCGCACGACGCTGAATTCATCGAGCCGCCGCAGGAACGCCTGCTGGATCTCCAGCATCTGCGAGACCTGGCCCACCGTGTAGAGCGGCAGGTCCTCATCGTCGAGTGGCAACATCGGCACGCTAACTCCAGGGATGGTTCCGGGCCCGGGCGGGGGCGGCCCGCCGGGCCCGGACAGCCTGCCTGCTGACGAGGCATAGGCCCGCGCCTCAGGCGAGGGAAGGAACGCCCGAGCTACTCAGGCGCAAGCCTGCGCACCCGCGTCTCAGGCGCTGATCTCCGCCTTGGACCCGACCGCGACCTCGACCTTGCGGGGCAGCGCCTTCTCGGTCAGCGGTACCCGGACGGTCAGGACGCCGTCGGAGTACCCGGCCTCGATCATGTCGCGCTCAACCGTGTCCGGCAGGTAGACGCGGCGGGTAAATGAGCCCATCAGGCGCTCGCGGATAAACAGCTTCTCCCCCTCCGCGTACTCCTGGACGCGCTTCGCGCTGACGGTCAGCATGCCACGGTCCACGGTGACCTCGATGCTCCCCGGGTCGATGCCCGGGAGGTCGAAGCGGAGCTGGATGTCTTCCTTGCGGCGGATGACGTCCATCGGCATCGCCGGCTGAGCAGGGACCGAACCTAGCTCGCGCTGGGCCACGCGGTCAAAGTCCCGCATGAACGGATCGAATGTTGTGAGCAGCATTGTGATGCACCTCCGGTACATACCATGATCAAAGATCTAAGTAGTCTCAGTCTCTACAGATAATTAACCTCCAACTTCAGTTTAATATTTCCTTAAACGAAACTCAAGTGCCCATGCTGGACCGCGCGGCTGGGCCCGCCCGGTCCTGACTGCGTTATCCCGGGCCACTACTGGGCAGTAGCTGTGTAGCGCGCCATTCGAGAGTCAGGGGTCTGGGTCATGAGCGAACAGGGAAACGTCACGCAGGCCGAGCAGGCGGAGCCGCAGCCCGGGCCAGGCGACGCACCGGCCGACCTCGGCGACGCCCAGGCTGAGGCCGTCCCCACTGAGACCGGGCCTGGCGACACCCAGGCCGAGCCCGCCGGCCCGCCAGCAGGCGCCGGAACGGCGACGACGGCCAACGGCCCCGCTCAGGTGAGCGAGGCCGAGGCCCGCCGGGTGGCCGAGGAGGCCAGGGAGTCCGACTGGGCCCTGCCCAGCTTCGGCAAGCAACTGTTCCTTGGCGACTTCCAGCTTGGCCTGATTCACCCGCATCCGCGTCCGGACGACGAATCGATCTCACGCGGCGAGGAGTTCTGCGCCCGGCTGCGCGAGTTCTGTGAGTCATCGGTCGATGGCGCGCTCATCGAAGACCAGGCCCGGATCCCCGACGAGGTGATCAAGGGCCTAGCCGGACTGGGCGCGTTCGGGATGAAGATCTCGCCGGTCTACGGCGGGCTCGGGCTGAGCCATCTCTACTACAACCGCGCCCTGATCATTGCCGGCTCGGCCTCGCCGGTGCTCGCAGCGCTGCTCTCCGCCCACCAGTCCATCGGCGTGCCGCAGCCCATTGCGCAGTTCGGCACCGAGGAGCAGAAGCAGCAGTACCTGCCCAGGTGCGCGCGCGGGGAGATCAGCGCGTTCCTGCTCACCGAGCCTGACGTCGGCTCGGACCCGGCCAGGCTGAGCACGACGGCGACCCCGTCCCCTGACGGCAGCGAGTACACGCTGGACGGCGTCAAGCTGTGGACCACCAACGGAGTGATCGCTGACCTGCTGGTAGTCATGGCCCGGGTACCTCGCAGCGAGGGGCACCGCGGTGGCATCACCGCGTTCGTGGTGGAGGGCAGCGCGGACGGCATCACCGTCGAGCGCCGCAACGCGTTCATGGGCCTGCGCGGACTTGAGAACGGCGTGACAAGGCTCCATCAGGTACGAGTGCCAGCCAGCAGCCGCGTCGGCGCCGAGGGCCAGGGCCTCAAGATCGCGCTGACCACCCTGAACACGGGCAGGCTGTCGCTCCCGGCGAGCTGCGCCGCGGGAGCGAAACTCTCGCTCAAGTATGCCAGGCAGTGGTCGCAGGAGCGGGTTCAGTGGGGCCGGCCGGTTGGCGAGCATGAGGCGGTCGCCAAGATGATCGCGTTCATCGCCGCGACTAGCTACGCTCTGGAGGCCATTGTCGAGCTGTCCAGCCAGCTGGCCGATGACAAACGCCGCGATATCAGGATCGAGGCCGCGCTGGCCAAGCTGTACTGCTCCGAGATGGGCTGGAAGATCGCCGATGAGCTCGTCCAGATCCGGGGCGGGCGCGGTTACGAGACGGCCGCCTCGCTGGCGGCCAGGGGCGAGCGCGGCGTCCCGGCAGAGCAGTTGCTCAGGGACATGCGGATCAACCGGATCTTCGAAGGATCCTCGGAGATCATGCGGCTGTTCATCGCGCGCGAAGCGGTGGACGCGCACCTGGCCGCGGCCGGCGACGTGATCAAGCCTGGCCTGCCCGCGGCGGACAAGGCGCGCGCCGCGGCCAAGGCCGGCGGGTTCTACGCCAAGTGGCTGCCCACCCTGGTGACCGGCGAAGGCCACCGGCCAGGAGCTTACGGCGACTTCGGCCCGCTGGCGCCGCACCTGCGGTACGTGGAGCGGACGAGCAGGAAACTCGCCCGCGTGACGTTCTACGGCATGGCCCGCTGGCAGGGCGGCCTTGAGCGCAGACAGGGCTTCCTCGGCCGCATCGTGGACATCGGGGCCGAGCTGTTCGCGATGAGCGCCGCCTGCGTGCGCGCTGAGATGGATGCCTCGCTGGGCGCCGCAGGCGGCCGGGGCGAGACCGGATTCGAGCTGGCCGACGCGTTCTGCGCCCAAGCACGCCTGCGCTGCGATGAGCTGTTCAGCCAGCTCTGGAAGAACTCCGACGCTGCCGACTCCGCGGTTGCCCGGCGAGTGCTGTCCGGCCGGTACACCTGGCAGGAGGACGGCGTCATCGACCCGTCCATCCCGGGACCGTGGCTCGAGCCCGTCGAGCCCGGCCCGTCGAAACTGGAGAACGTCCACCGCCACATCGGCTCAACCTCGCGCCTTCCTTAGGAGCACACCGTCGCTGCGGGGCCGCCAGCGCGACGGTGGTCAGCCGAGGCGCTCGATGATGGTCGCGTTCGCCTGGCCGCCGCCCTCGCACATGGTCTGCAGGCCGTACCGGCCGCCGGTGCGCTCCAGCTCGTGCAGCAGCTTGGTCATCGTGATCGCGCCGGTCGCGCCGAGCGGGTGCCCGAGCGCGATCGCGCCGCCGTTCCGGTTGGTCTTCTCCAGCGACGCGCCGGTATCCGCCGACCAGGCGAGCACCACCGGGGCGAAGGCCTCATTGACCTCGAACGCGTCGATATCGTCGACGCTCAGGCCGGTCTTGGCCAGCACCTGCTCGGTCGCCGGGATCGGGCCGGTCAGCATGTACACGGGATCAGAGCCGGTGACGGCGAGCGCGTGGACCCGGGCGCGCGGCGTGAAACCGTACCGCTGCACCGCGGCCTCGGAGGCGACCAGGATCGCGGCGGCGCCATCGCAGATCTGCGACGCGGTGGCGGCGGTCAGCTCCCAGCCGTCCCGCAGCGGCTTGAGCTCAGCCATCTTCTCCAGTGAGGTATCCCGGCGCGGCCCCTCGTCAGTGGTGACACCGCCGACCGGCATGATCTCCCGGTCGAACCGGCCCTCGTCGATCGCCCGCACCGCCCTGGTGTGGCTTTCCAGCGCGTACTCCTCCAGCTGCAAGCGCTTGAGGCCCCACTTCTCGCAAACAAGCTGCGCCCCGCGGAACTGGGAGATCTCCTGATCGCCGTACCGGGCCCGCCAGCCCTCCCCGAACGGCAGGGGCATCCCCTTCTCCAGGCCCAGCGTGATGGTCGATCCCATCGGCACCATGCTCATGCTCTCCACGCCGGCCGCCACGACGAGGTCCTGGGTGCCCGAGAGCACCGCCTGGGCCGCGAAGTGCACCGCCTGCTGCGACGAGCCGCACTGGCGGTCGATGGTGACGCCGGGCACGCTCTCCGGCAGGCCGGCCGAGAGCCACGCCTGCCGGGCGATGTCGATCGACTGCGGCCCGATCTGCGAGACGCAGCCCATGATGACGTCATCAATCGCGGCCGGATCCGCTCCGGTCCGGGCCACCAGCTCGGTCAGCACGCGGGCTGCCAGGTCTACCGGGTTCACTGCGGACAGGCCGCCATTGCGCCTGCCTACCGGGGTACGTACCGCCCCGACGATGTATGCCTCTGACATGACACCTCCACTGGCAGCGCGTCTGGCCAGTGTCCGCGACGCCCCCTAATCAGGTGCCCACCGCTGATCCCGGCCTGTTCTTTCGAGGTTACTCCCGAGTTCGGGTCAAGCCATAGGCGAGCCCGCGGCGGCGGCCGGAGCGCTGATTCCGGCCCTCTCCCGGTCTCATGGCGGCTACGATCCGTGATGGGTCGAGGTCAGCGCGTTGATGGGGGCGCCGCTGACGAGTCCTTGCACCGCACGGGGAGATACGGGGACAGTGACAAAAACCATTGAAGACTCGGCGGGCCTGGTGAGCATTGGGCAGCTCGCCAAGGATGCGGGGGTCAGCAGCCGGACAATCCGGTACTACGAGGAGCTCGGGATCCTGCCCGAGCCGCGCCGGTCGCCGGGCGGCACGCGCAAGTACCCCCGCGAGTACCAGGACTATATCGAGACGGCACTGGCGCTGAAGGATCTCGGCTTCCGGCTTGACGAGATCAAGCCGCTGACCAGGCTGGCGCTGGGCCGCTCGGTGAGCGCGGGCCAGCGGGATAGCGCCGCCCGGCTGGTCGAGGACCGGATCGACGCGCTGGCCCGGCAAGTTGACGTGCTCCGCAGGCTGCGCGATTCGGTGCGCGGCCCCGACGCGGGTTCGTAGCGGGCGCGGCTGCTGGCGATCTCACGCTGCGGGATTCCCGGGCCGCTGGCCTATGCTCGCAGGAGGAAGACTCCAGGGAGGACCGCGGTGGCCGCAGGCCTTATTCTGCTGGGCTTTCTGGCTGTCCTCGTCGCGCTGTTCACGGTACGGACACGACGGCGACTCGGCGTGGCATCGACCGGCAAGACCTGGGCTGTTGCCATAGCGGTCTTTGTCGTTATTGTCCTTGGTTTGTGGGCATCGGCGCGGCGCTGACAGCCGCGGCCGGCCGGCCGGGTCAGCTGGCGCCAACGCCTTCCTTGATCGGCATCTCGAACCAGACCGCCTTGCCCTCGTTGGTCGGCCGCGATCCCCACCGGGTCGCGAGCTGGTCGACGAGATAGAGCCCGCGGCCGCCCTCGTCGGTCTCGCCCGCGCTGCGGATCCTTGGCAGCCGCAGGTCAGCGTCGAAGACCTCGACCCAGACAGCGGAGTTGCCGCGCCGCAGCCGCAGAGTGAAATCCTTGCCAGCGGCGACGGTGAGACGTTCGGAGAACGGGGAACCCGACCAGTCCTCGGCGATCTCGGGAATCGCCGTCCCTGATGGCTCAAAGACGAACTCGTGCCGGGGCGTCGCTGACACCGACGCATGCAGCACGACGTTGGTCACGACTTCCGATACCAGCAGGCAGGTCAGGTCGGCCTGCTCGGTGTCCATGCCCCAGGCGAGGAACATCTCGTGGGCGGCCCGGCGGGCCTCGGACACCCGGATCGGCTCAGCGGGGAACGTGTAATCCCAGGCGGCGAGGTTCACCGGGGAAGTGCGGACCACCACGATCGCCATGTCGTCGTCGATCTCGCCTGGTACGGCTTCCTCGGCCGCCCGCGCGATCGCGCGGACGCTGCCCGCGCGCGCCGCCTCGACCGCATCGCGGAGCATCTGCAGCGACTCGACCTCGGTGTAGTGACCCTTGCCGTCGGCGCGGTGCCGCCGGTCGGTGAGGCCGTCGGTGTAGAAGACGAGCGTGTCGCCGGGGGCCAGCTCCTTGGTCTCCTCCTTGTAGGTGGGAACGCCTGTCATCCCCTTGCCGCGGACGCCGAGCAGCAGGCCCTTGTGCTTGATCTCCATCTGGTCGACGCCGCTCTTGGTGATCAGCAACGGGGCATCGTGGCCGGCGTTGGCGAACGACAGTTCCCGCGACCAGGCGTCGTAGACCAGGTAGGTGCAGCTCACGATCGGCGGGTCGGAGCCCGCCGCACCCGGCGCGTCCGCGATCGGGGCCAGCATCCGGCACCAGTCGTCAAGCCTGCGCAGGATCTCCGCTGGCGGCTTGTCGTCCTGGGCAAACGCGCGCAGCGCGGCCCGGAGCTGGCCCATGATGGCGGCAGCCCGGGCGCCCCGGCCCTCGACGTCGCCGATGACGATGCCCACCCGGCCGGCCGACAGCGGGATGATGTCGTACCAGTCGCCGCCCACCTGCGTCTGGATCCCCTGGCCGTGGGTCTCCAGCGGCTTGGCGGGCACGTAGGTGTAGGCGACCTCGAGGCCATCGAGCACGGGCGGCGCCTGCGGCAGCAAGCTGGTCTGGAACGCCAGCGCTGTGCGGCGTTCTTCCTCGAACAGCATCGCGTTGTCGATGGCGATCGCGATCCGGCTCGCGATCGCGCCGAGGAAATCCCGGTCGTCGGCACCGTAATGCCGGTCCTCCCGTTCGGTCAGCTTGGACAGCCCCAGGCTCATTACGCCGAGCAGCTCGCCGCGGGCGATCAGCGGCGCGGCGATCACCGAGGTGAGCCCGATGTCGTCGCTGGTCCGCAGGCTTGCCGAGCTCGGTGCCGGGAACTCGTCCGCCGCCAGGTCCGCGACCACCACGGTCTCCTTGCGGGTCATCGCCTGCTCGCAGAAGTGCCCCTCCGGATAGCGGATCTGCTGGCCCACCATGGCCCAGCTTCCCGGGGCCGGCCTCCAGCCCGCGGCGTTGTTCTGCGCGCGGCGGATCAGCTTGTCGCCCTGGCACAGGTCGATGAAACAGTGATCGGCGAACTGCGGGACCAGCGTCTCGGCCACGTGCCGCAGCGTAGTGTCCAGCTCGAGCGAGCGCGCCAGCCGCTCGCCGATGCGCTCCAGCAGGCCGATCCGGTCCCGCCCGCGATGGCTGCCGTGGCGCGCGGCCGCCCTGGCCATGATCACGACGCCGTTGATGTCGCCCGCAGGCTCGCGCAGCGGGACGGCCTGCGCGCGGACGAACACCCGGGACCCGTCGGCCCGGCGGCTGACGAACGTCCCTTCCCAGGTCATGCCGCGCAGCGCCTGGCGGGTCAGCTCGGCGGACCGGCGCGCGTCTCCTTCTTCGAAGCCGAGGGAATGCAGGGAACGGCCGGCCAGCCGCTCGGCCACGTCGGGAAATCCGAACAACCGGACCGCGAAAGGATTAGCAAAACGAAGATCCCCGGCCGCATCCGTCACTACGACGGCGGTCTGGGCCTGCTCAAGTACGTCCGCTGCCGATAGCAATGGCTTACGCGCAGCGTCGCCGGTGTCGTTCACCGGCATACCTCCCGCTCAGGAGTTTTGCCGCGATCGGCACCCCGGTCCTGGCGATCACGACCCCGTGACAAATACGTGCGCGGCGACGGAGCGGGGAAGTTCCGTCGTGCCGTCGCCGACCCTGTTCTCACGCCTCACCCGTACACCATCGTCGCTTGCCGTAAGCTCGACCTCCCGGCCGGGCTGAATCCCAATATCCTTGAGTTTAAGCATTAGCTCCGCATCGCTCTGGACTTGTTCACTGATCCGGCGTACCACTACCCGCTGCGGGCGCGGTGATGCGAGCGTTGCCATCGCGACGCTGCGGTCGCTGGCCGCGGCGCCCGCCCGCTTGCTCGCGTCCGGCGGGATGCCAAGTTCGTCAAGGCCAGGGATTGTATTGCCGTGCGGGCAGCGGACCGGGTAGCCGAGTAGCTCCACAAGCCTGCGCTCGACGCTGTCGGAAATCACGTGCTCCCAGCGGCACGCCTCGATGTGGGCCTCTTCCCATGGCAGCCCGATAACGCCGACCAGGAGGCATTCCGCCAGCCGGTGCTTGCGCATCACGCGCATCGCCAGCGTGCGGCCGGTAGTTGTCAGCGCGAGCTGGCGGTGGCCTTCGACGCGGACCAGGCCGTCGCGCTCCATCCTGGCCACCGTCTGGCTCACCGTGGGGCCGCTCTGCGAAAGGCGCTCGGCGATGCGGGCGCGCAACGGAACGATGCCTTCCTCTTCCAGCTCAAAAATCGTCCGAAGATACATCTCCGTCGTATCGATAAGCCCGTGCGCCGTCAAAAGGGTCCTCACCTCCAGTGACGATGCTATGTGTCGAGACCGCCGCGACGGACGAGAAAAAATCGTGCACAGGCGGTACTGCGCGGTGCCCATCTGGCCGGCGACCATCGCCGGGCGGCTATCGGGCGGCGCCCCCCGGCTCCCACCGCAGGGCGCCCCGGATCAGGGCGCCAGCCGCTCCCGGACCCAGCGGCCGTCCGCGCGGCGGTACCTGAGCCTGTCGTGCAGCCTGTCCACCCGGCCCTGCCAGAACTCGCACACCTCGGGTACCACCTGGTAGCCGCCCCAGAAGCCCGGCATCGGAACCTCTGTTCCGTCCGGCCAGCGCTCCGCGAGCTCGGCGTAACGGCTGTCGAGCTCGGCGCGAGAGCTGATCACCGTCGACTGCCTGCTGGTCCAGGCGCCGAGCTGCGAGCCGCGCGGGCGGGATCGGAAATATGGCTCGCTCTCCTGCGTGCTCAGTGGCCGCGCGGTTCCCTCGATGATCACCTGGCGGTGCATCGGATGCCACGGGAACAGCAGGCTTGCGCGCGGTACCTCGGCCAGGTCGGAGCCCTTACGGGATGTCCGGTTCGTGTAGAACGTGAACCCACCGGAGTCATAGCTCTTGAGCAGGACCGTCCTGGCGCGGGGCCGCCCGCTGGCGGAGACCGTCGCCAGCACCATCGCGGTCGGTTCGGCGAGCCCGGCGGCGGTGGCGTCGGCGAGCCAGCGGCCGAATTGAACCAGCGGATCGCCGGCAGCGCTGTCCTCGCCGAACCGCAGCGTGGCCGGATCGGGCTGGTCAGGCGCGTTGGTTATCGGATCCACGGGTAATGATCCAAACACATCAGCACCTGGGCGGTGACGGCGGCTGGTCACGCCGGGCGGTCACGCTGGGCGATCGCCCTGGCCGAACTGGCAGCCGGGCTGCGCGGCCGCCCCGCCGGCGAGGTTGAATAGAGCGGCTGGCAGTAGCCCGGCCGGCCGGCCGCCACTGGCCAAGCAGACGGAGGAACGCTAGATGCCCGACTTCATACCCGGCCTTGAGGGCGTCGTCGCGTTCGAGACTGAGATCGCCGAGCCCGACAAGGAGGGCGGCTCGCTGCGCTACCGGGGAGTCGACATCGAGGAGCTGGTCGGGCATGTGACCTACGGGCACGTGTGGGGCCTGCTGGTGGATAACTCGTTCGCGCCCGGCCTGCCGCCTGCCGAGCCGTTCCCGATCCCGGTGCACTCCGGGGACATCAGGGTGGACGTGCAGAGCGCGCTGGCCATGCTGGCCCCGGCCTACGGAATGCGCCAGCTAATGGACATCAGCGACGAGCAGGCCAGGGACGACCTGGCCCGGGCCTCGGTGATGGCGCTGTCCTTCGTCGCGCAGGCAGCCCGCGGCCCGGGCCTGCCGATGATCTCGCAGCAGCGGGTCAACGAGGCGAAGACGATCACCGAGCGGTTCATGATCCGCTGGCGCGGTGAGCCCGACCCGCGGCACGTGAAGGCTATCGACGCGTACTGGACATCGGCCGCCGAGCACGGCATGAATGCCTCGACCTTCACCGCCCGGGTCATCGCGTCGACCGGCGCCGACGTGGCCGCCGCGTTGTCCGGCGCCGTCGGCGCGATGTCCGGGCCACTGCACGGGGGCGCGCCGGCCAGGGTGCTCTACATGATCGAGGAAGTGGAGCGGACCGGCGACGCGCGGGCGTATGTCAAGACGGCGCTGGACCGGGGTGACCGGCTGATGGGCTTCGGTCACCGGGTGTACCGCGCCGAGGATCCGCGGGCCCGGGTGCTGCGCAGGACGGCCAAGGTGCTCGGCGCCCCCCGCTACGAGGTGGCGGCGGCACTGGAGAGCGCGGCTCTCGACGAGCTGCATGAGCGAAGGCCGGACCGGGTGCTGGCCACCAACGTAGAGTTCTGGGCGGCCATCATGCTGGACTTCGCGGAGGTGCCCTCGCACATGTTCACCTCGATGTTTTCCTGCGCCAGGACCGCGGGCTGGGCGGCGCACATCCTGGAGCAGAAGCGCACGGCGCGGCTGGTCAGGCCGAGTGCGCGGTACGTCGGCCCGAATGCCCGCGCAGTGCGCGAGGTACCGGGCGCGGCGGAGGTGCTGGATCGTGATGTCTGAGCCCCCGCAGGCGATCGAGATCCCGGACAGCCTGCGGCCAGCCGATGGCAGGTTCGGCTGCGGGCCGTCCAAGGTCCGGCCGGAGCAGCTTGAGCGCCTGGCCGGCGCTGGCGCCGGCTATCTGGGGACCTCCCACCGGCAGGCGCCGGTCCGGTCGCTGGTGCGCCGGGTCCGGGACGGGATGGCTGAGCTGTTCTCGCTGCCCGACGATTTCCTCGTGGTGCTGGGCAACGGCGGCACGACCGCGTTCTGGGAGGTGGCGGCGTTCTGCCTGGTCGGCAACAAGGCGCAGCATTGCTCGTTCGGCGAGTTCTCGTCGAAGTTCGCCAAGGTCACCTCCGTGGCGCCGTGGCTGGACGCGCCGACGGTGATCGAGTCGGCGCCGGGCAGCCACCCAGATCCGCGCGCCGAGCCAGGCGCGGACTCCTACGCGCTCACCCATAACGAGACATCGACCGGCGTGGCGATGCCGGTCCGCCGGATCGCCGGATCGGACCCTGACGCGCTGGTGCTGGTCGACGCCACCAGCGGGGCCGGCGGCCTGCCCGTGTCCGCCAGCGAGTTCGACGCGTATTACTTCGCGCCGCAGAAGTGCTTCGGGTCGGACGGCGGCCTGTGGATCGCGCTGCTGTCCCCCGCCGCCCTGGACCGGGCCGGCCAGATCGCGGCCAGCGGGCGCTACATCCCGGAGTTCCTCTCGCTGCAGGTCGCCATCGACAACTCGCGGCTGCAGCAGACCTACAACACCCCGGCGGTGGCCACCCTCGTCCTGCTGGCCGACCAGGTGGACTGGCTGCTCGATCAGGGCGGGCTGGCCTGGGCCGTCAGCCGGACCGCGGAGTCATCCTCGATCCTGTACAGCTGGGCCGAGCAGATGCCGTACACGACCCCATTCGTCGCCGACCCGCGGCAGCGCTCCCAGGTGGTCGGCACGGTCGACTTCACCGAGGGCGTCGACGCCGTGGCGCTCGCGGCCACGCTGCGGCGCAACGGGATCGTCGACACCGACTCCTACCGGAAACTCGGCCGCAACCAGCTGCGGATCGGCATGTTCCCGTCGGTGGAGCCGGCCGACGTACAGGCGCTGACTGCCTGCATCGGGTACGTCGTCGAGCGCCTCTAGCCCGCCCGCTGGGCGGGATCGGCGTAGTCATGACTGCGCCGATCTCGCAGTCATGCCTGGCCACTTAGCCTGCTGAGGCGGAAAGCCGTTGTGCCCCGCCAGCGGGGCGCCATTAGGCTCGGCACATGACGGTTGAGCGCATCGACCCGCCCGTCGCGGCGGGCGAACGGGAAATGCTGGACACGTGGCTGGAGTTTCACCGGGCAACGCTGGAGTGGAAGTGCGAGGGGCTCACCGACGAGCAGTTGCGGGAGCAATCAGCGCCGCCATCGACTATGTCGCTACTCGGCCTGGTCCGCCATATGGCCGAGGTGGAGCGCGGCTGGTTCCGGCAGGTGCTGACCGGCGAGGACGCTCCCGATATCTACGTCACCGATGAGGACCCGGACGCTGAATTCAATGGCGCGGCAACCGGCGACATCGCCGAGGCGTTCGCTACCTGGCGCGCCGAGTGCGAGGCAGCCAGGAAAGCCGCGGCAGCCGCGGCGTCGCTTGATCTCCTCGCCGCGAGGCCGACCCGCTCCGGAACTGTGTCCCTGCGCTGGATCATGGTGCACATGATCGAGGAATACGCCAGGCACAACGGCCACGCTGACTTGCTGCGTGAGCGGATCGACGGCGCGACTGGCGACTGACCACGGGCGATCGGCACTGCCCGCGATCGGCACTGCCCGCGATCAGCACCGCAGCGGCCAGGTGCCCATGGTTTCATAGCGTGGCTCATCATGGAGCCGGCTGCGGATGAGGTGGATCTCTGATGCGGTCCACCCGGTCCCCGCGTAGTCGTGCAGCAGTTCGACGACGGGCCGCACATCGGTAGGGGCCCCGGCGCGGGCGAGTGTCAGGTGCGGCCGGAAGCGCCGGGGCCTGCCCTTGTCCGGAGGCAGCGCGCCGGCGCGGCGCGCCCCTGCGGCGACCGAGTCGGCGAGCCGGGCCAGCGCACGCTGGTCGGCCCGGATGCCGGTCCACAGGACCTGCGCTCTGGCCTGGCCGGGAAAGGCGCCAGCGCCTGAGACCGACAGCATCAGGCACGGGTGCCGGTGCGCGGCCCGCTCCAGCCGCGGCTCGAGTGCCGTGGCCGCCGCGTCGCTGACCTCGCCAAGGAAGGCAAGCGTGACATGCCACGCCGCCTGGCTCGTCCAGCGCAGGCCTGGCCACGCTGGCCGGAGCGGCGCCACGCGGGATTCGAGCTCCTCCAGCACCGCGACCGGAGGCTGGATCGCGACGAACAGCCTCATGGGGTCATTGGTAGCAGGAAACCAGCCGGTCCGGAGCCAGCGTGGCCGCCAGCCGAGCGGGCCTAAGAAGCGCTGAGGTCACGAGCCCGCCGCCACGAGCCGAGCCCGCGCCACCCCTCGTCGGGCGCCTAGGAAGCTGAGGTCACGATCCTGGCCAGCGCGGCGGGGCGGAGGTACTTGCGGCCCTGGATGCCCCGGCTGCGCGTCAGGATGACGGCGATGACCATAGTCGCCACGACAGAGATCACGCCGCCCGCGATCACGCTCATCCGCGGGCCGAACTCCTCGGCCACCCAGCCTGCCAGCGGCGACCCCAGCGGTGCGCCGCCGAGGAACACCAGCATGTACAGGCCCATGACGCGGCCCCGCATCTCCGGAGTGGTCCCGAGCTGGGTCGCGGAGTTCGCCGCCGTCGTGAAGGTGAGCAGCACGAGCCCGGTCGGCAGCAGCAGGACAAGGAAGGACCAGTAGCCCGGCATCAGCCCGGTGATCACCTCAAGCACGCCAAACAGGAACGCAGTGACGATCAGCAGGCTCATCGCTGGCCGGCCACGGCGGGCGGCAAGCAGCGCACCGCCGAGCGCCCCCATCGCGAACACCGCCGAGGCGATCCCGAAAGCCCCGGCACCGGTGTGGAACACCTGGCGGGACATGAGCGCGTTGGTGACCTGGAAGTTCATGCCGAAAGTGGCGACGAAGAAGATCAGGACCAGCAGCATCAGCAGGTCCGGCCGGGCGCGCACGTAGCTCATCGCCTCGCGCAACTGGCCCTTGGCCCGCGGCAGCCGTTCCGCCGGATAGAGCTCCGACGGCCGCATCAGCTTCAGGCTCACCAGCACGGCCAGGTAGGAAGCCGCATTGACCAGGAACGTTGCGGGGGTCCCGACCGCGCTGATCACCAGCCCGGCAACCGCCGGGCCAGCGATCCTGGCCAGGTTAAAGACGGCACTGTTGAGCGCGATGGCGTTCGGCATGCCGGGACGGCCAACCATCTCGGCCACGAATGTCTGTCTCGTCGGGTTGTCCACGACGGTGATCAGCCCCAGCGCGAAGGCGAGGATGTACACCTGCCAGATCTGGACCGCGCCCGTCACGGCGAGCACGCCGAGGATGAGCGCCAGTCCGCCCATCAGTGCCTGGGTCATCATCAGCAGCCCGCGCCTGGAGTAGCGGTCCGCGAAGGCACCGCCCCACAAGCTGAACAACAGCATCGGCAGGAACTGGAGGCCGGTGGTGACACCCAGCGCGGTCCCGCTGTTATGCGTCAGCTCCAGGACCAGCCAGTCCTGCGCGACGCGCTGCATCCAGGTGCCGGTGTTGGAGATGACCTGGCCGGTCGCGAAAAGCCGGTAGTTCCGGGTGTGCAGGGACAGGAACGTGCGGTGGCCAGCCTCGGCGGCCGAGGCGCCCCCGGCGCTCAGGACTGGCTGAGCTTCTCCAGGATGGGCGCTGCGGCGCGGAGCGCTGCCCGCTCCTGCGGGGTCAGTTCCCTCAGTCGCCTGGCCAGCCACGCCTCCCTGAGCCTTCGTGCCTGGTAGACCAGCTCCCGGCCGCCATCCGTCACGGTGAGGACCACCTGGCGCCGGTCGGTGGAGTGCGGCGCGCGCATGACCAGGCTGCGTTCCTCGAGGGCTCCGATGACCCTGGTCATGGAGGGCGGCTGGACTTTTTCGTGCTCGGCCAGCTCGCCCGGCGTCATCGGGCCGTGGTGCACCAGCGTCGCCAGTGCGGCGAGCTGGGTGTCGGAGAGACCGGGCTGCAGCCCGAGCGCGACGCGCTCGGCCCGGAGCCGGCGCGCGAGCCGGCTCACCGAGATCCGGAGCGCTGTGGCCAGGCCGGCATCCGACCTGGTCTGCGGTATCGTCATGTTCTTTAGCCTGAGTCATTACTCTTGCTAACCGTAGACGGGTGATCAAGATTCCGTCAAACCGTTAGCGCGGCGAACGGGAACGCGGGCTTCGCGGACCCGGTCCAAGTACACCATGCCGGGCCAGGACAGCTAGCCTGATACAGGTGAGCCGTACCCGCCGACCAGCCCCGCCGCCGCTGGAAGCCAACGACCAGCTCGTCATCGCGATTATCACCGCGGCGTGGGCGATCGCCCTCATCGTCCTGCTGGCGGTGCGGACCCAGGTGCCTGCGTCAGACCGCTGGTGGATCTGGACCTGCGCGTTCGGGACCTGTGCCGGGCTCTTCGGCTACTGGTACGTACCGAGGCTCAAGCGCTCCCGCGCCCGCGGCGCCGAGCGCCGGGCGGCCAGTGCGCTTGCTGCGGCGCGCGCGGCTCCGGCCAGTAGCGGCAGACCCGGCCAGCCGGTGACGACCGACCGGCCGGCCGTGACGCGGGAAGGCCGTGACCCGGGAGCGCCGTGAGCGGGGGCTAGCTGTGATCCAGCGACTCGAAGACGGTCTCGTCGAGAGAGATGCCCGGCCCTTCGACGAGGTCATAGCCAAGCTCGTCGATCACCGGGGCGATCTGGCCGTAACTGCCAGCGGGACTGGCCGACTCCGAATGCGCGCCGCAGCCATGGTCAAGTGACACTACGCGCCCGTCGTCGGGCGCGTACTCATTGGCGCACGCACCGAAGACACGGCCGAGCGACCCGGCGAGGCGCACCAGGAAACCGCAGGTCTCGCACGGCCCTGGCGCTGCGCGGGCGAGCGGGGTTCCCGGGCCATGCTCGCTGGAATACCAGCGCAGCGCAGTCGCGTCCCGGCCGATGGCGGACAGCACCCTTGACCGGCCGGGCGCGACGTCAGGCTCCTTGCCGGCGGGCCCGGTCGGGGCGGCCGGCGCCACCGTTTCAGGCAAGCCGACGGCGGCGAGCCGCTCGTTCCAGCTCTCCCATTCCTCGCTGTCATCCCAGTCCAGGATGCCGTCGTCGCCACCCTCAAGCACGGCCGCGGGCACTAGCCGCTCATCGTCGGACCTGGCCGGCATGAGGTCGCCGACGCCCAGGTCGCCCGGCCGGACCCGCTCGTGCCAGGGCACCCAGTCAGGAGCGAGCAGCGAGTCAGGTCCCGGCAGCAAGACGCACTCGCTGACCGTGACCAGCTTGGCCCGCGAGGCGCGGGCCACCGTCACGGCCCATCGCCAGCCGGCGTAGGCCGGGTCGAGGCAGGCGAACAGATGCGTGACCAAGCGGTCGCCTTCGGCGGCGGCACCCAGATGCTGGCCTACCTGGGCGGAACCCACCAGTTCCTCGGCAGCCGAGCGCGCCAGCCCGACCGCCTCGGCGCAGGCTTGGTCCAGGTCCCAGGTACGTGCTCGAAGCGGGCTCACGTTAACTAATTGTTCCTCACTGAGCAGCACGCACGCACCCGGATGGCCGGACTGGGCAGATCCGGGAGCGCGGCACGGTCGTCGCAGCGGTGCCGAGGCAGAATACTTGGAGCCATGGGCGAGCCGGGCACGCGGGCCGAGAAGGCCAAGCGCGCTACCCGCACGGTGTTCGCCGCATCGCAATCCGCTGCCCGGGCGAGCGCCTCGGCGGCGGGCGGAGCGGGGCGGGTAGTGCACCGCATGACCCGCGCGTCCGGCGCTGGCCGTACCGGGCTGTCGAACCTGATCGAGCTGACCGCCGCGGGCAACCTAGCCGACGCATTCGTCGCCGTGGCACTGGCGGGCACGCTGTTCTTCAGCGCATCAGTGGACCAGGCCCGCGGCAAGATAGCGCTGGCGTTGCTCATCACCATGGCTCCCTTCGCCGTCCTCGCCCCGTTCATCGGGCCGATGCTGGACCGGGTACAGCAGGGGCGCCGCTACATCCTGGCTGGCACCCTGCTCGCGCGCGGCCTGCTGTGCTGGGGCATGGCGGGCGCGGTGGCGCACAACGACACGCTAACGCTGCTGCCCGCCGCCTTCGGCGTCCTGGTGCTCCAGAAGGCCTACGGCGTAACCCGGAGCGCGGTAACGCCCCGGCTGCTGCCGGCCGAGATAACCCTGGTAACGGCCAACGCACGCTCGGCACTCGCCGCCCTCATCGCCTCGACACTCGGTGTGGCGGTAGCGGGCGGCATCGACCTGGCAGCCGGCGGCGCCTCGGCCGGCGCTGGCTGGGTGCTCCGCGTCGGCACCTTCGTGTACCTCGCGGCGATGATTCTCGGGCTCCGGCTGCCCGACGGCGTCGACGCCCCGTTGCCCACGCCGGCCGACGAGCAGGACGCGGCCGCTCATCACGGCGTGCCCGCCCAGTACAGCGATCCCGCCCAGGCCCGCGGCCGCGCCCAGTACGGTGCGCCCGACCAGGCCCAGTACGGCGGCCAGGCCCAGGCGGACGCTCCCACCCAGCCCGGCGGTCCCGGCCAGTATGGCGCCGGCCCAGCGGCGCCCGGCGTTAACGGGCAGGCCGGGGGTGCGCGGGCGGGTCAGCGCAACAGCCGCGAACGGCCATCGGACCGGATGGGGCTGCAGTCGCTGCGCCGCGTCGGGCCAGTCGTCGGCGAGGCGATGCGCGCGAACGCCGCGTTGCGGGCGTTTTCCGGTTTCATGATCTTTTTTCTCGCGTTCCTGCTCAGGACGGTCCATTTCGGCAGGACCCCCGACAAGGTCGCGCTCGGCGAGATGGTCGCGGCGGCCGCCATCGGCGGTTTCGTCGGCACCGCCATCGGCTCCGGGCTCAAGTCGCGAGCCCCGCAGGGCATCATGTTCGGCATGCTGGCGTTCAGCAGCGTCTGCACAGCGCTGTGCGCGGTGTTCTTCGGGCTGTGGGCGGCGCTGGGGGTGGCGCTGGTGGCCGCGCTCGGCCAGAACCTGGTCAAGCTGGCGCTCGACTCGATCGTGCAGCGGGAAATCGGCGAGGAAATTCGTTCTTCTGTCTTTGCCGTATCGGAGACGATCAATCAGCTGGCGTGGGTGACCGGCGGTCTCGCGGGCCTGCTCATGTCGCTGACCGCGAGCGGTATCGCTGGTCTCACGGTGGCGGCAGCTGGGCTCTGGGTCGCGCTGGCGGCGCTGCTGGTCACCAGGCGGCGCAGGGTCCTGGACACCCGCCGGGTTGCCGCCGGAGCCCGCTGACGACCAGGACCTGCCGGGCCGGGGCAGCGGCCCCCCGCCGCTTCCGGCCGACGGTTACCCGCAGCTACGCCGCCGGGTCAGGCCTCGAGGTCAGCGGCGACCGCCCGGAGTACTGAGGCGATCTTCTTCGCATCGCGGTTCTCCGGGTGCTTGCCGCGCCGGTAGGTGTTCGACACCCCGTCGAGCAGCTTGATCAGGTCCTCGACGAGAACAGTCATCTCATCCGGGCTCTTCCGGCTTGCCTTGGCGACCGTAGGGGGCGGCTCCAGCGTGCGCACCTGGAGCGCCTGCGTACCCCGGCGGCCTTCGGCGACGCCAAACTCCACGCGCTGCCCGGGACGCAGCACTGTCCCAGTTCCCTCCAGGGCGGTGGAATGCACGAAGACCTCACCTCCGTCGTCGCGGGTGAGGAAGCCGAAACCCTTGTCGGCGTCATACCACTTAACCTTGCCAGTGGGCACGAGCGGGAACCTTACACGAAGAGAAGCCGTCGGATACGCCACTAAGGGCGCGAGACCAGGTTATCGGGTCCAGCGCCAGACAGGTGCCGCCCGGGCCCGATCTTCGGCAAACCATGGGCAACGGGCTTGGCCTAGATCCGGTGCGGCCGGTTCCACGGCCGCCCGGCGGGCGACCTCGGGCCCCGCCGGACGCGCCAGGCGAGGTAGATCGCGCCGAGCGCGACCGCGATCCGGAGCAACGGCGGCCCGGTCATCGCCACCTCGTGAGCGTACGGCCCGATCGAATTGTGCTGGCCGCCGCCGGCCAGTGCGACCGCGGTGCCGGCGACCGCCGCGACCACTGGTACAGCCAGGCCCAGCCATTTGTCCTTGGGCGCCCAGAGCTTGGATGGCAGCGCCGCGAGGATCCCGGCCACCCAGAGCAGGAAGCCGAGCACGCCGATCGGGAACGGGTAGACCAGCGCCGCGAGAATCAGCAGAAGCACCGCGGTGCCCTCCAGGGGGTGACGGCGCCACCGGGCCGCCGATGCCTGAGCAAATCCCGCCACCACTGCGGCGGCCTGCGATCCCGCGGCGGGGTTCCTGGTCAGCAGGCCAGCCGGCAGTGGGACGGGACCGGGACTGTGCCCGTCGTCGGAGGGCCGGTCATCACCCAGCTGGTCGCCCGGTCCAGGCCCCTGGGACCCGCCCGGCCCGCGCCCGGCCTCTTCACCGCGCCAGCCGCCTCCTGCTGCCGGGGCGGCTGGCGCGGCTGGCGCGGCTGGCGCGGAGGTACCACCCGGCGCAGCCGCCGCGAGCCCGGATTGCTGCCCAGAGGCTGCCCAACGGCCTCCCTCGGGCCCAGCGGGCGTCCCCGGGGCCTCCTGGGGCTCAGCCGCCGTCCCGGGGCCTGCCTGCCACCCAGACCCTCCCTGCAGCCCAGCCGCCGGCCCTAGAGCCGCCTGCGGCCCAGCAACCGGCCCCGGGCCCGCCTGCGGTCCGGAGGGCGCGCCTGGGCCGCCGATGGCTGAGCGGCCGGCCTGGCGCGTTGTCCCGGCTTCCAATCCGGTCACACCACTCGTCGCGGCCTGATCCTCGTCGCCTTTCCTGCTTCTGGGGACCAGGCGCAGCCGGGGCTGCCTGGGGTCGGCCCGCCTGGGCTGCTTAGGCGCCTTGGGCTGCTTGGGCCTCGGCTGCCTCGGCTGCCTCGGCTGCAGCGGCTCACCGGGCCGCCAGCGCGACGTGATCGGACGGCGTTGCACCCTGATCTCACCGGTGAGCGGCCAGTCACCAGCGAGGGCGCTGCCCGGCTTAAATCCCCCCGCCGGGCCGGCCGCCGGCCGGCGCGGAGCGGCAGTGCCAGTTGCCGACGCCAGGCCCGGCGACAGCCCTGGCCGCGCGTTCCCGGCACCATCACGGCGCGCCGCGCGCCCCTGCGGGGGGGCCAGCCGGGGGCTAGGGCCCCGGAACCGGCCGCCAGCGTCGGTGCGGCTGGTCAGCCTGGCGGCCTCGAGGTCAACGAGCTTCTGCGGGTCCCCGAGGTTAGCGAGCACCTCGGCCACCTCGCCAGGATTGACGGTGCCGGGTGCGCCGCAATACCGCTCGATGGAGTCGCGCATCCTTGCCAAGAATGCGCGCCGGTCCTCGGAGCGCAGTCTCGTTCTCGCCGCGACCGACACCTGGTTGAGGTAATCGCGGATGAGCTGTTCCGCTGTGGGGCTCATGCGCCGATAATCCCCCTTCAGCCGGGACTTGTGGAGCCGGCACGCGAAGAAACCGATCCGGCGGCCTGCCGGGACTGGTCCTGGCAGGTCCGCACCGGCGCCGGCTGCAGTACAGCAAGAAAAGGCGGCCCCGGCTGTGCCGGGACCGCCTTTTCACCTCCTGACCTGCCGGTTTACGGGTAAACCAGCCTGCCAGCCAGGCCATACGGACTACATCCAACCGTGCCGCTTGCGCGAGACCGCAGCCGGCGTGGCGGGATCAGAAGTCCATGTCACCGCCGCCAGGAGCAGCCGGGGCCTTATCCTTCTCCGGCTTCTCGGCGATCACTGCCTCGGTCGTGAGGAACAGGCCCGCGATCGACGCAGCGTTCTGCAGTGCCGAACGCGTCACCTTCGCAGGATCGATGATGCCGGCCTTGAACATGTTGACGTAGGTGCCGTCCGCGGCGTCGAGCCCGTGACCGGACTCGAGCGACCGCACCTTCTCGACCACCACGCCGCCCTCAAGGCCAGCGTTGACGGAGATCTGCTTCAGCGGCTCCTCAAGCGCGCGGCGCACGATCTGCGCGCCGGTCGCCTCATCGCCACTGAGCTCGAGCTTCTTGAACGCGTTCACGCCTGCCTGGAGCAGGGCCACGCCGCCACCGGCGACGACACCCTCCTCGACAGCGGCCTTGGCGTTGCGCACCGCGTCCTCGATGCGGTGCTTGCGCTCCTTGAGCTCGACCTCGGTGGCTGCGCCAGCCTTGATGACGGCAACGCCGCCAGCCAGCTTGGCCAGCCGCTCCTGCAGCTTCTCCTTGTCGTAGTCGGAGTCGCTGTTCTCGATCTCGGCACGGATCTGGTTGACGCGGCCGGAGATCTGCTCCGCGTCGCCTGAGCCGTCCACGATGGTGGTCTCGTCCTTGGTGACGACGACCTTGCGGGCCCGCCCGAGCAGGTCCAGGTCGGCGGAGTCCAGCTTGAGGCCGACTTCCTCGCTGATGACCTGGCCACCGGTCAGGATGGCGATGTCACCGAGCATGGCCTTGCGCCGGTCACCGAAACCGGGCGCCTTGACGGCGACCGACTTGAACAGACCGCGGATCTTGTTGACGACCAGCGTCGCCAGGGCCTCGCCCTCCACGTCCTCGGCGATGATGACCAGCGGCTTGCCCGACTGCACGACCTTGTCGAGCAGCGGAAGCAGGTCCTTGTTGGCCGACACCTTCGAGTTGACGATGAGGATGTAGGGGTCCTCCAGGACCGCCTCCATGCGCTCAGCGTCAGTGGCGAAGTAGTGCGAGATGTAGCCCTTGTCGAAGCGCATTCCCTCGGTGAGCTCAAGCTCCAGTCCGAAGGTGTTGCTCTCCTCGACCGTGATGACGCCTTCCTTGCCGACCTTGTCCATCGCTTCGGCGATCATCTCGCCAATCGCGGTGTCCCCGGCCGAGATGGACGCGGTCGAAGCGATCTGCTCCTTCGTCTCCACGTCCTTGGCGAGCTTGGAAAGCTCCTCACTCACCCGTTCGACTGCCGCCTCGATGCCGCGCTTGAGCGACATCGGGTTGGCGCCTGCTGCCACGTTGCGAAGGCCCTCACGGACCAGCGCCTGCGCAAGCACAGTCGCCGTCGTGGTGCCATCGCCCGCCACATCGTCAGTCTTCTTCGCGACTTCCTTGACGAGCTCCGCGCCGATCTTCTCCCACGGGTCCTCAAGCTCGATCTCCTTGGCGATGGACACACCATCGTTGGTGATCGTGGGGGCGCCCCACTTCTTCTCGAGGACCACATTGCGGCCCTTCGGGCCGAGGGTTACCTTCACGGCGTCGGCGAGCTGGTTCATGCCGCGCTCAAGGCCGCGCCTGGCCTCCTCATCGAACGCGATCATCTTCGCTGCCATAGGCTCCAGTCCTCCCGGAACTTTGTGCCTCGCGTGCCGATCGAGCCGATGCCCGCGACGGACGACCGTACCCGCGGACAGTCCCTGCCTGCCGCCGGACCGGCCTCATCGCCCCGATCACGCCACATTGAGTTGTCACTCTCACCCCGAGAGTGCCAACGACCTGTTTAGCACTCTCGGGGTGAGAGTGCAAGCCGGGCGGCGCCTGCCTGGCCGGTCTCCGGCCTGCCTTCAGGCGTGCGGCCCGGCACGCCGCAGGCCGGCCGCCTGGCACGCCAGAAGGCCCGGCCCCCGCGCTGGGTACCGGGCCTTCTGGCGCGTCGTCAGAGACTTACACGGCGCGGACTGCCTCAGCCTGCGGCCCGCGATCGCTCTGCGTGATCTCGAATTCGACCCGCTGGCCTTCTTCGAGGCTGCGGTAGCCATCCGACTGGATGGCTGAGAAGTGCACGAACACGTCCCTGCCACCGTCGACCGCGATGAAGCCGTAGCCCTTGTCCGCGTTGAACCATTTGACGGTGCCCTGAGCCATTACCAACAACTCCCTAACTCCGCTCGGGCTTCGGGTTCCGCCCTTGCCACCGCGAAACCCGTCGATCGCGGACTAACCAGGCGCACTAGGCAAGCTGGAGCTTGCCGATCTCGCCGTGCCGACAGCGACCGCACACGACTTTACAACGTGGCGCCGGCACACGTGCGCAGTTACTCCCCGAAAACGGTTCACCCACGTGGGAGCGGCCGCGGGGCGGCACGACAGGGCTATGCCGCACCAGCACCGCTCAGCCGCCTGCCACCGCTGGTATCACCGACACTTGGATGCCCGGCGGGACCGCGGTGTCGAGTCCCTGCGCCAGCCGTACATCCTCGTCGCCGACGTAAACATTGACGAACCGGCGCAGGTTGCCGGCGTCATCGAGAATCCTGCCGCCGATCCCCGGGTAGGCGGAGTCCAGCCCGGCGAGGACCTCGCGGAGGGTCCCTGCCTCGGCCGTCACCTCGGCGGCACCGCCGGTGTAAGTGCGCAGGATCGTGGGAATTCGGACGGACACGCTCATCTACTGCCTGCCTTCATGATTCCAGTGCGGCGAACGCTGCCAGCGAGGGCCGGATCGGCCCGGCGGTCCGCACCGAGCCGGCCACGGCGTCCAGGGTCTTCAGGCCGTCGCCCGAGTTGATGATGACGGTCTCAGCATCAGGGTCAAGCAGCCCGCCGGCCAGCAGCTTGCGCGTCGTCGCGAGGGTCACCCCGCCTGCGGTCTCCGCGAAGATGCCCTCGGTGGCGGCCATCAGCCGGATCGCGTCGGTGATCTCGTCATCGCTGACATCGGCCACAGCGCCGCCGGTGCGGCGGACCACGTCGAGGACGTAGGGCCCGTCGGCCGGGTTGCCGATCGCCAGCGACTTGGCGATCGTGTCCGGCCGGACCGGCTGCACGACGTCATGACCGGCCCGGAACGCGGTGGCCACCGGCGCGCAGCCGCTCGCCTGCGCGCCGAACACGCGGCAGTCCGTATCGTCGGTGAGGCCGAGCGCGGTCAGCTCGCGGAACGCCTTGTCGATCTTGACGAGCTGCGCGCCGGAGGCCACCGGGACCACGATCTGGGGCGGCAGCCGCCAGCCGAGCTGCTCAGCGATCTCGAAGCCGATGGTCTTGGAGCCCTCGGCGTAGTAGGGCCGGACGTTGACGTTGACGAAGGCCCAGTCGTCATGGTCGTCGGCGAGCTCGCAGGCGAGCCGGTTCACGTCGTCGTAGCTGCCCTCGACCGTGACGACCGTGCCGCCGTAGATGGCCGTGCCGACGATCTTCTGCGGCTCGAGGTCGGCCGGGATGAGCACCACGGACCTGATGCCGGCCCGGGCGGCTGCCGCCGCCACCGCATTGGCCAGGTTGCCCGTCGACGGGCAGGCCAGCACCTTGAAGCCCATCTCCACGGCCGCGGCCAGCGCCACCGCGACGACGCGGTCCTTGAAGGAGTGGGTGGGGTTGCTTCGCTCGTCCTTGATCCACAGAGTGCGCATCCCGAGCTCGGCGGCGAGGCGATCAGCCCGGACCAGCGGGGTCCAGCCAGGATCAGTATTCGGCGTCGCGGCGACGTCCGGCGGAACGGGCAGCAGGCTGGCATACCGCCACATGCTCCGCGGTCCGGCCTCGATGTCCGCCCTGGTCAGTGGCGGCAGGTCGTAACCGACCTCAAGCGGCCCGAAGCATTCAGCGCATGCGTGCCTGGCGCCGAGATCGTAGGTCTGCCCGCACTCGCGACAGGCCAGGTTGCTGGCATAACCGAACCGGGATGGGATCTTCGTTGTTACAGGAGTGCTCACGTGGCGAGGCCTTTCTCCTCATCTTTCCCAGCGGCCTTCTGGCCGCGGGTCGGAGTTGGCACCTGTCACGGGATGGCCTCGCAGTCGCGAGTAACCGGCCGGCCGCAGGAAGCGGCCTAGCCTGACCCGCGCTCGGCGCGGGCATGTCTCACCGTGATGGTTGCCGGGGCTTCACAGGGCCGATCCCTCCACCCCTCTGGATGAGCGGTATTCAGTTGTGACGGCCATTCTAGCTGGATAGTGCCCGGTTGTCCGCATCGAGTCTGGCCGGGACGCCGATGTACCGGCCCGGCCCGGCCCCGGACACGCAGCGGGCCAGGCCCTCCGGGGCCGGCCCAGGAGGGCCAGATAACGTGACCGGATATGAGCTCAAGATCAGCTGGGGAGCAGGTACTCATCGCATCCAACCGGGGGCCGGTGTCGTTCGCGGTCGGCGATGACGGGCAGTTGTCGGCGCAGCGCGGCGGCGGCGGCATGGTGTCCGGGCTCGCGTCGGTCGCGAGCCACGCCAACGTGCTGTGGGTCTGTGCCGCCCTCAGCGAGGCCGACCGGATGGCCGCGCGGCGCGCGGAAGGCGGCCGCTTCGGCCTGGACGGCAGCTCGGAGGGCGTCGGGGTGCAGATGCTCGACATCCCGCCGGTGACCTTCCAGCGGGCTTACAACGCGATCGCCAATTCCACTCTCTGGTTCGTCCACCACATGCTCTACGACACGCCGAACCAGCCGAGCTTCGGGCTCGCGTTCCGGCGGGAGTGGGACTCCTTCCGCGCCTACAACAGCGCGTTCGCCCGCGCGCTGGCCGCCGCTCCCAGCCCGGCCGGCGGCGCGGGCGCGCTGCGGGCAGTGGTCCAGGACTACCACCTGACGCTCGTTCCGCGGATGCTCGCGCAGCTGCGCCCCGACATCAGGATCGCGCACTTCACGCACACCCCGTGGGCACCCCCTGCCTACTACCGGATGCTGCCGGATGCGGTCGGCCGCGAGGTGCTGGCGGGGGTGCTCGGCGCGGACCACGCCGGGTTCCTCTGCCAGCGGTGGGCGGACGCGTTCATTGACTGCTGCGAGGCGATACTGGGCGCGGCGGTGGACCGGGCCGCCCAGCAGGTCAGCTACGACGGTCATGTCACCGGCATCGGCGTACACCCGCTGGGTGTCGATGCCGGCGAGCTGATCAGCCGTGCGAGCGAGACTGACGTGCAGTCCAGGGTCACCGCGCTGGCCCGGGCGACGGCCGGGCATCGGCTGATCGTCAGGATCGACCGCACCGAGCTCTCCAAGAACATCGTCCGTGGCCTGCTGGCCTACCGTGAGCTGCTGGTCACGCACCCGGAATGGCGCGGCCAGGTCACCCACGTGGCCTTCGCCTACCCCTCCAGGCACGACCTGCCCGAGTACCGGGAGTACACCGCGAGCGTGCAGCGGCTGGCCCGCCAGATCGAGGACGAGTTCGGCACTGATGACTGGAATCCGCTGATCCTCGAGGTCAATGACGACTACGCCCGGTCGCTCGCCGCCTACCGGCTGGCGGACGTGCTGCTGGTCAACCCGATCAGGGACGGGATGAACCTGGTCGCCAAGGAGGGCCCGATCCTGTCCGAGCGCGCCTGCGCGCTCGTGCTGTCCACGGAGGCGGGGGCCGCGGCCGAGCTCGGGCCGCATGCCCTGCTGGTCAACCCGTACGACGTGACGGGCACGGCGGAGGCCCTGCACGAGGCGCTGACCATGACCGATGCCGAACGCGCGCGCCGGGCAGCGGCACTCACCGCGGCGGCGACCGCCCTGTCGCCCGCGCAGTGGTTCGCCGACCAGCTCGCCGCGCTGGGCCCGCCCGCCTGATAGCGGCCCTGGCCCCTGGTGCGACTTGCGGGCCGCCTATTCGGGGCGCGGCGAGCGCATCCGGCTTCTCCTGCTGCGCTGCCTGCGCAGCCGCGCGACGAGCACCGGATCGAGCTGCGCCGCCTCTGGCCGGTCGATCAGCTCGTTCAGTAGCTGGTAGTACCGGGTCACCGGCATGCCGAGCGCCTCGAGGATCTCCCGCTCCTTCGCGCCTGGCACCCGCCACCAGCTCCGCTCGAAGGCCAGGATGCGCATCTCCAGCTCAGACAGCGCCGGCATCCAGCCTCCTCGGGGGTTCTGCTCACTGCATCGTAAGCAGACCGCGAGCAGGCCTATGCGAGACGCCTGCGGAGACGTACGCTCACCGTTCGTGACCTCCTTTGATTACGTGACATTCCTGACTGACTACGGCCTGGAGGATGGGTTCGTCGCCGCATGCCATGGCGTTGCGGCAAAGATCGCCCCGGCTGCCCGGCTCATCGACATCACGCACCTGGTGCCGCCAGGCGATGTGCGGCGCGGCGCGGCCGTGTTCGCCCAGACGATCCCCTACCTGCCGCCCGCCGTGCATGTCGCCGTGGTGGACCCGGGGGTCGGCACCGCACGGCGCGGCGTGGCCGTGCAGACCGGCGACAGCATCCTGGTGGGGCCGGACAACGGACTGCTGTCCTGGGCGGTGGCCGGGCTGGGCGGCGGAGAGCGCGCCGTGCAGCTCACCAACGGCGAGATGTGGCTGCATCCGGTGTCGCCGACCTTCCACGGCAGGGACATCTTCATGCCGACCGCCGCGCACCTCGCCGCCGGCGCCGATCTCGCGACTACCGGAACCGAGATCAGCCTGACCGATCTGGTGTCACTGCCGGCGCCCACCAGCCGGGTCCGGGACGGCGAGGCAGAGGGCGAGGTGATGTCCGTAGATAGGTTCGGCAACGTGCAGTTGTCCATCCCCGCGGCCGAGGCCAGCCGCCTCGGCCTGAGGTTCGGCTCGCCGCTGGTGGTCCGCTGCGGCCGACGGCACCTCACCGTGCCGTACCTGGAGACGTTCGCCGCGGTGGCACCTGGCGAGATCGTGGCGTTCACCGACAGCGCCGGGCTGATATCGCTGGCGGTCAACGCGGGCGACGCTGCGCAGCAGCTTGGCCTGCCGCCGGGCGCGCATGTCCGGCTTTCAGTCGCACACAAGGCCTGACCTGGACAATCAGGAAGGACGCTGACCAGGCGCGCGCTGCCCGCATAGAGTCCGGGCCACACATACCGAGCCGGTACGTGGCAGAATGCGGGATACCCCATCACGGAAGGCAATGTGGCGTGCCGCTGAGGTTTCCGCACCCGGCGATGGTGCCTGCTGCCATCGGCCTAGCCGCCGCATGCGTGCTGCTCGGAAGTGCGCCGACCCTCGCCGACCAGGTCCGCAATCAGGAGTGGTGGCTCCGTGCCCTGAACGTCAGCCAAGCCTGGCGCACCACTGAAGGCTCCGGCGTGACGGTGGCCGTGCTCGGCACCGGCGTGGACCCGGCCCAGCCGGACCTGGCCGGATCGGTACTGCCCGGCCCCGACTTCACCCACTCCGGCGAGACCGCGCGCACCCCCTACGCCGGCGGCGACGGGACCGCCCTGGCCAGCCTCATCGCGGGCCACGGGCACGGCGCGGGCGGCCAGAGCGCGGGCATCGTCGGCGTTGCCCCGGGGGCCAGGATCCTGTCGGTCCGGGTGGCCCTCCGAGCTGGCGACCCGCAGCTGGCCGACGCCAGCGTCGCGGCCGGCCTGCCTGAAGCGATCGCCGCCGGGATCAGGTATGCGGTCCGGCAGGGCGCGCAGGTGATCGACCTGCCCCTTGATCCTGGCGCGGCAACCGGCCCTGGCAGCCCGGGCGTCACGGCCGCAGCGGGCGGCAGCACCGCGGAGCGGGCCGCGATCGCCTCTGCGCTGCGCGCAGGCGCCGTGCTGGTGGCGCCCGCGGGCGACGACGGGACCGCGGGTAACGCCGTGAACTACCCCGCGGCCTACCCGGGGGTCATCGCGGTGGGCGCGTTCGACCAGCACACCCTCAAGTCCCCGTTCTCCGTCCGGCAGCGCTACGTCACGCTGACCGCGGCCGGCGATGGTGTCATCGCGGCCACACCGCCGCACGGTTATGCGGTCATGCACAGCACCAGCGCTGCGAGTGCGATCGTCGCGGGCATCGCCGCGCTGATCAGGTCCCAGTATCCCGGTCTCACGCCCGGCCAGGTCGCCAAGGCGCTGGAGAACGGCACCAGGTTCCGGCCGAACGGCAAGACCGGCGTCGGGTCGGGTTACGGCACGGCCGACGCGGCCGGCGCGCTGACCGCCGCGGCGGCGCTCGCGCCGAGCGCGCGACGCGCCGGGACCGGCGCGGTCCCGCATGTGCTGCCGAGCGTCCCCCCGGCCGCGGCCGCACCCCTGACCAAGACCGCCAAAGTGGAGCAGGACGCGCTGATCTCCGGTGCCGTGCTCGTCCTGCTGCTGCTGCCGGTCATCGCGCTCGCGGGGGTGCGGCGGCGGGAGGACAGGAGCCCGGCCGGTGCACACGACGGGCGCGACCGGGCCCGTTATGCAGAAGACGCGGATATCCACGGAGAGCCGCCGCTGGGTTACCTCGCCGCGCCGGCTAGCCGGGCCATCGAGGCACCAGGAACGCACGCCGCAAGTTCGCATCGGCACTCGGCCGGACATGCCGGCGCCGGGCTGGACAGCCTGGCCGACGGCGGGCACGAGGCGATCGGGCGGGGTCCCCGCAGCCTCCGCGTTGTCCCGGCAGGCGCCGATGCCGAGGCTGAGCCCGGCGTGGCCGTCGGTGCGGGCGGCTTCGCGATGAGCAGCCCGCGGGCGGGGCTGAGCAGGACCGGCAAGGCGCCGGGCGGACTGCCTGCGCCCGGCCAGCCCGGCGGACCCGGCGAGCTCGGCCGGCTTGGCGGGCCGGGCGCGCCCGGCAGCCTCGGCACACCTGGCCAGGGCGGCCCGTCCGGCCCTCTCAGTGGCCTCGACGCCAGCGGCTCCGGCGGTTTCACTGGCTCCAGCAGCTTCACCGGCCCCAGCCCGCGGGCTGGAACGCCGGACCGGCCCAGCGCGACAGGCCAGGTGCCCCCCGGGCCAGTGCTGGCGCCCGTCGCCCGCCCGACCGGCACCCGGCTGCCGAAGATCTCCGGATCCCCGCCATGGGAGCCGGCCGTCAAACCGGACGGCGAGCTGCCGTGGGCCAATGTGCCCGCCCCGCAGCCCATCAGCGGGCGGGAGCCACGGCTGCCACCGGATCCGGCGCCCCGCTCGGTCTGGGACGTCGCCGCGCCGGCTCCGGCGGAGGCAGCCGCCGATGATGCGGGCGACGCAGGCGATGCGGTCGATGCCGACGACGGCTGGAATCCCGGCGCGGCGACGGAAACCTTCCCCGCGATCCCCGGGAATCAGGACTGACCCAGCACCGGCCGGGCATCCGCCCGGTCAGGCTGGGCGCGCCGCGGCGGCGATTTCGTCCTTGCGCACGGACGCGTACTGGTGCACGTACTCCTGGCCCGATAGCGCCTGGATCGCCTTCGTCACCTGATCGGTAACTATCCGGCGCTGGACGGCACCGGTGCGCTCGATGTGGTCGAAGGTCAGCGGCTCACCGATCCTGATCCTGATCTTGCTGAACCTGGGCACCCGGTGACCCGGCGGCAGCACCCGGTCGGTGCCCACCATCGCGACAGGAATGACCGGGACCCGAGCATTCAGCGCCAGCCAGCCGACACCGGTCCGGCCCCGGTAGAGCCGCCCGTCCGGAGACCTGGTTCCCTCCGGGTAGATGCCGAACAGCGCACCGTCGCGCAGCAGTCCGAGCGCCGAGTCCAGCATGTCCTGCGCGGCACGCGCCCCGGCGCGGTCCACCGGCAGCTGCCCGGTCGCCCGCAGGTATGCGCTGGTGGCACGGCCGAGGAGCCTCGTCCCGGTGAAGTACTCGGACTTAGCCGCGAACGTGACCGGCCGGCTGATCATGAACGGCAGGAAGATCGAGTCCACGATCGACAGGTGGTTGGACGCGAGGATTGCGCCGCCAGACGGCGGGATGTGCTCCAGGCCGGTGACCTCAGGCCGCCAGAGCACGCGCAGGAAGGGCCCGGCCAGCACCCTCGACGTCCGATACCTCAACCCGGCCCTCCACGTCCTGTGCTCCTTGGCGGCACGTCACAGCGTAGCTGGCCTGCACTGCCCCGGATCAGTCGCCATAAAACCGGCCTTTGGCTCAGTGCTGGCGACTGGCCACCGCATCGGCACCTGGCGCGTCGGCGGCCGGCGCGCCGGACCGGATCGATATCACGATCACGATCGCGATCGGCAGGGCCAGCGGCAGCGCGGTGGCGGCCACCGTCACCCCGGAGTCGTCGGCCAGCCAGCCGAGCAGCCCGATCAGCCACATGGCGGTCAGCGCCGGACGGAGCAGCGGGGCCACGCGGTACCCGGCGGCCAGGGATTTCAGGCCGAACCTGGCCGGCCAGGCCAGCATCAGCCCGGTCACGATGACGACCGCGGGCGGGATGGGGCTGAACGGGGTCAGGGTCAGTGAGCTGATGTTCGACCCGACCTTGCGGTGCAGGATCCCGCCCGCGCCGCCGTGCAGCACGTGCCCGACGAACGCCCCGATGTCCGACGGCCCGGTGCCCGGGACGAAGTAGTTGACCAGCGCGAAGGCCACCACCAGCACGACGCCGCTGACCGCGATCGCCACCGCCCGCCGGACGTCGATCCGCCAGCCCGCCACCGCGGCGAGCACGACCAGGAAGGCAGGCACCATCGCGATCGTGCCGCCGACCTTGGCGCCGAACGAGGGCAAGCCGGACGCGGTCACGGTGAACAGCGCGACTGCGGCCACGGCGGCCACAGCGCGGCCAGCTGTTCCGCTGCGCAGCGCGACGGCGCCCGCCCACGTAGCGGCCAGGATCCCGCCGATCCCGTAGACGCCGAGCGCGTTGTTGCCCACTCCGTAGAACCGGCCGGCGGTGAGTACCGAGAGCCCGAACGGCGTGCCCAGCTGCAGCCGGGATCCGGTCATCACGTCCAGTCCGATCACCGCGATCGTCACGGCCCCGACGAAGCCCGGCGGCCCGAACGGGTCCCGCCGCCACGGCCCGGCCAGCGCCACCGCGGCGATCACCGCCGCCCAGGCCAGCGCCATGCCGTACAGCAGGAGTGCCGGATGCGGCAGCAGCCACCACGGCACCAGGCTGGCCAGGAAGGTGCCCGCCGGGAGCGACCCGCCGTACACCCCGGCCGCCCGGTAGGCCGCGACGCGGCGGCGCCTGCGGTCCGCGCTGCGGCCGCGCAGCGCCAGCGCGAGCACGCCGAAAACGATCCCCTCGCCGAACCCGAAGATCAGGAAGAACACCAGGATGGTGGACCGGTAGACCTGCGCGGCGGTGTCCTGCCCGGTCAGGCCCCGGATCGTGGCGGTGAGCGGGCCGCGAGTGGTGCTGGTGAGCTGCGAGCCGATCACGGCGGCCGGGATGGGCCGCCCGCGCCAGTGCAGCACGCTCGCGGCCAGGTCGGTGATCAGGGTCAGGCCGGGGTGCCGGGTCGCGGCCGAGGCCAGCTCGCCGGAGGCGTACCCGGGGCCGCTGACGATGATCGCTCGCACCTGCGCCGCGACGTCGTCGCCGAGGCCCGCGACCACGATGATCGCCCCGGCCGGTGCCGCGCCGATGACCCGCCCGGCGGCCTGGCCGGCGGCACGCAGCGCGCTGGCCCGGGCGGGACCGCCCGAAGACCCGGGCGCGGCGGCGGGCAGCGCCCCGAGGTCGACCACCGTGAGGGGGCAGATTTGGAAGGCTGAACGGCCCGCTCCGCTGATTCCCGGCAAATAGCGCCCGGCCCGTCCGGTCGGGCCGGCGAGGGCCAGCGCGGCCCCTGGCCCGATCGCGGTGGCGCACCCCCCGGGGCCAGCCGCGGTGGCGAGCACCCCCCAGTCGGGGTCGTAATTGAACTGCTTGTTGTAGGAGATCAGCCCTGGGAAACCGGTCACCTGCGCGGGCGTGGGGGCGCTGGCCGACTTCCCGCCCGCCGCGGCCGGGACGACGGCGGGCAGCGGGGGGCAGGGGGCCGATTTCGTTCTCGGGGCTGTTGCACGCGCGGCCCCGTTAAGCGTGAGCCATGTATCCACCGGGCAGGTGCGGGTCTGGACGGCGGTCACGACCAGCGAGCCCACCGAGCCGCGCTCGGCGAGCCGCCACAGCGAAGGAGTGGCCGACGCGGAAATGTCGCTCCAGCGCAGCCCCGGAATGCCGATCAGCACGACAGCATGAGGCGAGGCAGGGACACCGTTGGCCGATGCGGCGGCTCGCACCGACCTAGCCAATGCGGGACCGGAGGCACTGGCCGAGGCGGTTTGGGGTGACAGCACGGTGAGCGCGCTGCCGCTGAGCACGGCGGCCAGCAGCAGCGTTCCGGTCAGCCTCGATAGCACGTCGTCAACCGTATCCGGCGGGATCTGGCCGGCTTGGCGGATACCGGGACCAGCGCCGCGACTTTGCGGCATCCTGGGACGGCAACTTCTAAGAAGTAGTAAACATCTACCGGCCGGTGCGTCCCCCGCTCCCCAGGCACCGGCGTCAGCGGCGCGCGTTTCCCGGCGCCGGAACGGCCGGCCAACGTTGGCCGCGCACAGTCCGAGACGGGCCCGACTGGTACCCGTGGCAATGGAACGCCAAAATGTACGTCCGGGCCTGGCGGCACGTGGTCACGATCTTCCGGCAGCAGCACGCGGCCAACGCCAGGTTCGTCTGGTCCGGGCTGTGGGTGACCGAACGGTCCCTGGCCCGGTCAGTTCGCCATGCGCTGGAGTACTGGCCCGGCCGGTCCTACGTTGACGACATCGGTACCACCTTCATCAATTTCGGCAGCAGCCGGTTTCATCCGGTCAGCACGCTCGAGCCCATCATCGCCGCGATGCACAAGCGGCTCCGGATGCCGGTGCTGCTCACCGAGGTCAACACCGAGTACACCGGGCGGGTCGCGTGGATCCAGAGCCCGGCTGGTTATGCCGCGGCGACGCCATGGCTGGCGGGGGTGGTCTGGTGCCAGCTGCCCTCCTATGGCGGGGCGCACATGCACACCGGCGACATGAACTGGCGGGTGGCCACCGACAACGGCGGCTCCAAGGCCGCGTTGCGCGCGGTGGCTGCGGCGCTCAACAAGCCCGGCCGGAGTGTCGCGCGGCGGGCTTCGGTCGCAGGGGCTTAGCCATGTCAGCCTAGAGAACCTGCGCACAGACCCATTCCGCGAGCTGGACGCGCTAGCCCAGCAGCTCGTCGGTACCGTCGCCCGGCCCAGCGCGATGCCGATGGATGCCTATCGCTCAGGCGAGGCATTTCTGGTCCTGTTCGACCTGCCCGGGGTGGTGGCCGACTCGATCGAGCTCACCGTCGAGCAGAACGTGCTCACCGTCAGTGCCACCCGGAGCCGGCCCCAGGCCGAGAACGTCGAGACGGTGGCCGCGGAGCGGCCGCCCGACGGTGTAAATCGGCCAGTGTATGTCGTCGAGCCGTGCCGGTGGTATGCCTTCCATCGCAGCGGAGTCCCGACCCGGCGGCGGGCTAGGCGTAGATGGAGACCGGCTCTCGCCGTTCGCGGGTGACCGATACCTTGCGGGGCTTGGCCCGCTCGGTGATCGGGATCCGCAGCGTCAGCACGCCGTCGCCATGTCGCGCAGCTCTTGGGTGTCCAGCCGTCTTTCCTGCGCCGACTGGAAACCCAAGAGGTCGTTCAGCCGGTCCGGTCGGAGGGCGGGCAGCGGCGTTACAGCCGGAGCGAGATCAGCCGGATCGAGCAGGTCGCCAGTCTCGCCGGAGAGGGATTCACGTTGCCCGCGATCCGGCGCATGCTGGAACTGCAGTCCGAGGTGACGGAGCTAGAGCACCAGCTCACGGCCGAGCGAGCCAGGAACAGGAAACGGGCGGACCCGGCGTAGCGGTGTCCCTTACCTGTTGCGGTTCGTCAGTTCAACGCTTGCAGTTCCCCTCATCCGGTCCGATAGCTGCCAGATTCGGGGCCGGGTGAGCTG
>ODAK010000864.1_pt1 | contig 34303 bp, 29 predicted proteins | sample 1539591 | NCBI WGS metagenome assembly ODAK01 (sample SAMEA3539303, study PRJEB22396) | soil metagenome | biome: tundra; feature: field; material: soil | place: USA | collected 2010-05 | depth 0.15 m | reverse complement strand
ACACCCGGCGCGAGCCCGTCGGAGTGGTGGGACAGATCATCCCGTGGAATTTTCCGCTGTTGATGGCGGCGTGGAAGCTGGGACCGGCGCTGGCGACCGGCTGCACCGTGGTGTTGAAGCCGGCAGAGCAAACTCCGCTGAGCGCCCTGTTGCTGGCGGAGTTGATTGCCGAAGCGGGTTTTCCAGACGGGGTGGTGAACGTGGTGCCGGGTTACGGCGAAACGGCTGGAGCGGCGCTGGCGTCGCATCCTGACGTGGACAAAATCGCCTTCACCGGTTCCACCGAGGTCGGCAGGCTAATCTTGCAAGCAGCGGCTGGCAACTTGAAGAAGGTTTCGCTGGAGTTGGGTGGCAAGTCGCCCAACCTGGTCTTCGCGGACGCCGACATGAAGGCGACCATCCCCGGAGCGGCGAGCGCCATCTTCTTCAACCACGGTCAATGCTGCTGCGCGGGATCGCGGCTGTACGTTGAGCAGAGCATCTTCGACCACGTGGTGCATGGCGTGGCCGAGCAGGCCAAGAAGATCAAACTAGGACCCGGCTTCGATCCGGAAACCTCGATGGGGCCGCTGGTGTCTGAAGAGCAGATGAATCGCGTCTGCAGCTATCTGGAGAGCGGGCTGCACGAAGGCGCCGAAGCCGTGGTGGGCGGCCACAAACGGCCGGGTGCGGGATATTTTGTGGAGCCCACGGTGATGGTCAAGACCAAGCCCGACATGAAAGTTGTTCGCGAGGAGATCTTTGGGCCGGTGGTTTGCGCCATGCCGTTCCGCGATGTGGACAAGCTGATTGCCGAGGCCAACCAGAGCGAATACGGCCTGGCGGCGGCGGTGTGGACCCGCGACATCAGCAAGGCCCATCGGATTGCCGAGAAGCTGCGCGCCGGGACGGTGTGGATCAACTGCTACAACGTGTTCGACGCAGCCCTGCCCTTCGGCGGCTACAAGCAGTCGGGCTGGGGCCGCGAGATGGGCCACGAAGTATTGGAGATGTACACCGAGGTCAAGGCGGTTTGCGCCGCGATCTAGGGATCGGTAGAGGGGCCTTCAGGCCGGCGTCAAGGAAAGCGCACTGTACGCTGCGGCAACGTTGAGATGGATCCAGGCTGCTCTAATCGCCGCTTGTTACTTCGCTGAGGCTACTGACTGCGACCCGTGCGGCGGCGAGATTTGTCAACGGCTGCTCGATACCACGCGGATGCATGGTCACAACATCCGCGGTGTGCCGTAGTTTGTCGGCTATCCAGTTGCGGCGCTCGACGAACGTCTCCGGCTCATAGGTGACGCCGTTGGCCAACCGCTTGTCTTCGCGTTTCGAAGTCCACAACAATACCGGCCCGACCACGAGGCGTATCGCGCGGGTGAACGTCCCGAAGGCGTGTTCGATTTCGCGCCGCAGCTCGCGAATCCGCTTCGATACGGGCGGATTGGTCGTTCTAAGGCGTTTCTCCATCGCCCAGAGCGCCGCATTGTAGGTGGTGCGCAGCTTCCTGGCTTCTTGGGCGAAGCGACGCCGCACACGCCGGTCGGGATCATTGTGATAGCGCTTCCATCCTTGGAAGGTGGTCTCGCAAATGCGAAACAAGCTGGGGCCGTTGCGCTCGAAGTCGTGCCGAAAGGCCCAATCCAGAAACACCTTCGACTCGTCACGCGAGATGGCGGCGTGCTTGTAGTTGAATTTGAACTGCCCGTGAATGTCAGCCAGGTCCACGTCGTCGAGCATGCGGCCCTCTTGCTGCATCTGGGCGTACAGGGGAGTGCCCGGCACCGGCGTGTACAGCATGAATTGGTGGAAATCGGTGCCGTGCGAGACAGCGTATTCAATCTCCTCATGGATGTTCTGGGGCGTGTGGTGCTCGAGGCCCACGATCGTTGAACCGAGGATCTTGATGCCGTGCTGGCGCAGTTCCGCCGCAAGGGCCCGCGTATCGGAATTCTTTAGTTTGGCGTAGCTGGAGTTGGGCGATTCCAGTCCCACCCAGATCCACGAAACGCCCAATTGCACAAGGTCTTCCATGCTGTACTTGCGAATGGCATTCACCGACGAGAAAACATAGAGCGCCCAGCTTTTGCCGGCGGCCTTCATGCGCGCTAGAAGCTGCATGGCGCGGGGACGATTCAACAGGAAGTTTTCATCCATCATGAAGAACGAACTGACGCCCAGGGCACCCTCCATCTGCTGCATGACTTCAAAGAGCTGGTCTCCGGACTCGTAGAAGTGGATGCTCTTGCCTTTGCCGCCGAAGAAGGAAGAAGTAGTGCAGAAATTGCACCCCAGCGGGCATCCGACCGACGGAATGATGGTGGCCGCGGTATCGCATTTACTGTCAGGAACCCGCATTCCCAGAATGCGGAATCCAAAGCCGGAGACGATTTCCGGATGAGCAATCGGGGCTTCGGAGTCTTCGCCAAGATAACGGCGCATCCAAGCGATGCCCTCGCCGCGAACGATGTAATCGGCATCAATTAACGAATCCAGTCCGGGGATGGCAGCGACGTGTCCGCCCACGACAATGATGGAGTTGGGCGACAGGCGGCGAACCTGACGGCACATCTCGCGCACCTTACCGAAATTCGGAATGATTCCAGAAATACCAACGATGTCGTATTCGGAGGAGGTAAGCTCGCGCCGGAAGTCGTCGAGGGTGGGGAAGTCGAGCAGCGTACAGGGCGCGGAGATGTTCCGCTGGATCATCATCAGTCCCCAGGAGCGGTGAAACATGCGCAGCGAGAAGCTGCCTTGCTCGCGCGTGACCTGGTTGTGATACAGCTCCATGGGATTGATGGAGCGGCTGCCGAATTCGTCGTCCTGCGCATACGGGCCAAACACCGAGCTCAGCAGCACCCGCGCCTGAGTCCCTTTGGGATGTGGAGTAATCCAAACAGAGTTTGAGGTCGAAGCCATAAGTTTATGCTAGGGAACTGCGGATATTGATTCTGTGACATGTGTAACACTCTGGTTGAAATGACAGAACTATTACATTTGCCGATCATCTTGGGAAATGAACCTTGTTCTGGATTATTTATGAGGGGCCTCATGCTTTGAAGGGGCGCGGCTGAAGAGGCTGCGGAGAAAGATAGATCATAACTCGCGGAGTGTACTTCTTGGTGGGAGCCCCCGCATTTATGCGGGGGGAGGAGCGCTTCAGCGCTCCGGGAAAAAGTTGGACGTTGATTGTGCGCTTTAGCGCTGGGTATTCGAAAACCCCGGGGCTAAAGCCCATTCTTGAAGTCGAACGCTATTCCGCTGAACTAAAGTTCAGCTTCCCCCTGCTGAAGCAGGGGGCTCCCACCAAGCGTGGTCGCAGGACCTTTTCAGCGACGGCTGAAGAGGCTGCGGAGAAAGTCGGAAAAAGAGATCCCTCACCGACTAAAGTCGGTTCGGGATGACAATAATAAAGAACTTATCGGCACGACTGAAGTCGTGCCCTGACACAAACCGTGCGCTAATCGACTTTTTCAGCAGCCTCTGAAGTCGTGCCCGGATACAGACCGTGCGCTAGCCGAGTTTTTCCGCAGCCACCGAAGCCGCGCCCCTTCCACGGGCCGTCTTAACCAGGTGAAACGCAGGCTAAATAGGGAGTGGCGTTGATCGGAAGCAGAGAACATCGCGATATCAATCCGTGGCTGATCGCCATTGCGGTCATGTCAAGCACATTTATGGAGGTGCTGGACACGACCGTGGTCAACGTTTCACTGCCACATATTGCGGGCAGCCTGTCGGCCAGCAACGACGAAGCCACCTGGACGCTCACGTCCTACCTGGTCGCCAACGCTATTATCCTTCCCATGACCGGCTGGCTGGCCGGGCGCTTCGGCAGAAAACGGTTGCTGATGCTTTCCGTGACCGGATTCACGGTTGCGTCATTTCTGTGCGGACTGGCGCCTACCCTGCCTTTCCTGATTGTGTGCCGAGTAATTCAGGGCGCTTGCGGCGGCGGACTGCAACCGCTCTCGCAAGCAATCCTGTTGGAATCGTTTCCACCCGAGAAACGCGGCCAGGCAATGGCCTTCTGGGCCCTCGGCATCGTAGTGGCGCCCATGCTCGGCCCGGTGGCGGGAGGCTGGCTCACCGATAACTATAGTTGGCGCTGGGTGTTTTATATCAATATCCCCATTGGCGTTATCGCAATCATCCTGACCCAGCTTTTCGTTTTCGATCCGCCTTATCTGCGGCGCCAAAAAACTGGCATCGACTATTGGGGAATTGGGCTGCTGGCGGTGGGTATCGGAAGCCTTCAGATCATGCTCGACAAGGGACAGGAAGACGATTGGTTTGGCTCGCGCTTCATTGTTGTGCTCTGCATCCTGGCGGTAGGAGGACTGGCCGCGCTGATCATCCGCGAGCTGAACGCTGAACATCCAGTGTTGGATCTCACCGTGTTCAAGTATCGCTCGTTTGCCGTCGGCACATTCCTGATGACACTGATTGGCTTCGTGCTGTACGGCAGCACGGTGCTATTGCCGCTGCTGATGCAGGTACTGCTGGGATACACGGCGACCCACGCCGGCATCACCAATCTGCCGCGCGGCCTGGCGTCGTTCCTGATCATGCCGATCGTCGGCCGCTTGATCGGCAAATTCGATCAGCGGAAGTTGCTGGGGATTGGTCTGGTAGCCTCCGCCTATGCCATGTGGTCGCTCTCCCGCTTCAGCCTGGACGTAGCTTCCGTGGATTTCTGGTGGCCGCTCCTGATTCAAGGTGCGGCGCTGGGTTTTGTCTTCGTGCCGCTCACCACCATCACCAATGGCGCGATTCCGAATGAGCGCATGGGCAATGCCACCAGCTTGTTCAACCTGATGCGAAACATCGGCGCCAGCATTGGGATTGCCTCGGTCGAGGCCTTGCAGTTCCGCAATCAGCAGAAGCACATCAACACCTTGAGCGCGCATATCTATCCGCAAAGCAGTGCAGCCCAGAAGATGTTCGAAAGCATGAAAGCGTTATTCATGAGCCAAGGCTCGAGTGCTGCCACTGCCACCCAGCAGGCCTATCAGTCGATGTGGGGAATGGTGGAGCGGCAGGCGGCAATGCTTTCCTATAACGACACGTTTTTTTTCATGGCCATGATGTTCGTTGCCATGATTCCATTTCTTTTCCTGCTGGGAAGCCGAAATCCGGGAAAGCGGGGGCGGCGATGATGCACTGAGTCGAGCCGGGCGGGTAGAGCGGCGCTTTAGCTGGATTAACTTTCTTGGGTGTCATCCTGAGCGACGAGCGTAAACGGGGTCCCCAGCAAGCACCGGGTTTGTGCTTGCTGGGGTGTTGGAGCGAGGAGTCGAAGGAACCCTATGGTCGCCAACCATCGCAGACTTGCTGTTGTGCTGGGCGGCGGCACTGTAATTTTGCAACAATAGGGGCCCTTCGACTCCCCCTCACGACGTTCGGGGTCGCTCAGGATGACAGACAGAAAAGGAGATCTTCGACTACGCGCCCGCCCGACCCGCACAAGATGCAGGTCAGGCTGGCGCTCCACTCAGGATGGACATCTCACGTTGTTGACGTTATTGCGGTGGGGCCTCCGTTGCCGGCTGCGAGAACTTCTGCAGACGCTGGTCAATGCGGGCCATTTGCTTGTCGCGCATCTGGTCCGCCTTGGTGCGCTGATCGGGGGTCAGCACCTGGGTGTAGATCTGATGTTGGATGGACGCTTTCTGAACCATCAACTGCGCCATGGCTTGCGATTGCTGATTGGCGATCGCTTGCACCTTGGCCTGGTCGAAGGCGCCGTTGGCGGTGGCGGCCAGCATGGCCTTGCGGTTTTCAGCAAGTTGCTGCATCAGGGGATGCATGGTCGCGTGCTGCGACTGCATCATGGTCTTGATCTGTTGCTTCTGGGCATCGGTCAGGTTAAGCTCGCGGGCCATAAAGCCCATGTGGCCATGCCTGTGCCCACTCCATCCCGAAGCACCCTCTGCGTCGTTCGGTTGCGCGTACGAGAGCATCGCCGCGCCACACAGCACCAGCGCTAACAATGCCACTGTGACGCTCCAAAACTTGGTTTTCATAATCTTTTCAACTCCTCCTTGACAGGTCTTCTGTCATGTATTGGAACCCCGGCAAGTCGATTTCGACGGTAAAGTCTGGTAACACAAGTGTTAAGTTTTGTGTTGCGGTCCATGCCGAAAAATGTCTTCCCCTAGTTAGGAACCTATACACTATTGCTGAATCGGGGCGGAAGAGTTCCCAAACTTCTTGTGAGGAAAATCACATTTGCAAGTGACTCGGGTCATAGGGAGTTGCCGGCTCTTCGCCGTACGCTTTCAGCCACCCTAATGCTATCGAAGAAGGTGACCTGTGAAACGACTTGTTGTTTCCATCTTTCTGCTTGTTGCGCTCTTCGTCACTACAGCTTCTGCCCAGAACATTACCCTTGGCTTCACCGTCTCCAAGACGGGGGCCATGAATGTGGACTCGGTGGAGCAGTTACACGGCTTCGAACTGTGGCGCGATCAAGTGAACGCTGCCGGAGGCATCAAGGCGGGCGGCAAGAGCTACAAGGTACAGTTCGTCAGCTACGATGACGAATCCAACAGCAAGCGCGTGCAGCAGCTTTACTCGCGCCTGATCCTGCAGGACAAGGCCGATTTTCTGTTCAGCCCCTACTCTTCGAGTCTGACCGCCACGGCCTCCATCGTGACTGAGCAGTATGAAAAAATTATGCTGACCACGGGCGCGGCGGAAGGCAAGACCTATACGCTGGGCAATCATTACCTCTTCCAGATGTTCACCCCCGGAGCAGAATACCTGAAGGGAGTGCTGGACGCGCTAAAGACCAAGGACCCGAAGGCGGCGGTGGCGTTCGTGTATGAAGACGCCTCGTTCTCGGTGTCTGTGGTAAATCCGGCGAAGGCCTACGCGCAGCAACTCGGCTTCAACGTAGCCTTCAGCGAGGCCTACGCCCCCAACACCACCGATTTCAGCGCCATCATCGACAAGGTGATCGCGTCGAAGGCCACGGTGCTGCTGGGTGGTGGCCATTATGCCGATGGCTCGACCCTGGCCAAGCAAGTTTACGAACATAAGGTCTCCTTGAAGATGATCACCTTGCTGGTGGCTCCCGATAGCGACAAATGGACGGAACTGGGCGATGCAGCCGTGGGTGTCATGGTGCCCTCGCAGTGGGAACCGCAGACCGCCTTCAAGGCGCAGTATGGGCCCAGCGGCGCTGACTTCGCTAAAGCCTACACGGCGAAGTACAATGCTCAGCCCAGCTATGAATCGGCTGGTGGCTACGCGTCCGGCCTGGTCCTGCAACGCGCCATTGAACAGGCAGGCAGCACCGACACGGCGAAAGTAGCGGCGGCGCTGAATGCCACCGACATCACAACGTTCTATGGCCGCAGCAAGTTTGCGACCGAGGCCAATCAGCATGGTTTGCAGGTGGGCCATGCCATGGTCCTGGCGCAATGGCAGAAGGACAAGTCCGGCAAGCTGGTGAAGCAGGTGGTCTGGCCGCTGGCTGCCAAGAGCGCCAATCTGGTGTATCCGATCCACTAATTTTGCAGTACATTGATTGACGAATGTTGCGCGCCACACCGGCGAACGGTGCGGCGCAAAGGGTGAGAAATGTCTGGCATTCTCGCTTCCATGATTGATGGCCTGCTTATTGGTTCGGTCTATGGGCTGGCTGCTATGGGCCTCAGTCTGATCTGGGGAGTGATGGATGTCATCAACCTCACCCATGGCTCGGTCATCGCGCTGGGTATGTTTGGCATGTACATTTTGTTTGCCGCCTTCCCGGTGAATGCCTACTTCCTCTTGCTGCCCATCCTCGTGGCGGGTTTGCTGCTCGGTCTTCTGATTTACTGGATCTCCGTGCATTGGGTGATCGGGCGCTCCCAGTTGTCGAGCCTGCTGTCCACCTTCGCCGTGAACATGATGATCATTGGGATCGGCACCGCGATTTGGAGCACCAGCCCCTACAACGTTAACTTCACGCTGCGCGGCATTACCGTGGGCGCCTACACCTTTGACGGGAACCACCTGGCCGCAGCCGGTGCTGCCGTCATCATTGGGTTGGCGTTGGAGCTGTTTCTGTATCGCACCCGGCCCGGCAAAGCCATCCGGGCCGTGGCGGACAACCGGGAAGCGGCGGAGTTAATGGGCATCTCCTCGACCATGGTGCTCGCCTTGGCGTTCGCCATCGGCATCGCTCTGGCGGCGTCTTCGGGCGCACTGGTGTCAACCCTGTTTCCCTTTACCATTCTTTCCGGCGCCGGTTACCAGATGAAGAGCTTCGTGGTGACCGTTCTGGCTGGACTCGGCAAGCCCTTGGGAGCCCTCGTCGCCGGCGTATTGCTGGGCTTGTTGGAGGGAGCGGTGACGCCCTTCATCGCCGTCAGTTGGATCCCGCTGATTGAGTTCGGACTGTTTGTGGTCGTGCTGGTCGCCTTTCCCAAGGGCATCTTCACGAGGGCCACGGCATGATCCTGCGACGCCCGGTCTTCTGGTTGACTTTGGTTTTTGCTGCGCTGATGGCGTTCGTCCCGTTGCATGCCAACAACGTCTCCATGCGCGAGGATTTCATCCTGGTCGCGATTGCGATCATCCTGGCCAGCAACCTGAACTTGATGATCGGTTACACCGGGTATGTGAACTTTGGCCACATTGTGTTTTACGGGCTGGGTGGCTACATCGGACTCTATCTTGCGACCGTACGAAATTGGAACCTGGTGCTGGCCGCCCTGACTGCGGGCGTCGGGGTGAGCTTGTTCGCCCTGGCGTTAGGGATGGGCATTCTTCGATTGCGGGGAGCTTATTTCGCGCTGGCCACGATCGGGGTCCTGGTCGCTGTTCAATCGTTCGTCGCCAATTTCGATCCTTGGGGCAGGTCCACCGGCATGTACGTTGACTTCGGCGCATATGAGAAATTGGGGGGAGCGCGTCACGCTCTTTGGGTCACCTACTTCCTGGTGATCGGCGTGATGGCCCTGTCGATGATTTTGAGCCTGGGAATCAAAATTTCGAAATTCGGTCTGGGCCTGTTCGCCATCCGCGAAGATGAAGACGCGGCCGTGGTTCTGGGCGTTAACACCACCGTGTTCAAGGCAATCATCTATAGCGTATCTGCATTTCTTCCGGCTGTGGCGGGCGCGCTGATGTTTTACAAAAACGGCATGATCGACCCCTCGATTGCGTTTGAATTCATGCTCTCACTTGAGGGAATCGTGATGCTGATGCTTGGCGGTAAAGGTACGGTCGTCGGCGCGGCGTTGGGCGGAGGGTTGTACGAGAAACTGCGCTCCTACCTGTTAACTTCTCCCAAGTTCTCCAACTTTCAGTTGGTCATTGCCGGCGGACTGCTGCTGCTGGTGGTGCTGTTTGCGCCCGGCGGCCTGATCGGCTGGCTCTATCGCCTGGTGCCGCGCGCCCGCAAGGTGATCGAATGACTCCCTTACTGGAAGTGAGCGGCGTCAGCAAACGGTTTGGCGGACTGCTGGCGGTCTCCGATGTGAGCTTCAGCCTCGGGGAACGCGAGATCCTGGGGTTGATAGGCCCCAACGGCGCCGGCAAGACGACGCTGTTCAACGTTGTGAACGGCGTCTACAAGGGAGACAAAGGAACCGTAAAGTTTGCCGGTGAGGACATCACCAATTGTTCTCCCAACCAAGTGGTCCACCTTGGGTTGGCGCGGACGCACCAGATTGTGAAGCCGCTGCAGGACATGACGGTGTTGGAAAACGTGACCGTCGGCGCCTGCTTCGGCCGCGAATATCTTGCCCTCAAGCCGGCGCGGAAAGTGGCGCTGGAAGTGCTGGAACGCGTCGGACTGGCCAAGAGTGCCGAGATGTCGGCGCGTTCCCTGACCATCGCCGGCAAGAAGCGTTTGGAGGTTGCCCGCGCACTCGCGGCACGTCCCAAGCTGCTTCTGCTGGACGAAGTGCTGGCCGGGTTGAATCCCACCGAAATCACTCACATGATCGGCATTGTGCGAGACATCCGCGACAGCGGCATCTCGGTGTTCATGATCGAACATGTCATGCAGGCCATCATGAGTCTTTCTGACCGCATCGTGGTGTTGAGCTTCGGCCAGAAGCTCGCCGAAGGGCAGCCCGAGGAGGTGGCGCGCGATCCCCAGGTGATTGAAGCTTACCTGGGCGACCCGGACATCGCGGAAAAGCTTAAGGAGAACAACTGATGGACGCCGTTCTGCAGATCGAAAAACTCGAGTCTGGCTACGGCGAGGTGCAGGTGCTGTGGGGCATATCGCTGCAGGTGCAGGCTGGCAAAATGACCACAGTCATAGGCGCCAACGGCGCGGGCAAGACAACCACGCTGCGCACCATTATGGGCAGCGTGCCTTGCTGGGGCGGCCGCGTCCTGATGAACGGAGAAGATGTGACCCGGATGTCGCCGCACGCCAAAGCCCGCCGTGGTCTGGTCCTGGTGCCTGAGGGCCGGCAGCTTTTCCCCGACATGTCGGTGGAAGAGAACCTGGAGATGGGCGCGTATTCGCATCGCGCGCGTAAGCGGCAAAAGGACAATCTGGAGCGCGTGTACGATACTTTTCCGCGCTTGCAGGAGCGTCGCAAGCAGAGGTCCTCCACCCTCTCCGGCGGCGAACAGCAGATGTTGGCCATGGGCCGCGGATTGATGCAGGAGCCGGTCGTCCTCATGATCGACGAGCTTTCGCTGGGTCTGGCGCCGGTGCTGGCGCAGCAGTTGTTTCTCACTCTGAAAAAGTTGAGAAAGCAAGGACTGACCATTGTGCTGGTCGAACAGAACGTGCACCTCGCCCTGGCGCTGAGCGACTATACCTATGTGCTGGCCGAAGGCCGGGTGGAGATTGAAGGCGATTCGCGCGAGGTCGCCAACATGGACGAAGTGCGGCGAGCCTACCTCGGACTTTAGAGCTTCGTCGCTAACGCATTTCAGCCAAGAGACATGCCCGCGCGATCGCGCTCTCAGACTTGAAGCCCATATTGTCCCTTGGCTACCGCCGCTGGTGAGGCAGGTTCTCCCCCAAAAGTGGTAACGCGGCTCCACATTGTCTTCGCGGTCTGCTCGTTTGTCCACTAATTAGCGCAGAATCTGCAACTTACCAGTCACCGACCAAGGATACGGTAGCTTGTTGCTCACACCCGCAATGTGATCAACGTCACATTCAGGCGTGAGCCATGTCCGCCTGCCTTCCCCATGCTGTCCCATACAGTTCCGCTCCAAGGCCAATTCACAGATGGGATTTACCGATCAGGAATCCCGATGACGCCAGGCTTTCCCGTCTGGTATTGAATTGCGCCCACTTGCTTGGAGGCGAAGATGCGAGATTCTTTCCGGTCATTGGTAGTGTGCCTGCTCGCGATCGCGTGTCTCTTGATTCCGGTGGCGATGTGTGCTGCGGACTCAAGTGCCACGACCACGGCGGATCCCACCAACGCGGCTACCACCGCCGCAACCACGAACAGCGGCGCCAGTGTAGGAGCGGGAGCCGTTATCAGTCCAACCTTAGTCGATCTCCTGGTGAAAAAGGGAATCCTGACAACAGCAGAAGCCGACAGCCTGCGAAGCATGTCAGGTTCCGCAGGGATGCAGCAGTTGCTGCTTCTGCTGAAGGCTAAAGGCGTTGTCAATGACTCGGAAGCGGCCGAGCTGAAGAGTGCCGCGGACGCAGATACCTTGCACTCATTGGTCGATACCGAATCGGGTCCCACTGCAAGTCTCACGACTCCGGGCTCGGGACAGGCTGCAGCCCCGAAAGAGGCCGCAGGTCCGGTAGTCATTCCTGCTATTGCACCGGTCCGGGTACTTCCGCTGGATGCGCCGGTTAAGGAAGGCCTGGCGGGTGCCCTGAAGTTGGGTGCAGTCAGGATGACACCGTATGGCTTTATCAAGGCGACTGCAAATTACGACTCCAGCTCTCCCCGTGGAGACGACTTTCCGCCTCCTGGTTTCCTGAACGCCGACACTGGTCCAACTAACAACGCCGAATTTCATGTCAAGGCACGGCAAACCCGTATGGGCTTCAAGTTCGAGTGGCCTGATGCATCGAAAAATGTGACGATCACTGGCCAAATCGAAGGCGATTACGAGGGCAACTTCAGCCGTGCTGACAACCGCAACGTCTCCGCGATTCGCAGCAATGCGTTTCAACTGCGTCTGGCTTTCGGACGAATCGACTGGACCGTGGCGCCGAACACCGACATCTTCTTCGAAGCCGGACAGGACTGGACGATTTACGGCTCCAGCGCAATGATGAACTTGTTCGAGACCACGTTCTTTGGCGCTTACTGGGGCAACACTTACGAGCGCGCTCCGCAGATGCGTGTTGGCTTCGTGCAAAAATTGGGCGGCTCGCGTAATTGGAAGCTCTCGCCGGAATTCGCAATCATGACGCCAGCCGAAGGCAATGTCCCGGCGGATGCCGTAACCTCGACCTGCGCCACAACCGTTAACCATACAACCTTTGCCGCAACCACGACCTGCACCAACGTCGTGCTCGACGGAACCGGTAACCAGTTAGGGTACGGTGAGCGTCAGGGCGCTGACAACGGGAAGCCCGAGATTGAGGGCAGAGTCGTGCTCCAGTTCCAGCTCGACAAAGCTCCGGGCGTAGTCCCTGCTCAAATTCTGTGGAGCGGCTTCTACGCTGGGCGCCAGGCTACCGTGCCGTTCTCAAACGTCCCAAACGCGCCGTCTCCGCTGGCATCAGGCTTTTACAAGGAGGCCTTTCCCCGAGGCGTTGACAACAACAGCAACGGGTACGGCAATCAGGTAGCAGTTTCGCTCCCCACCCGCTGGGCAACTGTCGTGGCCAGCGCTTACATGGGAGCTGATCTGCGGTTCTTCTTCGCTGGCCAACTCCAGTCCAACTACAACCAGGCGGCGGGGCTGACCAACAAGGCGAACGGCCTCTCGGTGGATGGTTCTTCCACCGTAGTCTTCGGAACCAACTCCGCCGGCGCTGCGGTCATTGCTCCCCAAAAAGCGGTGCGTGGCTACGGTGGATTTGTCCAGGCTGGTTTCCCACTGTCGCGTTGGTTCAATGCTGACCCCAAGGGTCGCAATGCGGGCTGGCAAGCGTACTACGAATACGGCATAGATGCGGCTAATGCCAACGACTTCAAGTTCTCCAAAGGCATTAGTGCAGAGGCCGGTGGCGGGCCGATCAAAAGCACGCTCAACGCTGCAACCATCTTCTATAAGATGAACCCCTGGGTCCAGTTCGGCTTTGAAGAGAGCCACTACGCCAGCTACGCTCTTCCGGACACGAAAGGTATTTGCACCACGAAGATCGCCGGGTTACCAAACTGCACCTCGATCGATTGGCGTTCGGAGTTCGGGCCGGTGTTTACGTTCTAAGGACCGGTTGCATAACCTACACCAGGGTGGCCCGTCGCAGCGCGCCACCCGTTTTTTCTTGCGTCCCGTAAAACTGTCAGGTAGAGCGGGCCTTCAAGGCTGGCGTCCAACATCGGCCGCACTATAAGGTTTGAGCCGTTGCGGTCATTTTCAATGCTCGCAACCGCGCAAACGATTCGTTCTCCCCGGCGGACGCGGCGCTGAAGCGCCGCTCAACCCGTACTCGCCGGAGTGCACCAATTCTGAAACAGCTCTGCGCAAGGTGCAGTCACTCTGGACTGCTCTACGGCCCGACGATGCGTGCGCGTGCGCTCTTGGGATGAACGACCGTCGCCTCGCCGGTGAAGCCCACGCCTAGCGTCTGCTTAGTCAAACTGAACGACTCATCTTTCAGCAACTCCGGCGCAGCCTCGCTGGTTAACTCGTACACACGAGCGGCAAAACAGCGCGTCGGTGACTTGACACCTGCGCCGTCGCAGGCGGGAAGAATCGAAAGACGGTCCTCACCGACCCGAACACCCTCAGTAAAGGCTTTGATCGGTTCCCACTTCGCGCCACAGCTTGCGATGGCGATGAAGTGGACGTAGGTGTTGGAGCCACTGTAAGTAACCACGACGACGAATGGGCCGTCCGGGGAGGCGTAAACAGCCGTTACCAGCGAGACATCGGCCGCGCAGGACTTGCCACCGGAGGAAATTGTCAGAGGTCCCTGCCAGGCAATGGGCGCGTCCGGCCGATCGGGCTCGGCAAGATAGAAACTGTAAGCTCCGAATCTTGCAACCTGGCCGTTGTCAAAGGCAAGTTGACGGAAGCCGCCGGCATGCTCCTGCGGGGCCAGTGCGAACAACGCGTACAGCACCAGGCCAAGCAATCTCATTGCGGCGGAAGTGCCAGGTAGGCATAGGTCACCCGATCGCGGTCCGCTGTGTTCCAGGCCCAGTTGATGGTGGTGTTCTTCATTCCGGTTGCGCCCAGACGGCCCCAGTAGCCTGTCGGATATTTTCCGTGCGCCAGCGGCCCCTGCACCACCACGACGACGTGGCCATGCGGAGTGTCTTTTAGACCACCCACAACGAAAAAGCCCAGATCGGCTTGGGCCTTTGCCGCAACGCCATCGGCCAGCGGGGTCCAGGGTGCCGCCTGGATTTCATCAACGATGTCGTCCGCCATTCCAGTCAGCGCGATTCCCAGGTCACTCGCGACGGCCTTCAAAAAGCCGCTGCAGTCGTGGCTGTGTGTGTCAAACTGTGCTTCACACTTGTCGATGATCTTTTGCTGCGGAGTAGGATCAGCCATCATTACCTCACGGTTTGAATTCGTTCGGAAAATCGCATGTGGGTGCCCCATTCTAGCCGGGTTTTGGCTAGGGCGGGATAGGTTTCTATTGAATCTCGATCACGCTGCCGGTGTCGGCTTCCTGCAATTCTTTGGTGCGCTCGATGACGCGCTGGGTGAAGGCGAACAGCGACTTGGCGTGGGGAGACTGGTCACCCTCGAGAACGACGGGCTGGCCGCTGTCGCCGCCCTTGCGGATGTCGGGATCGAGTTCGATGCTACCGAGAAACGGCACGTTGAACTGCTGCGCGGTGCGCGCCCCGCCACCCTTGGAGAAGATGTCGATCTCATGCTGGCAATGCGGGCACACGAAGAAGCTCATGTTCTCCACGATGCCGATGATGTCCACCTTCACCTGCTTGAACATCTCGATGGCCTTGCGCGCGTCCTGCAATGCAACATCGCTCGGGGTGGTGACCACGACGGCGCCCGTCAGCGGCACGGTCTGCACCAGCGAGATCACGACATCGCCCGTGCCCGGCGGCAGATCGACAATGAGGTAGTCGAGCTGTCCCCACTCCACCTGTCCAAGAAACTGCTTGACGATGGAATGCAGCATGGGGCCGCGCCACACCAGCGGCTTATCGCCCGGGCTGAGAAAGCCGACCGACATCACCTTCAGGCCGTAACGTTCGGGCGGCAGAATGCGATCTTCGCCGACCACACTGGGGGACATGGTGGTGCCCAGCATCAACGGGACGTTGGGGCCGTACACGTCGGCATCGAGTAGCCCGACCTTGTGGCCCAGGCGCGCCAGCGCGATGGCCAGGTTCACCGCCAGAGTGGTTTTACCGACGCCACCCTTGCCTGAGCCCACGGCGATGATGCTGTTGACTCCCGCAAGCGGCTGCGGCCCAGCCTGCGGTTGGCCGGGCATGTGCGAATGTTGATGACTCACGTGGGTTCCTGTAGTGCTCGGAGTGAAGTGCGCGAACCACGATTATACGCTGCGGGATAGATCTCCAGACTGCTGCCTCGCGTAGCTAACCTCGTCTAGAATGGTTGGGATTCGTACGCAGGAGGGACCTGATGAAGATAGGCTTTGCTTTGCCCAACATTGGGCCGGTCGCTACGACCGAAGCAGTGATCGCGGTCGCGCAGCGCACTGAGGGGCTGGGATACAACAGTCTGTGGACCATCGAACGCTTCCTTTACCCGGTGAACCCGCAGACACCCTACCCTGCGACCCCGGACGGGTCGCTCCCAGAAGAGTACAAGCACGTGCTCGACCCTCTGGAGGCACTAACGTTTGCTGCGGCGCACACGAGGACGATCACGCTGGGCACCAGCGTCCTGGGACATACCGTATTACAATCCTGTGCTACTTGCGCGACGGCTTACAACGCTCGACGTTTTGTCGCATGGCAGGCTTCGCGTCGGGTTAGGGCTTGGTTGGTCGCAGGACGAGATGGATGCGACTGGCGCCAGCATGAAGGAGCGCGGTGCCCGAGCCGACGAATTCCTCCAGGTACTCAAAACCATATGGACTACCGACCCGGCTGAGTTTCACGGAACGTACTTCCAGTTGCCGAAGTCGTACATTCGTCCCAAGCCGGTGCAGAAGCCACATCCGCCCATCATGCTGGCTGCCTTTGCGCCTCCTGCTCTACACCGCCTGGCCAGACTGACCGACGCATGGAATCCGGTAGGAGTTCCGGTGGAAGACATGGCGCAGATATTTGCCGGCATTCAACAGATGGCAAAGGAAGCGGGGCGCGATCCATTGTCGCTGCAGATGATCGTGCGCGGCAATCTTGCGATCACCGACAAGCCGCTGCCCAAAGAACGTTGGATTTTCAGTGGAACGCTGGAGCAGATTCAAGGCGATATCGCAGCCTGCTCCAGGATCGGAGCCCATGAGTTATTTTTCGATCCGACGTTCTCAAAAGGAGGACAATCGCTGCATCACTGGCTGGAACTGTTGGAAGAGTTCCGGCCCGGGAAGTAGCAAACGACGCTTGGGCTGTCACCCTGCTCACTTCCGCTCGTAGCGAATCTTGAATACCTGCGCCCACTCCCCGTCCTTCTGCAGGAAGACACTGAACCAGTAGGCATCATTGCCGTCGCGCAAGAAGGTGGAGCGGACATGCCCGGTCTTGCCATCGGTGTGCATAAGGTCGAAGTCCTGGTGGAACGTCTTGCCATCGGGATCAAGGGTCGCGGTTCCGATGGTCAGCTCACCTTCAGAATTCGTGTAGTAAAAGGAGATGGCCTTGGCGACGGGATTGTAAGCGTAGAAGCCATAGTAGTGCGGCTTGCCGTTGAAGTCGGTATTGAACTCGATAGCTTGGTGGTTCGGCGCCCAGCGGATGCGGTTCTCGACGTGGGTCATCGTGCCGTCGGACGGATCTTTGACATCGGAGACCCAGGTCCCCCCGACCAGCCATGCCACCGGCGCGAGTGGTTCGGCAGCGACCGCGGGGTAGCAGGTTTCGATTGCGCGAATCCAATTGCGGCGAAAACAGCAAGCGAGAGAAACAGGGTGGCGTGCATGAATCGGGTTGTCATGTTCGTTCTTGCTCCGAGGTGCGACGCTCGCGGGTTGGATGACACTCTACCGAATGTTTCTCTTGCCATCTGCCCGCCAACCGAGCATAATAGCATGTTCGCTTTTTCTTCGTATAGCAGGGAGCGCAGGTGCAGGGCCATCTACCTTTCGACTTCGAACCTACGGATGAACAACGCCGGGCCATCGAACATGTGCATGGTCCCATGCTGGTGGTGGCCGGCGCGGGCACCGGCAAAACCACAGTGCTGGCGCGACGAATCGCCTACCTGATTGAGAGTGAAGCGGCCCGACCGAAGGAAATTCTTGCTGTCACCTATACCCGCAACGCAGCCGCGCAGTTGATCGCGAAGGTGGGCGAGATTCTGTACCCTCACCTCGACCAACAGACCGCGGCACGCAAGCTGATGGCGAGCGGCTTGCGGCCTCACACCTTTCACTCCTATTGCTATGGATTGTTGCACGACGCCAACATTCAATTCGGGCTGCTCGACGAGAAAGACCTGCAAATTCTGTTGCGGCGCCGCATTGGCGATCTGCCGCTCCAGTACTTCATCAAGGCCTCTGACCCGGGACAGTTCCTGAAGGATTTGCTGGAATTCTTCCGCGGTTGCCACGACGAGCTGCGCACTCCTGACGATTACGATGCGTACATCGCGCGTGTGGAGCGCAAAGAGATTCCGCTGCCACGTGTGGGGAAGTCGAAAGACGCTGAGGGCATGGCCCACGATGAAGTGCTCGAGCGCTGCCGCGAGATTGCGCGCGTCTTCCATTATGTCGAAGACTTGCTGAAGCAGGAAGGGTTGGGAACGTTTGGCCACATCATCACGCGCGCAGTCGATTTGCTCAGCCGCCGTCAATCGGTGCTGCAACGCGCGCAGAAACATGCCCGTTTAATTCTGATCGACGAGTTTCAGGACTCCAACGTCGCGCAAATTCAGCTTGCCAAGCTGCTTGCCGGAGAAGAGGCAAACGTGTTCGCAGTCGGCGATCCCGACCAGGCGATCTATCGTTTTCGCGGCGCCACCAGCGGCGCATTCGACCAATTTCTAAAGACCTTCGACCCCGGCCGCGTGAAGCGCGCCACCCTAACGAAGAACCGCCGCTCGACTCCGCCCATCCTGGGTTGCGCGTATCAAACAATTGCGCTCAACCCGCCAATCTTCAGTATCGAATTGCCTGATGGCGGCTGGCCGCGCGAGCCGCTGGGCTGTGCGCGTCTTGAAAAGGAGTCGACTCTGGCGCAGGCATCGGCGGTGCAGGCGGTCTTGCACAACGGCTGCGAGCAGGAAGCGAGGTTCGTCGCCGATACCATCGCGGCCATGCGTCAGCAGCGCCCAGGAATGAACTTGCACGACATCGCGGTGTTGTATCGCACTCACGCCAATCGCGACGATGTGCTCGCCGAACTTCGTCATCGCGACATTCCCGTGCACGTCCAAGGCGTCGATCTTTTCGACACGCCGGAGGCCCGCGACGCCATGGCGGCGTTGCAGATCATGGAGTCCTCCAATCCGATTGCGCTGGTTCGGGTGGCGGCGTTCCCCCAGTTCAGCGTGGATCCGGAGGAGTTTCGCGCTGCGCTCGCCCTGGCCGGCAAGAAGGCTTCAGTCGAATCGGTGCTGGAGGGAGTTTCCGGCGGCTTTGCGGTGATGGAATCGGTACGCGAGGCGCGACACAACCTCGCCAACGCCAACAGCTTGGTGGGGTCGGCAACAGAGGCTGCGCAACGCGTATTCCAACTCGCGGATTCACTTCCGTTGCGTCGGCTACAACAACTGGCCGATCAATGGTGCAAGAAACCCAAGCCGCTGGTGGGGCAGGGAACTCTCCGAGAATTTCTCGAGTATGTCGAGTGGTTTCGCGAGGCGGGGGGATGCCTTGCCGAGGATGGCGGGGAGGATGATCCGGTGGCGGCGCTGGCGCCTGCCGACTTCAGCAGCGGGCTCCCCGAAGATGCGGTGCAGTTGATGACCGTGCACGCCGCCAAGGGACTGGAGTTTCCCTGCGTCTTCGTCTTGCGCCTGTCGCCTGGATCCTTTCCGCATAACTACAAGGAGCCGCTGGTTGAATTTCCACAGCAACTGCGCAGCAAGGAAACCGCCGCCGAGAGCGCGCCCAAGGTCCTTCACGAGGAGGAAGAGCGCCGTCTGTTTTACGTGGCCATGACGCGCGCCGAGAACGAGCTCTACCTTTGCGGAAAGATCAGCAACGCGAAAAATGATCCGGTTCCTACCAAATACATGCGCGAGTTGGTGAAAGCCGGAAAGTCCGCGCTGAAGGGCGCAATCGACTGTCGTCAGTTGCCGCCCGACGGCATCGTTCCGACGCTGCATGCCGCGGCGGAGCCACAGCCGCTGATCTCGCAATGGGTGCAGCTACCGGCGCGGTGCGATGCGCCGCTCGGCGAGTTGAGCGCCAGCGCCATCGAGCAGTACGAACGCTGTCCACTGGCATTCAAGCTCAGCCGCGATTGGTGTATCCCGGAGGAACCGGCGGCCATGATGCAATTTGGCTCGGCGATGCACCTTGCCCTCAAGGGATATTTCGATAGCGTGCGTGCCGGGCATCCGGCGGATGAAGAGGCGGTGATCGCGTGTTTTCGCGACGAGTTCAGCAAGGCAAAGATCGAGGAGGATGCGCAGCGCGAGCTTTACGACAAGGATGGCTGCGAGCAACTGCGTCAGTTTCTGCGCTCCGATCTGGCGAAGCCCGCTGGTGAGATTCTGAACAACGAACGATTTTTCCGCGCCAACATTGGCGGAACTATGGTGAAGGGAAGAATGGACCGCCTGGAGCGGATTGACGGAGACCGCGTCAGCATTGTCGATTACAAGACGGGAAAACCGAAGACGCAGGATGATGCCGACGAGAGCCTGCAACTTTCCATCTACGCGCTGGCGGCCAAGAGCATGGGTTTTGCCGCCGATTCATTGGTGATCGTCAATCTCGCCAATTGCAGCGCGATCGAGTCGCGGCGCTCGGAAAAGGAACTCGCAGCTGAAGAGGCCAGGGTGAGCGAGGCCGCAGCCAATATCGCTGCCGGAAACTTCGATCCCCAGCCCGGCCGGCATTGCCGATTCTGCTCGTATCGCAGCATCTGTCCAACCCAGGAAGTGATGTTGGTTCAGCCCGCCGAACGTACCGCTCAGGTGAACTAAGTCGGGTAGTGCGGACCTTCAGGCCCGCGTCCTAGCCGAGCACGTGTGGTTGAAGATATGCGATATTCGATGGGTGAGGTTATCGCTCCCAACTCGATTCGCTGTGTTCGTGCTCGCAATGTGCCTTCCGGTTTCGGCGCAGACCTACCTGGGAATGGATCGCAATGAGTATCCTGGCGATGCGAACATGAAGGCCCTGCGCAAGACGTTTGCGTTCACCGGATATTGGCTGAATAACCCGCCCGGCGCAACCAGCAACAGCTGGCAAGGCAAGCGCGCCACGATCCAAGCGATGGGCTACGGATTCCTCCTGCTGTTTAACGGTAGGAATTACCAGCAGCTCAAGGTCTCAGGCAATGCGGCCCAGCTCGGCAGCAGCGATGCCGCAGCGGCAGCGAAGTCGGCGGCACATGAAGGTTTTCCTAAGGGGTCGATTCTGTTTCTCGATCAAGAACAGGGAGGCCGAATGTTGCCCGAGCAGCGCGCTTACATTCATGCCTGGGTGGATGGCGTGGTGCGCGGAGGCTATGGTGCCGGCGTCTACTGTTCAGGAGTTGCGTTTCGCGAGTCAAATACCGTCTCGGTGGTGACGGCCAACGACATTCGCGATCATGACGGCGGCCGCGAGATCCATTTCTTCGTGAGCAACGACCAGTGTGGTCCGTCGCCGGGCTGCGTGTTTGCCGAGCCGCCGCCAGCACCCGCCGGCAGCGGCGTGCCCTTCGCCGACGCCTGGCAATTCGCGCAATCACCTCGGCGCCCGGAGATGACCGCGGCCTGCCGTCAAACCTATGCGCCCGATGGCAACTGCTATCCGCCAGCCATGCCTGCCAGCTCTGGTGTACACGTTGACGTGGACATGGCAAGCTCCCCCGATCCCTCGCGCGCGCGAGCCAAGTAGCAGCACGGCGCAGGCGGGTGTCTCGTGGAGGGGCCTTTTGGGAAATTGCCGGGCGGTTACTTGGGGTGGGCGAGCGCTTCCGCTTTGCGAATCGCGGTCTCATGCAAATCGTAGGCTTCGAGGGCCTTGCCGGCGGCGTCGCGGGCCATACTGGTACTCATTCGCTTCTCCGCTTCGGCGAAGAGATCTTCCGCGTCTTCATGGGCGTTGTACGCGTCGTCATCGGCTTCCTTCACCCGCTTGACGACGGTCATGACATGGGAAGCGATCTTCGGCGCTACTTGCTTTTTCCCCAGCTTCGCTTTCTGCCTCGCCTGTTTAACGTCGCCGTTTTGCGAGACCAGCTGGTTGTAAGCAATCTTCAGATCGTCGCTCCAGGTGGCCTTGACCTTCATTTCGAATTGATCGAGGGCGGTCCTGGCTACGTCGGCGATCGCCCGCACGCGCTTCTTTTCCACCAGCCACTTCCAGACGCCCCATTGCGTTCCTTCCGTCATGATCGTTCTGGCATCTTCGACAGCGGGAAGTTTTCGCATGGCTAACCTCGCGGACAAAGCATCGTTCGATTGTGCGGCCCACGAAAATTGCTCGAACTGGCTAACGGCAGGCCGTACAGGACACACCCCGGACTCACCCGCGCAGCCTTGTGGGCTACGCGGGGCAATGGTTTTTCTGATGTTTGGGACTGGTGGTTCGGCTGAAATTCCGAAAGCGCAAAGCAATCTACTGCTCGGACCAAACGCGGCAGCCGACCACCATCCTTACGCTACTTGCCCAAGATGTTCTTTCCAAACGAGAACTTCGTTCCCACCACGACCCGCACGCTGTTACGACCGCCATTCAATAAATTCGAGAAAAAGTTATAGCGAACAACGTCGGTGGCTACACGAAGACCAAAGTTCGGCGTGATCTCCCAAGTGGCCCCACCTCCGAAGCCGTAAAACACGACAGTGTCAGATCTCGTCGGATTCGTGCCCAGCAGGCCGCCGACAAGCAGTTTGGCGATTGGGTCGCCCGGCTTGACCGTGACGTTCGCGTGCAACGCCCCGAGCGCCGGGCGCACGAACAGGGTCACCTTTCTAAATCCGCGGTAATTGAATTGCGGACCGGCCTCATACGTATAGGTCGCAGAGTTGTAAGGGACCGATATTACGTACCCGGGCGGGAGAAACGGCAGAAACGGCGCTAATTTCGCCTGTGTGGCCGCATTAAGATCGTTCGGCACCAGCGAACTGTGGCCACCGGCATAGCTGAAATCGCCACCGAGCGTCAGCCAACTGCGCACGTTGACGCCAAAGTCGCCATCGAATCCGCGCTGGGTCAGATTCAACGACGGCGTGCTGAGATAGGAATAGGCGCCAAAAGCGCTGAACTGCCTGATGTCGGTTTGTTGTGAGAAACAGGTGAGAGTGGTTAGAAGAACGAATAAGAGCACGACGGAGAGAGTCCGAGGCCGCATGCTAAATCTCCTTTTTTGCTCGCCCTCAAGTTGGAGCAGGGCGGCCAATTACAAGTTTTCAGCGGGCCGTAAACCGTGAACCTGGGTTGGCCTCACTGGCTCCGTCCCTACTGTACCTGAATCCAGTTTGCGCCATGGGAGCGTCGGGATCAGTAACAAAATGAAATGTTTGTGGTTCCATTCCCAAATTGGAACTCTGGCGGGCCGGGCAAGGATTCTGCTCTTATCACAACCGTTGTGTGATGGCGCTCGTTGGAAAATTCTGCGGAATGTGCTGTGGAGATACTGGCCGCACGGATCGACAGAGCCAAATATCGAGTGCAACCTCATAGAGGGTTGAGCGGCGAGGTCGCGGTCGCTGCTTGGCAACGATCGCTGCGCGAACGTCCGCGATCGCCAGCCGCAACGCAGATGCACGGTTCGCCAGCTTCTGCTAATCGACGGTTGTTGCTGCCGCTAGGCGATTCGCGATGACGGTGTAAGCGGATGCGTTAAAGGCCAACCCAATGTGCGTGCCTGAAACTTCAAAATCGCTGTTGGCATTGCCGGTGATGCAATACCGCCAATCCACCACGCCATCCTGTCGCGTGTAGATTGCGGTTTCGACCATGGAGCGGGGCATCTTGCGGCGCAGGGAAGCCAGAAAGTTGCAGGTGCAGCGTCCGGTGTAGCAGTGGGGCAGCACTGCAGGGCCGTGCTCTTGCAAAATTCGCTGGCGGACGGCTTCGGCGGCATTCAGGACGGTGCGATGTGCCACGGTGCCACGGAAGGGTGAGCCTAAGGTGATTACGGATGCGATATCGTCCGGCCTCTGGTTGGCCACCGAGCGGGCGATGATGCCGCCCAGACTGTGGCCGATGAGATGAATCTTGCGCTCGGTTGCGAGGAGTGCCTTTGCGATGTTCTCATTGAGACGATGCTCGATGAGCAGGTTCGGACATTCCGCATTGAGGCCAATACCGGAAAAATAAGCATGGTAGCCAATCCGCCCGAGCCAGGAATGCAGTTGCTTCAGATAGGTGTCAGTACCCAGGAATCCCGGAACCAGGACAACTCCGGAACCGTCGCCATGCGGTATGCCTAGACCGTAGTAGATTGGGGAGCCGTGCAGTAGCAGCACCTCTGCCCCAAACAACGCTTCCTTCCAAATGGTAACGTCAGCCTCTACATAGTCTTGTCGATAGCCGTAATTGGGCGAGGCCATGGTTGATCAGGAGCGGTCCGGTGTTCTTGAACCCCCACTTGCGGGGCCCAAGGCCAGCGAAGAGCCGACGCCCAACAGCCTTGGCAGACGATTGCGCGCTATCTCCGGAGACTTAGTGTAGCTGGGGCTGTCAAGAGTTGCCAGAAAATTTGTAGATTTCTTGCAAACGGGGAATGCCAGGGCTGGAATGTTCCCATTTAGACACTCGCAGAGACTGAACCGGCGCGCCGCAGCATCAGACTGCAGCACGCCGGAACAGCTTTCGACAACTCACACGCTAAAGAGGTACATCTTTACAGCATCAGCCCAGGTTCAGGCTGCAGCGTGGGCCGTTTTTACCTTGATCGTCCGCGGTCTCCGGTGCGCTGTTTTGCGAGCGGGTTTGTGCTCGGGGGTACGTTTGGTAACGGTGTCGATCAAGGCCTTCTCCGCATTCACAAAATGCTTCACGTTTTCACGGGTGAAATCCGGCAGTTGCGTAAACGCATTGGGTGAGATCATGTTCAGCGAGCGGTTGGTGGCTTTGAGGCTGGCATTGACCTGACGGCCGGCTACGTCCATCAGCTTCTTTTGTGCCTCGACAAAAGCGTCGGTGGCGTGGCGTGCCAACTCGGTGATCTCAGTCGCCTTCCTGGTTCCGCCGTTCTTGCCTTCAGTAGCCTTGGTGGCCTCTTCCTTAATGACGTCCAGGAACTTCTTCTGCGCGTGGACGAAAGTGTCGAAGCTTTCGCGAGCGGCCTCGACCAGACCTTCGCTGTCATAAGGCTTACCGGCCTTTACCGCGGTCAGCCAGTTGTGCATCTGTTTGTTGGCGATCTTAAGAATGTCCTGCTGCATCTCGACAAAGGTATCGAAACCGCGACGCATGAAGTCGGTCGCGGCTACAGCGGTTGGTGAACCGCCAACCCGCTCTTTCATGCCGTTGGTGACCAGTTCGTATTCCTGCTGGGCCAAGCTGAGGAGCAACTTCTGTCCTTCAATGAAGTTGGTCACTCCCTCGCCGGTAAGGTCGGTCAAAATCTCGGCCGGACAATAGGCGGGATCGTTCAACCGCTCCCGCAGCATGTGCATTACATCCGCATTCTGACGCGTAACCAGATCAACCAGGATTCGTTGTGTGGCGAAGAAATTTTCGACACCCTGCTGCATCCATCCCGACAGCAAGGAAACAAAGGACGACTCCCGAGTGAGGGCCGTGTTGAAGTCGGACTTAATTGTTCTAGGCATAATGACCTCCGTATTTGCTGCATCGCAGCATCAACTTAAAGCTAGTATTCCTTGCGCTTCCTGTCAATGTAAAAGTACAATTATTTTGCGATGCAACAAGGAGGCGCCCAGTGAACCCGGACAAGGTAGTGATCAAGAAGTACGCAAACCGCAGACTCTACGACACTTCGGGGAGCCGCTACATCAATCTGGAAGATATCGCCGCCTTAGTTCGAAATGGGAAAGAGTTGCAAGTTGTCGATGCCAAGACCGGTGAGGACATTACCCGGGTGACCTTGACCCAGATCATCGTGGAAGACGCCAAGGACCAGCCAACCGGATTGCCGCTGGAACTACTGCGGCAACTCATCGTCGCCTCCGACCGGGTCGGGCAGGAATTCATCATGTGGTATTTGAAGTCGGCGTTCGATGCTTATAAAAAAGTGCAGAACACGTTGGAGGACCGTTTGACCGAGGTGCAGTCCGTGGCCCTGTCCCCACTGCAAATGATGAAGAAGTTCATCCCGGGATCGGCGCCGGAAAAGGCAAGCGAGCCCGGCACAGAACTGCAAGAGCTGCAAGCACTGCGGAAGCGCATGGCGGAAATGGAAGCTGGTCACCAGAAACCGAAGCGGCCGAAAAAGCGCCGGGCTTCGGTATAGGCGGATGCGACATAGCCGCGTTGTCGCACCGCTCACCCCGGTCCTTGACAATCGAATCTGAGCGGCTCACGATTCGCGATAGGCCAGACACTTATGGCGCAGACTGCGAACATCGTGCAGTTGAAGCCGCGCACGCTGGCGGCTTTCGAGGCGTACATCCGCGAGGTCGAAACGGCCATGGAGCCGTCGTTGCATGGGCACGGCGCATTCCTGTGGTCTGACACCGATCCCCAGATAGCTCAGCAAGTCCGACATGGAGAAATCGCCGCGCAACTGTGGTCAGGCGATGCGTCCGTCAAGGTACCCAATGGCCTGATTCACGACTGGATCGGGGCCGCATTCATTCCCGGCACAACCGTCACCGCCACCCTCGCCCTTATCCAGAATTACGACGACCACAAAAATGTTTATAAGCCCGAGGTACTGGACTCCAAGCTGATCAGTCATCAGGGCAATGATTTCAAAATCTTCCTGCGGCTTCTGAAGAAGAAAATTATTACCGTGGTACTCGACACTTACCACGACGTGCATTATTCGTCCGTAGACGACGCTCGCTGGTGCTGCCGCTCCTATACCACGCGAATTGCAGAAGTGGACGATGCCGGCACGGAAGAGGAAAAGGTGTTGGAGCCCGACAAGGGCCATGGATTCTTGTGGCGCCTGTATTCCTATTGGCGTTTCCAGGAGCTGGACGACGGCGTGTACGTCGAGTGCCGCGCCATTTCGCTGACCCGCGACATCCCCATGGGACTGGGATGGGTGCTGGAGCCGATTGTCCGTAAGCTGCCGAAGGAATCGCTGGTCCATACGCTGAAAGCCACGCGCGACGCGCTGACTTCGGCATGACCGCATAGCGATCTGCGGTTGGGCTTTTTTCGCATGGTTGACATTCACTGCCACATCCTGCCCGGCATTGATGATGGCCCGAAGTCATGGGAGATGACGGGCGAGATGTGCCGCATCGCCGCGCAAGACGGCATTACGCACATCGTCGCCACGCCGCACTGCAATGATGAGTTCCCCTACGATCGCGACCGTTACACGAAAATGCTGGGGCCACTCCACGAGGCTGGCGATGGGAAACTGACGTTTAGTCTGGGTTGCGACTTCCACTTTTCTTACGACAATATTCGGGATGCGCTTGCCCATCCCCAACGCTACACGATTGGCAGCTCGCACTACCTGCTGGTCGAGTTCAGCGACTACGGCCTTCCTCCGAGCGTGAAGCAGGACCTGTTCTCGCTCTCCAGCTGCGGGATGGTTCCCATCATTACCCACCCCGAACGCAATCAGATCTTGCTCAGAAAACCTGACATGGTGCTGGAATTTGCCGAGCAAGGCTGTCTGGTGCAGGTTACCGCCAACTCCTTTACAGGATTCTGGGGCAGCCGCGCGCAGAACATGGCGGAATGGCTGCTGAAACGTGCTGCGGTGCACGTGGTTGCCAGCGACGCGCATGACCCCAAGTACCGCCCGCCGACCCTTCTGGAAGCGCGCACCAGAATCGCAAAACTTGCCGGCGAAAAGATTGCCGACGCGCTAGCCACTCACAATCCCGCCGCGATCATCGAAGGCAAAAGCCTGCCCTACCAGCCGATATGCCGGTGAGTTTCGCTTACCAGGCTGGGCCACGGGGTTGACGAAGCCGCCCGAATCGTAGGCGAGTCGCGATGGTCGCGGGCTTTTGTGGTCTCTAGACGCAGCTTGCTGGCTGGAGTACAAGTAAGTCGTGCCCATACCGGAATCGAATTCCGACCGAAGCGATGGCCGCATACATTGGCTATCGGGTGCCATTGTGACGCCGCTCAACATGTTTGTATTCCCATTTCTCTGGTATGCATTTTTGCTCACGGCTGTGGTCTTTATTACCCTGAAAAGTGGACACCTGCCCGATGTAAGAAAGTTTGGCTTCTACGGCGTGTGGCTGGGCGCGGTCACCCTCTTTGTCCTGTGGCAGTCTAGTCGGATGAAGCGAGTCGGTATCGCAGGCGGAGAACTGGTTGTCTCCAGTTATTTTCGCGAGGAACGAATTCCGTTCAAACAAGTGGCAGCGGTCGAGTCTGTATGGTGGTACTGGCGGCGGCTGGTCCGCATTCGTTTCAGTCCACCGAGTGGATTCGGGGAGACGGTGTATTACATCCCCAAGTGGGCTGCCCTGGTGGCGTTGTACTCTAACCCAGCCAACCAATTGCGGCTAATCATCAGTGAATACCAGAGTGAACACCAGTCTCTTGCAAAGTGGAATGTCCCTTGAAATCCATACTTCCCGAAGCGAACTTTATCTGCTTGATTCTAGGTAGAAAGATGGTGGGCAGTGCAGGACTCGAACCTGCGACCTCCTGCTTGTAAGGCAGGCGCTCTAACCAACTGAGCTAACCGCCCGTGGTACGCGCCTCTTACAAGGTGGTACTAGAGCGAAATCAACTGCTTGAGTTTACGTTACGCTCCTGGCATGGTCAAACACGCACACGGTGGTGTCGGAAGAAACTTGCCGGAGGACGGAATCGCGAAACTTGAGAAGCGCATAACCAGGCGCAGCGTTAAAATCGGGCCACGGGCTCAGCTTTGGTCGCGGCCACCATACCAAACTTCCGCGATCCATTTCCGCCTTCCAGGACCGCCGCTCCCCATAGAGATTAGGTAACAGGCGATGGCTTGCTTTATCCTCATCTCCTATGCCCACACTGATCGAATGTGTGCCCAATTTTTCTGAAGGGCGCGACAACACCAAAGTCGATGCCATCATCGAAGCCATGAAGATGGACGGTGTCTATCTGCTCGACCGCGAGATGGACGCCGACCACAACCGCTGTGTCATCACCCTGGTCGGCGATCCGGTGAATGTGGCGGAGGCCGCGGTCCGTGGGGTCGGCAAGGCCGCCGAGCTGATTGACCTCACCAGGCACACGGGAGCGCATCCCCGGCTGGGCGCTGCCGATGTAATTCCGTTCATCCCGATTGAAGGTGTAACGCTGGAAGACTGCGTGGCCATTGCCCGGCGGGTCGGCGGAGAAATATGGAAGCGGTATCGCGTGCCGGTTTACCTGTACGAAGCGGCTGCGCAAACGCCCGAGCGCCAGAACCTGGAGAACGTGCGTCGTGGACAATTCGAAGGCATTCGCGAGGAGCTGAAGACAAATCCGGCGCGCAAGCCCGACTTCGGCAATGCCGAACTGCACCCGACGGCGGGGGCGACCGTTGTTGGCGCACGCAAGTTTCTGGTGGCTTACAACGTCTATCTCAACACCCCCGATGTCGAAATCGCCAAAAAGATTGGCAACGCCGTGCGCTTTTCCAACGGTGGCCTGCGCTACGTGAAGGGCATGGGCGTGCCGGTGCGCGGGTTGGCGCAGGTTTCCATGAACCTGACCGATACCGACCAAACCCCGATCGCGCGCGTGTTCGAGTACGTGAAGCGTGAGGCGGCGCGCTATGGCGTCATGCCTGTGTCAAGCGAGATCGTCGGCTTGATTCCCAAAAAAGCGCTGGAAGACGCGGCGGAGTGGTTCCTGCAGATCGAGAACTTCGATTCGTCGCTGATCCTGGAGAACCGGCTGGCGGCGGTGATGAGCGGGAAAATGGCGGTCGGAGGGATTCGCGCCGGGGTCGAGCCGTTCATCGAGCAGCTTGCGGCGCCCACGGCTGCTCCGGGCGGAGGTTGCGCGGCGGCTGCGACGGCTGCCATGGCTTCGGCGCTGGGCAGCATGGTTGCTGGAATGTCGCGCGGCAAGAAGGCTTATGCCCAGTACGAGCACCGGTTAAGCGATGCGCTGGCACGGATGGCTGAGCTGCGGGAGCAATTCAAAGCTTCGATTGACGCCGACGCCGAGTCGTTCAACGAGGTGATGGCGGCATTCAAGAAGGCGAAGGACCACCCGGAGGCGAAGGCCGAAGTCGAGGCGGCAACCAAGAAGGCGACGCTGGTTCCGCTGGTGGTTGCCGAACGGGCAAGGGAAGTGCGACAGATCGTGGAATCGCTGCGACCCATCACCAATCCGAAGATGGCGTCAGACTTGACTGTGAGCGTAAGTTTGGCGCGCGCAGCCGTCGAAGGCGCGCTGGCGAACGTGGAGATCAATCTCGGGGACATCAAGGACGAGGCTTTTATCGCGGATGTGCGGGAGCGGGTAGCGGCAGTGCGGCAGTGATCTTTGGCGCTCTTGCTCGTCCAATCTAGATGGTGCACAACAGCCCCAAAAGCAACAGGTTTTTGCAATCCCGCATCTCCCATCAATTGTCGAGTAAAATCATGAGCATGAAGCAGTTCCTCACAAGCCTTTTTCTGAGCGTGGTTTTTTGTGTGCCCGCATTCGCGGCACCGCTAGGTAGCAATGCCCGTACCGTGGTTCCATCGGCGGTCCAACAAATCATCTCGGTTGATTACCGCGCACTGCGCGATTCGCCATCGGCGCGCGCCCTCAAGGACCGCGTTTTGCCCGACAACTTGAAGCAATTCGAGACCGCTCTGAAGGGCGTGGGCATCGACCCGGAGAAGGACGTGGAGGAACTTACCTTCGTAACGTATCGCCCGGCCAAAGGCGGTCTGCGCAGCATCGGCATTGCGCAGGGATCTTTCAAGCAGAGGGAATTTCTTCAGAAGATGCGCCTGAAGAAGATCAAGCCCGAGAAGTACCTGCTTTCCTACATGTACCCGATGGGCTCGGGCATGCACCTGGTGTTCCTCGATCCCAGCACCATTTTGTTTGGTGAGAGTTCTTCCATTAAAGGCGCAATCGACGTGCGCGACAACGGGGCCGAGTCTCTGGAATCTAACAGCACGATTGCCGATCTGATCAGTAGCGTGGACAGCTCACCGATTTGGAGCGTGCTCGATCAGGCGGGAACACAGAGCATGATGCGATCAGCGCTGGGGCAGGCGGCCTCGGTGGGCGATTACGATGTGGTGAAGAAGCGGCTGCTGGCATCGGATTACACCATGAACTTCAGCAATGGGGTAACCTTCGACCTCAACGTCAAGACCTCCGACACCATGAGCGCGGCGACCATGGCGTCGTTGCTAAAGGCGGGAGTGTTGTATCGCAAAATGAGTGCGACTCCGGCGGAGAAGGTAGCGCTGGACAACATGACCGTGGACAACTCCCACGATATGTTGCAAATGCACTTTAAGACCGACGATCAGCGCTTCACCGCGCTGCTGAAGTCGGACCTGTTTGCGGCAGTATCGAAATAGGGGCGATTGCGGCAGTTATAATCAAAATACTTTGCGACCCTCTGTCACTGGTTTCACGCAGCGTGGGCTTCTTGTGTTGGCCATGAGCGGCCTGCTTTGCCATCTGGGTGCGGCCCAGGCGCTTCGCGGCACCCGCACGGTGATGGTCATGCCGTTTGAAAACCAAACCACCGCTCCGGGACTGCAGTGGATCGGTGAAGCTTTTCCCGAGGTCCTTTCGCAACGCATGCAGTCGCCCCAGGTGTACGTCATCGGCCGCGACGATCGCAGCTACGCCTTCGATCACAGCGGCATTCCGCTGACCGTACGGCCGTCGCGGGCAACTGTATATCGTGTTGCTGAGCAGATGGACGCCGACTACGTTGTGCTCGGCAACTACAATTTCGACGGCCAGAACTTCAAGGCCGATGCACAACTCCTCGACATGAAGAAGCTGCACCTCTACCCGGAGGTCCACAGCAGCGGCGCGTTGACCAACCTGATCGATTTGCAGACGACGTTGGCGTGGGAACTGATGCAGCAAATGGCTCCGCCGCCGGCCATCACCCGCGATCAATTCCTGAAAGCCTCCACGCCCATCCGCCTCGATGCCTTCGAGAACTACATCCGCGGGATTTTGGCCACCGACCAGCAGCAGAAGATTCGCTATCTGCGGAATGCTGTAAAGATCAATCCCAATTACACTCTGGCCATGCTGCAATTGGGCAAGACGTATTACGGCAACCACGAATATGAATCGGCAGGTGCCTGGTTCGGCCGCATACCGAAGGACGATCCAGTCGCTGGCGAGGCCAGCTTTTTGCTGGGCATGTCGGAGTTCTATCGCGGAAGTTTCGAGAAGGCGTTCACTGCGTTCAATTACCTGGCCACACGCTTGCCGCTCACCGAGGTTTACAACAACCTGGGTGTTGTGGAGGCCCGTCGAGGCCGGCGCGCGTCGGCGGTGGAATACTTTTCCAAGGCCGTCAGTGCCGATCCGAACGACCCTGACTACCGATTCAACCTGGCAGTGGCGTTGTTCAAGAACGGAGATAGCCCCGGAGCCGTGCGCCAATTGCGCGAAGAATTGCAGCGCCGCCCGAGCGATGGGGAAGCCAAAGCCCTGCTTGACTTGATCAACCGGGGTGGTGCGGCGCCTCCACCGGTGAATCCCAATGCGACTGCGGCCGCCGGCAACCCTTTGCTGACGTCAAACCAGCCGCTCATTCCTATGGAACGCATCAAGCGCAACTACGACGAGGCCTCTTATCGTCAAATCGAGATGGAAATCAACAACCTTGCCGAGGCGCGGCTGGCCAAGAGCGATGGGCGCACCCGCGCTGCCTATCATGTAGAGCGTGGCAAGGAGTTGTTGGCGCAGAACATGGCGACCCAGGCCGAGAGCGAGTTCCGCGCTGCGATCAGCTCCGACCATAACAATGCCGCGGCGCACGCCCAGTTGGCGATCCTGCTGGAAAAGAAAGGCGATCTCGCCAATGCGCGAACGGAAGCGCAGACCTCGGTGCGCCTGCAGCCCAGCGTTGACGGCTTGCTGGTGCTGGCACGGCTTGACCTGAAGCAGAGCCAGTTGGAGTCCGCCGCCAAAGAGGTGGACCGTGCCCTGGCCTTGCAGCCCGCCGACGCTAGCGCGCAGGCTTTGAAGCGCGACATCGCGGCGAAGCAGACAGTTTCAAAGTAGCGCAACCTTGCAACCACCCTCCGGAAGGAGGCACCTATGTTTCGGACTCACTTCATTCTCTCTTGTGGGCTGCTGGCACTTTTCGCCACCAGCTTGGCTTCGGCAAACAGCATCGTCAAGATCAGGGTAGATGACACCGTTCAGCCGATTACGGCCGAGTACATCGACCGCGCCATTGAACACGCGCGCCAGACCAACGCCGACGCCGTGCTGATCGAGCTGAGTACCCCCGGTGGCCTGTTGGATTCCACGCGTACGATCATCCAGACGATCCTGGCTTCGCCTATCCCGGTCATCATCTATGTTGCCCCCAGCGGGGCACGAGCGGCCTCGGCGGGCTTCTTCATCCTGGAAGCCGCCGACGTTGCGGCCATGGCTCCCGGGACTAACACCGGGGCGGCGCATCCCGTCACCCTCGGCGGCGAGAAGATGGATGACACCATGAAGGCCAAGGTCGAGAACGACTCGGCCGCCTTTATGCGCTCCTACGTCGGACCGCGGGGACGCAACGTGCAACTGGCCGAGACCGCAGTGCGCGAGTCGAAGTCGTGGACCGACCAGGAGGCTCTGAAGCAGCACCTTATCGACGTGGTTGCCCGCGACCAGAGCGACTTGCTCCAGCAACTCGACGGCCGCACCATCAAGCGCTTCGACGGCAAGCCGGTGAAGCTGCACCTTGCTGGCGATCCGGTGGACGAATTGCCCATGACGCTGAAGCAGCGCATCCTAGACTTCCTGCTCGATCCCAATATCGCCTTCCTGGTGCTGGCGGTCGGCGCACTGGCACTCTACGCCGAGTTCAACCATCCAGGGGCGATCGTGCCCGGAGTGGTAGGCGTAGTTTTTATCCTGTTGGCGCTGTTCGCACTCAACCTGCTGCCCACGCGTTACGCCTCATTCACCCTCATAATTGCAGCGTTCGTGCTGTTTGTTCTGGAAGCTAAATTCGCGACCCATGGCATCCTCGGCCTCGGCGGGATAGTTCTGCTTACGCTGGGTGGTCTCCTGCTGGTGGATGGCCCCATTCCGCAAATGCGGGTGCAGTTGTGGACGGCACTCGGGGTCAGCGTGCCGCTGGGTCTGATCACCGTCTTTCTGATGACGATTGCCCTGCGGGCGCGACGGAGCAAAGTCGTGACCGGCCTGCAAGGCATGATCGGCGCGGTGGGTGAGGCCCGCACCGATCTCGACCCGGAAGGTAAGGTCTTCGTCCAGGGCGAGCTGTGGAATGCGCACGCCGGATCGCGGGTCGGCATCGGCGAGCACGTAGTGGTGCGCAAAGTCGCGGGCATGGAGCTGGAAGTGGAAAAGGAAAGATAGCTGTCAGCCGTCAGCCTTCAGCCCTCAGCCAAGCAACAAAGGCTGCATCTATTGCGGGAAATGTTGGGGGGCGTGAACTCTCGCCGGTATTCATAGAAACTGGACCATTGATCCAGGGCCATAGGCGGCATAGCCCAGCGCTTCTCAGCTGACGGCTGATAGCTGAAAGCTGATAGCCGATAGCCGATGGCTGTCCTGTTGCCAAGTTAGGTAACTCACCCAATTGGTTCTACAATCTCCGTAGTACCCGTTCTACACTTCTGAATAGCTGGAGGCACCCCGTGCCCGGTATAGCTGGCATCGTTGTAATCGTGATTGTTGCGCTCTACATCATCAACTCGATCAAGATCCTGGCCGAGTATGAGCGTGGTGTTATTT
>ODAK010000863.1_pt1 | contig 34305 bp, 31 predicted proteins | sample 1539591 | NCBI WGS metagenome assembly ODAK01 (sample SAMEA3539303, study PRJEB22396) | soil metagenome | biome: tundra; feature: field; material: soil | place: USA | collected 2010-05 | depth 0.15 m | reverse complement strand
ACGTGTCTTCGATGAACTTCGCGTAGGCGTCGAAGCTGAGCTGCTGGTGATCGATCAGCGTGCGCCACACGAAGATGCGGGCCCTCGTCGCCGCTTGCATCGACGCTGGGAACTGAAGCGAGAGCGCCGCGTCGCGCATGCATTCCTTCTCCCGGTCTTCGAAGCGATTCCGGTATTTCAGATCGACCGTCTGTGGCCGTCCGTCGGCGTTGATCGTGAACGTCATCTCCACCTTGGTGCGGCCCAGAGTGGGATCCTTGGCTCGGGCCTGTGCGTAGCAGCCGTCGAACGCAGCGCGGCTGCTTTCGAGGACTTCGCTCGGCGTGGTCGGTGCGCTCGGCGCCGCGGCGACGGTCCCCGCTGACGCGGCCGGAACCGCGCTCACCGCAAGCGGAGCACTGGGTGCAGCCGCCGCTGGTTCCGGCGCCGGAACGCAGGCAACGAAGATCATCGCCACAACCGCCAACGCCCTCGATGATCCCACGCCGTTCTCCTATCACACGCGCAGAGCCCAAGCGGGGGTTCGAGGAGACGGCCTGGACGCCGCTGACGGAACTTCCGTCGGGTGTCGTCGCATTTGACGTCATCGAGGACGGGTCGGCACACGGATCGCCGTCTACCCGGGCATCCCCTTGCATGCGGCGGTCGGTCATCCCTTGGCTCGAGCAAGACGCGCGGCCGGGCCGTCGCCTCCGCTGGGTCCTGGCGTGCGGCGCCGTGTCGACGGCGTGCGGCTCGGGCGCGGGCTCCCTCGGCGAGGTCGGTACGTACGCGGACGGCGGCTCCTTCGCGGGCGACGACGGCGGAGGCGGCGCCCTTCTTCGCGTCTCGGTGAGCCCGGCGCAGTCCAGCGTTTGCTCCGGGCAATGCGCGGATCTCACCGTGACGGCGGCGGGCGGCGTCGCCCCCTACACGTACGCGTGGAGCGGCGGCCTCGAAGGGACGACCGCGGCGCAACGTGTCTGCCCGACCTCGACGACGACGTACATGGTGACCGCGACCGACAGCTCCGGGCGCGGCGGCGAGTTCGCATCGGCGAGCGCGCGCGCTTCTGGAGGCGCGACCGTGACCGTCACGCCGCAATGCGACGCTGGAGGCGCAGATGGCGCAGCCGCGCCAGTCACGGAGGCGCACGAGCTCTGCAGCCACACCTGGGCCGCCGCCCCCGGAGTGTGGAACGCGACCGCCAGCTCGGCGGCGTACTTCGCGGCCGTCACCACGGATGCCCTCGGCGGCATCGTCGTCGCGATCCCCGCGCCTTTCTCATCAAGCTCGATCCGCAAGGCAACACGACGTGGAGCAAGGCGTTCGCCGCGAACGCGAACGCGTCACAGATCGATCAGGTCGTGACGGATCCTGCGGGGAACATCGCGCAACGCTCCGCGAACGACTCCCGCCGTATTTCGCGGCAACGCTCTCGCGGTACCACCGGAGGATAGTCTCCGGCGTCGCGAGCGACGCCACCTCGGCGAGCAGACTTCGGCCTAGCGGCTTTCCGGTTTCGGCGAGAGCCGTCGCTCGGCGTCCGTGAACCGAAGACGCCGGGGACCGAGGCGCGCACGGAGCACGCGGTTCTCGGTCCGTAAAAACTCGATCGCTTGGCCTTGTCGGCGACCAAGCCAGCTGGCGACCAGCAGAATAAGGAACTGAAGCGGGGCTAAGGACGGCACGATCGCCGGACCCTACCAACCCAGGCCTCCGGAGCGAACGCAATTCGGCCGAAATGCAGGGCGATCGAGGTTGGGACAGTACGGGTAGCTGGTCCTTGACCTGTTCGCCGGTCAAGCCGCATCGGCGACCTTCTCGCCGTAACGGTTCGAGCGAAGCGCTACAAGTGGCGGACTAAGTTGAGCGCCCGAGGCTGCGCTTACGGCGGTGAACGAAGAGTGAGAGAGAGATAGCCGCCGAGGGCGCAGAGGCGCATAGGTGGATGGGACAGCGGCCGTCGCGAGGTATCTCGCGGCGGCCGTTTCTCTTTGCGGGGCTCTTGAGAGGGAGAGGGAGAGGACCGCGAAGGCGCAGAGGCGCGAATGGAGCACGTGCGCGCGCATGCGCGCGCGTGCTCGCGCGCGCACGCCGAACGGCGTGACGGCCCGGCGCGCGGTGAAACCCGCAGAAGCGCGACGTCTCTGCCGCGGCCCGCGAGTTGCTGTGGGCCGTGCGCGCGCCGGGGAAGGCTTCGACGCGCGCGCCCTCGCGCGCGTCGAAGCCTATGGCGCGCTCACGTCAGAAGGAGGAAACGTTTCATGTCCAAATTCCGTTTCAGCACCGCGGTTCACGCAGCGCTCACCGTCTCCGCGCTCGCCGCGTGCGGGGCGTCCGGGGACCCGGGCAACGCGCCGTCCGAGCGGGTCGCCTCGTCGGAGGAGGCGCTCTCGGGGCCTGCGAACATCCAGACTCCCGTGCTCAATGGGGCATCGCCGCCGCCCCCGACCGGACCGCTCACCGAGCACGGCGGGCCCGTCATGACCTCGGCGTCGAACAAGCTCTATTACGTCTGGTACGGCAACTGGTCCGGGAACACCGGCGCAAAAACGATTCTCACCGACTACGCGAACGCCGTCGGCGGAACACCCTGGTACGATATCGCGACTCGCGACTACGACGGTACGGGGAACAGCGTGCCCAGCGCCATCGCCAACGGAGGCAGCTACACCGACTCTGCGGCGTCGCAGGGGACCAGCTTGCCGAACGCGGCCGCCGTGGCGACGGTGGTCAACCACGCCATCACCGCGAGCGGAACCCACCTGCCCAACGACCCCAACGGCATCTACGTCGTCTTCGCCGGGTCGAACATCACGACGCAGGCGAGTTGCGGGTTCTGCGGCTATCACAACTTCACGACGGTCGCAGGCAGCACGATCAAGTTCGCTCTCGTTCCGGATCCGTCGGTCGTCTGCGGGGGGAGCCCAGGGTGCATTCCGCACGCGCTCTATGGCTACCCCAGCCCGAACAACAACCCGTCTGCCGACGCAATGGTCAACACGCTGTCGCACGAGATGATGGAGACCCTCACGGATCCGGTAGGCACCGGGTGGCTCGACGCCTCGGGCAACGAGAACGGCGACGAATGCAACTTCAACTTTGGGACGATGTACGCCGCGTCGTCGTGCTCAGGGAGCGTCTGCGCGAACGAGCGCATCGGTTCACGTGACTACTTGATGCAGCAGATCCCGCTGGTGCTCGGGTCGTCGACGCAGTTCTGTTCGCAGCGGTACCTCAGGAACAACGACATCGTGTGGCGCAACAACACGACGGGCGACGTGGTCACCCAGCGTGGCGACGGTGCGTCGACACCGACGTTCGTCTTGACCTCGACCGTGCCGACTCAGTGGTCGATCGTCGGCCACGGCGACTTCGACGGCGACGGCTTCGACGACTGGCTGTGGCGGAACACGACCACCGGGGACGTCTCGGAGTGGCTCATGAACGGAACGGCGGTGGTGAGCGGGACGACCATCGCTGCGGCGCTGCCGCTCGCGTGGAAAACCGTCGGCATCGGCGACTTCAACGGCGACGGCAAGATGGACGTCCTCTGGCGGAACACGTCGACCGGCGACGTCGTCGTGTGGTTCATGAGCGGCACGACGGTGACGTCGTCGGTGACGGTCTTCTCGGCCCTTCCCCTCGCGTGGACGACGAACGGCACGGGTGACTACAACGACGACGGCAAGAGCGACATCCTCTGGAGGAACACGTCGACCGGCGACGTCTTCATGTGGCTCATGAATGGATCGGTCGCGTCGAGCAGCGGGACCGTCGCCGCGGCCCTCCCCGCGGTCTGGCAGGTCATCGGACAAGCCGGCGACTTCGACGGCGACGGCAAGAGCGACATCTTGTTCCAGAACACGAGCACCAAGGACGTGGTCGTGTGGCTCATGTCCGGCCTCACCATCAAGGCGAGCGGGACGGCCAAGGCGGCGTTCACGGGCTTCGAGCTGATCGGCGTCGGCGACTTCGACGGAAACGGCAAGGCCGACATCGAGTGGCGCAGCACGAGCACCGAGAACCTCCAGACCTGGCGAATGAACGGCACGGCGATCGCCGCCACCTTCACCCCGCTGACGGGGTCCAACCCGGCGCTCGTCTCGAACGGCACGTACGGGGATCAGAACCGGTAACGGCCACGCGGGGCCGGCGCGTCTCGAGACGCGCCGGCCGACGCGCGTCTTCCGATGCCTCTCGGGCGGCCCGACCTCGTTGCGCTCGACGGGCAGGCGGTCAGCGACCTTGCCGCGCCCGTCTCACCTGAAAAGGCATGCCCTTCACGGTGGCTCCCGACGCCCGGCGTGCGAAGCCCATTACCCATCAGACCGATCGGGTGCGGCCCTCCCGCCGATGCCGGCATCGAAGACCCCGAGGCGACAGGCCTTCTTCGTGGATCGCCGGAGCCCTCCGGCTTGATCCCCGCGTCGATGAGGGCGATTAGGAGCTCGCAAATGGTTCGTCTTCTCCTGCGAGGCGCGGCGATCGCGTTCGCCGCGTCAGCGTGCTGGTCGTGCGGAACCGCCCCGAACAGTACGCAGCCGGGTCCGGGAGGTGACAGCGGCGCGACTGGCGACTCATCGCCGGACGCGAGCGCCGATACCGGACCCGCCGACAACGACGCGGAAGTGGGGTTGGACGCGCGCGACGGAGCGATTGCCGATGCGCTTGCGGAGGTCGACGTCGCGTCGGCGGCCTTCACCCTCACGAGCTCTGCGTTCGCGGACAAGGGGGGCATCAGTGCGGTCTTCGACTGTGGTTCGGACGTCTCGCCGCCGCTCGCGTGGACGCCCGGGCCGGCAGGGACCCAGAGCTACGGCGTCGTGCTGACGGACGCGCAGGGCCTCTACTACTGGGTCCTCTGGGACATCCCCGCGACGACGACCAGCCTGCCGCAGGGCGTGGACCACGCGGCCATGCCCGCCACGCCGGCGGGCAGCGAGCAGATCGCGTCCGGGCTCGACGGGTCGACGTGGTCCCGGGTACGCGGGCCCTTGCCCGCAGGACCCGAATACGCCGTATACCTTTGCCGTCTATGCGTTGAGCGTGGCGACCTTGCCGGGGGTCACGACGTCATCGGCGGGCGCCGCCGTTTTCGCGGCCATGCAGGCCAGCACCCTCGCAAACGCGAAGCTGATCGGCCTGGCGACGCGCTTCCATTCGTGACGCGCTACTTGGGAGTGGACCCCTGGCTCGCGGTCGCCTGACAAGAAGCGCCGTTCGAGACGGTCGGAGACGTCGTCCCGCCGTTCTTGAGCGCGGCCGCGATTTGCACGTCGATCGTCGTGCCCGAAAATAGCGCCGGGATGACCTTGCTGCTCACGCTCACCGTCTGATTCGACGCGAGGGCGACCGGCGGGAGCGCGACGAAGCTCGTCGAGATCAGCTGCACCGTGGTCACGTTGTTGGCGTTGGTCACGGTGTACGGCGGGCTGCTGCCCGACGGCGTTGGCCAGACGCTGGCGAACGTCTGTCCGTTCGGATCGCTGAACATGACCTGTACGAGATCTCCTGCAGCTGGCGTGTACGGTTGCCCGTTCGACGTCCCGGTGAGGGTCTTGAGGGTGATGGAGGCCATCCCGTTCGCGCCCGTCCCGTTCGTGAGGCTCCAGCTGCAGTCGAAGGTCCACCAGCGACAGCTCCACGGCCTCAGCGTCCGAGGCTCCCACGTAGCCCTGGAGCAGTACCACCATGCAGAGCAACGCCGGGGGATGCGCCTCCTCCCCGGCTCCCGTCGCCCGGTACATGCCTTCGAGCTGATCCTGAAACGCGTCATCGAACAGCTCGTGACGGTGCTGCCGGAGAAAACCGAACAGCGCCCGCACGCGCGTCAGCCGCTTCATCAACATCTTCTCTTGCGGCGAGAGATCCACCGGGGGCGTCCACCGTTGCATGCTCGTACCTCCGGGCAGCACCAGATCATGCACCGCGCGGGCTGTCGATCCCCCCTGCGCAAGCGATCGACATCATGACGAATTCTTCATGATCGGCGCTCTAGCTTTGGTTGGTGGCTCGCATATGCTCATGAAACCGAGGGTGTCAAACGGTATAATTCTGTCTTTGCAACGCATTTAGGCCTCTATTACCGCTCTTTATCCCAGTGGGTGCGTGCAGCTGACGGCCTGTTTTCAAATACAGAGCCAAGACTGCGGCCGTGGTGGAAGCCCGCCTTCGGACAAAAGCGCGTCGGGCAATAGTCGGGCGGCGCTCGGTACGTGCCGGACTTCGCGCGGTCGAGCAGCGACCGGAGGTTGTCCTCCAGATGCGCCGCGTACTCGGTCGCGGTCTGTCCGTCGACGCCCGTGGCGCCATCCTTGCGCGTGCGCCTGTACGCTTCGCGCAGCCAGTCGACGTCGATGTGATGAGAGAGCGACGTGAACGCCATCTCGGGCGCCTGCTTCGCCAGCGTCGCTATCCGATCGAGTTTCGTAGAGATGGTTGCGGAGCTCGGTATCTCCGTCATCGTTCCCTCGTTCGATTCCGTGTCCCGGCAGCCCCTTCCCTCCACGGGGTCCCTCGGGTCGGTTCCCCCGCTTCATCGGCTACTACGAGCTGCTCGGACTCCTCGACGTCCTCGGCTCCGCTTCGTTTCCTTCGCTCGGCTGTACCGCCCGACTGCTGCGGCGACGTCGAAGCCTCCCAGGTTCCTGGGGAACCCTCCCGTACGTGCCCTGTTCTCCGACCCCGGCGGGATCGCCACGCCAGACCATCGGGCGCTCTGCCCTACCCTTCGGCGCAGCCATATTGCCTTCCGGTATTTCGACGCCGTCGGCTCCCGCGACACACTCGTTTCGAGGCTCAATCACACGGCCCGCACGCTCGCTGTCTACGCTTCGTGACCACGGTCGCCCGTGATGCTGCACGGCCACGCAAGACTCGCTTCCGGCTGGTGGTCCTCCTTGGCCGGACGGGATTCGAACCCGCTGGGTCCCTTCGTGAAGTTTCAGCCCTGTCCTCTACATGGCATCCTCCTCACCCAGGCTTTGCCTGGCGCACCGAAATCCAGGCTTAGAACGCCGGGCAATTCGCCCCGTTTCGCGATGCGCCGCCATCCTCGGCGCATCACAATGCCCGGCGCTTCGCGCTTGTCCTCACCCGAGCCGGACGTCCGGCAACTCGCGCCGCAACATCGCGCGCACCCGCTCGAAGACCTGGCGATTGCGCTTCCGCCAACTTGGTCGGCGTTCTCGAACGAACGGACGGTTCGAACGCCCGATGGGTGTTATGTGGCCCCCCGCGGGTCCTTGACGCGCGAACACGCCTACGGCTTCCTGTCGGCCAGTCGATCGCGCTTGTCGAGGAGAGCGCTACGGCTGCGTCGCGGCGTAGTCCGCCCAGAGCTGGCACTCGTCCTTGCGAAAGCCCATGAGCGTCTCGTACCCGGGGCTCAGGTCGAACTGAATCCGCGAGTCGGCCCCCTGCGCGTCCGGGCCGAACGCCGGCCACTTGCCCGGAGCGCCGGTAAAGTTCGGATTCCCCGTCCGAGCGAACGCGCCCCAGTAATGGTTCATCGCGTCGGACACCGCGGCGCTCGCCGCGTTCACCATGTACGGCACACCGAACACGTGGCTGATCTCGGAGGTGTGGCACGGGCCGAACAGCGTGGGCGCGACGCTCCAGTCGATGTTGAAGTTGTACATGTACACGCCCGGCAATCCCGCGGCCGAGGCGCGCCGCGCCGTGTCGAGCGTCCCGCACACGACGCCCGAGTCCGTCGCTATGCGCGCGACCGTCAGGCGGTAGTCGCCGCCAAACTTGGACGACGGGTAGAGCGCGCCCACCCGGCTCGCGAACGTGCCGTACGTCGTCTGGAGCCACGACTGGTAGTCGGTCTCGCTCGCCGGCACGGTGGCCGAGATGTAGTAGAGGCGCGCCTCGTCGTTCGTGCTGCCGAGCATGTACGGCACCTTCGCGACGTCCCCGGCCGCGAACTGGTCCTTCGGGGGTTTCGGCATGAAGCCCCCGGGTCCGTCCACGACCGCGCCGAAGGCGAACGCCGTCGTGAGCGCGGCCATGCCCATCGTGCGGTCGACGTACATCGAGCTCACGAGTTGGTCCGCCGGCAGTGCGCGCAGGCAGTCGAGGGTCATGGCTCCCGTGCAGCCGTGATTGCCAGCGAACGTCGTGATCTGCGTGTTGATCGCGCTGAAGTCGGTCGCCCCCGACGTGGTGCACCCGCCGCTCTCGCTGATCGCGCGGTGAAAGAGCCCGCGGCTCCCAGGCGAGGCCACGTGCATGCAGACCGAGCCCGAGCCGGCCGACTGTCCAAAGATCGTCACGTTGCCGGGGTCCCCGCCGAACGCCGCGATGTTGCTTTTCACCCACTCGAGGGCGAAGCGCTGGTCGAGCAGTCCCTGGTTGCCGAGCGGCGAGCCCTCGCCGGGGAGCTCCTGGTGCGCGAAGAAGCCGAACACGCCGAGGCGGTAGTTGAGCGTCACGAGCACCACGCCGCTCTCGGCGAAGACCTGGCCGTTGTACCAGAGGAACTTGCTGGTGAGCGGCACGATGTCCGCCGCCGATCCGGTCGTTAGGCCCCCGCCGTGAAGCCAGACCATGACCGGCGCCCCGTGCGTCGCCGCCTTGGGCCGCCACACGTTCAGATAAAGGCAATCCTCGTTCGTGCTCCCCGCGGTCTGCTGCGAGGGCGGCTGCGGGCACGGGCTCGCGAAGCTCGCCTCGTGCCGGACGCCGGCCCAGGCATCGGCCGCCTGGGGCGCCTTCCACCGCAGCGCACCCGTGGGCGGCTTCGCGTACGGAATCTTCAAGAACCGCGCCGAGCCTCCGACGACGTCGCCCTCGAGCGCGCCGCCGGCCACCGTGACGCGCGTGGGGTCGGGACCGGCATCGGGCGCAGCGCCGGTCGCCGTGTGGCTGTCGCCGCAGCCGCCGAGCAGGAGCGCAAAGAGAAGAAGCGACACGAACAGAGCGACGTCGCCGCGATCACTGCCCATGCAAAGGCTCATCCGATCCTCCCGTCGTCGCTGACGCGCCCAAGCGGCTGGCTGCTTCACGAAGGGCGTGGCCAGCGACAATGCACTTGCTTCATCGCACGCAGCGGGCCGCGGGGATCAGGAATGGCCCGAGGTGCACAAACATTGTGCCTCGAGCGCGTATGCGTCGTAGCTGTGCTGGCCACTTGGTCCGATCGCGCGTCATCGCCGAGAAACAGCCGAGCCAGGGGTTCTGCACGAGGTGCGTCAAAGCGCGTCATCGCGGGGTTCGCGCAAGCTGAAATGACGCAGCCTTTGACGTGCGGATGCGCGAAATAGTCAGAAAAATCCTACTACAAACGAGGATCGGACGCACATGGCGCTCGATCGCGACGCCCCGGTCGCGCGGGCGGTCCAACCGCCGAGTGGTGGAATGGTCGTTTCTCGTCCACGCATCGGTGGGCTGCACCACCGCTACGCGAGGGCCGCGTGACCTGGCGGATCAGTTCTTCGCCACGACAGGACCATCGCGATCACCAGCGCGCCTACCGTGCTCGCCGCGGCCGACGCGTGAGGGATCTGGGTTCCGAGAAGTTGCCCGGCGCGGCGAGCGTATGCGCGGGCAGCGCCGCCGTTGCTGAACACCCGATGCGTAAAGCCGCCGTCGCGTCGCACTTGTGCGTGTTGTTGTTTACCCGGGGCTGGGCCGTGGATGAGATCGTCTAAGGTGGCGCTCCCACTTGCGCATGCACTTGCGGCCAGGTGGGCGGTTGCCAGGCGACTTGACCGCGAAAACGTCGCGCGAAACGAGTATTTAGCCACCACAGGTACGCGATGGCCAGCTGCTGCCGCCGATGGATCCAACCGGCCATCAGAAGGACCAGAAATTGGAATGGGGCGGCCGGCTTCGGAGGTCTCACGGCCGGGCACGATAGTCGCCGGTCGCCACCGCGCCAGAGGGCGCCGCCATTGCGAAAGCCCCCCGATTCATGCCAGGCCCAGTTTCCGGACAGGACGGGGTCCAACCCCCCGATCGCGTCAGTTCGTTACGGAGATTGCCCTCGCCCGCACCACGAGCGAATTCACCGGCTGAGCGGTGTCGTCGAGCCTCGTGTCGATGGCTCCGGCTCGATTCAGCAACACGATGCTCGATGTGTGGCTGAAGTTTCCATCCGGCAGCCGTCGGTATTGTACGCCTAGCAAGGCGGCCAGGTCTCGCACCTGGTCCTCCGGAGCGCTCGCGAGCTTCCATCGTGGGTCCAGCTCGCGACGCGTGACAATCGCTCGAAGCGCCTCCGGAGTGTCACGCACCGGATCGAAGCTGACGAGCAGCACGCGTACCTCGGCCGCCGTCGCGGCGTCGAGCTTGGACATGGCCTGCTTGATCGTCGAGATGAGCATCGGGCAAGCGCTCGGGCACGTGCCGTAGAACATGCCGACGAAGACCGGTTTGCCGCGAAAGACGTCGAGACCGACCTTCTCGCCGTTCTGGTCGGTGAGCGTCATTGACAGGACGTAGATGGACAGGTCGCTCCGAGGTGGGGTCGATGGCGCCGGCAAAGGGGCGGAGTCGAGGGAGGGGGCAGCCGAGGTCCCCACGGTTCGCTCGCGGCACCCTACAACCCCTGCGGCGACCAGGATCGAGACGAGCGCGATCCGTCTCATCGCACCACTTCCCGGTCGTCCCCCGCGCAGCGGAAGCCGAGGTTGTGCGTCGTGTAGGCGGCGCGCAGCGAGCTACGGAACGCGATGCGCATGAAGCTCGGGTAGTTTCCCTTGTCGGTGGCGTTGATGGCGCCGCCACCACAGAAGGTGAGCCCCTCCTTGTCGCCGCTTCTGCGCGCGTCGGTCGAGAGCATCGCGCTGTTGAAGTCGAGCACCCACTCCCAGACCAGTCCGTGCAGGTCCTGGACACCCCAATAGTTCGCGGGGGTCGAGCCCACCAAGGGGAGGCGCTGAGGGTTGGGACGCGAGTACCACGCGAGAATCTCCTCGCGCCAGGCGCGGTCGTCACGCCCGTCGGCACGCGTGCGGCTCGCTGACGCTGCGAGCTCCCACTCGGCCTCCGCGGGGAGCCGCGCCTGCCGTGCCGAACAATAGGCCTTCGCGGCGAACCAACTGACGCGCACGACAGGCTGTCGTTCATCGACGTTCGCGCCCAGCTCGGCAGGCGCTGCCCAGTGCGAGAGGTAGCCCTCGTCGGCGAACACGCCGGGGACGCGGTCGCGCTGCCACTCCGGTCGAGCGCGAACGAATGCTACGAAGTCTCCGTTGGTGACCGGCAATCGATCGAGCAGGAATGCCTTCACTCGTACCTCGGCCTCTGCCGCCGACGATGGATAGAGCGGCCGGTAGGTGCCTGGGCCGACGCGCACCATCGCGGCCTCGCGCGCGAGGGGCAACGACTGGCCGCGAACTCCCCAAGCGAGCGAGCTCACGGCCAGGACGGCGAGGACGGAGGCGACGGCGCGCAAGGGGGGGATCTCAGAGCGCCGCGCCGGGCGTGCGCGGCGTCTTCTTGCGCACTTCGGTCACCTCGTCGCGCGACACGGCGTCGCCTGAGTTGCCCCACGAGTTGCGAACGAACGTGAGGATGTTGGCGATGTCGTCGTCCGGAAGCTGACTTTGGGGCGGCATCACCGAGTTGAAGTCCTTACCGCTCACCGTTACCGGCCCCGTCCTACCGTTGAGGACGATGCCCGTCGCTCGCAGTTTGTCCGCCATCAGGAAGTCCGACCCCGCGAGTGGCGGGAACGCGTTCGGCACCCCTTGCCCTTCGGTCTGGTGGCAGGGAGAGCAAGTTCCCAGAAACAGCTGCCTGCCGGCCGCGATCTGGTCCTCCTTGGTGAGGGTTCCATGTGCCTCGTTCTCCGCAGCCGTGCCCAGGGCCGTCGATGGCGTCGCCTTGTCGCCCAGGTACACGGCATCGATCTCGCGTCCAGAGTAGAGATCCTTGCTCTCTGGGCCCGAGACCTTGAGCATGCCGAGCGCCCCCTTGTTGAACGCGCGGAAGAGCGCGTGATCCACCAGTATGTACGTCCCTGGCACCTGGGCGGTGAACTCCACGATGGCGGCGCCCCCCGAGGGAATGACGGTGGTCTGCACGTTCTCGTTCACCTTGGTCCCTGCCTCGCTGTACACGCGGTCGAAGATCTCGCCGATGAGGTGGAAGCTCGAAGTGAGGTTGGGCCCGCCGTTGCCGACGAAGAGGCGGACGCGTTCTCCCACCTTGGCCTTGAGCGCATTGTCCCCGATAAGCGATCCCTCGCTGCCGTTGAAGACCACGTACGTCGGGTTCTCCTCGATGGCCTTCTGCATGTCAAAGGGCTGAAGGCCCTTCTCCCGGTACTTGCCTACCGTGTAGAAGTCCCGTTGCATCACGTAGTACTCGTGGTCGACGGGCGGCAGCGGGTCTTTCGGCTCGACGTAGATGAGCCCGTACATCCCGTTGCCCACGTGCATGCCGACGGGCGCCGTCGCGCAGTGGTACACGTAGAGGCCGGACCGGAGCGCGGTGAAGGTGAACTGCGTCTGGTGCCCCGGCGCGGTGAACGTGCTCGTGGCTCCTCCGCCGGGCCCCGTGACGGCGTGCAGGTCGATGTTGTGCGGCATCTTGTTTTCGGGGTGGTTCTGCAGATGAAGCTCGACGGTGTCGCCCTCCCGGACGCGAATGAAGCGCCCGGGAACCTGGCCGCCGAACGTCCAGAACGTGTACTTGACGCCATCGGCGATCTCGCGAACGACCTCCCGCACTTCCAGCTCGACGACGACCTTCGCCGCGTGACTCCGGCGCGTGGGAGGAGGCACTTCTGGTGCATGCGTGGGCTCGGCTTTGAGAACCTCGAGCGACTGCTCGTTGCCCGCACTGGAGGACGGCGACGGAGATATCTTGCCCGATTCGCGACAGGCGCTAGCGAGAGCGAGCACGACCGCGATGACCAATGTATGGGAGCGCATCATTCCTCCGTGGTTCAATAGACGTGCCGGACGTGACGCGCCGACTCGCGCCGTAGTTGCACGGCAACCGCCGCAATCTCTGCAAAGACGCGCAGGGTCTACGGCTCCTGGCTCGGCCCCGACGCTGCCGCGCTTGGCTCCTTCATCCGGGCATCCCGCGGACCAGCCATACCGCGAGGAGCAGCACAGCGAGCGAGAGGAGGAGGGTCGTGCGGCCCAGCCAGCTGGCCACCCGCCGAACGCGCAGTGCTACGGGAGAAGTCGGGTCCTGCGCGAGTCGCCGCATCGCACGGGCGCCGAAGAGAACGTCGTGCGCCACGGTCGCCAGCACGACCAGCGCGACGGCCACGAGCTTGAATGCGAGCGTGCGACCGAAGCTCGTCGACCAGAACGCGGCGGTCGAGAGCGTCGAACCGCCGATGCCCCGCATCGTGAGGTTGGAGATGCCCGTCGCGACCAGCACGAGCAAGCACGCCCACCCGAGGACGCGGAACCGCGCGCCGACGTGACGTATCAATTCCGCGAAGACGCCCCTGTATTCGGGCCGTCGGACGACCGGTACCAGCGCAACGGCGAAGAAAATCATGGCGCCGATCCACGCGCACGCCGCGAGGATGTGGACGAAGACAGAGAGGGTGTAGAGCGTGTACATGGGCCCGGACGCGAAGCTCTCAGCCTGGCTTTCCGTCTACCCTGGGCATGACCAGGATCGGAAAATACGCGACCACGTAGAGAAGAAAGGCCAGCGTCCAGAGGGCGGCGGCCGCCACGAGCGTGCCGAAGTACCAGCCGGGCGCGAACATGGGGACGACCACCCTGGCGAACGCGGCCATGGTGATCGCACCGAACGCCCACACCACCGGTTTCGAGGCGACGAGCGCGCGTCCCGTATGGCCGAGCGCGACCCGCGCCATCATCCCGAGACTGATCGAGCCGATGGCGCCGACCGTCAGCGCGTGCGTCGCGACGGAGCCGGGTATCGGGACAAGGCGCCCGAGTGCTCGAAGCAGCAGCCCAAGGGCCAGCCACGCGTAGCCGGCGTGCAGGATCCACAAGAGAGGGTGCCGCGCAGTGTGCCGAGACCCCCAGTGCGCCGCGCGCACGATCGAGAGCGCTCCCACGGCGCCCGCTGTCGCGGCCGTGACGGCGCGCTCCGGCACGAGCACGTCGAGCAACGTGAGCGCCGCCATCCCGGCGACCGTCAGGACATCGAGGGACGGGATCGACCGAATGGACGTCACGCTGATCGCATTGCGAGTGAACATCGGGAAGACGCGACCGGCGATGACGAGGATGACGAGGATGACGACATCCAACGCCACGAGGCAAGCTCGTCGCGCCGCGCCGATCGCCATCACTCCGAGGGCCTCGAGATGAACGACCATATTCGCGGCGAAGAGCGCGCCGAGGACTCCGAGCATGACGAAGTTGCGCCAGTTCCTCGCCGCGACGAGCGGTCGCGCGAGCACGACGACGAGCACCGGCAGGAACGCAAGATCCACGATGGCGGGCACCCCTCGCGGCAGGGCGCCCGCGAAGGCCATCGCCGCCCGGCCCAGGACCCAGAGCGCCGAAAGAGCCAGGAGAGGTAGGCCGACCAGCGTCTCGCGCTTGGTCCAGTTGCCGACGGCTGTCAGCAAGAAGCCGGCGATGACACCGACGGCGTAGCCCAGCACCATCTCGTGTGCGTGCCAGCCCGTCGCGTCGAGATAGAGGCCGGGTTGCAGGACGCCGGCCACGACGAGGATCCACAGCGGGACGATCGCGCTCGCAAAGACAGCGGCCAGCAGGAAGAACGGCCGAAACCCCTTGGCCGAAAGCGCCCATCGGGGCCGCCGCGTTTGTTTGGATACTTCGCCTTGGAGGAGCAGAGATCTTTGCATTGGAGTCCAGGCCGAGACCAGCGGGGACCGCTACGCCGGTTTCGCCACGAACGATTTGCAATACCCCGCCGGATTGATAGGCCCCTTGACGATCTTGCACGTCCCGCAGCTTCCTGCGGCGGGAGGGGGAACGTACTGCAGACAGCCCAAGCACGTCTTGCCCACCTCGGTGGACTTGTCGACGTAGACCAGCGCAGTGCGCACCTGCATGTCCGTCGCCGATAGCCCCGTCGTGTCGACGCACGCGAGGCCCGCGGGCTTGCTGCACGCGACTGAGCCGAAGGCCACGAACGTGCCGAGGGCAGCGCTCTGCTGAAGCACGTCACGTCGCGACAGTTTGTCCCCCATCGTCGGTCTCCTTTTCTGATGCGAATGTATGGGAGCACATCTAATAACGGAAACGCAGCGCCGGAGCGAGCCACTTGCGCGCTCGCGTCCGCCAACGTTTGGTCGAGTCCGGTGGCGCCAGCGCCACGCTTGCTTTCGCCCGCCTACGCGTGACGAGGCGCCTGAGCATCTCGACGAGAACGCCCGGCAGGCATTCTGGACGCGGCAGAACCGCAAACGCGCCCGGTCCAAACAGGTGGGCGAGTTTCATCGAGCGGATGGCGCTGCGAGAATCCGCTTTGGAGCCGCCGGAGGATCGCCAGCGAGCGGGCGAAGCTAGGACATGCCGTCGACAAGGACACGGTCGCGAAGTACATGCCGAAGCCAATTCAGCGGCCGCGTCGTCCCCCCTCGCCGACCTGGAAGACGTTCCTTCGCACCACCTCGCGGGCACGATCGCGATCGACTTCCTGACGGTGCCGACGGTGACGTTCGACGTCATTTATGTCTTCTTCGGCCTCTCGCTCGAGCACCGCCGCGTTCTGCACATCGACGTGACTGCGCACCCCTTAACGATCGACGAGATCGACAAGGCGTGGGTCATCGGGCACCTCTACGAGCTCGAGGTGAATCACGGCCTCGACGACGGGCAGAAGGTCGTCGTCAGCGGCAGCATCCTCTTCTCGCAGAAGCTCTGATCTGAAGCGCGAGGCGAACATGATTCAGAAGATCGTCTCTGCGGCGCTTCGGATGCCGCTCATGGTATTCGCGGCCGCCGCGCTGATCATCGTGGTGGGGCTCCTGGCCTACAAGGAGCTCGACATCGAGGCGTATCCCAACCCGGTCCCGCCGCTCGTCGAGATCATCACGCAGCCTCCGGGTTGGAGCGCCGAGGAGACGGAGCGGTACGTGACCGTGCCGCTCGAGATCGGCCTCTCCGGAATGCCGGGCCTCGAGCACGTCCGGTCACAGAGCCTCTTCGCTCTCTCGGATGTCGAGTGCTACTTCGACTGGAAGACCGAGTACGCGGACGCGAAGCAAGAGGTCATCAACCGCATCCAGTTCGTGCAGCTCCCGACGGGCTACAGGCGACGCTGTCGCCATGGAACGCGATCGGCGAAATTTTTCGATATCGGGTCGTCGGCAAGGGTTACACGGTCAAGGATCTCAAGACGGCCGAGGATTGGATCCTCGAGCGCCAGTTCAAGACCGTCCAAGGCGTCATCGACGTCACGAGCTACGGCGGCGAGACCAAGCAGTATCACGTCGAAGTCGACCCCTATGGACCCCATCCGCGCAGTGCAGGCCAAGGGTTACAGCCTGACCGCGATCGCCAAGGTTGTTTCCGACAGCGGCATCCCGATCACCCCCGGTGCCCTGCGGCTCTACGCCAGCGGGGGCAAGACTGCCGCGGGCGCCAAGCGGAAGACGAAGGCCAAGAGCACCGACAAGCAGCCGGCGGAGGCTCGCCCTGGAACGCCCGCGAGCACGCCGAATGGGGCTCGGACGCAGCCCGCCGTGCCGGCAGCCAAACCCGCAGGCGACTCCCGCGGCGTGGATCTCGATTGGGAACCTGCCGCGCGGTCCGCCAAAGCTGCACCGTGGCGTGGGTGCTCGAACTTCACGAGCTTGAGCACTTCCCCCCCAGCCGTCGCGATGGCGGCAACGAACTTCGTCTTCGCCACGTCGATCGCCACAATGCAGCCCACCGTCACCAGTGGCAGAAGCGCCTCCACGTCGAGTTGTTCGACATCTACCGCGGCATAACTACGCTTGCGTTTCATCCGGGATGACCTCCTTCTTGCGAGGATCTTGTCCTCACTTGACGCATCCCGGACCTGTCAACTTTCCGCGAGCTCGTTCTCGAGGTCGGCGCGTCCCTCTGCGCGTCGCCCTCGCCCCCCAGGCCCGCGTCGGCGTTCCCGTTCGCCGCGCCCACCTCGAGAACGAGCCAACGCGCCGCCCGAGCCTCGGGGTCCACGTCCACACTTCTCGGCGCGTTACGGGCGCGGCCGCTCTCGCCGGGGCTCTCTGGTCCCATGCCGAGCATCCTGCTACCGCTGACTACCCGCCTCTCTGCGGGCGCGTTCCAACCGAGCGTGCCCGCAACTTTTTTGTGCGATGGGGATCTGAACGGGGCCCCTTCCATCCGGGCACGGGTGTCGTGCTCGGCACACTGCGGCACGCTGCCGGTGGCGCGTCGATCGAGGGATCGCGCGTCAAGGTGGCGGCACGCGGGTTGCGATCGGCCAAGCTCCATGACCTCGCGAGCCATGGCCGGCCTGCTCCTCGCGCTCCTCGCGCCGACCGCGTGCGCTTCGAGCCAAGAGGACAGAGCGCGAGCGAGCTCCGACGCGGCGACGGAGCTCGACGCCGCGAGAGCGGACGACGCCGCGACGGATGGCGCCCCCGAGGTCGACGACGCGAATTGCTCCGTCGAAGACGGCGGGACGGCGTGCAACGCGCCGGCCTCGTCTTGCACCGGCAAGTGCGCCCCGAGCGACTGGGCGACCGCCAGGCGAACCTGCGCTGGGTTCGCGGGGCCGTTCCCCCAGAGCACCGTCCAGCCGATCATCATGCGGTGCGGGGCCTACGACCGTCTCTCCATCGGCAACCTGGACGACTACAGGGTCCTTTATTACGAGCACCCGACCGGTAGGCTCGCGGCCGTCATCGGGCTCACCACGCACTGCGACTACGGTCCGCCGTGCTTCATCGAACCGCGCGATTGCGACCAGTCGACGAACTGCGTTCCGGAGACCGACGCTCAGGCGGGGTCGGCGGACGCGGCGGCCGAGTAGACGCGAGCCTGATCGGCGTACCGCGGCTCCCAACGAGACCGTCAGGCCCGCCGTTGACCTTGTACCAACCGGCCGGGGTGGCCTCGATCGTCGTTCCCGTGCGCGACGGCTTCCTGACGACGCCGGTCGTCGTGTCCTGCGCGAGCACGACCCCAGTGCCGCCCTGAGGGTTCCGGGTCGCCCTGCGCGACGCGCCGAGCTCGGCCAGCAGACGCCGACAGCGCACTGATCGCTCAACGCGGCGGCGGCTCCTTCACGATCTCCCCGCAGTTCGTGAACGCGAGGGTCGTGTCGACCCGGAAGTTCGACGACGCCGAGTGCCGCTCGGCCTGAAAGAGGTCGAGCGGATAGACGTTGCCCGGCGCGATGCCCAGCGCGGCGGCGGAGTCGTCGAGCGCGAGCGACTGACTTCGCGGCGGATGGAGCCCGCCGAGATCGATCGCGAGGTGGCCGTTCACGAAGACCCAGACGTCGTCGTCGCCCGTGAACGTGAACTTCTCGCCGCCATGGTACGCGAACGCGGTGTGGAGCTCGGTCGTGAAGCCGTAGTTGTGACGCTTCTTCTGTTGTGGCGAGTTGCCCCACCCCGCGTCGTCGAGGGGGAAGAAGGCGTTGCTCGAGAACGTGTACACGCCGCCGTTCTGCTGGAAGAGCAGGTACACGAGGTAGGGCAGGTTCACGCCCGCCGTGGCGCGATACCACTCGTCGAATGCGGCCCGGTTCGTCGTCATCTGGCCATAGGGGGGCCATAGGGACAGAGCGTCTTGTCAGGCATCGCTTCGCAGTGTGACGCGTAGACGGGCTTCTGGTCCGTGCCGAGGAGGCTCCCCACGAGCCCGGGTGTCACGTCTTTTCCGGAGAACGCCTCGAAATCGGGGTGTCCCCCCGGCTCGTTGATCCCCTTGAAATCGCGAACGACGCCCACGAGCACGTCGCAGCTGGCGCCGCCGTCGATTCCGCTCGAACCGGCGCCCACCTGCGTGAGGTCGGTGACGCCAGCGCCGAGCGCGTAGCCCCCGAGCTCTCCGCGGACGAAGGTCGTCGGGACCGTGACGCCGATCGGGACCGTCTGGGCTGCATCTCCGCCGAAGAAGATGAGGCCCGCGTCGCTCTCGTCCAGGCTCGCATCGGCCGCGCTTCCCGGGGCCCCGTCCCCCGGGCCCGCTGCGGCCGGCGCGGTCCTGGTTCCACCCCCCGAGCAGGCGAGGGCGAAGAGAGTGGCCACTGGCGCGTACACGCTCGGGACACGCGCCATGGACGAGAAGTACCATGCGCCCGCTGTCGGTGACTCACGTTCGCTGGCCGGCCCGCTGCCGAGACATGCAGGTCGCGTCAATGGTCTTTCCGCTGCCCGATGCTAGCTGCTAGCGTTGAACTCGGACTGAATCAGCCGCGGGGGTTGTGCGTGACGGAAGCACGCGGAGCAAGCGTACGGAGAGAACGTTCTCTGACGTACGTCGTGGCGGCGACGTCAGTCGTCCTCGGAGTCTCGCCCTGGCCCGCCACGGGACGCTCGGCTCGACGACCGAGGCTACCGCGACGCCGGACGACGTGTTGCCCACCGCCGCCTCCACTTCTCGGACACCGCCACACCCAGCGGCGTTGGGCCGCGCGCGTCTGGCCGGGGAGGAGGACGCCGACACCGAGGACATGGCCGCCGAGGAGGCCCGCCAGATCATCGCACGGTCGCGCGCTGCGTATGCGGCCTGCGCGACGTATGCCGACGAAGGGACAATCGACACGGCGTTTCGCGGCAAACACCAGTTCCTGAATCAAGTCGTGTTTCGGACGGCATTCGCCGGTCCCAATGCCGTCCGGAGCTGTCACGAGCCCCTCGGTATGTGACAAGCGGCCGACCTAATTGGGAGATGCATCCTTCCGCGTGACGGAGGGCCCGCTCCTCGAAGACTCACTGCTGAAGCTGGAGACTCTTGAGCGGATCGACCGGATCGATCGCCGCAGGCGCCGGGCGGGGCGGGGGAACGGCGGGGCCGGTGGGGCCTTCCCTGGGGGTCGCCGGCGCGTGCGTCGGGCCGCTCGCGTGCTTCCCTTTCAGCGGGGCAGCCGTCGCGATCGTCGCGGCTGGAACCTGCGCGGAGGGCGCCTCGGTCACGGCCGGGACGATCGCCCCCTCTTCGGGCGCGAGGGCCACGGGCTTCGCGGGCTCCGGCGCCGTCACGGACGCGGGCGGATCGGTCGGACCGACGGTCGCCGCGGCGGCCGCGGGCGGGCCGCTGGTCGTCGCGGAGCGCGTCGCCATCAGAGCGACGCCGCCGATCACCGCCAGAGCGCCCGCCATGATCGCGACGCGGTTGCGCCGCCGCTCTCCTCCGGTGGTCGTCCGGCCCACGGGCGGCATCGTCCCGGGAGCGCGCATCGTCCCGTCGATGCCGGGCGACGAGGTCGCGGTGCCCGACCCGGGCGGCCCCGAGCCCATGACGCCGCTGATCCGGTCCACGGAGGCGCGCGCCCGGTCGGGGGCGAAGGGCAAGAGCGCCCACGCCAGCTCCGCGACGTTGGCGTACCGCCGATCGCGCTCCTTCTCGAGGCACCGCAGGAGGACGGCCTCGAGCGCCTGCGGCACGTCGGGCCGGAAGCTGCGAACCGCCTGCGGTACGCGGACCGCGATCTTCACCGCGATCTCGCCGAACGTGTCGCCCGGGAAGGGGACGGCGCCGGTCAGGAGCTCGAAGAGGATGACCCCGAGCGCCCAGAGATCGGTGCGCGTGTCGACGTCCTTCGCGCTCTGCACCTGCTCCGGCGACATGTAGAGCGGCGAACCCATGACGGCGCTCGTCCGGGTCACCGACATTCCCGAATCCGAAGGGTGGCTGCCGCCGGTGACCTTGGAGATCCCGAAGTCGAGCACCTTGATGACGAACTGCCCGTCGTTGCGCCGGATGCAGAAGAGGTTGGCGGGCTTGAGGTCGCGATGCACGATGCCCATGCTGTGGGCGTCGGCGATGGCTACGCAGGCCTGCAGCAGGAAGTCGACCGCCTGGTCTACGGGGAGCGGGCCCCGCGATCGCAGCCACCCCGAGAGGTCCTCGCCCTCGAGGAACTCCATGACCATGTAGGGCGCGCCGTTCTCGAGCGTGCCGACGTCGAGCACGCGAGCGACGTGCTCGCTCGTGATCTTCACGGCGGCGCGGGCCTCCCGTGCGAAGCGAGCGACGGACTCGTGGTCATCGAACAGCGCCGGCAGCAGGAATTTGATGGCGACCTTGTAGTCGAGGTCGAGGTGACGCGCGGCGACGACGACGCCCATGCCCCCGACGCCGAGCACGCGCTCGACGCGGTACTTGCCCGCGAGGACCGCGCCTTCGCTCACTCCCGCCGCCAATCGAACGTCCACTGCCAATGCGGCCGCTTTCCAGAGAAGGGGAGCCCGGGCGGCGTCGAGACGTGCAGCACGGCAGGCGCGTGGAGCGCGGCGCAGGCGTGCGGAGCGCACCAGGCCTGCACGGGAGGCGGCAGCGCGGGGGCGGCCACGTGCGTGTGCAACGTGGATCCCACGTGCAAGGCGTCGGGCGCCACGTGCGCCGGTGGCGCGACGCTCGACGGGTGCAGTCAAGACGCGCAGGGGTGCTTCTACGCGGCGACGACGTCGCCGTGCACGAACGGCGCGTGCTTCGGGGGCGCAGGGAGCGCGCAGTGCTGCACGAACGCGTGCACGAACGCGTCGACGCGATGCGGCGGCCTGGGCGTCCAGACGTGCAGTGTGCAGGGCAACGGGTGCACGGCGTGGAACGCCGGAACGGCGTGCGCGAGCGCGCACCAGAGCTGCACCGGCGCCGGCACCTGCACGTGCAACGCGGACCCGAACTGCACGAGCGCGTCGAACGTCTGCCAGGGCACCACGCTCGACACGTGCGCGAAGGACGCGCAGGGCTGCTTCTACACCGCGAGCTCGGCGGCCTGCGGCACGAACAAGACGTGCCAGGCGGGGGCGTGCATCTGCCAGGCCGCGTTCACCGCGTGCGGGACCACCTGCGTCAACGTCCAGAACGACAACAGCAACTGCGGCGGGTGCGGCCACGTGTGCCCCACGCTCTCTTCGCCGAGCACCGGGTCCACGTGCGCGAGCAAGGTATGCTCGGGCAACGTCGGCGGCGCCGTTGCGGTGGCCGGCTCGGCCGCGCTCGACACGGGCGACACCACCGTCTACGCGATCCGTGCCGTCACGCCCAACGCGGCCGGGACGTTCGTCACGCTCGATCTCACCGTCGGGTCGAACGCCGCGGTGGGAACAACGACGTACATCGTGCTGGGTCTGTACTCGGACGCCGGGGGCGTGCCGGGTAATCTCCTTTTCTATTCGGACTCCGGGGCCACGACCAGTCAGTTCGCCAATCCCGCTGCCCTCTTCGACTTCCAGTCGTCGGGCGGCTTCTACCAGACCGGCTTCACCGGAGCGCTCACCGCGAACACGACGTACTGGGTCTACCTCAAGGGGTACTACGACAACGAAGGCAACGCGCCCGACGCGATCATCACGGGCCTGAGCAGCAGCCCGTGCCAGGCGGGCGAGTGGCTCAACGTCGCCGCGCCGGGAATGTGGTCCTTCACGCAGGGTGGTCAGGCTTTGACGTGCCCCGGAAATATCGAGGCCTCGATCATCGAGACGTTTCCCTGAGCTCGGATCAGTCGCCTCGCGACGACTGACCCGGAGCGTCTTCTGGCCTAGTGCCCGCCCGCTCGCGGCCTTCGACCAGTCGGGCACTCCGCCGAAGACGCCGTTCAGGTAGACCGCGGTCGCCGAGGGCGCCCAGACCTTGAACGTCGCCCCGCCCGCGACCAGCGTCGCGCCCATGGGGGTGTTCGCGGTGAGGTTCGCCTGGGACAGGGCCATGTCGGTGCGAAGAACCTATCGTATCGCCACGAACTCGGACCATCCCTCGCGCTCCACGTGCGCGAGGTGGCCATGGCCGCTCCGACCCGGCGGCGCGTCGACAAACCGCGTAGGCTTTCCGGATGGGGATCGGGGGCCACGGAAGCGTCGCGTGGCTCGGCTGCGTCGCGCTGCTCTGGGGATGCAGCGATCCGGTCCCTCGACGCCTCGCGGGCGACGACGCCGGGGACGCCGGGGTGAACGAGCCTGCAGACGCCGCCGGGTCGGCAGGGACTCGCATCGACCTGCCCGCAGGGAGTTGCCCCAGGGCCCTTACCTTCGAGGCGGGCACACCACCCGACGCCGGCCTGAACGTCCACATGGCCGGCACGTGCGACCCCCACTCTCAGTGCTTCTTTCCGGACTCGATCGCCTGCGACGACGCCGGCGTCGCGTGGACCTCGTTCACTGTGTGCGCGTGCGACGGCACCGGGACCCCTTCGGCGAGTACGTCCGTCGGCTGGTTGTGCTCGACGGATCCGTGGAGCCCCAGTTACTGCACTGCTCCCGTCAGCTGTCCTGCCGATCCCCTCCCCTACGCGAGCACCGGCGACGCCGGAGTGGTGCTCCCCGCCGGACCTTGTCACAACGGCGACGACTGTCTCGTGCGCACCCGGGAGCAGTGCGGGGACGGGACCGCCGGCACCACGTCGGGCTACGCCTGCGGGTGCCCGTACGCGGGACTTGGGACGTGGAGCTGCGACCTCCGGTGGTCGACCCTGACCTCGTGCGGGGCCGACGCGGCCGCAATCGATGGCGGCGTCCGTGATGGCGGCGACGCCGGCACGGGCTTCATTCACGTCGAGGGGGACGGCGCGCCCTACGACCTGGCCGACAGCCTCCTCTTCTTCAACCCCGTGGCGTGCGACGGCGACGCGACCCTGAGCGGTTGCCTCGCGGCTCACACCGCGCCGTGTCTTTCGACCGACGTCACGCCGGGAAATACGGGGACGTACGCGGACCGAAACGGCGACATCTGGACGCTCACGTCGACGGATATCCGGCCTGCGCCCGGTCAGGATTCGATCGGAGGCCCCGTCGCCGAGGGCACGCTCGAGGCCACGGCGGTGCGCGGTGACGCCGTGCTCCACCTGGTCTTCACTTTCCAGACGCCCTTCCGGGCCGTGATCTGTTGAGGGACGGACCTCAGGCCACCGTCTGGAGCCAGTCGAGGATGACGCCGTTCACCTCGTCGGGCTTCTCTTGATGGAGGAAGTGGCCAGCGTTCTCGACTCGCACGACGCGCATGCCGCCCACGAAGTCCGCGCTGCGCATCGCCGAGTCGTGCAGGCGCGTGTCCATGCAGCGGTCGAGGGCGCCGGTCAGGGCCAGCGTCGAGACCTCGATGGGCCGGGCGAGCTGCGCCTGCGCCTCGCGCGCGTCGCGGGACCACACGTCGAACATCGCACGGTAGTATCCGAGCGCCGCATGCAGGACCCCGGGCCGGCGAAGGGTCGACTTCAGCGCGGCCACCTCGTCGGCGGGCAGGTGCCAGCCTGGCGACCAGTCCCGCCAGAGCCTCTCGATGAACGCATAGTCACGCCGCGCGAGCGCGGCCTCGGCCACGCCGCGCATCTGGAAGAAGAACATGTACCAGGATTTCGCGAGCTGACTCGGGAGCCGGACGTACTCTTGCAGGAGGCGACCCGGGTGAGCGACCGCGAGGGTCGTGAGCGAGCGCAGGCGCTCGGGCCAGATCGCGGCGACGTAGTACCCGATGACGGCGCCCCAGTCGTGGCCGACGAGGTGGACCCGATCGAGGCCGAGGTACTCGATCCACGACGCGACGTCTTCGGCCATGCGCACCAGGCGATAGTCGCCGTCCGCGGGCTGCGACGTCGGCTCGTAGCCCCGCAGCGTCACCGGAGGCCTTCGGGTCGGTTCCGTCTGCCGAGGTCATGAATGCGCGCTCCCCCCTTCCGGGCGCACGACGCCCCGGCCGTATCGTAGCTCCCGGTGGTCTCTCGACCACCTCCCGCTTCATCCCGACTTCGGCGACGGTCCGCAGGCCGCGGCGCGCCGGAGGAGCAGCTCGCGCTCGCGCACGTTGCCCGTGAGCGACGCGGCGCGCTCGAACTCGGTTCGCGCCTCGCCCGCGCGTCCCACCTTCACGAGCAGATCGGCCCGCACGCTGGGCAAGAGGTGGTAGCCCTCGAGCGCCGGATCGGAGGCGAGCTCGTCGACCATGGCCAGCCCCTGGGCAGGACCGAACGCCATCGAGACGGCGACGGCGCGATTGAGCTCCACGACGGGCGACGGCTCGACCTCCGAGAGCACCTCGTAGAGCACCACGATGCGCGCCCAGTTCGTCTCGTCGGGCGTGCGAGCTCGCGCGTGGCACGCCGCGATCGCGGCCTGCAGCGCGTAGGGACCCCGGCCGCCGCCGAGCGCCTCGGCGCGCGCGAGCGCGGTGAGCCCTCGCCGGATGAGGAGCTGGTCCCAGCGGCTCCGGTCTTGATCGAGCAGCAGGACCGGGCGACCCGCGGGGCCGACGCGTGCCGCCGAGCGGGACGCCTGGATCTCCATGAGCGCAACGAGGCCGTGGACCTCCGCCTCTCCCGGGACGAGCTCGGCGAGGATGCGACCGAGCCGCAGAGCATCCTCGCAGAGGCCGGGCCGCATCCAGTCGTCCCCCGCCGACGCCGCGTACCCCTCGTTGAAGACGAGGTAGACGACCTCGAGCACGGACGACAGGCGGGCGACGAGCTCGGGGCCGCGGGGGACCTCGAAGGAAACGCGCGCCTCGGCCAGGGTGCGCTTGGCCCGCACGATGCGGGCCGCGAGGGTCGGCGCAGGCACGAGGAACGCGCGGGCGATCTCCTCGGTCGTGAGCCCCCCCAGCAAGCGAAGCGTGAGCGCGACGCGCGCGTCGTTCGAGAGGACCGGGTGGCACGACGTGAAGACGAGGCGCAGCAGATCGTCGCCGACGTCCTCGTCGATCGCGGCCTCGGGATCCGGCGCCGCGCGCTCCTGATCGGCCTCGAGGGTGTGACGCACCTCTTCGTGCTTGCGCTCCACTCGCCGGCCCCTGCGCAGCACGTCCAGCGCGCGGTTCTTCGCCGTGGCCATGAGCCAGGCTCCCGGGTTGTCCGGAACGCCTGACTCGGGCCACCGCTCGAGGGCCGTGACGAGCGCGTCCTGCGCGAGCTCTTCGGCGAGGCCCACGTCACGCACCATCCGCGCAAGACCGGCGATGAGTCGTGCCGACTCGATCCTCCAGACGGCTTCGATGGCGCGATGCGTAGCGGAGGCCGTCACGGCCACCGACTAGTACCCTGCCGCAGAGTTCGCGCAAGCCGACCGCCCCGGCGCTCATTTCTTCGCGAGGCCCTCCATCACGCGCTTCTCGGCCGCCTCGTCGCGGACCTCGACGGGAAAGTCTGTCATCTCGAACACCTGTCGAACCTCGATCATGTCGCCCTCGGGCGCGGGGCACCGCGACGCCCACTCGACCGCCTCTTCCTTCGACTTCGCCTGGATCAGCCAGTAGCCGCCGATGACCTCCTTCGCCTCGGTGAAGGGACCGTCGGACACTCTGGGCTTTCCCCCGCCGAATCGAACGCGCGCGCCCTTCGAGCTCGCCTGGAGACCGTCGAGGGCCAGGAGCACACCTGCCTTCGTGAGCTCCTCGTTGTATTTCATCATCGCCGAGACGAGCTTCGCGTCCGGGAGAACCCCGGCTTCGGCCGCCGCGTTCGGGTACATCAGCATCATGAATCGCATGGTCGTGTCTCCTTCGGGTTGGGAGCCTCCCGTCCTGACGCTGCCGCGCAGACTGGCTCCGGGAGGGCGACGATCGGGGGTGGGCGGAATCGACATCGGGAGCGACTTTATTTTCGGTGCCTGGCCAGCGCACCGGGGTGGGCCGTCGTGGCGATGCGGCCCACCGGGGTTTATCGTGCGCGAGCCGTGAGGCTCGCTCCTTGAATGCCGCCGTCGGCAACGACGTGGTCGACCTCACCGATCCCGCGATCGGCAGGCATCACGAGAACGAACGCTTCGTAGCCCGGGTCTGCTCGGAGGACGAGCGGCTTCGTGTCTCGACGGCCCGCGACCTCTGGAGCCTGTTCGCGGCCAATGAGGCGGCGTACAAGGCGCTCGTGAAGCTCGGCGGTGCGCCCGGCTTCGGTCATCGCACGCTTCGCGTCGCCCCGGACCTCGCGAGCATCGCCTGGGGCGACCGGCGGCTCGCCCTGGTGGTCACGGGCGACGGCGACCACGTGCACGCGGTCGCATGGATCGGGGGCGGCCGACCCATCGCGCGCGTGGCCCGCGCCGGCGCGTCCGGACGGGGGGAGAGCGAGGATGCGCGCGGCGTCCTGCGGGACCTTGTCGCGGAGGCGATCGGATGCGCTGCGGGTGAGCTCGAGGTCGTCCGCGACCGGGTAGCAGGCGCGTGGGACGGCTTCGGACCACCGCGCGTCGTGCGCGCGGGCGCGCCCGTCGACGCCGACGTGAGCCTCTCTCACGACGGGGGTCTCGTCGCCGCGGCGGCCCTCTTCGGAGCCGAGCGCATCGACTCCTGAGCGCACGTCAGGGAGGGGCGACCGTGAGTCCCTTCCGGACCGGCGCGAGGCACCGGCTCTCAGTGCAAGCCTGATATCGCACGTAGACCGCGATGGCGGTCGGGGCGGCCGCCTGCACCGGCGCGCGATGCAGCGGGAGCCGGACCTCGGCGGTCCCGTCGAACACGGACAGCGCTCCAACCCTCGTCGCAGCGGGATAGACCGGCGCCCCGAACTCGAGGCCCTCGGCGGACGCGCGCACGACCGTCGGGATCGAGAAGGGGTCGGGCGGGTGGTCCGACACGATGTGATACCCGGGGGCGATCGCGAGACGGACGACGAGCATCTCGGCCGGCTCCGGACGCTCCGGCGGCCGCACTGCCGCGGAGAGGTCCACCACCCGGTCGGGCGCGAGCAGATCCCCGGGCGCGCGACGCACCGGCTCCGCCGCGATCACCGTGGAGCCCCGCATCTGCCGGTCCAGCTCCACGCGAACCCCGCGGAACGAGGGGTCGAAGTGGGCCGTGTCCGGCAGCAGGAAGACGCGAATGACCCCCGCCGGGTCGATCACGAGCGTCGCGTCGAACAGCACCTGCGCGCGATCGGTGAACGAGGGCTGCGCCCGCGGAGGGGCGAACCGGATGGCGGCGGCCCCGGTTCGATCCTGAAGAGCGATGAGCGACGGGGCCACCCGCTGCCGCGCATACGCGCTCCAGACCTCCGGCTCTTCCTGGAGGTCCACGACGAGCACCTTGACGTTCCGCGGGGCAAAATCGACCGAGAGCTCGCCCAGATGGGCGATCTCCGCGTCGCAGTACGGGCACCAGGTCCCCGTGAAGTGAAGCTCGACCCACGCTCCGCGCAGCGACGACAGCCGGACGGTCCCTCCCGCCAGCGCGGGGAGCTCGAAGTCAGGGGCCGGCTCTCCGGGTTGCGGCGACCCCATCTCCGGTCGAACGGACCCCCGCAGGCCGGGCCGCTCCGACATCGCGGAGGGTCCTGGACGCGGGGTCGGCGCGGCGGCGCACCCGGTCACGCCGGCGGTCAGCGCGGCGAGAATCACCGCGAAGACACCGAAGACGAGCCCGGCCGCGCGCGCCGTCGCGGCCAGGCTCCGCGGGATCATCCCCGGCTCCCGCTGGCGCTCCGCAGCAGATCGTCGACCGCGCGACGCACGAAGACGAGGTCCGCATCGAAGTTCGCCGTATCGGCCATCGTGAAGAAGCGGATGCGGCCCCCGGCGTCGATGACCAGGTTGGAGGTGACGAGCACCGCCGCCCGGTCCTTGATCGCAGGCTGGGCGCGATCGGGGGTGTACGAGGCGACGACTTCGCCCGTGCGGTCGCGCAGGACCGGGATCGGCATCGGGACACGGGCGAGATACCGTGCGTACCCCTCGTCTGCCTCCTTGATGTCGACGGCCAGGACCTTCACGTTCTGACCCCGGTACTGGTCGGCCAGGCTCGCCAGGTGCGGCTGCTCGGCCTGCGAGAACGGGCACCACGACGTGACGAACGCGAGGACCACGACGGAGCCGCGCAGGTCCGAGAGCTTCACCTTCGCACCACGCTGATCGGTGAGCTCGAAGTCGGGCGCCGCGTCGCCGGGATGGGGGCTGCCCATCTCCGGCGTCACCGCGATGCTCGCCGCCAGGGGCGCGGGAGCCGGGGCCGCCGCCTGCGGCGCGTCGGCAGGTGTCCGCGCGCCTCCGCATCGCGACGGCAAGCGCGGCACGGGCGGGCTTCCAGCACGATATTGAACGGCATCTCCGTCGCACGCCGGAGGCTCCCGAAGCCCCCGCCCTTCACGACCACCTCGCGCAGGCGCGCCTCGCCGGCCTGCGCGCCGAGCGCCGGGCCCCCCTGCGACAGGGAATGCGGGACGCACAGCATGGTGGACGCCGAGTAGAAGACGCGGCCCACCGGGTTGTGGTTCTTCTCGGGCGAGTCGGCTGCGAACGGCTCGACGATCATTCACGTACCGCTCTTCGCGAGGGTCTCGCGCACGTGCTTCGCCGCGCCCACGGGGTCCTCCATGTCGTGGAGGCAATCGAAGGAGGGTAGTCAGCCGTAGCCGATCCGGCGGACCAAGCGCATTGCCGAGGCCCCAAGCTGTCACGAGCCCCTCGGTATGTGACAAGCGGCCGACCTAATTGGCGCCTCTCGCGAGGTCTGCCTCTCTCGTCGCCGCGGTGCCCGAGCGAATGGCAGAGTGTCTATTGGCTCGTGGGTGGCAAGCCGAGTATCGGCGGTAGCGTCGTATCCTCGACGCAAACGCCGAAGTCGAAGAAGAGGAACTCGAGCGCCTTCTCCTCCGGAGACATGTCGCCTCCGGTGCAGGATGCCGGAATCGCGGCGGTGCTCGTCGCTCCGTTCGCTCCGACGTGAACGTCGGTGACGATGGCGCGCCCGCACCAGGTGTGGCCGAACGAGTTCCCCCCGTCCTGGACAGGGACGTCGACCGAGAAGGTCTCGACGGGACCGACCGCGCCAGCCGTGTCGCCGCCGTCGTCGCCGGCGTCGGTGGTCCCCGCATCGCCGCCATCGCCGGAACCCACGTCGCCCGCGAAGACCCATCGCCTGGTGGTCACCGGATTCACCGCGGACAGGGCGCCGCTAACGTCCTCGGGGTCGATGGCGATCGCCCCGGTCGAGTCGAGGGCGCCCACCGCGGCGAGCCACTTCGCGTACGATTGTCCCCCCGGGAACGTCGTGTCCGCCCGAGAAGAGCCGTGTCCTCCGGCGTCGGTCATGATCCAGTCGGCGACACCCTGAAAGTCCGGCGGGCCGTTCTCGAACCACGTCTGCTGATCGTGAACGGCGATGAGGCGCCCCCCTTCGTAGAGCCAGTCGTGCATCGGCGTCATGTCGGGCTTGGTCTGGTTGTTCTCTCCGCACTCGCAGCCGAGACCCACGAAGTCATAGGCCTCGAGCGCCGCCTTCGTGGTCCAGAGAGGGCAGGGGCCGGATGCGCCGGTGCAGTCGCCGGCCGGCCCGGCGCCTCCGCCGAGCAGGTCGGGACCCGGCCCGGCCCCGCGGTACACGTGGACCCGACCGTGGCCGGCCGGGCCGGTGAACTCCTGCGGGTCGATCCCGACGCGAGCGAGAAAGCACGCGAGTCGGTCGCACGACCCCGTGAGCAGGGCCATCTGCGGCATGTCGCCTTCGAGCCGGCTCCGCGGAAGGCGCGTGAGTTCGGCCGGCACCTGCGTCGTCAGGCATGGCGCCACGTTGGGTACGAAGGTCTCGCGCCGCCATTTCCCGACCTGGACAACGAGCGGAACGCTCGGCCCCGGGGGCACACCACGGAGCGTGAACGCGCCGTTCTCGTCAGTCAACGTCGCCGCAGCGAACTCTCCGATCACCGTCGTGCACGAGTTGCAGGTGTTCGTCCCCGGAGCGATCGGCCGAAGGGATCCCTCAGGGACGAACACGACGGCGTTGTAGAGCGGATTCTTGCCGGCCGGATCGTAGACAACGCCGGTCAGTTCGGCTGAGCATGTCGACGCGTCCGGCACCCCCATGCATCCGAACGGGCCGGGAATCGTGCACGCGCCGCTGGCGTCGTCGAACGGGTTCACGCCCATGCCGAAGGTCGCGTCGCCAGAGGGGGTGAGCGAGGCCTCGCCCGACTCGCTGGCCGCGTCGCCCGTCTCGACCGCATGGGCGCTTCCGCACCCCGAAGACAGGAGACTGACGACCAGCGCGGACGCGAAGATCGCGCCGCCGATGGCGGTGTGCATGAGTGACCCCTCGTCTTTGCAATCTACCTCTCGCGAGGGGCTCGAGCCAGGAGGCGTGTAAGCGGTCCAAAGCTCAATTGAGACGGCGGCTTGTAACACACCGACCCCCTCGTTACGCGCGAGCGGCCTCTGGCGCCCTTTGACAGGCGTACAGCGCTAGGATTCCCTGTCGCCCCGACGAAGCTCACGAGATCCTGCGGCCGGAGCCGCCATGTTGCTGAATTCATGGCCTCGAGTAGCCGCGCGTCAGGGCTTCACGAATTTCGCCACGAAGCGGTCGCTGGTTCCGCGCCTCTCACCGGCGTCACTCGGCGAGTCGCTCCAGTCGCGTGTGTCGGCGGGGTTACGCAGGAAGTCGGCGTCGGCGGCGTGCATGAAGCCGGCACGCTCCACGTCGCGGATCACCGACAGCTCGTCGATGCGGTGGAGCGTCTTCACGTCGGATTTGCCGTGACCCTCGAGGGCGCTGTGGTCGACGACGACGTACTGCCCGCCGTGCTTGAGCGAATCGAACACGGCCTTGTTCATCTTGTCCCGGTCGGCGCCCACCCAGATCGAGTCGTGGTACCAGAGCATGATCACGACGGCGTCCAGGCTCTTGGCGTCGGGCGGCAGCGGGGCGTCGAGCTCGCGGTCCGAGCGCACCACGTTCTTCATCGCGGGCCTGGCCAGCCGCTCCGCCCAGGGCTTGTCGATGAACTTGAGAAACATCGCGTTGTTCTGCGCCCACACCTTCCCCGTGGGCCCGACGGCACGAGCCAGTAGCTCCGTGGTGTAGCCGCCGCCGGCAGACAGCTCGGCGACGCGCATCCCCGGTCTGAGACCGAGGAACGCCAGCAGCTCGCCGGGGTGCCGGCTCGCGTCGAGCTGCCGGTCGGCGTCGGTCCGGTCCTTCGCGTCGACGATCGCCTGGATCGGGGGTGGGACCGGCACGTGCGTAGCCGCGGGACGACGATGCAGCGCCTCATCGACCTGCGCCTTGGTTGACCCCGCCTTGTCTTTCGGTTGCGCGACGCTTGTCATGTGACTCTCTCCTTGATGACGGTTCCAGTTCTCTGCCTGCTCATGGGTGTGGTCCTTTTGGATTCGTTCGTCCGCAGGTGCTTCGAGCCTGATCCGTCGGCGGCCTTTCACATCTCCTGGAGCGTGCGGTGCACCATCTGCACGCAGATCGAGCCCTCACCGACGGCGGAGGCCACGCGCTTGACGCTGCTCGATCGGGCGTCACCAATACAGAACACGCCGGGGATGCTGCTCTCCATGAGGTACGGAGGGCGGGGCAGCGGCCATCTGGGACTCGCAAGATCTTCGGGGCGCAGCTCGAGGCCGGTCTTCACGAACATCTTCTCGTCAAGGGACACGCAGCGTTCGAGCCAGCCCGTGTTGGGATCTGCGCCGGTCATCAGAAACAGACTGCGGATGCTGCGCGTCTCCCGCTCACCGCTGTCGAGGTGGCGCCATCCGAGCCGCTGGAGGCCATCGTCGCCCTCGAGCGCGTCGATCTGGGTGCGCGCAAGCACGGTGACGTTGGTTGCGTCCTCGATGCGCTGGATCAAGTAGCGCGACATGCTGGCGGCAAGGCTGGGACCGCGCACCAGCATGGTTACCTGCTTCGCGGTGGTCGCGAGGAAAACCGCGGCCTGCCCCGCAGAGTTGGCTCCGCCCACGATGGCGACTTCCTCGCCTCTGCAGAGCTGAGCCTCGACGTGGGTGGCCGAGTAGAAGACGCCGGCCCCCTCGAAGCGCGCGAGCGACGGGAGCTCGGGCCTTCGGTACCTCACTCCGCTGGCGATGACAACGCTTCGAGTTCGCAGGACCTGACCGTCCGCCAGATGGAGGCAGTAAGGCCGCCTGTCGCAGTCGAGGCGGGCGACCGTGCGGCCGATGGCGACCTCGGCCCCGAACCTTTCTGCCTGCACTAGCGCGCGCGCCGACAGCGCCTGCCCGGAGATCCCGGTCGGAAAACCAAGGTAGTTCTCGATGCGAGAGCTTGTGCCCGCCTGCCCACCAGGCGCCGTGCTCTCCAGCACCAGCACATCGAGCCCCTCGGACGCGGCGTAGACCGCCGCGGAGAGCCCCGCCGGCCCCGCGCCGACGATCACAACGTCGCGCACCTCCTTTGGATCGAACTCCGCGCTCAGGCCGATCTGCAACGCCAGCGACTCGATCGTCGGGTTCTTGAGGAGGTGGCCGCCGCTGCACACGAGCACCGGCACGTCGTTGACGCCGATGTGAAACCTGTCGAGCAGCTCCTGCACGCTCGGGTCTGTCTCGACGTCCTCGTACGTGAATGGTTGCCCGTTGCGGCTCAGGAAGTCACGGATGCGCTGCGTGCTCCCCGACTGTCGCGAGCCGAGCAGCACCAGGTCGTTGTTGTCCGCGGAGATCAGCGCTCCCCGCCTCAGGATGAAGGCGCGCATCAGGATCTCGCTCAGCTCCGAGTCCCGCTGCACCAGGGTATGCAGGGCGGCACGGTCGACGACGATGACCTCTCCGTCGCTGGTCACACGCACGCGCTCCAGGTTGCGTCGGGCCGACAGCATGTTGACCTCGCCGGTGAACTCCCCCGGTTGGTACACCCAGACCGGCTCCTCGCGATCGCCGATCAATCGTACGACGGCGACCGCGCCGGACACTACGACGAAGAGAGGCGTGTTCTGTTCGCCCACGTCGAACAGCACCTCCCCGGCGCGGACGTTGCGCCGCTGTCCGCTGCCGGAAATGCGGTCGATCTGCGCCGACGTGAGCCGGGGGAACATCTGCGCCGTGCGGTCCGCGATGGCCATGGTGTCCGTCAATCCCTCCCTCGCACAACCGACTTTACGAATCTTTCGTCTGGTATCGGTTCCACTATTTCGGAAGCCTTCTGAAGCAAATCCGCCAATCCCGCGTGCCCGCGGTGCGTGCCGGCCAGCGGCCAGTCCTCGCCCGGAATGATCCACTCAAGATCTTCGACAGACAACGCCAGCAGACCTTGCTTATCGCCGCCCATTGCTGCAAAACAATCCTTCACAATCTGGACATTTTCTTGTGTGGGGGTGCTCATCGAACTTTCTCCATTTCCGTTACATCGGATAGTTGGTCTGATCTAATCGGATACGATCGCGTCCCTACAGTCGGACGGTCTCTACTCCCTGTCCTGCCGCAGGATTTCCAGGCCGAGCCGCAGCGTGCTATCAGCGTTAGCGTCGCCCAAGCGCTGTCTTCGTAGGCGAACAGGTTGAGAGCGAAGCCGGCCTGCCACGCCTCGTCCGGGATGGACGCGGTGCCTTGCGGGAACCCGC
>ODAK010000861.1_pt1 | contig 34375 bp, 47 predicted proteins | sample 1539591 | NCBI WGS metagenome assembly ODAK01 (sample SAMEA3539303, study PRJEB22396) | soil metagenome | biome: tundra; feature: field; material: soil | place: USA | collected 2010-05 | depth 0.15 m | reverse complement strand
GCGACGCGGAGAAGGACCGGGGCAGCTCAGCGGGCTGGGGGCTGCGGGATGCGGTGCGGACGTTTCCCACGCCGACGGCGAGCTGCCGCGACATGAACACGATGGAAAGGGCCCGGTATTCCCACAGAGACCTCAAGGCCATGAAGGACTCAGGCGAGCCCTATCAGACCCAGACCACTGGGTCACTGAACCCAACGTGGGTCGAGTGGCTCATGGGATACCCCGCCGGGTGGACCGACTGCGGGGACTAGGCAACGCCGTCGTCCCCCAGGTCGCCGAGCACATCGGCCGCATGATCCTGGCAGGTGCCCGGTGAGCGCCGTCAACTGGCTGGTGTCCCAGCCGTGGCCCATCTTCCTGCCGACCTTCCTCGGCCCCCTCGCACTGCTTGCCGGGCTGCTCCTGCTTTACGCCCACCATCTCCGCCAGCCACCGAAACCGTCATGGTTCCGCCGCAATCCACCCCTTGTGTTCCTCCATGGGCTGCTGCTGGCCGTCGCCCGGAGCCCGGAGCCGGAGGCCGTCTGGCACGGGCACGAGTGCGGGTGCATCTGCACGGACAAAATCCTGCCCTGCGACGCCCACAAAGGGCAGGCCGCCGCCGCACTGCACAGCCGCCAGGAGGCGCCGTGACCGTCTCTTGCGCCCGCTGCGGGCACGACTGGCCCGAAGGCGACCCCGGTGTCCGCTACGCCTCCGGCGACTGGTGGTGCAACTGGGAAGGCGAGTGCGACGACCGCATGGCCACCCAGGCCATCGCCGAGGCATGGCGTGCGCGTGTCGCCGCCGACCCGAACCCCGAACGTCTGCAAGGAGCACACGATGGCTGACCTGCCGGAGTACGTCTGCCTGGTGATGGTGGAAGGGGAGTGGCCGGTCTCAGCCATCGCCGACGACCACCCAAGCATGGCTGAGCGCATCGAGGCCGAGGTCTGGCGGCGCACAGGAGGTGCCAGTCCGCCACGCTCCACGGCTCACGCCCACGTCTGGCGGGTGCGGGTGGCCGATGCGGTCGAGATGGAACTGCTTCCGGCCCAGATCGTCAAGCCGTCGCTGCGGGTGCAAGGAGCACACGATGGCCAGTGAACTGGCCGCAGCACTGGCCAAGTTCCAGGCCGCCCTGCCCCGCATCGCCAAGAACGAGACCGGCAAAGTCGAAGGCGTCAGCAAGGACGGCAAGCGGTTCAGCTACACCTACGGCTACGCCGGGCTCGACGACGTGTCCGCCGTCATCATGCCCGCGCTCGGCAAGGTGGGCCTCGCGTTCACCGCGTTCCCGCACACGATCGACGGCAAGTCCGTCCTCGTCTACTCGCTGCTGCACGAGAGCGGTGAGGAACGGGTGGGTGTGTGGATGCTGGGCACTGGCACGCCGCAGGCGATGGGCGGCTTCCTGACCTATGCGCGCCGCCAGTGCCTGTGCGCGGTGACTGGCGTTCACCCGGGCGGCGAGGATGACGACGCGGCCGAGGCCAGCCAGCCGCAGAACGGCCGCGTCAGGAACGCCCACAGCGACCCGGAGCACACGCGCCTCAACCAGCCCCCACCGGAGGACTACGGGCGTACCCAGCGCAGCCACGGCCCCATCCCGCCCGATGAGGACAGGTGGGCTGGGCGTGACGCCGCACCGCTGACGCCACCGGAGGACGTGCAGGGCGGCATCGACGGCAAGCAGCAGGCACGCATGTTCGCCCTCTTCGCCGAGGTCGGGCTGGGTGGCCGCGATGACGACCAGCGCGGGTTTCTGACGGAGATCCTGCACCGCGAGGTGACCTCCCGTAAGAGCCTCACCTGGAAGGAAGCCGACCAGGCCGTCAAGGCCCTCGCCGAGTGGGCCGCCAACACGAAGCTGCCAGGGTCGGCCGAGACCGGGCAGGTCGGCGCGATCGCGTCCCTGTACGCCTCCAAGCTGGGATACAAGCGCACCGAGACGCCGCAGATGCTCACCGTCTCCGAGCAGATCATCGGCCGTTCCCTGGAAGGCCCGGACGGTGAGCGCACCCACCAGAACCTGTCCGCGGCGGAGGCCAGGAAGCTGCACGACACGCTGGACGGCTTCCCGGACCGGGCTGGGCTTGAGGACTGGCTGAAATCCCCAGCGGAGGCGACCCCGTGAGCGTCCAGCGGCATCGTGACCATGACCCGGCTCTCATCTGCCGCCCAGCCGGTTACGGCCTGTGTGAACCCCTGAACGCCCCCCCTGCGGAAGCGCCAACCCCCCCGGCGCATGCGGCTCCCCCCGTGCCGCAGTCCGCAGGGGGGGCTCACTATCCCGGCCCGGCACCTTCGGGTCACCCTGCTGGGCGTGAGCCAGCGGCCGGGCCGGGGATGTGCTCGGCGATGACCCGGCCACTGGCCCCCGGCAAACCGGACTCGTACATGATCTGCACCCGCGACCCAGGCCACAAAGGCAGCCACACGTCGTGTGACGGGCGCGGGCACATCCTGGCGTCCTGGCTGCGGATGCCGGTGGAACGGTACTGGTCACGCGAGCTAGAGGCGGGGCACCGTCATGGCTGACGATCCAGAGGTCCCGCTGCGCACGGTCACGCTGACGCTGTGCGTGCCGTGCCTGGCCGGCGAGGGCGGCGAGTGTCACTCCCCTGGCTGCGCGCTGTGGCTGAGCACCGCGCCAGACATCCCCATCACCCAGCACCTGACAGAGTCCGATGCCGATGCCGCGCACAGGGACTGGGAAGAGTTCTTCACCAGGACAGTCGGCGTCAGCCCGCGATCCCTCATGAAGGCCACCGATGGCTAGGGTCCACACCTGCGCATGGGGTGCCTGCGGCACCCGCGTGATCCTCGCCAAAGGCGTCCCCGCCTTGAACGCCTTCCCCGACCCGCTCGGCACCGTCGCTGCGTTCCAGGAAGCGTCCGGGGTGTGGCAGGCACGGTTCCTCGCCGCCGGTGAGACGACCGCGGCACCCGAGAAGCGGTACGCCCTGCACGAGTGCGAGGGGTCCAGGCACGCGGCGCAGCGCGCCCAGGTGAAGGCCGCACAGGCCGCGCTGGCCAAGGCGCAGCGCAACCAGCGCGGGCACCGGCCAGGGCCGCAGGTCACCGGGTACGTCATCCAGCCGCCGCAACTGCCGGGGATGGGGGAGTGATGGACTACGCGGACTTCCTGGCCAGCAAAGCGCAGACAGTAGACGGCGACGGCTTCGAGCCACTATGGCTGCCGGATTTCCTGTTCGGCTTCCAGTCGATGCTCACCGGGTGGGCGATCCGCCAGGGCAAAGCCGCCCTGTTCGAGGACTGCGGCCTGGGCAAGTCCCCCCAGGAACTGGTATGGGCACAGAACGTCTGGAAGCACACCGGGAAGCCCGTGCTGCTGCTGACCCCGCTGGGGGTCACGTTCCAGATGGCGGCCGAGGCCGAGAAGTTCGGCATCGGTGCCGCGATCTCGCGTAACGGCAAGATCCCCGCCGAGGTGACGGTCACTAACTACGAGCAGCTTGAGAAGTTCAGCCCGGCCGATTTCGGTGGGGTGGTGTGCGACGAGTCCAGTTGCATCAAGGCGTTCGACGGCAAGCGCCGGGCCCTGGTGACCGAGTTCCTGCGCACCATGCCGTACCGGCTGCTGGCCACCGCTACCGCTGCGCCGAACGACTACATCGAGCTGGGCACGTCCAGCGAAGCCCTCGGCTACCTCGGGCACATGGACATGCTCTCGCGGTTCTTCACCAACAAGATGCGCACCTCGGCTGCCTATCACGGCAAGTACCGGGTGAAGGACCGTGACGTGTGGCGGTTCAAGGGTCATGCGGAGGAAGCGTTCTGGCGCTGGGTTTCGTCATGGGCGCGGGTCGCGCGCAGGCCGTCTGATCTCGGGTTCAGTGATGACGGGTATGTCCTGCCGCCACTGGAAACCCGGCGGCATGTAGTGAAGGCCCGGACGCTGGCCGAGGGAACATTGTTCGACGTCCCGGCGAACGGCTTGCAGGAGGAGCGGGAGGAGACCCGCCGCACGATCGTGGAACGGTGCGAGAAGGCCGCGGAACTGCTGGCTGACGCGCAGCCGGGTATCGCATGGTGCCAGCTGAACGACGAGGGCGACCTGCTCACGAAACTGATCGACGGTGCCGTCCAGGTCAGCGGCTCAGACAGCCTCGAGGTGAAAGAGGAACGGCTGTCGGCGTTCAGCCGGGGCGAAATCAGGGTCCTGGTCACCAAGCCAAAACTGGGGGCATGGGGGCTGAACTGGCAGCACTGCCACCGGATGACCTACATGCCCAGTCATTCGTTCGAGCAGATGTACCAGGCGGTCCGCCGCTGCTGGCGGTTCGGCCAGACGGAACCGGTGATCGTGGATGTGGTCACCACCACGGGCGGCGAGAAGGTGCTGGCCAACCTGGAACGCAAAGCGGCGCAGGCCGATGTCATGTTCTCGTCTCTGACCGCGCACATGCGGGACGCGCAGGCCATCCAGCGCACTGTCACCTACGGCAAGCAAGCGGAGGTCCCACCATGGGTAACGTCCTAGACCAGCAGGTCACCGACAGGTACGCCCTCTACCTCGGCGACTGCATTGAGGTCATGGCCGGGCTGCCGGACGCCTCGGTTCACCTGTCGGTGTACAGCCCGCCGTTCGCCGGGCTGTACCACTACTCATCCAGCGAGCGTGACCTGTCGAACTGCCGCAGCTACGGCGAGTTCATGGAGCACTACGAGTACGTGGTGGCGGACATCGCCCGGCTGACCCTGCCGGGCCGGATCACCGCCGTTCACTGCATGGACGTCCCGGCAGGCAACTCAGGCGGCGACACCCTCGCCGACTTCCCCGGCGACATCATCCGGATGCACGGCCGGCTCGGTTTCGGCTACGTGGGCCGCCACTCGATCTGGAAAGAACCGCTGGCTGTCCGTAACCGGACGATGGTCAAGGACCTGACCCATCAGACCACCGTGGAGAACTCGGACCGCGCCGGGCTGGCCTCAGCGGATTACCTGCTGATCTTCCGCAGGCGCGGCACGAATCCGGTGCCGGTGACGCACCCGGACGGTTTCACCACCTACCACGGGGCCAGCCGCCCACCGGCTGACGTGCTCCGCTACCAGGGCTGGACAGGCAGCCAGATTGAGAACCGCTACTCGCAGTGGGTGTGGCGGCAGTACGCCTCATCCGTGTGGGACGACATCAACGGGAACCTCGGCCAGTTTGGCGACCGGGACGTCATGGCGGTGCTGCCGTACAAGGAATCCCGCGACGAAGAGGACGAGAAGCACGTTCACCCGCTCCAGCTGGATGTGATCCGGCGCTGCGTGGACATGCGCACCAATCCAGGCGAGACGGTCCTTACCCCGTTTCTCGGCGTCGGGTCTGAGGCGTACGTGGCCGTGGAGCTCGGCCGCCGCGCGGTCGGGGCCGAACTCAAGCCGTCGTACTACCGGCAGGCAGTCAAGAACCTGGCCGCGGTGAGCACCGGGAATGACGCTCAGCTACTGTTCGCCGCCCCATAGACCGCGGGCGCCGGCCGCTGAATCTTCCCAGGCGGCCGGGCCCGCTACCACGGCAGCCACACGGCTGCCGCACACCAAGGAAGGCACCTATGAAGAAGCTCATCATCGGCGCAGCCGCGGCCTTTGCCGTGGTCACCGCCGGGGCATTGCCCAGTTTCATCTTCGTCGACGCCGCGTCGGCCTCGACGGCACCCAGCGTCACCAGCGTCACACCGGCCACCGGTACGTCCGCCGGCGCCACCCCGGTCACCATCGCCGGCACGTTCGCCTCGCTGGCCGACGCTGCCACCACGACCACTACGGTCGCCTTCGGCGGTCATGCCGCGACGTCGGTTCACGAAGTGAGCGCCACGAGCATCACCGCCGTCGCGCCCGCCGGTTTCGGGACGGTCCAGGTGAGGGTCACCCAGACGGACACGACCCCGAGCTCCGCCATCGATGGCACGAGTGCCCTGAACGCGCCCGGTGACAACTACACCTACACGGGTGCGGGTGGCCCCGGCCCGATCGTCGGCTACGCGAGCAGGTGCGTGGATGACTGGCTGTCCCGCATCACCGCTTTCAACAAGATCGACATCTACAGCTGTAACGGCACCAAGGCCCAGCAGTGGCTTATCGCCACAGGCGTGGCCACTCACGCGGGCGGCACCATCTCGCTGGCCAACCTCGGTGGCGGCACCCACTGCATGGACGTGCGGCTGTCCGGTGGCGCCAACGGGACGCTGATCAACCTGTATCCGTGCAACGGCACCGGCGCACAGCTGTGGTCCGCGTACGCGCACAACCAGCTGCGCAACCCGGAGTCCGGGAAGTGCCTGACCGACAAGGGCTATGCCACGAACGGGGCGCAACTCATCCTGTCCACCTGCAAGGGCAACCCCAACCAGCGCTGGTTGCTGCCGTAAACCGCAGCGGTCCGGCCCGCCCAGCGGGCGGGCCGGACCGCATCTAGCCGCACCAGCCACGACAAGAGTAAAGGGAGATCACGCACATGAAAGACAGCGCCGCCACAGTGCGGCCATTCGCTGACGTCCTGCGCGACCTCGGCAAGGGCATGGTCGCCGATGAGGCGTCCGTCGCGCTCACCGACCTCGTCCAGCAGGTCCAGGCCCACGGCAAGAAGGGCCGCGTCACCCTGCACGTCGAAGTCGAGCCGTTCAAAGGCTCCGTAGGGATGCTCCTGGTCTCGGCCCGCGTGGACTCACGCCTGCCGCAGGCCGACCCCGTGACCGCCGTGTTCTTCCCTGATGACCACGGCAACCTGCACCGCAACGACCCGCGCCAGGGTGAGCTGCCGATCCGTGAAGTGGCCCGCGCCGACGCCGATTTGAGGGACATCAAGTGACCGACCTGAACAGCAGCACCATCGAGTACATCTCCGACCTGGCCGTCCGCGCCGAGATTGCCGAGCAGCTGGAGCCCGGCAGCATCTACGCCTTCATGCACCCGCATGGCACCAAGCCGGAAATCGTCAGCCTGCGCGATGACCAGTACCTCGACGAGCCCAGGCGCAAGCGCGGGTCCGTCCACGTCACCGACGTCACCAGCCTGGCCGCCTACCACGCCAAGCACGGCACCGAGCACACCGAAGTGTTCGCCGACCTCGACGCCGCCACCATCACCGCCGTCCTCAACGCCCACAGCGCGGCCGGCCCGGACTGGCAGGACCACCGGGTCACCCTCACCATGCGGATGACCCCGCAGTGGATCACCTGGACCGGCCAGAACCGCGTCATGATGAGCCAGCAGGCGTTCGCCGAGTTCCTCGAGGACAACGCCGCCGACATCGCCGCCGACGGCCCCGTGTCGGCCGCTGACCTCATCGAGCTGGCCCAGGAGTTCCACGCCCACACCAAGGTCACATTCGCCTCCGGCAAGCGCCTCAAGTCCGGTGAGACCCAGTTCGTCTACACCGAGAGCACCGAAGCCAAGGCAGGCGAGCGCGGCACCATCGCCATCCCTGATGAGTTCGAGCTCGCGCTGCGGCCGCTGGAGGACTGCGACCTGTTCCGCATCAAGGCCAGATTCCGCTACCGGCTCCGCGAAGGCCAGCTGACCCTCGGCTACCACATCGACGACCCGGCGCAGAAGTTCCGGTCCGCCGTCGATGAGGTCGTGGAGCTGGCCGAGGGCAAGTGCGGCGTCAAGGTGATGCGCGGCCGGCCTGGCTAAAGCGTGCGGGGTCGGCAGACGCGTGACAGCGCGTACGCCCGCACACGCGGCCAGGCCCTGCTATCCCCAGGGCCTGGCCGCACACCTGGCGCAGAGGACGAGGGCCGGTTCGACACCGGCCGCCAGGGCGTGAAAGAGATCCAGGCTGTCCCGACCACCTACGGCGGGACCACGTTCCGGTCGGCTCTCGAAGCCGACTGGGCGTGCACGCTGAACCACTACGGCCTCGACTGGCAGTACGAGCCGTGGACCTTCGAGCTGCCATCCGGCGCCTGGTATCTGCCTGATTTCTGGCTGCCAGCCCTGCACACCTTCGTCGAAGTGAAAGGCGCGCATATGCAGCGGCTGGCCAAAACTGAAGAACTAGCTAAGGAGGTGAACATCACAGAGGCAACCGTCCTGATCGGCTTTCAGCCGCTCCGCCGCAGCACCACTCCGTATCTGTGGGACCCATACCTGCAATGGCGCGATCCGCTGGGATACGACATGCGGTTTGCCCGGTGCCCTGGCTGCTCAGCGTGGCAGTGGATGCGGGCATACCTGTCCCGCCGCTGCTGCCTGTGCGGCGACGTCTGCACGGGCTTCCTGGCCAAAGCAGGCGAATTGCCATTCATGATTGCCCAGCCGGACGGCCCAGCCTGGCTGGGTGTGCACTAATGCCCTGGGTTCGCTTCGATGACCAGTTCACGATTCACCGCAAGGTCGCAGGCATGTCGGATGCTGCATTCCGCCTGCACGTCTCAGCTATCTTCTGGTGCGCCCGGAACCTCACAGACGGTTTCGTGGCCAAGGGAGACCTCGACGACGTGTGCGCGCGGGTGCGAACGCCGGGACGCTTCGCGGCCGAGTGCGTGGACCGGAGAGCCTGGCACGAGTCAACCGAGCCCTGCACGTCACCGAAATGCCCCGCATCTGTGGAAAACAGTTATCCACAGGGCTGGATAGTCCATGACTACTGGGAGTACCAGCCGTCTGCACAGAAAGTGCAAGATGACCGCCAGGCGAAAGCGGAGCGTCAGCGGCGATGGCTGGAGAGTAAACAGAGACACGGAAAAGACGCGTCTCAAGACGCGTCTCAAGACGCCACCCCGTCCCCGTCCCCGCCCCGCCCCGAAGGAAGCGGGGCGGGGAACGCCCCGAGAAACCGTGGCGCGGCCAGCCGAGCTAGCCCTCCGGGCTCACCCGGCCGCGCCACCTGGCCGCCCTGGTGCGGCGAATGCGATGAGCAGACACGCCAGACCGGTGATCCACCTCGGCGCTGCCCTGCCTGCCACCCGCTAGCCCCGCCATCACCCGACGCCAGCGTCATCGAAATCGCCGCCTGGCAAGCCGTACAGGAGCACCCATGACCCGCACCGACGCCGCAGCCCTCGCCCGCCACGCGCTCACCGAATCCCGCCTCGAACGCATCGAACTCCTCGCCCAGATGCGCCTGTGGCCCGGCCCGGAGTCCGTCCCGCTGCCCGGGTACGTCACCAGCCGGGAAGCTGCGCAGCGGATCGGCGTCACCAGGCGCACCGTGGAGCGGTACCGGGCCGTGCTGCGCCAGGAGCACCTGTGAGCCGCGGGCGGTACTGGCCGGAAAACCTGCAGCCCTGCGGCACACCAGCCGCCTACCGCCGCCATCTGCGCCACCACCAGCCCGCATGCCGGGCGTGCCTGGACGCACACAACCAGGCCACCAAACAGGCGCAGTACAGCGATCGTGAGAGAGGATCGAGGACATGAGCGACCTGGTGGAGTTCCTGCGTGAGCGCCTGGACGAGGACGACGAGGCGGCGCTGGACATGCATGCGCGGGACTGGACGCTGACCGGCCGTGACATCATGACCGCCGGCTTTGTCATCGCGGAAGCCTCGTCGGACTTCACCGCCCACCACATCGCCCGCCATGACCCGGCGCGCGTGCTGCGCGAGGTCGCGGCGAAGCGGGCGATCCTGGCCGGGCACAGCACCGTGACCGGGTGGAACTGGCCGGATCAGTCAGATGGCTCCGTGCAAATGGATTACGTGGAAGCACTGCGCCGAACGCTGCGCCACCTTGCCGCCGTCTACAGCGATCACCCGGATTACGACGAGGCGTGGCGGCCATGACCCACGAACCGATCGCCGAACGCCTCGAACACGACTGGGACGCCTTCAAAAACCACCTGCGCCACCATGGCGCTACCATGCAACCAGCGACCCTCCAGGAGGCACCCGTGAGCCTGATCACCGAAATCAAGACCGAACTGACGGCTCTCGCCCTCAAGGCCGAGGGCATCGACGAAGCAGCCGCTGCCAAGCTGGAGACGCTCGAAGGCAACCCGGTGGTAGACGAGCTCCTGGCCGTCGCACACGTTCCCGTAGGCGCGCTTTCCATCGTGGTCAGCGTCCTGAAGGGCCTCGGCGACATCTACCCGAAGCCAGACGCCGCAGCGCCAGTTCTGGACGCCGCTGGGCAGCCTGTGCCCGCAGACGCCGCAGTCTGAGCCGTATGAGCAAGCAGCAGATCGCGACGCTGGGCGAGTTCTCGATCGACCTCTGGAACGACGTCCCAGCTCGTGACGCGTGCTGGGCGATTCTGCGCGACCGTGCTACCGAAATCGCAGCCGAATCTCACATGTTCCTGACCAGCGATCCGGATTTCGGCCGCTCGGTGCTCTGGATGCACTTCGTGGACGATCACGAAGGAAATTCGATATCTGTCGAGACCACCCAGGACAAGGCCCAGGCCGTGATGCTGCGGTGCTGCCTCTGGGCGCAGATTCCCGCAGCCACCTGAAGCCATGCCGTGGGCTAACGACCGTGACGACCGCCGCAGATCAGACGCCACCTACAGCGACCCGGAATACAAGCGGAACAGGCCCATCGCCATGCGGCGCGATCACTGGCGCTGCCAGATACGCCTACCAGGCTGCATCAACGCCGCCTCCACCTGTGACCACATCACACCAAGGACACAAGGAGGCACACATGCCCTGTCCAACCTCCGTGCCGCCTGCGGACCATGCCATGCCGTCAAGACAGCACAGGAAGGCGGCGGGTACCGGGCAGCCCGCCGCCCCACCGACCCGGCACCCCAGCCACGGACAGCCTGGTGACCACGCCTGCCCCAGCCCAGGACCAGGTCAGCGGCCAGGTCAGCGACCAGGTCAGGCAGGATATGCCAGTCACGGGAGCCAGTCACCCGACCCGGATCCTTGTAGGTTTCCTACAATCCGTGGCCATCACAGGCCATCTCGGGTGACGGCAAACGATAGCGGTGCGTGACTCCGCAGAGTGACCAACATCCGGTGGCTATGTTCGAATCGTGCCACTGACGTGCGACGACGGGCGACTGTTCGAAAAAGTCCAGTGAGCTTGGCCTCCTCAGAGCCAGCCTCGCCCTTTTCCCCCTCCCCTCCTTAACGACCTTGCTCCAGCAGTCACTCTCCGTAATAACTACCCGATGGGTACCCATTGCCGCCTGTTGTGCGATACCTACAACCAACATCGCCGGCGTAACCTGTGAACAATTCCGTGACAAGCCCTGAAAGGGTGGCCGTCTGATGGAACACACCGCCGACCGGCAGCAGCATGACCAGCACTCCGCTGACAAGGAGGCGGCCCGCCGGCGTGAGTCTGACCTGGCGTCGTCGTCGGAGATCCTGGCCGAGCAGCGTGCCGCGGAGGATGAGGAGATCACCGCGCGGCGCAAGGACGAGGATGACGTGCTGACGGCGCGGCGGCGTGATGCTGACCGTGCGGTCGCTTCGGCCCGGGCGAGGCTGGTCACGGCGGCCGCGGGCCTGCAGTCCGCGGTGGACAGTGGGGACCGGGAAGAGGTCCGGGTGGCCAACGCTGAGATGCAGGCCGCTGTCGGGAGTCACCTGCAGGTAGCTCCTGAGGTTCCCGCGCGCTCTGAGCACGCCAAGGTCGGCTAGCCGATCATCCTGATCTGTGCCCGCCTCGGTGCTGGCATGGACAGTGCGATCTCGATGGCACCGGCGGCGGCGTAGGCGGCATCAACATGCCCGACTTCGCCGCCGCCTTTGCGGGTGAACCGCCACCCGTCGCCGCTCGGCAGCTTCGACGCGTACTGGACGTGCACGTTGAGGAGGTCCTGGTCGGCGTGGACGACCTGGCGGCCGCGGGTGAGCCCGGCGAGGCCCTGGCACACTTCGGCGACTTTGAGGCCGGTGATCTCGCCGTTCTCGGGGATCTCCGTGGGCTGGCGGACGCCGGGGCGTTTGTTGATGCGGATGGCGCAGGGCCGGATGACGGGCGCGAGCTCGGCGGCGGGCCCGGCGGGGAACCACCCGAACGCGGCGGGCTTGAGTTTGTCGAGCCACCCGGGGAGGTCACCGCGCGCTTCGTTGCTGTTCTTCCAGGCCTTGACGATCTCGACCCGGGGCCGGCCGTCGGCCTGGACGGCGGCGACGGCGAGTGTGGCGTGCTGCCCGTCGGGGGCCATGTCGAAGCAGGCGGCGAGGCGGCCGCGGTAGGCGTCCATGGTGCCGGACGGGTCGGCGCAGGCCTTCCACGCGGCGAGGTCGATCGCCCCGTCGAGCTGGTCCACCTTCTGGCAGAGCACTTCGGTGCGGAACACGTTCGGCGGGTCGGTGGCGAGCGCCGTGCGGATGGCGGCCGCGCTGACGGTGTGGCCAAGGCCGGGGTTGGCCTGCCGCCACGCGTCGGTGTCGTCCAGCTCGCAGCCGTCAGGCGCGCTGTACTCGATGATGCAGATACTCGGGTCGCGCTGCGCCAGGGCGGCTTCGCGCAGCTGGTTGAGGACCACGCTTTCGTCGTCGCCGGCGTTGGACATGCACCAGATCTGGCTGTTGGCCCGGGCCATGGTGGTTTTGGACAGGGCGGCCCACGCCTGCCAGTCGCGCTGCTCGCGGAGCTCGTCGATGTTGAGCTCGTCGTTGCTGCTGCCGCGGCCTGCCCTGCGGTTGGCGGCGCCGATCTTGTACCGGGAGCCGTTGGCGAGCCAGTACATCTCGTCGCCGTTGACGTTGCGGACCCGGTCGAATTCGGCGGCGAGGTCGGGGCTGGCGCGGATGGTGTCCAGGGACATGTTCCACTGCTCGCGGGCGAGGGAGACGTCCTGGGCGACGCCGAGAACGCGGGAGCGCGGGTTCATGTACATGCGCCAGTTGGTGACGCCGCGCTTGAGGTGGGATTTGCCGTTCTGCCTGGCGACGATGATGAGGACGATGCGGAACCGGAACTCGCCGTCGGGCATGAGTTCGAGGGCGTGAATGGCTGCCCACCGCTGCCAGGGCAGGAAGGGTTCACCAGCGATTTCCTGGAAGTCGGCGCACTCATAGCCGAGGGATGTGCGCCGGCTGAGGGTGCGGAGCGGCGGTGTCCAGAGCCGGGGGGTGACGAGGCCGGTGAGTTTCTTACTTGCGGGACGCTGAGCGGAGCTGCGTGAGCCGGTTCGGGCGGGCATCGGGCGGCTGGCCCCCCTTCGTGAGCCGGGCCCGGGCGGCTGGGGTGGCGCCGAGGGTTTCGAGGGCGTCGAGGAGCAGCGGCCCGATCCACCGCATGGCCCACGCCTGGTCGTCGGCCTGGTCGATGACCTGGGCGTACCGCTGGGCCAGTTTCTTCGCCGCGGCGTCCTCGCTGCCGAGGTCGAGCTGGGTGAGCGTTTCGGCGACGGCTGGCCAGAGGAGTTCGCTGGCGTCGCGGAGGGCTACCACGAATCACCCCTGTCACGTGGGCGGTTGTTAGTTCTAAAATGTAACGGCTGTTAGTCTGGCGGAGTGATCTCTGACGGCTGGTACTGACGTGGTGACCGCGGCGCTGCCGCGTCCCCGCCGCCGGTCGCTGATCGGGAAAGCCACCGCCGCCCTCGCGGCACGCAAGACGCGCACCGGGAAGCCGGGGAAGCTCGCCGCGTTCGCGGCGGTGGCCCGGCAGCATGTGGTGACGGCCGCGGCGCTGGGATCGGTGGACTTCGGGGCGTTCCACGGCGGTCCGGTGGCCGGCTGGGTCGTGACCGGTGTGTCCATGCTGGTGCTCGACTTCGCGGTCACGGGATAGCGGCGTGAGCCTGATCGGGAAGGCGCTGGCGGTCCGCGGATCGGCGCCCGTCCCGTTCGGCGACGCGGGCGGCATGTACACGCTGCCGGGCCTGGCGATGGGCGCCCCTGGCGACGACGCCCTAATGCGCGCGTACGGCACCAACGGCACCCTGTACGCGAACGCGTCGATGCTGGCCCGCAGCACCGCGGGCCCCGTGTGGAAACTGTTCCGCCAGGCACCGCAGGACGGCCGGCAAAGGTACACCACCTCCGATCAGGGCTCCGATCAGCGCGTCGAGGTCATCAAGCACCAGGCGCTCAGCGTGCTGAACAAGCCCGCCAGCATGGTCATCGACGGCCGGGAGACGACATTCTGGACCCGGTTCTCCCTGATGGAGATCAGCCAGATCTGGATGGACACGACCGGCAAGTCACACTGGGTCGTCGAGCAAGACGAGCGGCTGAACTTCCCTGTCGGCCTGTGGCCGGTGCGCCCGGACCGGATGACACCGGTACCCGACCGGAAAAAGTACCTGGCCGGCTGGATTTACACGTCGCCGGACGGGCGGGAGAAGATCCCCCTCGGCCCGCATGAGGTGATTTACAACCGGTACCCGGACCCGCTGGACACCTACGGTGGCACCGGCCCGGTGGCGTCGGTGCTGACCGACATCGACGCGGTGAAGTCCGCGGCCGAGTACAACCGCAATTTCTTCCTCAACAGCGCGGTGCCCGGCGGGGTGCTGCAGGTTGAGCACGAGCTGGACGATGACGAGTTCAACCGGCTGACGAACCGGTGGCGTGAGTCGCACAAGGGTGTCAGCCGGGCGCACCGGATCGCGGTGCTGGAGAACGGCGTGACGTGGGTGCAGACGCACCTGTCGCAGAAGGACATGGATTTCGCCGGGCTGCGGATGGACAGCCGGGACATCATCCGTGAGGCCCTGGCGATGCACAAGGTGATGACCGGGGTCACCGATGACGTGAACCGGGCGTCCGCGCAGACCGGTGAGGAAGTGTTCGCCTCGTGGCAGGTGGACCCGCGGCTGGCGCGGTGGCGGGATGTCCTGAATTACCAGTTCCTGCCGCTGTTCGGGCCCACGGGCACAGGTGTCGAGTTCGACTATGTGCTGCCGATGCCGCGGAACCGGGAGCAGGACAACCTTGAGCTGAAGACGAAGGCTGAGGCGGCGCTGAACCTGGTCGAGGCCGGCTACGACCAGAAGGACGTGCTGCTGGCGGTCGGCCTGCCGGACATGAAGGCGGCGCTGCGGCTGGCTGACGTGCCGGCGCTGCCGCCGCGCTGGACGGTGCCTCTCGCGCCGGCCGCCCCCGCCCCCGCGCCCGCGGAGGCCGCCGATGGTGATGGGCAGGCCACCGCTCCGCCGCACGGTGATGAGAAGAACGCGCTGGCGCGGCAGAACGCCGCCTGGAATGCCCTGGCAGGAGCCCGGTGAACGTATACCCGATCAAGTGCCAGATCCGCGCCGAGGCCGGCGCCACCCGTGTCGATGTGTACGACGACATCGGCGAGGGCGGCTGGTTTGACGAGGGGCTGACGGCGAAGTCGTTCGCGGCGCAGCTGGCCGGGGTGAAGGGCGGCCTGGAGGTGCACATCAACTCCGGTGGCGGCGACGTGTTCGACGGCATCGCGATCGGCAACGCGATCCGCGCGCACAAGGGCCCGGTGACGACGGTCGTTGACGGCCTGGCCGCCTCCATCGCCAGCGTGATCGCGCAGGCCGGGCAGCAGCGGGTCGTCGAGCCCGGGTCGATGATGATGATCCACGACGCGTTCGGGATGTGCGTCGGTGACGCCGCCGAGATGACGCAGTTCGCCTCAACGCTGGACAAGGTCAGCGGCAACATCGCCGCTGTTTACGCCGACCGGGCTGGCGGGTCCGCTGCCGGGTGGCGCGCGGTGATGAAGGACGAGACGTGGTACACCGCCGCCGAGGCGGTCGAGGCGGGGCTGGCTGACCGGGTCGGTGACGGGGGCGCCGAGCTGCCCGCTGGCCTGGATCTGGCCGCGTACGCGCTGCCGGGGCGGATCGCCGCCGCCCTGCGGTCGCTGCCGAGGGCCGCGGCCCCGGCGCATGACCCGTTCGACGGTAATCACTCGCATGGCCACGCCGACCCCGGCGGCGGCGACCACTCGCACAGCCACGTCCACGACGCCGACGCTGACCACGGGCATCACACGGCCACCGACCCGGACGGCGACGGTGACGACGACTCGACGCCTGAGGGCGACACCGACCACGACTACTGGACGGCTGACGGCAAGCCGATCAAGCCGCTGACAGGAATGTCGGAGGAGCGGATCCGGGCGATCGTCCGCGACGAGATTGTGCTGGCCGCGCAGGTCGTCCAGCACATTGACGCCCACTACGCAGACACCGGGCTCGCATGGAGCCCGGACCAGTTCAAGGCGGCTCTGGAAAGGAAAGTGAAGTGAGCCCGAAAACCCCCGTTCCAGCGGACGCGTCCGAACTGGAAGAAATGCTCAATGAGCGCGACACGCGTCTCGGCGACGTCATGCATGCCTACATCGCCGAGCAGACCGAGCTTGTCCGCGCGCAGCTGACCGAGGGAATGCAGACCACCCTCGCCGACATGGTCAAGGGCGTCCCCGCGGGCGGCACCGGGAACGTCACCGCGCCCGGCCTGTCCGCCGGCGTGACGCCGGAGATGCTGGCCGACGCGGACCGGGCCCGGTTCTACAACGGCAGGGTGCCGATGATGGACGCGGTGGCCCGGAACAAGCTGTTCGGCAATAAGACGCTGGGCTCGCCGCTGGATACCGAGCCCTATGCCGCGAGCATGGGCAGCTTCCTGGAGGCGATCTGGCACCGCGCCGAGATCGAGCGCCCGGACGAGCTTGAGACGATCCGGGACTACCGGCGGGGGATGTCCAACGCCCTGTCCGAGCGTGTCCCGTCCCAGGGTGGTTTCCTGCTGCCGGAGGTGCTGCGCTCCCAGATCCTGATGGTCGCGCTGGAGCAGGCCATTGTCCGGCCGCGGGCCCGGATCATCCCGATGGACTCGCTGCGGGTGCCTTACCCGACGATCGACGACACGTCGCACACGTCCAGCGTTTACGGCGGGGTCATCGGCTACTGGGCGGAAGAGGCCGCGGCGCTGACCGCCAGCCAGCCGGCGTTCGGGCGGATCGAGCTGGAGGCCCACAAGCTCACCGGGTACACGCAGATCCCCAACGAGCTGCTGCATGACGCGGTGCAGGCGCTGGACCAGTGGTTCAGTGAGATGTTCCCGATCGCGCTGGCCTGGTTCGAGGACGTCGCCTTCATTTCCGGGTCGGGCAGTGGCCAGCCGCAGGGTTACCAGAACTCGCCGTGCGCGGTGAAGGTGTCCCGTAAGACCGCGAGCCATGTCAGGTTCGGTGACTTCGCCAGCATGTACGCGCGGATGATTCCGGCGTCGATGAAGTCCGCGACGTGGGTCGTCTCACCGGACTGCATCCCGGAACTTCTCCAGATGGCCGTCACCGAGACGGGCGCCAGCCCCACCACGATCTCCCCGCCGGTGTTCCTGAACGGCATGTCGTCCAGCGGCGCGCCGGACATGACGATCCTGGGCCGGCCGGTGCTGGTCACCGAGAAGCACCCGGCCATGGGCACCCTGGGCGACGTCGCGTTCGTCGATTTCGGGTACTACCTGCTCGGTGACCGGCAGTCGATGGTGATCAGCTCCAGCGAGCACTACCAGTTCGCGAACGACCTCACGGTCTTCCGCGTCGTGGAGCGGCTGGATGGCCGGACGTGGATCCAGTCGGCGATCACACCTGAGAACAACAGCGCGAACACGCTGTCACCTGTCGTGCTGCTCAACTAACAACGCCCGGGCTCGCAGCCCTGTAAGGAAGGAATCAGGCATGGCAATCGAGGGACTTGGCCGGGTGTTCAACGCGGTCCTGATCGCGTCGGCTCAGGCGGTCAGCCTGCGGGACGCCCAGGGCATCACGTTCCTGGTGTCCGGCGCCGACTCCGGGGTGGTGCTCACCTCGTCGGCGACGTTCGGCGGCACCTACGCGACACCGGGCACCATCATCACCCGCAAGCAGACCAACACCTCCACCAACGGCACCGCGAAGTGGGTGGAGGCCACGCAGGCTGCGTCCGGCACCGTGGTATGCGCGGCCGGGTCCACGGCGTTCTACGTGGACGCGAACGACCTGCCCGCCGGGAACGAGTACGTGAAGGCCACAGCGGGCAGCACGGGGCTGATCACGGCGATCGTGCATGATCTTCAGGTGCAGCGTGACCCGGCGAACCTGGCCGCGCTGAGCGCCTGACATGCCGAACATCACCCACGCGGGCATCTGGTACGAGGAAGGCCACGAGCCGCCCGGCTACGCCCGGCCAGCCGAGCCGGAGGCTGAGCTTCCGCCGAAGTCCGCGCCGAAAGCCGACTGGGTTGAGCAAGCCGTCCAGGCCGGTGTCGATCCTGCTGAGGCGGCGGCCATGACGAAGCCGCAACTGGCCGAGGCGATGAAGGCAGCTGTTCCGCCGCTGCCGCTGGGCAGTGAGGCGCCTGGTGGCTGACCGCCCAGGATCGGCGCAAGCCGCCCTTTACAGCGCCACCGCGCCCGGCGCGGCGCTGAACGACGCCGTCACCGGGTGGCACGCGCTCGCGTCCGCTGCCCGGTCACCGTCGGGCGAGACCGGGCGGAAACTGCGGGACCTGCAGAACGCCATGGCGGAACGGGTGCCATCCGGCGGCGGGTATCTGGTTTCCGAGCGCATGCGCTCGGACATGGTCCTCGCGTCGCTGGAGGCGGCGATCATCCGTCCGCGGGCGACAGTGATCCCGATGTCGTCGCTGCGGGTGCCGATCCCGATGATCGACGACACCACGCACGCGTCGAACGCCCTGCTCGGCGGCCTGACGTGGGCGTGGGCAGAGGAAGGCGCGACGCTTCCCACGACGTCGCCGACTTACGGCCGGCTGGTGCTGGAAGCCACCAAGCTCGCGGCGTACCTCGGCGGCGTGCCCAACGAGCTCGTCGAGGACTCTGCGGCGTTCGAGGCGTTCGCGGGGACGGTGATCCCGCTCGGGCTGGCGTGGGCCGAGGATCAGGCGTTTATCTCCGGGTCGGGCACGGGCCAGCCGCAGGGCATTCTCAATGCGTCGTGCGCGGTGAACGTGACCCGCACGACGTCGCTGCAGGCGGACGTGACCAGCATGGTGACGCGGATGCTGCCGCAGTCGATGAAGTCCTTCATCTGGCTGTGCTCCCCGGACAAGATCAGCCCGTTGCTGAACATGTACCTGACGATCGGGTCACCAACGAACACCGCGGTCGCGCCGTCGGCGTGGCTGATGGGCAACGCCATCGACGGGTGGACACTGCTGGGCCGGCCGCTGTTCGTGACCGAGCATGTGCCGGTGGCCGGCAGCCGCGGTGACCTGATCGCCGTGGACCCGAAGTTCTACATCATCGGCGACCGGCAGGCGATGACGATCGACACTTCAGCGGTGGGCCAGAAGTTCATCAACGACCAGACCGAGTTCCGCATCATCTCGCGGCTCGATGGCGAGATCTGGCTCCAGTCGCCGGTCACGCCAGCGAACGCGTCGGCGACGGTGTCGCCGGTCGTGGTTCTCACCTAAGGAGCAGTCGTGGACGTGTGGGCATGCGCGGGGTGCGGGGGCCAGTGGGCTCCTGGTGCTCCGTGCTGCCCCGCGTGCCGCGGCACCATGCACGTCGTCATGGAAGGCGGTGACCAGCCATTCCCGGTTCCTGGTGGACTCTCCTCGCCATCAAAGAGCAGCAGCGGCAGGAGTTCGAGTACTTCGTCGAGGTCACCAGCCATATCGCCTGCCCCAACTGTGGTGAGCCCCTCCGCAACTCCCCCGCCATGGCAGACGACACCTCCGGCGCCGAGCTTTTCTGCCGGTACGACGGATGGCAGTACCCCCGCGACTGGATCAGGCCCCAGCAGCTCTGACCCGCTGCCTCCCGGCGGGGGGTGACCGGGTGAAGTCGGCGGCGACCCGGGCGCTGAACAAGAAGCACGCCGGGACGGCAAAGCACCTGTCGAAGGCGAAGCACAAGCCGACGGCGCACAAGAAGGCTGCGGCCGGGGCTAAGCAGACGGCGCGGCGGACGGCCCTGACGGCGAAGGCGGCGCACGCGCGTGCCTTGTCGATCGGTGACGTGTCGTGCTGCACGGCTGATGCCCTGGCCTTGTCGCTGCGGCTGTCTGGGTGGCCCGTGGATGACGCGGATGTGCTGGCGCTGTACAAGCTGACAGCGGACGGCCCGGACACGGGAGCGTCGATCCTGGCCACGCTCGACGCTGCGTACATGTTCGGGCTGGCCGGGGTGCGGCCGGTCAGCTTCGCCGCCGTCTATGACCTGGACGCGCCCGGGCCGCTGCTGCTCGGTGTGGACCTGCCCGGGCGGCACACCGTCCTGGCATGCGGAGGCCGCTGGTGGTCGTGGGGATTCCCGCTGGCGGCGTTCCCTGACGCGGTGATCGAGGAAGCGTGGGAGGTGTGCTGGCCGTGACCGTGACCCGGATGACCTACTGCTCCCGGCAGGTCGCCATGCGCGCCATCGACTTCCGCGACGGCATCGACCAGAACGAGGCCGCCGACCGCGCCATCGAAACCGGCGCCTGGAACATCGACCGGCAGATGCACCGCCGCTTCTACCCGAACGACGCCACCGTCTACGCGGACTGGCCCAACCAGGGCGGCAGTGGCGGCGGGCAGTACGCCTACCCGTGGCGGCTGTGGCTCGACCAGTTCGACTGCACCGTCCTCACCGGCCTGGTGACCGGCGGTGTGGCCATCCCGCTGAACCAGGTGTTCCTCGAGCCGGTGAACAACCCCGTCGAGGGCAAGCCGTTCTACGAGTACCTCGAGCTCGACCGGTCGAGCACGGCGGCGTTCGGCGGGAACGCCCCGTCACCGCAGCACTCCATCGTCATGACCGGCACCTGGGGTTACGGCGCGGACGCTGACCCGGCCGGCCAGCTGGCGGCGAGCGTCCTGGCCGGTGACACGTCGGTCACCGTGTCCGATGGCAGCAAGACGGGTGTGGGTGACCTCCTGGTCCTCGGCTACGGGCGGGGCTCCGCTCCGTTCCCGTCAGCGGCGGGTTATGCGGGGTCGATCGCCCCGTACACCGGGGAACGGGTCCTGATCACTGATGTGGCGGCGGCTGCGACTGGGCTGACGCAGACCGGCGGCGGGTGCACGACAGCGTCGGACAGCGATAAGGCGCTGGCGACGACGGGTTCCGGGACGCTGAACGTGGGTGAGGTGCTGGTGCTCGACCAGGAGCAGGTGCTGGTTGAGCAGATGGTGGCTGGGGTGGCGACGGTGAAGCGGGCGTGGAACGGCACCGCGCTGGCCACGCATTCGGCGGCGACGGTGTATGCGCTGCGGTTGCTGTCGGTGACCCGGGCGATGTACGGCACCGTGGCGGCGGGCTACAGCAACGCGGCGGCGGTGTTCCGGCACCGGGTGCCTCCCCTGATCCGGGACCTGGCCGTGGCCGAGGCGGTCAACCAGGTGCTGCAGGAAGGCTCCGGGTACGCGCGGACCATCGGCTCCGGTGCGGACGCTCACCCGGCGCCTGGCGCGGACCTGGCCAGCAAGTGGGATGAGGCGGTCACCGCGCACGGCCGCAAGGCCAGATCGAGGGCGGTATGAGCGGCCTAGACGTCTACGGGGACGGTTCCGGCGTCGATCTCTTCGCTGCCATTGAGGAGCTTCCATTCACCCGGTGCCAACTCGGGATCAATGACCAGCCGCAGGCCGAGTACCTGCTGTTCGGGTGCGGCCGGAAAGGAAGCCACCGGCATGGTTCGCTGGAGCACGTACCAGACGCTGGCGTGAAGCCGGATCGTGTCGGGCCGGTCAGCCATCCATTGCCCGAGCAGGGACCTGATGCCCTCATAGCTCGCGGCGCTGGGCTCGGTGCTCGGGGCCGGGTTGAAGTCCAAGTCGTACCTCGCCGGCAGCGGCAGTTTGCTCATTCCTGCACGGTACCCCGGGCGAGGGTGGTCTGACATGGCCAAGAGCCGCATGGAAGTCACCATGACCCGCTCAGGCCCCCTCTTCGATGGGGAAGCCGACGCGGCGGTCAAGGAATGGCTGGACGCCACGAAGATGGACGTCGCGGAGACCGGTGCGGACTGGATCCGCCTCGCCGCGCACGCCATGGACAAGTCCGGGCGGGGCGGCACCGGGGCGGCGGCCGAGGCGGTCACGGTGTCCCGGTTCGGCGGGTTCAACGACGCACGGGTCCTCGGCGGGATGGTGAAGGGCCGTGTGTGGTGGCCGTGGCTCGAAGGCGACTCCACGCGCAATGTGAAGAGCAAGTTTCACGGCTATCACACGTTCCGGCTGACCCGCCTGCGGCTCCGCCGGTATGTCACGCCGGTCGCGCAGAAGCGCCTTGAGGAGTTCATCGGCCGGATGGGCGGGCGGGTCGAATGAGCTTCGCCGCCGCTGACGCGAAAGCGATCTTCCACGCCATGACATCCCACGCGAAGAGCCTCGGGATCTTCGACAGGGTGAATTCCCACGAGCCTGAGAACACGCCCGGCAAGGGCATGTCGTGCTCGATCACCCTCGGCGGCATCGCCGCCGACCCAACAGCGTCCGGGCTGGCCATGGTGTCGGGGACGATCACGTTCCAGGTGCGGATCTGGTCGTCGCTGATGCAGAAGCCCCTCGACGCCGTGGACCCCGACGTCCTCGGTGCCGTGTCGGTGCTGCTGAATGCCTACTCCGGTGCCTTCACCCTGGGCGGGACGGTCCGCGACATTGACCTGCTCGCGCTGAAAGCGCAGCCCGGCTACCTCAACCACGAAGGCAAGGAATTCCGGGTGATCGAGATCACGGTGCCCATCGTCGTCAATGATCTCTGGGGGATGAGCCCGTGAGCAAGCAAAGCGGCCTCGGTGACCGGCTCCTCGTCGGCGGTTACGACATCAGCGGCGACGTCCAGGCGCTGGAGAAGGTCGGAGGCGGCCCGGCACCGATCGACGTCACCGACATCACCCAGCTGGCGCACTCCCGCATCGGCGGCCTGCGCGACGGGACGATGTCGTTCACCACGTTCTTCGACTACCTGAACGCGCACCCGGTGCTCGCGGCGCTCCCGCGTGGTGACGTGGCCATGTCGTACCTGCGGGGCACCACGCTGGCCAGCCCGGCGGCGTGCTGCGTCGCGAAGCAGGTCAACTACGACCCGACCCGGGCGGCGAACGGTGACCTGACCCTGAAGGTGGAAGGCCAGTCGAACGGGTTCGGGCTCCAATGGGGTGAGCAGCTTACCGCCGGCCTGCGCACCGACGGGTCGGCGACGGCCGGGGCGTTCGTGGACGACCTGGCGGCCACCAACTTCGGCGGGCAGGCTTTCCTGCAGGTGACCGCGTTCACCGGTACCAGCGTGACGGTGGCCGTCCAGCATGCCACCACGTCGGGTGGCGCCTACAGCAACGTGACCGGGCTGGCGTTCACCGCTGTGTCTGCCGCGCCCGCGTGGCAGCGCGTGGCCTCGTCGAGCAGCCTGACCATCAACGAGTTCGTCAAGGTCACCACCACGGGCACCTTCAGCAACGCGGTGTTCTCCGTGGTGTTCGTGCGCAACCCGGTCGCCGGGCAGGTGTTCTGATGGCGACCCGCGACTATCTGCTGCGCCTGCCGCGTGACGTGACCGTGGTGGCCGCCTGCGAGGAGGTGCGCTGTGAGGCGTGGCAGTACGGGTGGCAAACCACCTGCGACGAGACCACACCGCTCGGCACCTTCCGGGCCGCCTACATCCGGGAGTCCTGTGGCCGCACGTTCCGGGAGATGCGCACTGGGGACGGGCTGACGGTGTTCCGGTTCGAGCCTCACCAGCGGTGCTTCGCGGAGCACCGGACGCGGCGGGCCCGGTGGCTGATCCGCGCCGGCCGGGCTGTCCGCGAGGTGCCCGTCATGGCCGACTGGACCGGCGACCTCAGTGACCACGTCAGCCAGCTAGAAGAGCAAGCAAGGAGAGGGTGAGTTCCCATCGCGAAGACCAGCGGCCTCGGTGCCGCCATCAGTGTCGCGGACGCCAGCAGTGCCGCGCAGATCATCACCAACGACGTGACCGACTTCCAGCTGTCCACCCCGAGAGCCATCCAGGACATCACGGGCGTTGATAAGTCGGCGCATGAGCGGCTGCTGCTGCTCGCCGACGTCTCGGTGTCGCTGAAGGGCGTTTTCAACAACGCGGCGAACATGTCGCATGTCGTTTTCAAGACGATCCCCTCGACGAGCGTGATCCGGGCGACGATCATCACGCCGACGTCCTCGACGCCGCCGTTCCTGTCGTTCAACGCGTTCTACAGCGACTACTCGATTACCCGCGCGGCCGCCGGTGAGCTGACGTGGGACGTCAAGGGTGATCTTGGAGATGGAGCAACGCCCACATGGTCGTAGCTCACCACATCAAGATCAGCGGCAACGGCATCAGCCATGTCGTCGAGATCGACGGCCACCCGGTCCAGAACCTGACCGAAAGCCTGGAGCTGTCGATGAGTTCCGTCGCACTGCCGGTCCTGATCCTGCGGCTGGCGCTGCCCCGCGGTACCCCGGAAGTGGACACGAGGGCGCTGGTGCGGTTCGACGAGGAGACCACTGAGGCGCTGAAGGCCATGGGCTGGACGCCACCAAGCGAGGAGGGCTGATGGCCGGCCAGGAGGACGTTTACCAGGACATCACGCTCTATGACCTGGTGTTCGAGAACCGCGGCGGCCTCCGCGTCCGCGTCGAGGGCCTGTCCACGGGCGACCTCCTCGACTTCATCGGCCTGGCCGACCAGATCCCGTCCGGGCCCGCCGCGGGGAAGCTCGACGCGGAGACGAAGCAGACGGTCCTGATGCTGATGGAAACCCTCGCCGGGGCGCTGGTGGAGTGGAACGTGGCCGACCGGGACGGCAACGTGCGCCCGGCGGACATGGCGGGCCTGCGGGCGTGCGGGCTGGCGCTGGTGATGGACATCGCCACGGCGTGGGTGTCGGCGCAGACGGACGTGGACGACGGCCTGGGAAAAGACTCCGGCTCTACCGGGACCTCGGGGCTGGAGCGGTCCATGCCGATGGAACCGCTGTCACCGAACCCTGGGAGCTGACGAAGGCGAAGGTGATCGACGGCCTGTGCCGACGGTGGGGTTCCCCGCCGTCGGTGGTGCTGGCCGAGCCGGGAAGCGTGCTGCGGATGCTGAAGATCATCGAGCTTGGGACACCAGAGCCGGAAGGAGGTGAGTGAGGTCGCCGTCAACATCGTCGAGATCCTGGTCAAGGCCAAGGACATGACGGCGGAGGGGTTCGCCGCCGCGGACGCGCAGACCTCGAAGCTGGGCGAGAAGCTGTCGAAGATCGGCCTGATGGCCGGCGCGGGCCTGGCCGTCGTCGGGATCGAGGCGACCAAGATGGCCATCGACTTCAACTCCCAGATGATGCGCCTGGGCACGCAGGCCGGGGTGTCGCAGAAGCAGATCGGGACGTTGAAGTCCGGTGTCCTGGCGCTGGCCGGCCAGGTGGGTTTCAGCCCGGATTCGCTGGCTGCGTCGCTGTATCACGTCGCCAGCAACATGGCCTCCATGGGCGGGACGAGCAAGCAGATGCTGGACGTCGTCAGGGTGGCGGCGGAGGGCGCGAAGGTCGGCGGCGCTGACCTGGTCGATGTCACCAATGCCCTGACCTCGGCCGTGGCGTCTGGCATCCCCGGGGTGCAGAACTACTCGCAGGCGATGGGCGTCCTCAACGCCATCGTCGGCACCGGTGACATGAACATGCAGAACCTCGCGGAGGCGTTCAGCACCGGCATGGTGTCCGTGGTGAAGGGCTACGGCCTGTCCATCAAGGACGTCGGCGCGGCCCTGGCCACGTTCGGGGACCTGAACGTGCGCGGGGCGTACGCGGCGACCCTGGTCCGCACCGCCGTGCAGGCGATGGCGGTCCCGGCGAAGACGGGCGCGAAGGAAATGGCGAACCTGGGCATGACGACATCGACCCTGGCGAAAGACATGCAGTCCGGCGGCATGCTGAAGGCCCTCGACGACCTGAGCACCCGGTTCCACAAGGCAGGGATTTCCGGGACAGCTATGGGCGGCGTCATCACCCAGATGTTCGGCAAGAAGGCTGGCCCTGGGCTGGCGATCCTGCTGGAGAACATGGACCGGCTCCGGTCGAAATACCCGCTGCTCACGAAAGGCGCGAACGACTTCGGCAAGGCGTGGACGACGACGAACTCCGGGCTGAAGCAGCAGCTGGCCGACCTGAAGGGCGGGTTCGACGCCCTGATGATCAGCATCGGGGAGAAGCTGGTGCCGGTGCTGCAGACGGTGGTCAGCTGGATGCTGAAGCACAAGTCCGCGGTGATGGGCCTGCTGGCCGCGGCCGGGGCCCTGATGGTTGTCCTGGTGGCTACCGCGCTGGTGATAAAGGCACGCGTCGCCTGGGACATCCTGTGGGAGGCCGGCCTTAAGGCCATCGCGGCGGCCACGAAAATCATGGCGGCCGCGCAGTGGCTGCTGAACATCGCGATGGACGCCAACCCGATCGGGCTGATCATCATCGGGATCGCGGCGCTGATCGCGGTCGTCGTGCTGGTCACCCTGCATTTCAAGGCGTTCCGCGTGTTCTGGATCGCGGTGTGGCATGACGTGGAGGCCGTGGCTGCCGCGGCGTGGCATTACATCACCGGCCGGGTCGCCTCGGACGTCAACCAGGTGCGGACGATCCTGTCGTGGTTCGGGCGGCTGCCGGGCCTGTTCTACGGCTGGTGGATCGGCGCCTACCACGCGGTGCTGTCCGCTTACGGGTCGATGAACTCGTTCGTCCGCTCGATCCCCGGGCGGATCCTCTCCGCGCTCGGTGATCTCGGGCACCTGCTGTGGAACGCGGGCGCCCGCGTCATTTCCGGCCTGGTCGGCGGGATCATGTCGCAGTTCGGCGCGGTGGGCTCCGCGATCAGCAGCATCGCGGGTGAGATCACGGCGCACCTGCCGTTCTCCCCGGCGAAGAAGGGGCCGCTCTCAGGTGCGGGCAGCCCGGAGAAGGCTGGGCGGCGGATCGCGCAGATGCTCGCTCAGGGCCTGACGTCGAACATGTCAGGGATTACCACGGCGGCGGCGCGGATGGCTGGCGGCACGCTCCCCAGCGGCGTGGCGGCCGGGGCCGGTGGTGTGGGCGGGACGGTCAAGGTGCAGCTGGAATGGGTTGGCAGCAGCAGCGACCAGGGGGTTTTCAGCGAGCTGCGCAAAGGCATCCGCGTCCGCGGCGGCCTGACGAAAGCACTAGGGCCCTGATGAGGGAGAGGTCGATGGACGACGACACGCAGGACCCGCAGCCGGTCACCGGCACGGGCGGCATCGTGATCACGAAGCCTGGGGCCAGCAGTGGCCAATAACCCGTTTTTCTCCGACGCCACGATCATCGCCGACGTCAACGCGGTCACCGCGCTGCTGGCCACCGGGTTCCTGGAGATCTGGTCCGGTGCCCAGCCGGGGGACGCGAACCAGGCGCTGACGGGGACGAAGCTGGCGAAGCTGGCCCTGTCGGCGACGGCGTTCGGCGCGGGCGTGGCGTCCGGTGCGACGGGGTCGCGGCTGGTGACGGCCACAGCGAACTCGATCACGTCGTCGGCGGCCCTGGCGACGGGCACGGCCGGGTACTTCGCGCTGATGAAGGCCGACGACACGACAATCGTGGCGATGGGCAGCGTGGGCACCAGCTCGGCGGACCTGAACCTGAACACGCTGTCGCTGGTCTCAGGCGGCACGGTCGCGGTGACCGCGTTCACGATAACCCAGGTGGAATAGCGGCCCATGACGATCAGCCGGGCATCCGGGTTCCCCGTAGGCGGGGGCGATAGCAGCAGCGGCGGCGTAACTAGCGTAACGGTCAGCCCGGCGGCTATCGGCGACCTGGTCATCGTCTCCGTGTTCATCGGCAGCGCGAGCATCACCGTCTCCGGGATGTCGGGCGGCAACGCGACCGGCTGGGCGCGGGCCGAGGGCTTCACCGACAGCACCTCGACGACGCGGGCGGAGATCTGGACCGCTACAGCGACAGCCACCGGGTCGGCTGCCGTCACGGTCACCTTTTCAGCGTCGATCTCCACAACGTTCGTTGAAATCGACGCCGACAGCCTGCATTCCAGCACGGGCGGCACCTGGTCGGTTGTGGCCAGCGGCGGCCAGCACGATGCCTCGGGGACGTCCAACGCCTTCCCGTCGCTGACCGCGACGGTGACCGGGCAGGCGTACTGGGGCATCAACAGCCCGCAGAACACGCCATCAGCGGGCGGCGACAGCGGGTTTACGTACAACCTGCTCGACAGCAGTTTCGTTGTCACAGCGCTGAACGTGAACGTCACGGCCGGGACCGTGGCCCCGAGCTCGGCCCAGTCCCCGACAGGGACCGCGACCATTGTGGCGATCATCGTCACGGCCGCCGCCACCGCGCTGGCCCCGCCGCCGTACATCGTCCGCCAGGCCGTCAAGCGCGCCGCTTTCTACTGAGGAGACATCGATGGCAGCGAAGACATACCTGATCCACAACAGCGCGCAGGTCACCACGGCCGCGCCTGTTAGCCAGCCGACTGGCACGGCGATCCGCACGATGATGCAGCTGGCCCCGGCCACCGGCTTCCCGATGCGGATCATCGAGTGGGGCTGCTCGTTCGACGGCTCGGCGGCGGCCACTCCCGGCAAGGTCGAATTGTTCGACAACACGGTCGCCGCGACGATGAGCACAGCTTTCGCCGCTGGTGATATCCAGCCCTACGGTGACCCGAACGCCCCGGCCAACTCAGCGGGCTCGTCGGGCATTCCGCTCAACCTGAGCACGGCTACATCGGGATTCGCCACGGCGGCAGTCACGGAAGGCACCGTGGCGAACGCGCGGCAGTTCGACGTCCAGCTGGTCGCGCCGACCAACCAGTACCTCAAGCAGTTCCCGCTCGGCCGTGAGCCTGAAGTTCCGGCAGGTCACTTCCTGCGGGTGCGGATGACGTTCGGGACCACGGTCAACGCCTACATCTACATCGTCGTCGAATTCTAGGAGGAAGTCATGGGATCGGTCATCACTCTCATTAGCCCCAGTAACACCACCTTCTCGGCAGTGATCACTTCGGGTGACGTTGGAACCTCGGACTACACCGCCCAGGTGCTCAATGTGGGCGACGAGACGATCTGGTGCGGCAATGACGACGACTATTCCGGGACCGCGAACACTGGGCACTTCGTCCCGGTGCAGCCCGGACAGTGGTCGCCCGTGATCTATGTGACAGGGACCGGAAACAGCGGGTCCGGCAACTTCTTCCTCCGTGTTTCCGAGAACGCCTGCAACGCCTACCTCCTTCACACAGTTCTCTGATCCACCGCAACCACCACGGCGCGGAGGGAGGTGACTGGTGCCGAGGATTGGCCGTAGCAGGCCAGCGGCGGCGTACAAGCTTGTGCGCCCCGCTCTGCTCACGTCCGGCGCCACCGGGACGGGCAGCCTCGCGCTCCTGAAACCGTCCCTGTCAGGCACGGGCACTGCCGCGGTGCAGGGCACCGGCAGCCTCGCGCTGGTCAAGCCCGCGCTGTCCGGGACCGGGGTCGTCGAGGTCCAGGGCACCGGTTCCCTGGCGCTGCTGAAGCCGTCCCTTGCGGGGACCGGCTCCGGGGCGGTCACCGGCACAGGCAGTCTTGCGCTGGTCAAGCCGTCGCTGTCTGGCGCTGGCGGCCCCGTGTCCGTGTTCGGCTCGCTGCCCGCCGCGCCCACCTACCCGCTGCCGCTCCTGGACACGAGGGTTGAGCTGAACCTGGGCGGCACGTGGACGGACATCACCAGCCCATACGTGTATGAGCGGGCCCCGGTGACGATCATCCGCGGGCACGCCGACGAGCAGACCACCACCACCCCCAGCTCGGCGGCGATGACGCTGAACAACCGCGACGGCCGGTTCAGCGACCTGAACCCGACCGGGCCCTGGTACGGGCAGATCGGGCAGAACACGCCACTGCGGATCTCCGTCCCCGAAGGCGCGTCCTACCTGCGCAGCGAGGTGGACCAGGCGTCCTACGCGCAGTGCCCGGACGCGGCCGGGCTCGACATCACCGGGGACATGGAAATCCAGCTGGACATCAGCCTGGACAACTGGAACTCCAACCAGACCCTGGCGTGCAAGTGGGCGGCGTCCAGCAGCCAGGCGACGTGGATCCTGGAACTGCTGGAGTCCGGCCAGCTGCGTTTCAACTTCTCCTCCAACGGCACGGGAATTGACACGACCACATCAACGGTCCCGGTGCCGGTCCCGCCGCTGCACCGCATGTGCCTGCGGGTCACCTACGCCTCAGCGACCGGGACCGTGACCTACTACACCAGCCCCCCGGGGCTGAGCAGCCCGTCGTGGACGCAGCTGGGCGGCCTCCAGTCGTTCGGCTCGGCCATCAGCCTGTTCAGCTCTGCAGCCCCGGTGCAGCTGGGTTTCGGCACCGACACCAACGACGGTTACAGCGGGATCTACGGCAAGTTCCACGCTTTCCAGCTGCTCTCCGGGATCGCCGGGACCGCGAAAGCGTCCCCCGATTTCACCGCGCAGACCGCCGGGCCGCTGAACGCCAACCCGTACTTCACGGCCGGGATCACGTCGTGGAGCGCGTTCGGCACGGGCGCCGCGATCGCCTGGACCAGCGCCCAGTCCTACCAGGGCAAGCACTCGCTGCTGCTGACGACCGGCGGAGCGGCCGCCACCCCGCAGGCCGCAGCCGAGCAGGACCCGGTCACCGCTGGCGCTTCCTACGCGGCGGCGGCGTGGGTGTACTCCCCGCAGGGCTGCACGGCGCAGATCGGCGTCAACTGGTGGGCCTCCGGCGTGAACACCGGGGGTGTGTACCCGGCCGCGGTGACGATCCCGCCCGGGACGTGGGTGCAGCTCACCTGCTCAGGCGCCGCCATCGCCGGGGCCGACCACGCGCAGATGTTCGCCCAGATGACCGGCACCCCGGCCAGCACAGTGCAGCTGTACGTCAACGACGCGGCGCTGACCGCACTCGGGTTCGCCGACGGCCAGGGCAACATCTGGTCACTGAACGGCACCGCCGAGATCTCCAGCCGCAAATACCGGTACCACGGTGAAGTGTCCGCGTGGCCGCAGTCGTGGGACCCCACCGGCACCGATGTCACCACGGAGATCACCGCGTCGGGGATCCTGCGGCGGCTGGGCGCGAACGCGGGCGGGCAGCTGTTCGCCTCCGCGATGTACCGCGCGTATGTGCGGCTGGTGGGCAGCACGGCCCCGGTCGCCTACTGGCCATGCGAGGACGGGGCGGCGTCCACCCAGCTCGCCTCCGCGCTCGGCGGCCCCGCCATGCAGGTCAGCGTCCCGCCGCAGTACGGCGGGAACTCCGCCTTCCTGTGCTCCAACCCGGTTCCTACCCTCGTGGCGGGCAGCGAATGGTTCGGTTCGGTGCCTCCCTACACCGGGGGCACCGACAACGTGATGCGGTTCCTGATGGCCGTCCCCGCCGCCGGGGACACCAACGGCGCCATCATCGCCTCCATGTACACCAGCGGCCCGGTCTGGCGCGCGGACCTGGTGTACAGCACCGGCGGGGCCCTGACGATGAACATTTACAGCGCCACCGGCGCTCTGATCGCCACCAGCGGCGTGTACGCGTTCAACGTCAACGGGCTCCTGCTGCGGGTGTCCATTGAGCTGCAGGCGAGCGGCGCGGACCTGAAATGGAACATGGCAGTTCTCCAGCCCGGCGCCAGCAGCGCGTCGGTGGTCACCAACACGCTGAGCGCCACCGCTGTCGGTCACGTGACCCGGGCCGCCGTCAACACGGCCGGCGGACTGACGTCCACCGCGATCGGCCAGGTCTCCGTTCAGCCGGTGTGGGACACCCTGTTCGACCTCAACGGTGACCACCTGGCCAGCGGCGCATGGACGGGGGCGCTGAACGCGTGGCAGGGTGAGGCGGCCGGGAACCGGTTCACCAGGCTGTGCGGCGAGGAAGGCATCGGGTTCCGCGGGCGGGGTTCCCTGGATGACACGGTGGCGATGGGCCCGCAGCTCGCGGCGGCAGTGCCGACACTGCTGCAGGAATGCGCCGACGCGGACCTGGGCGCCATCGCCGAACCACGGCAGATGTTCGGCCTCAGCTACCGCACCCGCGCCAGCATGCTCAACCAGCCCCCGGCGGTCACCCTCTCCTACACCGCCGCGCACCTCTCCGACGAGCTCAAGCCCACCCGTGACGACCAGCAGCTCCGCAACGACGTAACCGTGTCCCAGGGCGCTGGCGCGTCGTCCACCGCCGGGTCATCCTCTGAGCAGGTGCTGGCGTCCGGGCTGCTGTCGGTCCTGGCGCCGCCTAACGGGGCGGGCCGGTACCCGGTGCAGGCCACCATCAACGTGAACACCGCCGGGCAGCTCGACAACGAGGCGGCGTGGCTGCTGCACATGGGCACCGTCAACCAGCCCCGTTACCCGCTGGTTCAGGTCAACCTGGAACGCTCCGAGATCGCCGCCCATTACTGGGACCTGCAGGACATGGACCTCGGCGACTACCTGCAGGTAACAAACACCCCGCTGTGGCTGCCGCCGGACGGCATAAACCAGCTGCTGCAGGGCGCGACAGAAATATGTTACGGCTACGTTTTTCATGAGGCGTGGGCGTGCGTCCCTCAGGCCCCGTGGAACACCGCCATCTCTGATGACCTGGTGTGGGGTCACGCCGACACTGACGGCTCCACGGTCCACGCCAGCATCAGCAACTCGGCCACGTCAATGCAGGTGGACACCACTAACGCCGCGTCGCCGCTGTGGACCACGTCGGCGGGCGACTTCCCCTTCGACATCCTCGTGTCCGGTGAGCGGATCACGGTCACGAACATCACCGGCTCCAGCTCACCGCAGGCCTTCACGATCACCCGTTCAGTGAACGGCGTGACCAAAGCCCAGAGCGCGGGCACCGACGTCCGCCTGTTCTTCCCCCCGATCGCGTCCCTCTAAGGAGAGCCCATGTCCATCATCAACGCCGGGTCGAGGATCCTCGCCGCGGTCCTCTCACCGGGCCCGTGGCTGCCGATGACGCTGATCAACACGTGGACGAATTACGGTGCCGGGTACAGCACCGGGCAGTACCGGCTCGTGCCGCTGATCAACGAGGTCGAGGTCATCGGCAACCTGTCGCACGCGTCCACGTCCGGCAACTCGGTCTTCTGGACAATCCCGGCTGGGTTCATACCCGCCAGCAACCAGATCGTGTGCGCCACCGGGTCACCGTCTGGCGCGGAGATCGGGGCCCTCTCGACGGGGTCGCTGGAAGTCTTCACGATGCCCGCGGCGACGACCCTCATCCAGTTCCACGGCTGGTACTCGATGGACGCGTGATGGGCGTCATCAGGGATCTCTTCGGCCCCGGCACCTGGGGCGCGGGCGGCAACCTCGTCGCCTGGGTCCTGTGCGGGGCGATGGCCGGTGGGTGGCTGCGGGCGAAACTGAAGGCACACGAGACGCTGGCGAGGCTGCACCACCAGCAGAAGATGGACCAGGCGCAGGAACATCATGACGCGCTGGTCGCGCATGTGACCGCGACGGCGACGCTGGCAGCAGTGGCCGAGTCGCAGCCGCCCCCGCCTCCCGCCGCCACCGGCCCGGCGCGCTGATCATGCTGTTCGCCTGCGCTGACGGATAATAAGACGTGAGCACCGACGACCCGTCACAGCACAGCAGGCAGTCCAACGGCGATGACCCGAGCAAGCTGACGACCGCGCTGGTTGACCGGGCCATCGGGGCGTTCCGCGAGATCATGGAGACCCGGCTCTCGGGGATGGACCGGGCGACCGGGCTGGTCGCCATCGATCTCAGCCAGGCCCGCTCGGACACTGACGTGGCCCAGCGGCGTCTGCTGGGCGCCCTCACCGGGGATCTCAGCGCCCTGCGCGAGCTGCTGACAGCACAGCTCGAGGCGGTCGCCGCCATAGTCGAGCGGGTTCCCTCTGACACGGATAAGTCAGTCAGTGCCCTGCGCGAGCTGCTGGGCGCCCGGATCGACGGCATGGACATCGCGACCAAGCTGCTGGCGGCCAACGTCGCGGAGTTCCCGTCTGACCTGGACAAAGCGATCCTTGCGCTGAAAGACATCCTGACCGGGGACATCCGCAACGTGCAGAATGTGGCTGGTGAGAAATTCACCGCTATTGAGGGCACGTTCGCATCCAACGCGCTAGCGCTGACCGCTGCCCTGGCGGCACAGAAAGAAGCCGCAGCCGAAGCCAAGAAGTCCAGCGACCTGGCGATCGACAAGTCCGAGAAAACCACGCAGGAGACGATCCGGGCTAATCAGGCTCAGGTCGCCGGCAGCCTGGCGTCACAGGCCGCCACCATCGCCGACCTGAAAGACCGGGTGGTCCGGCTGGAGAGCGGCGGCGTGGCCACCGCTACGGCCAGGACCGAGCAGCGCGCCGAGCGCAGCAACGCACTGACTAGCGTCCAGGCAATGATTATGGGCATCGCCATCCTGATCTCGCTGATCTCGGTGATCGCGTTCGTGCTCAAGAAGTAGGGGAACACGGTGGGTGACATCGAGGACAGTGAGCGGCTGATGGCCCGCAGCCGCCGCCGCGCGGACGCCGGGCAGCTGCTCCTGGCCGCCGCGCTCACCGCAGCCGGCGTAGTGGCCGTGATCGCCGTGTTCGGGCGGTAAAGAGAGCATCATGGGTGGCATGAACC
>ODAK010000860.1_pt1 | contig 34421 bp, 37 predicted proteins | sample 1539591 | NCBI WGS metagenome assembly ODAK01 (sample SAMEA3539303, study PRJEB22396) | soil metagenome | biome: tundra; feature: field; material: soil | place: USA | collected 2010-05 | depth 0.15 m | reverse complement strand
AAATGAACGATCGTGCCACCCGGAGCGACGATCGCCGGAAGCTGCAGCTGATCGAGCCCGCGCGGGCTCGCGTGGCGCGCCGAGAGCAGGGCGCTGGCGCGGTTGGCTGCCTGCATCGGATCGGGCGTCGCGAGGCCGAACGCGCACACCGAAGGTCCTTGCGTGTCGAAACGGGCGCGCGCCGGCGAAGACGCTTCCGAGTTGACGACGAGCTGGATGCTGCCTTGCCGGTACAACGTGACGGCTTTCGAGCGATGCCGGCCGAGGCGCAAGAAGCCGAGCTGTTCGAGGAGCGCGCCGAGCTCGCGCGCCGCCGCCTCGTCGGCTCCGAACTCGAGGAAGGCGAAGCCATCGAGCGTGGCCGCCTCGGGCGGATCGAAGAGCTCGACGCGTTGCAGCGTCCGCTTGGCCACGGCGCGCGCCGGGCCCGTGTCCGCACCATCGCGCGCGAGCTCGAGTCGCCGCCGGACCCGGCTTTCGAGGAAGAGCAGCGAACGCATCGCGTCGACGGCCGTGCGCCGGTTCGGCGTTTCGCGGAACTGGTCGTTGAAGATCTCGAGCGAAAGCGGACCGGCGTAGCCCGAGAGCAGCACCTGGAGGAAGAAATTCTCGAGGTCGAACTGGCCCTGGCCCGGGAAATTGCGATGGTGGCGCGCCCACTGCAGCACGTCCATCGCCAGCAGCGGCGCGTCGGCCATTTGCAGGAAGAAGATGCGCTCGCCGGGGATCGCCGCGATGCCCGAAGGATCGTCGTTCAGCGAGAGGGTGTGGAAGCTGTCGAGGACGAGGCCGAGGTGCGGGTGGCCGGCGCCCTCGACGATGTTCCAGGCCTGGCCGAAGCGCTTGACGAAACGCCCCCAGGCCAGGGCTTCATAGCCGACACGCAGGTTGCGCCGCGCCGCGCGCTCGGCGAGCACGTGCAGCTGCGCGGCCGAGCGCGCCGCGTCGTCGACGGCCAGCGGCGAGGTGTTCGAGCAGACGAGCATGAGCGGCGCACCGAGCGCTTCCATGAGGTCGAACTTGCGCTCGGCGCGATCGAGGCTTTTGCCGAAGGCGTCGTCCGGCATGCCTTCGAAGTCGCGGAAGGGTTGGTACAGGTCGATGCCGAGGCCGAGGTCGGCCGCCATCGAGCGCAGCTCGCGGGCGCTGCCGTTGAAGTTGATGAAGTCGTTCTCGAACAGCTCGATGGCGTCGAAGCGCGCCGCGGCGATCGCCTCGAGCTTCTGGCGCAAGGTGCCGCTCATCGAGACGGTGGCGACCGATCGGCGCATGGCGCTAGTAGCGGAGCTGCGCGGCCGCGCGCAGCTCGTCCGCCGTTGCCGTGCCGAAGCCGAAGAACTCGAGGTAGGCCGGAATCATCTCGAACAACATGTCGGCGCCAACCTGCACGTCGAGGCCGCGTGCCTGCGCGGCGCGCAGGAGCGGCGTCAGCTCGGACTTCATCACGACCTCGCCGACGAAGGCATTCGCGTCGATGCGCTCGACATCGAAGGGAAGAGGGTCGCCTTCGTTCATGCCGAGCGGCGTCGCGTTGACGACGATGTCGTGGCCGGCCGGGTCCCTCGATCCGGTTCCGACTTCGAGCTTCGGATAGTGCTGCAACAGGCGGCCGCGCAGCGTTTCGGCGGACGCGGCGCGCGAGTCGAAGAGGTTGATCGCGCTGGCGCCGGCCGCGGCCAGCGACGCGGCGATCGCCGAGCCGACGCCGCCGCAACCGGCGACGAGAACGCGGCTGCCCGCGATGCGGCGGCCATTGCGCTCGACCCCGCGCACGAAGCCGACGCCGTCGAACTGCTCGCCGAGCCAGCGGCCGTCGGCGCGCTTGAGCAACGCGTTGCAGGCGCCGGCGATGCGCGCCGTCGGCGTCGCTTCGTCGGCGAGGGCGAGCGTCGTCACCTTGTGCGGCATCGTCACGAGCGCGCCGTGCAGGTTCGTCATCTTCGCCAGCGCGGCGAGGGTCGCCGGGTAGTCCTCGGCCTTCACGCCCATCGGCACGACGACAGCATCGATGCCGCGTTTCTCGAACCACGGGTTGTAGATCATCGGTGCCTTGAACGCCTCGGTCGGGTAGCCGAGGTGGGCGATCAGAACCGTCTTGCCGTTGATCATGTCGCTCGATCGGCGAACGCGAGATGGCTGCGCCGCGGCACGTCGATCGGCCCGGGGTCTGCGGCGAGGCGCATCACGGTTGCAGTCGCTGCGTCGTCGACGAATTGCGGCCAGTACGGCAGCTCCGGGCGATTCGGATTGCCTTGCCTGGCGAACTGCAGCCACCAGGCCTGCATGAGCTCGGTCATGCGCCGGTCGGCGCCGCCCCAAGCGCGGGTCAGAACGGCCGTGCTGCCGAAGACGTAGGGGTACTCGGCGCTGTGGAAGACGCCGAGATCGGCTGCTTTTTCCGCTTCGTGGAAGCGCTGCTGCGGCCCGAACGGCTGTCGATGATCGAAGTGATAGACGTATGTCGGCGCGATGCGTGCCTGGTCGCGCGCGGCTCGCCACACGCCCGACGCGAACAGCTCGTCGCCGATGAGCTCGAGGCTAGCCGCGCGTGCGTTCGCGTCGCTGTCGCAGGGATAGAGCTTTTCGGCTTCGCCGGCGCGCTCGCCGAATCTGGCCCGCAGGCGGGCGCGAAATTCCGCGGCGTCGGCGGCCGCCGCGAAGGTCGTTCCTTCGTCGGCGTTCCAGCCGGTCATGAAGGGCACCGGATCCTGGCGGCCGTCGGCGAAGATCTCGCGCACCGGTCGTTCGACGAAGTCGCCGTCGACGATCGGCATCCAGCGCTCGGGCCGCTCGAGGTAGCGGGCGAGCAGGACTTTGCCATCGAGCTCGCGCAATGGCGCCAGGCCCGTGGCGCCATTGCGTTCGGCGAAGGCCGCACCCGATCGCTCGGCCTCGGCCAGCGTGCTCATCCGGGTGATGCCGAAGCTCTGCGCGATCGCCCGGGCGAAGAGGCCGCGCGTGCGCGGCGCGGCCATCATGTCGACGATGCCGGCCGCGCCGGCCGACTGGCCGAAGATCGTGACGCAATCGGGATCGCCGCCGAAGGCCGCGATGTTGCGCCGGACCCAGCCGAGCGCTGCCGCCATGTCGAGCAGCCCGTAGTTGCCCGATGCGCCCTGCGCCGACTCGGCGCTCAAGGCCGGATGCGCCATGAACCCGAACGGCCCGAGGCGGTAGTTGAAAGTGACGAGCACGACGCCGTGGCGCGGCAAGTCGCCGCGCACGAACACCGGGTTGCTGCCCGCGCCCTGCTGGAACGCACCGCCATGGAACCAGACCATGACCGGCCAGCGCGCATCGGCATCGGGCGCGGCGCTCCAGACGTTGAGGTAGAGGCAGTCCTCGCTCATCGGCTGCACGCCCGCGTATTCGGCGTAGACGGAGTCGGCGGGGCGGCCGGGCTGCAGGCATTGTGGGGCCAGCGCTCGCGCCGGCCGCAGGCCGCGCCAGCCTGCGACGGGTTGCGGCGGCCGCCAGCGCAGCGGGCCGAGCGGCGGCGCGGCGTACGGAATGCCGAGGAAGGCACGAACGCCGCCTTGCGGCTCGCGCAGGCCGGCGATGAGGCCGCCGTCGACGGCGACGCTGAGCGAATCGGCGCCGTCGTCGCGAGACGCTGGCAGCGAGGCGTGCAGGTTTGCGCTCACGCGTAGCTCAGCTTCTTGCCGAGGCGATTCATGGGTACGTCGTAGGTCTCGCGCGCCGAGAACGCCGAGATCGCGGAGACGACGCAGGCGGCGCTGACGAAGGCCGCCACCGGCATCCAGCCGTTCTGGCCTTCGCCGAGGATGGCGGCGCTGATGGTCGGGGCGAAGCCGCCGAGGGCAAAGCCGATCTGCGTGCCGATCGCCATGCCCGAGAGGCGAACCCGAGTGTCGAACATTTCGCCGTAGAGCGAGGGCCAGATGCCATTGGCAGCGCTGTAGACCACGCCCGAGAGCAAGAGGCCGAAGACGAAGATCAGGGCCATGTCGGCGCGCGAGATCGCCCACAGCGTCGGCCAGATGAGAACGGCCGAGCCGAGGGCGCCGATGAGGAACACGGGGCGGCGGCCGATCCGGTCCGACAGGATTGCCCAGAGCGGAATCGCGGCGAGCGCGACGACGTTCGTGCCCACCAGCAGCAACAGCATGCTCGTGCGCGCGATGTGCATGGTGTTGACGGCGTAGGAGAGGACGAAGACGCCGAAGATGGTGCTGACCACCGAGACCAGCGCCGCGAAGACGACGCGCAGCACGTCGGGCGTGTGATCGCGAAAGAGCTCGATGACAGGCATCCTGGGCGTTTCATGCGCCTTGGCCTCTTCCTTGAAGGCGGGCGTCTCGGGCAAGGAGCGGCGGATCCAGAATCCGACCGCGACGACGATGGCGCTCAGGAAGAACGGCACGCGCCAGCCCCACGAGAGGAGCTGGTCTTCGGGCAGCGCCGAGATCGGCAGAAAGACGATCGTGGCGAGGATGAAACCCATCTGCGTCCCGCTCAGGGTAAAGCTCGTGAAGAAGGCGCGCCGGTTCTCCGGTGCGTGCTCGAGCGTCATCGAATTGGCGCCGGCCTGCTCGCCGGCGGCCGAAAGCCCCTGCAGCAGGCGCAGCAGCACGAGCAGGACGGGCGCCGCGATACCGACCTGGCCGTACGTGGGAAGCGCGCCGATGAGAAAGGTCGACAGGCCCATCAGGAGCAGGGTGAAGGTGAGGACCCTCTTGCGTCCGAACTTGTCGCCGACGTGGCCCATGAAGAAGGCGCCGATCGGCCGCGTGACGTAGCCGACGCCGAAGGTCGCGAACGCGGCGACCGTGCCGAGCTTGGGGTCGACCGAGGGAAAGAAGATCTTTGCGAATACGAGCGCGGCAGCGGTGCCGTAGATGAAGAAATCGTAGTACTCGACGGCGCTGCCGATCCAGCTCGCCAGGGCGGCCTTCTTCGGCGTGCGCTGCGGCTGCATCTCGGGAGCGACGGTGGGCGTCGGGGTCGTCATGCGGGTCTCCTGGTTGTGGCCTTCTGCGAGAGGCGTGACCAAAATGTACTAACCGGTTCGCAAATACTGATCAGTGGAAACCCTTAGCTTCAGGGTAAATATCCCTGGCGCACGGTCTGGTAATCTCAACAAATGAGCGAACTCGTACAGACAAAGCCGCCTGCTCCCCAGACCGCTGGCGCGCCGCCCGTACGCACCTACGACGCCGAGCGCTCGATGGCCGATATCCTCAAGGTCGCCACCGCGGAGTTCGCCGACAAGGGCCTGAGCGGTGCCCGCGTCGACGCCATCGCCGCGGCGACGGCAACGAGCAAGCGGATGATCTACTACCACTTCCGCAGCAAGGAAGGCCTCTATCTCGCGGTCCTCGAGGACTCGTACCGGCGCATTCGCGAGATCGAGTCCAGGCTCAATCTCGACGACCTCTCGCCCGAGGACGCGCTGCGCAAGCTCGTTGCCTTCACGTTCGACTACCAGCAGGACAATGAGGATTTCATCCGTCTCGTGATGAACGAGAACATGCATCGCGGCGAGTACCTGGCGCAGAGCCGGACGATCCAGGAACTCAACGTGCCGGCGATCGACGCGGTGCGGCGCGTCTATCAGCGCGGCGTTCAGACCAAGGTGTTCCGTCGCGGCATCGACCCGACCGATCTGCACATGTCGATTTCGGCACTGTGCTTTTTCAACGTTGCGAACCGGCACACGTTTTCGCTCATCTTCAAGCGCGACCTGTCGGCGCCGGGCGCGCTTCGCGCGCGGCGCGACAGCATCGTCGAGATGATCGTCCGCTTCGTCCGGCGCTAGCGAACGTGGCTCAGGCCGCAACCTCGTCGGTCCAGACCCTGAAGTCTTCGAGCGTGTTCGGGCCGAACGCGGTCGACAGCGCGACGTCGCAGGCGTCGCGGCCGCGTGCCATCAGCACGCGGCCGATGCGCGGCTCGTTGTTGCGCGCATCGAAGGTGTACCAGTGGCCGCCCAGCCAGGCTTCGAACCAGCCGGCGAAGTCCATCGGGCCGTAAGGCGGCGGCATGCCGATGTCGCCGAGATAGCCGGTGCAGTAGCGCGCCGGGATGTTGAGGCAGCGGCAGAACGCGATCGCCAGGTGCGCGTAGTCGCGGCAGACGCCGCGGCCTTCGTTGTAGGCTTCCCAGGCGGTGCGCGTGCGCCGCGCATGCTGGTAGCCGAACTCGATGTGGTGGTGCACGAAATCACAGATCGCCTGGACACGCGCCCAGCCCGTCGGGCCCGAGCCGAAGCGCTGCCAGGCGACGTCGGACAGCTGATCGGTCTCGCAATAGCGGCTGCCGAGCAGATACACGAGGGTCGACTCCGGCAGCTGCTCGATCGGCGTCTGCGTTGCCGTCGGCACGACGACGTCGGGCACGCCGCTGTCGTTGACCAGCGCGTCGGTGCGCAGCACGATGCGGCCGCGCGGCGCAACGATGCGGCTGCACCAGTTGCCGAACAGGTCGCGATACGTGCTGATCGGCACCGGCGGATCCGTCACCAGGCGATCCGGCTGCACCAGGTCCGACGCCCGCGAGTAGTGGACGTTCAGGACCAGGAGCATCGGCGTCGGCTGCGGGCAGCGGTACGCCATCTCGAACCCCACTCGAATCTGCATCGCCGCCCTCCGTTGCGTCGCTGCCCGGAAGCAAGCGACGTGCCGTGATGGCGGAGTATCAGCGGTTCGACCGTCAGTCGTCGAGGTTGAGCTCGAGCCGATGCAGATCCTCGGCGACGAGCTCGGGCGGGCGCGCCCGCAGCGTGTCGTCGAGGCTGAGGTCGCGCGCCAGATCGAGCGCCTGCCCGGCCGTGAGGCCGGGGTTGAGGCCGACCAGGCGCTTCGAGCAGCGTGCGTACCAGTCGATGTTCGAGCACACGTACTCGGAGCCTTCCTGGTCCCAGCGCGAGGGTTGGGGGTTGGTTTGATCGAACGAGGTGTTCATCGGCGTTTTCGTGGGCGAGGGTCGAAAACGAAAGTCTCGCCCGGCCGCCCACGCATGGACAGGGCGAAGGCCGCCGCCTGTCCAGAGGCGCTCGTAACCGCTGCGCAATTCGTGAAGTTTTCTTGTCGGTGGCATTTGCGCGCCGGCCTGCGTTGCCGGGGCCGGGAAATTCGTTCATGCATCGGCGCGCCATTGCGCAGTCTTTGATCTGCCGATGCCTTCTGCGTCAACGGGCGGCGCCGGTCACGCGCGCGAGAAAGGCTTTCGTGCGTTCGTGTCGCGGCCGCGTCAGCACGTCCTGCGGCGGGCCGGCCTCGACGACGACGCCGCCGTCCATGAAGACGACGCGATCGCCGGCGTCGCGCGCGAACGCCATCTCGTGCGTGACGACGATCATCGTCATGCCGTCGTCGGCGAGGCCGCGCATGACGCCCAGCACTTCGTCGACGAGCTCGGGGTCGAGGGCCGAAGTCGGCTCGTCGAAGAGCATGAGCTTGGGCTGCATCGCCAGCGCCCGGGCGATCGCAACGCGCTGCTGCTGGCCGCCGGACAGGCGGCTCGGATAGGCGAGGGCCTTCTCCGCGAGGCCGACGCGGCCGAGGAGCGCCTCGGCGCGCTCGACCGCCGCGGCGCGCGATTCGCGCTTGACCCGGATCGGTGCCTCGATCACGTTCTCGAGCACGGTCATGTGCGGAAAGAGATTGAAGCGCTGAAAGACCATGCCGATCGCGGCGCGTTGCCGGCAGACCTCGCGCTCGTGCATCTCGTGAAGACGCTCGCCGCGCTCCCGATAGCCGACGAGCTCGCCGTCGACCTCGATGCGGCCGGCGTCGATCTTCTCGAGATGGTTGATACAGCGCAGCAACGTGCTCTTGCCCGAGCCCGAAGGGCCGATCAGGCACAGCACCTCGCCCGCCGCGACTTCGAGATCGATGCCTTTCAGCACCTCGTCGCGCCCGTAGCGCTTGTGCACGCCCTCGGCGCGAACCATCGGCGGCGTGCTCATGCTGCGCGCAGGCCGGTGCCGGCGCGTGCGAGCCGCCGCTCGACGATGTACTGGCCGACGCTCGTGATCGTCGTCAGCACGAGGTACCAGAACGTGGCGACGAGCATCAGCTCGATCGTCTTGAGGTTGGCCGACGAGATGTTCTCGGCCGCGGTGAGCAGGTCGCCGCCGGCGATCACCGAGACCAGCGAGGTCGCCTTCAGGAGCGAGATGAACTGGTTGCCCGCCGGCGGGATGATGACGCGCAGCGCCTGCGGCAGGATGATGCGGCGCATCGCCAGGGCCCGCGACATGCCGAGCGCGAGCGACGCGTCGATCTGGCCATGGTCGACGGCGAGGATGCCGGCGCGTACGATCTCCGCCATGTAGGCCGCCTCGTTGAGGCCGAGGGCGATGACCGAGGCGACGAACGGCGTCACCAGGGCGTTCGTGTCGAACGGGCCGATGTGCTCGAAGAGCAGCGCCAGGTTGCCCCAGAGCAGGATCTGCACGAGCAGCGGCGTGCCGCGCAGCAGCCACGTGTAGCCGCCGCTGAAAAGACGCAGCACCGGGCTTGGCGACAGGCGCATCACCGCGAGCAGCACGCCGAGCACGAGACCGACGATCGCCGCGAGAACGGCGAGCACGACCGTCGTGCGCAGGCCGCGCAGGATCGCCGGCGCGAACTGGAACTGCGCGATCGCGGCGCGATCGATGTGCGGATTGCGCCAGAGCGAAACCGCCAGCGCGGCCAGGAGCACGACGACGACCGCGCTGCCGAGCCAGAGCCACGGCCGCGGCAGCGCAACGACGCGGAGTGTGTCGGCCGCGCGCGGTGCGCCGGCGGGAGCGGCCACGCGTTAAGGCCTGTTGACGCGATCGAAGGACACGCGCCCTATATCTTCACGTTGGCGCCGCCGTTGATCGTCGCCGAGCTCACGGCGCCGTCTTCGACGCCGTGCTTCTGCAGGAGCTTTCGGTAGGTGCCGTCGGCGATCAGGGCGTTGAGCGACTTCTGCAGCGCGTCGCGCAAGGCGGTATTCGTTTTCGGCACGGCGATGCCCAGCGGCACCGGCTGGTAGACGTGCCCGGCGACGACGTCGAAGATCGTCCCGTCGCCGGCCGTCTTGGCGAGATACACCATCACCGGCGAGTTGCCGAGAAAGGCAGCGACGCGACCGCTCTGCACCTGCAGGCGCGCGTCGGCAGGCTGCGCGTACGACATGTTCTGGATCGCCGGCTTGCCGGCGGCGACGCACTTGGCGCTCATTTCATCGACGAGCGCAATCTGCGTCGAGCCCTGCACCGTCGAGACCGTCTTGCCGCACGCCGTCTCGAGGCTCTCGACGCGCTCGGGGTTGCCCTTCTTCACGAGCAGCATCGTGCCGAGGTTGAAGAAGTCGACGAAGTCGACGACTTTTTCGCGTTCCGGCGTGTCGTTCATCAGCGTGAACGAGATGTCGATGTGCTTGGCCTCCATCGCCGGCAGGATGCCGTTGAAGGCGATCGCCTTGTGCACGATGGGCCGGCCCATCTGCTGGCTCATCGCCGCGGCGAGGTCGACGATAAAGCCCTGCAGCGTCGTGCCGTCGGACGCGTATGAAATCATCGGCGGGCTGTTCGTGATCGTGCCCGACTGGATCTCTTCGGCGGCCTCGGCAACGCCGAGACCGCCGAGCAGGACCGCCGGCAGAGACAGGAACGCCGCGAGTCGGCGAAGCGTCTTCGCCTGGTTTGTGCATCGCATCATGGTCTCCCTGTCGAATCGAAGAAGCCTTCGCGCCCGGCCGGCTGCGTGCCGGGCTGAAACGAGTTCTACACCACCCGGTCCGCAGGATCGATCCGTACATTCCGCGACACTCGCCGCCGGGGCCGCCTGGGACGAGAATCCGCCAGGCGTGCTTCGCCGAAGCAGTCTGGCCGCACGGATAGGGGAGAGCGTGAAGTCGTGAAGACCGGTTTGACGGCGTGGTCCGTGCTCTGCGATTTCGATGGCACCATCGCGCAGGAAGACGTGACCGATTCGCTGCTCATGCGTTTCGGCCGCCCGGGCTGGGACGTGCTCGAGGTCGATTGGCGCGAAGGCCGGATCGGCTCGCGCGAATGCATGGCCGGGCAGATCGCGCTCCTCGACTGCAGCCGCGCCGAACTCGACGAGCACCTCGCGGGCATGACGATCGATCCCGACTTCGGGCGCTTCGCGGCCGCCGTTCGCGATGCCCGTGCGGCCCTCACCATCGTCAGCGACGGGCTCGACTACGCGATCCGCTCGATGCTGCGCCGGCACGGCCTCGATGGCTTGCCGATCGTGGCGAGCCGTCTGGTCCAGGTCGCACCACGCCGCTGGAAGCTCGAGTTTCCCTTCTCGGCCGCTGACTGCGTCAGTGCCAGCGGCACCTGCAAGTGCGCCTGGGCCGGCGCACCGCGGGTCGCGCCCGGCACGCGCGTGCTCGTGGTCGGCGACGGTGCATCGGATTTCTGCGTCGCGCGCCGCGCCGATCTCAGCTTTTCGAGCAAAAGGCTGCTCGACCATTGTCTGGACCACGGACTCCCGCACCGTGCCGTCGCCAATTTCAGGCAGGCGCTCGAGCTCTGGTCGGCAATGTCGGCGCCGCGCGCCGGCCATGACCTTCTTTCATCTCCCGGCCGAGGCTCGCACCCATGACCGACGCACAACTGCTGGCCGACGAGGCCGAGTACTGCTCTTTCGGCGACACCGTGCACTACGTCGAGCCGCCGAAAATCTTCGCGCGCTGCGAAGGCAGCTACCTGTTCGATTCGGCGGGCGTGCCGTACCTCGACCTGCAGATGTGGTATTCGGCCGTCAACTTCGGCTACGCGAACCCGCGCCTCAACGCGGCGATGAAGCGCCAGCTCGACACCTTGCCGCAGGTCGCGAGCCAGTACCTGCATCCGACCAGGATCGAGCTCGCCAAGGCGATCGCCGAAGATGCCTGGCGCAAATGGGACCAGAAGGGCCGCGTCCACTTCAACGTCGGCGGCTCGCAGTCGATCGAGGATTCGCTCAAGCTCGTGCGCAACGCGCGCGGCGGCAAGAGCCTGATGTTCGCGTTCGAGGGCGGCTATCACGGGCGCACGCTCGGCGCCTCGGCCATCACCTCGAGCTACCGCTATCGCCGCCGCTTCGGCCACTTCGGCGAGCGCGCCCAGTTCATGCCCTTTCCCTATCACTTCCGCGGCCCGAAGGGCATGGACAAGGAGGAATACGGCGAGCACTGCGTGCAGCAGTTCGCCCGCCTCTTCGAGACCGAATACAACGGCGTGTGGGACCCGAAGGCGCGTCAGTGCGAGTACGCGGCGTTCTACGTCGAGGCGGTGCAGGGCACCGGCGGCTACGTCATTCCGCCGAAGAATTTCTTCACTGGCCTGAAGAAAGTGCTCGACGAGTACGGCGTGCTGCTCGTCGTCGACGAGATCCAGATGGGATTCTTTCGCACCGGCAAGCTCTGGGGCATCGAGCATTTCGGCGTCGTGCCCGACGTGCTCGTCTTCGGCAAGGCGCTGACCAACGGCCTCAATCCGCTGGCCGGCCTGTGGGCGCGCGAAGAACTCATCTCGCCGAGCGTATTCCCGCCGGGCTCGACGCACTCGACCTTCGCCTCGAACCCGCTTGGCACGGCGGTCGGCCTCGAGACGATGAGGATGCTCGCCGAGACCGACTACGAGGCGATGGTGATGGCCAAGGGCGCGCATTTCCTCGAAGGGCTGAAGGACCTGCAGAAGCGCCATCCCGAGATCGGCGACGTCGACGGCCTCGGCCTCGCCTTGCGCGCCGAGATCTGCCAGGCCGACGGCTTCACGCCGAGCAAGCGGCTGGTCGATCGCATGGTCGACATCGGCCTCAGCGGCGAGCTCGAGCATCGCGGTCGCAAGATGGGGCTCGTTCTCGACATCGGCGGCTACTACAAGAACGTGATCACCTTCGCGCCTTCGCTGCACATCAGCGGCGAGGAGATCGATCTCGGGTTGGCGCTGCTCGACCAGCTGCTGCGGCTGGCCAAGCGCGCTTGAGACGCAGCTCGTGCAGTGACACTTGATTCGTTTGTCGCAATCTGGGTCCATTGAACATGCGCTTTCGCGGTGAACGCTCAGCCGAGCAAAGGCGCAGTCGGGCGGCGTGCGCCGCTTCGCTCAGGTGGTCGCCCGCGCGCGCCTTTGCGCGCTCGATCGTTCGAGAACAAGAGCCATGACCCGCTCGATGGATTTCACATGGCACGGCGGCCGCTCGGGCGTTCTGCTCATCCACGGCTTGACCGGAACGCCGGCTGAAATGCGCTTCGTCGCCAAGGGCCTGCACGACGCCGGCTTCACGGTCAATGCAGTGCAACTCGCGGGCCACTGCGGCAGCGCCTCCGACCTGCTTGCGACCGGCTGGCGCGACTGGTACGAGAGCGTCGACGCCGCGGCGACGAAGCTGCGCCGGGAAGTCGACCACCTCTTCGTCGCCGGCCTGTCGATGGGCGCACTGCTGGCGCTGAAGCTCGCCTTCGAGCGGCCGCGCGAAGTCGACGGCGTCGGCCTCTACGGAACGACTTTTCGCTACGACGGCTGGGCGGTTCCGGCGATCGCCCGACTCTCGTTCCTGCTGCCCGCGGCATGCGCGCTCGGCATCGGCCGCAAGCGCGCGTTCATGGAGACCTTTCCCTACGGCATCAAGAACCAGCGGATCCGCGACTGGATCGTCGGCCGCATGCTCTCGGGCGACAGCGCCGCCGGTGGACTGCCCGGCAATCCCTGGCCGTCGCTCGCCGAGTTCATCCGTCTCTCGGGTCACGTCAAGCGCCGGCTCGATCGGGTCCGCGCGCCTTGCCTCGTCATCCACTCGACGAACGACGACATCGCCAGCCTCGACAATGTCGCCATCGTCGAGCAGAGCGTCTCGGCGCCGGTCGAGAAAATCCTTCTCGACGACAGCTACCACATGATCTCGGTCGATCAGCAGCGCGACGTGGTCATCGAGCGCTCGGCGGGCTTTTTCAAGCGCATCGCCGCGTAGGCTCAAGGGCCGGCGGGCGATCCTTCGCGACATTCGCGGAGGCGCCGCTCGAGGTAGAGGCGCTCGGCGCGATTTCGCGTCAGCGCGATCGCTGCGTCGTAGGCGATGCCGGCTTCGGCGCGGCGGCCGAGGCGGCGCAGCAGGTCGGCGCGCGCCGCGGGCAGCAGGTGGTAGCCGGCGAGATCACCGCGCGCCTCGATCGCGTCAATCCGGGCGAGACCTCTTTCCGGGCCTTCGGCCATCGCCAGCGCCACCGCGGCGTTGAGCTCGACGACGGCGCCGGGCTGCTCGAATAACAAGCCGCCGTAGAGCGCGGCGATCTGCTTCCAGTCGGTGTCCTCGGCGCGGCGCGCCTGGGCATGCAGCGCCGCGATCGCGGCTTGCAATTGGTAGGGGCCGCGACGCCGGCGCGCCAGCGCGGCATCGAGCACGCCAAGGCCTTCGCCGATCGCCTCGCCGTGCCAGCGCGCGCGGTCCTGTTCCTCGAGCGGCACGAGGGCGCCGTCCTCGCCGATGCGCGTGGCGCGGCGCGCGTCGTGCAGCAGCATGAGTGCGAGAAGGCCTTGCACCTCGGGCTCGCCGGGCATCAACTCGACGAGCAGGCGCGTCAGGCGGATCGCCTCGGCGCAGAGATCGGGGCGCATCAGGCCGTCGTCTGCGGTCGTCGCATAGCCTTCGTTGAAGACGAGGTAGACGACGCCGAGCACGGCGTCGAGGCGTTCGGGCAGCAACTCGCGCGAAGGCACCTCGTAGGGAATCCGCGCGTCATGGATCTTCCGCTTGGCGCGCACCAGGCGCTGCGCCGTCGTCGCTTCGGGCTCGAGAAAGGCGCGCGCGATCTCGCGAGTCGTCAGGCCGCACAGGGTACGCAAAGCCAGCGCCATCTGCGCCGGCTGGGCGATCGCCGGATGGCAGCAGGTGAAGACGAGGCGCAGGCGATCGTCGTCGACGCCCGAGTGCGCGGCGGTGTCGGCGGCGCCCGCTTCGCCGGCCTCCGGCGCCGCCATGTCGGGCGGCTCGTCGGTGTAGAGCGGGCCGGTGGCGCGGCGGCGCAGAAGGTCGAGGGCGCGGCGCCGTGCGACGGTGGTGAGCCAGGCGGCGGGTGCGGCCGGCAAACCCTCGGCGGGCCAGACCTCGAGCGCCTTGGCGAAAGCGTCCTGCATCGCGTCTTCGGCGAGCTCGAAGTCGCCGAAGCGTCGGATCAGGCCGGCGAGCAGGCGGGCGCCTTCGGCCCGGCAGATGCCGTCGATGATCGGCGTCAGCATCGCGGCCGGCCTGTTCGCCGATCGACCCGGGTCGGCGTTCGCTTCAAAGCATCGTCGCTGTGCGATAGAGGATGAGCAGCGATGCGATCACCGTCACGAGCACGGTGAGGCCGGCGCCAGCCTGGCGCGGTTGCGAAGGCCCGAGCGAATGGCTGAGGCCCCAGGCGCTGGCGATGCGCGCGACGAGCAGTGCGGCGCCGAGGGCCACGATCGTCCAGCGTGCCGTGCCGCTCGCTTCGGCGAAGGCGAGGAGCAACAGCGCGAGCGGCACGTGCTCGGCGAAGTTCGAATGGGCGCGGATCGCCTGCGCAAGCGTGGCGTGGCCGCCGTCTCCGGCGTTGACGCCCAGGCGCACCCGGGTGACGATGACGCGAACGACGAGGAGCGCGCCGAGGAGGCCGAGGACGGCTGCGAGGGCCGCGGAAACGGTTGGAAGGGCGGGTGTCATGGCCGTTCTTCCTGCTTCGCGCTCGACATCATGCCGAGGGGTCGAACCTCGATCGATCCGTTGGCCGCGGATGGGCAGCGTCCCGCCCAATGCACGGCGTCGTCGAGATTGGGTACGTCGATCAGGTAGTAGCCGCCGAGCTGCTCCTTGGTTTCGGCGAACGGGCCGTCGGTGGCCACCGTCTTGCCATTGCGGAGCCGAACCGTCGTTGCGCTGTGCGTCGGCTTGAGCTCGGCGCCGCCTCGCAGCACGCCGGCCGCCTGCATGTCGGCGCCGTAGCGGCCGTAGGCAGCGTGCAACTGCTCCAGCGCCTTCTTGTCGTCGAGCAGCGAGGCGAAGTTCTTCTCGTCGCCGTAGATCAGGATCATGTAGTGCATGGTGCTTCCTTGGGTGCCGCCCCGACGCCCGGGGTCGTTGCCATGACGCAGCGTATCGGCCGGATCGACATCGGCGGCATAAATATTTTTCAGTGCGTTGCCACTGCCGCGGCAGTCGGCCGCACGGCCTCTACCGCTGCGGCGACGAGACGAGCGAAGCCTTCGACGTCGTAGCCGGGCGTCAGCGATCGGCCCATGCGCACGACGACGAGATGCGCGGAAGGAACGACGGCGATGCGCTGGCCGAGGTTGCCCGAGGCGAAGAAGGCGTCGCGCGGCATGCCGAGGCGCTGGCGGCCGAGAGCCCGCGGATGATCGCTGCGGTTGGTCCACCAGCCCGCGCCATAGTCGGTGTCCAGCGTCGCCGACGCGGAGAACGCCGCCCAGCCCGCGGGCAGGATGCGCCTGCCTGCGGCCATGCCGTCGTCGAGATAGAGGCGACCGAAACGGGCCCAGTCGCGCGCCGTGGCCAGCACGTAGTGGGCGCCGACCGGCGTTCCGGTCCCGTCCATCTCCATCGTCACATGGCGCATGCCGAGCGGCTCGAACAGCTGCTCGCGGGCGAAGCGCTGCACCGCTTCGCCGCTGCCGCCGACCGTGTCGCGAACGATGCGCGCGAGGATTTGCGTGCTGGCGCTGCTGTACGACCAGCGCCTGCCCGGCGCGGCGACGAGCCTGGCGCGCTCGGCGTAGCCGGCCATGTCCGGCTCGGCGTAGAACATGATGTTCGACGGATCGAAGCCCGAGCCGTTCTCGTCGAGATCGAGGCCGCTGGTCATGCGCATCAGTTGCTCGATCGTGATGGCGCCGCGCGGATCGCCCGGCGCCTGCCAGGCGGCGATCGGCGCCGGCGCCGCGACAGCGAGCCTGCCTTCGCGAACGAGGATGCCGACGAGCGCGTTCGTCACCGACTTGCTCATCGAAAAACCGAGGATCGGCGTGTCGACGCCGTAGCCGGGGGCGTAACGCTCGGCGACGATGCGGCCTTCGTGCACGACGACGACGGCCTTGGTCCAGCGGTGCGGCGCCTGCCCGGGCTCGGCGAACGCGGCGTCGAGCGCGGCCTTCCACCCTGGGTCGCTCGGCTCGACGACAGGCGGCCCGGCAAGCTCGTCCGGCGCGCTCGCGGCTCGAGCGGCGCCGAAGCGAGGAGGTGCGACGATCGGCGCGTCGCCGTAGGCGAGCACGCAGCCCCAGCCCGGCCGCAAGACGGCGCGGCTTGCGAAACGGCCGAGGAACGATGCGTGCACCTCGTGCCGATCGTGATCGACGTCGTAGCGGATGCCCCATGCGATGAGGCGATAGCCCGGCCGCGGTGCCAGGCTTTGCGCGAAGGTCTGGCGCGGATCGAGCCCGCTCACGAAGGTCTCGGAACACAGGTCGTGCGCCGTCGTTCCGGTGGCGACGCGCAGCGCCCGGCCGGGCTGAAACCAGAGCATTGCAGCGACGAGAAGGACGAGCAGCCCGATCGCGGCGAAGAGCGCGGACGAAGACCGGTGGCGACTGCGGCGCGACATCAGGCGCTGCCCGCGAGCGCGGCACGCACCCGCGCCGCCGTCGGAATCGGCTCGACGGCACCGTAGCCTTCGGTCGAGAGCGCTGCGGCGACGCCAGCATAGCGGCCCGCCGCGTCGATGTCGTCGCCGGCGAGAAGGCGGGCGACGAAGGCGCCGCCGAAGGTGTCGCCGGCGCCGGTCGCGTCGATCGCCTTGCATGGCTGCGGCGCGACGCGAAAGCGCCGCCTGGCGTCGGCGACGAGCGCGCCCGCGGCACCGAGCTTCAAGGCGACGATGCCGGCGCCGAGGCGAAGGCAGTGGTCGACGATGGCGTCGGCGTTCGTGAGGCCGGTCAGCGCTGTCATGTCGTCGAGGCTGGGCAGGCAGATGTCGCACGTCGCCATCGCTTCGCTGATCGCGGCGCGAGCCCGCTCGAGCGGCCAGAGCTTCAGGCGCAGATTGGTGTCGAACGAGATGCGAACGCCGGCGCCGCGGGCGAGGGCGATGGCGGCGTGGCAGGTGTCGCGGGCCGTCGCCGACAGGCCGAGGGAAATGCCCGACAGGTGCAGCACGCGTGCCGACTCGATGCCCGATTGCGTCAGGCCGGCCGGCGTCATGCGGCTGGCGGCCGAGCCGGTGCGGACGAACTCGAAGTGATGCCCGTCGGCATCGTGGGTCACGAAATAGACGGCGGTGAATGCGCAGGCGTCGCTGCGCACGCCCTCGTGATCGACGCCTTCTCGACCCCAGAGTTCGCGCAGCTGCCGGCCGTGCGCGTCGTCGCCGACGGCCGAGAGGTAGCCGGTCTTCGCACCCTGGCGCGCCGCGGCAATCACGAAATTCGAGGTGTCGCCGCCGAAGCCCTGCAGGAAAAGCCGGCCGCCGCCTTCGCGCCGCTGGTTGAACTCGACCATGGCCTCGCCGAGGGCCAGGACGTCGAAGCAGCGGTTGTCGTTCATGGGCACGGCGCCTAGTGTCGCGGATGCCGCCGTCGCTTTCAGGCGCTGGGCTCGGCGACCGGCGCGAGGCCGCGTTGCGCCACTTGCGCGGCGGCGATGGTCACGCCCATCGTGGCGAGGGCCAGCCAGGCATAGAGCCACAGGAGCGGCATGCCGACGAGATGAGCTGGCCGCGCAGACCGTGCGAGCGGAGTGCGTGCTGCATCTGCGCCTCCTTGGTCCGCAGTCGCTTCGGCGCGGCGCGATCTTACGAGGGTAACGATCCGGGATGCTGCGCGCAGCGCGTGCTCGGCTCAGGGCCGATGCGGATCGAAGTGCTTCTGCAGCCCCTGCCAGCAGCGGTAGTAGTCGTCCTGCAGCTCGGCCGTTTCGAGCGCGTGGCGCGTCGGCCGCCAGACCGCGCGAGTCTCGAACATGAAGGCCATCGTGTTCTCGATGACGTCGGGCTTCGTGAGGTCGGCGCGACTCGCCTTCTCGAAAGTCTCGGCGTCGGGCCCGTGCCCGCTCATGCTGTTGTGCAGGCTGGCGCCGCCGGGCACGAAGCCCTCGGCCTTCGCATCGTAGGCACCGTGCACCAGCCCCATGAACTCGCTGGCGACGTTGCGGTGGAACCAGGGCGGCCGAAAGGTGTCGCGCGCGGCCAGGATGCGCGGCGGGAAGATGGCGAAATCGATGTTGCTCACGCCCGGCGTGTCGGAAGCGCTATGCATGACCAGGAATATCGAGGGATCGGGGTGGTCGAAGCTGACCGAGCCGATCGCGTTGAAGCGGCGCAGGTCGTACTTGTAGGGCGTGTAGTTGCCGTGCCAGGCGACGACGTCGAGCGGCGAATGATCCATCTTCGCACGCCAGAGATGGCCCATGAACTTGGCGACGAGCTCGTGCGGGCTTTCGACGTCTTCGTAGGCCGCGACGGGTGCCAGGAAGTCGCGCGGGTTGGCCAGACCGTTCGAGCCGATCGGGCCGAGATCGGGCAGGCGGAAACTGGCGCCGTAGTTCTCGCAGAGATAGCCGCGGCCGCTGCCGTCGGGCAGCTCGACACGAAATCGCACGCCGCGCGGAATGACGACGATCTCCTGCGGCTCGGCGTCGATCGCCCCGAGCTCGGTGACGAAGCGATGCCGGCCCGCTTGCGGAATGACCAGCAGCTCGCCGTCGGCGCAGTAGAAGACGCGCCGCTGCATCGAGCGGTTGGCCGCGTAGACGTGGGCGGCCGCGCCCGTCTGCGCCTGCGGGCTGCCGTTGCCGGCCATCGTCACGATGCCGTCGACGAAATCGGTCGGCGCTTCGGGCATCGGCAGCGGGTTCCAGCGCAGCTGGTTTGGTGGCGTCTCGACGGCGTCGAAGGCGCTCGCCATGCGACCGTCGCCGAGGCGCTCGAACGGCTCATGCATCGCCGAAGGGCGGATGCGGTAGAGCCAGGAGCGGCGGTTGGCGGCGCGCGGCGCCGTGAAGGCCGTGCCGCTCAGCTGCTCGGCATAGAGCCCGTAGGGGCAGCGCTGCGGCGAGTTGCGGCCGACCGGCAATGCCCCGGCGAGCGCCTCGGTGGCGAATTCGTTGCCGAAACCGGACTGGTAAGTGCTCATGTCGTGGGCGCTCATGTCGTCGACAAGACGCCGCGCCGCACCTGGTCGCGCTCGATCGACTGGAACAGCGCCTTGAAGTTGCCTTCGCCGAAGCCGTCGTCGCCCTTTCTCTGGATGAACTCGAAGAACACCGGGCCGAGCATCGTCTCCGAGAAGATCTGCAGCAGGAGGCGCGGCTTGCCGCCCTCGGTCGAGCCGTCGAGCAAGATGCCGCGCGTCTGCAGCTCGGCGATGCGCTGGCCGTGGCCGGGCAGGCGCTCTTCGAGCATCTCGTAGTACACGTCGTTCGGTGCCGTCATCAGCGGCACGCCGGCGAGCGCGAGCTTGTCGATCGTGGCGATCAGATCGTCGGTCAGCAGCGCGACGTGCTGGATCCCCTCGCCGTTGAACTTCATCAGGAACTCCTCGATCTGTCCCGAGCCTTTCGACGATTCCTCGTTCAGCGGGATGCGGATCTTGCCGTCGGGCGCCGTCATCGCCTTCGAGGTCAGGCCGGTGTACTCGCCCTGGATGTCGAAGTAGCGGATCTCGCGGAAGTTGAAGAGCCGCTCGTAGAAGCTGGCCCAGAACGTCATGCGGCCGCGGTAGACGTTGTGCGTCAGGTGGTCGAGCACCTTCAGGCCATGGCCGACGGGCCGCCGGTCGACGCCCTCAATGAACTCGAAGTCGATGTCGTAGATCGAGCGGCCGTCCTCGAAGCGATCGATGAGATAGAGCGGCGCGCCGCCGATGCCCTTGATCGCGGGCAGGCGCAGCTCCATCGGCCCGGTCGGCATCTCCAGGGGCTGGGCGCCGAGCGAAAGCGCGCGCTCGTAGGCCTTGTGCGAATCCCTGACGCGAAACGCCAGGCCGCAGGCCGAAGGGCCGTGCTCGGCCGCGAAGTAGCCGGCGGCGCTCTTCGGCTCGCGGTTGACGATGAAGTTGATCTCTCCCTGGCGATAGAGGACGACATGCTTCGAGCGGTGCCGGGCCACCAGCGTGAAGCCGAGCTTTTCGAACACCGGCTCGAGCGTGTGCGGGGTCGGCGACGCGAACTCGACGAATTCGAAGCCCATCAGGCCCATCGGGTTGTCGAACAAATCTGCCATTTCAATGCTCCGCAATCGTGGGAAAAGAATTCAGCCGACGCGGACGAGCTCGGTGCGGAACAGGGCGCTTCGCTCGACGTAGCTGGCGGCTGCCTGGGCCATTCGTGCGAGGTCCTCGTCGCCCAGTTCACGCGCGATCTTGGCCGGCGCGCCGAGGATAAGCGAGCGATCGGGAAAGCTCTTGCCCTCGGTGACGACGGCGCCGGCGCCGATCAGGCAGTGCTTGCCGATCACCGCGCCGTTCAGGACGACCGCCTGGATGCCGACAAGCGAGCCTTCGCCGATCGTGCAGCCGTGCAGCATCGCCTGGTGGCCGATCGTGACGTGGGCGCCGATCTCGAGCGGAAAGCCAGGGTCGGCGTGGAGGACGGCGCCTTCCTGGACGTTGCTCGCCTCGCCGATGCGGATCGTCTCGTTGTCGCCGCGGGCGACGGCGCCCGGCCAGACGCTGGCGCGCTGGCCGAGGACGACGTGGCCGATCAGCGTCGCTTCGGCGGCGACGTAGGCCGACGCGGGAACCTCTGGCGCGTCGGCGCCGATTCGATACAGAGCCATGTCGATCCGCCTTTGTCCCCGGGCTGCCTCGCTGCGCATCGGGCTGCATTGTGCAAGCCGCGGCAACCCCTTCGGGAATTCAGAATTCCGCCATCATGCACGGCATGCGAGACATCGACCTTGGGAGCCGGTACCCGGGCCGCGCGGAGGCGAAGCGATGAGCGGCTTGCGCGGCTTGGCTTTGCTGCTTGTTTTCCAAGTGGCCGGCGAGGGCGTCGTGCATGCGCTTGCCCTGCCGTTCCCGGGCCCGGTCGTCGGCATGGTGCTGCTGCTGCCGGTGCTGCGCTGGGCCTGGGTCCGCGAACCGGTCGGCGCCGCGGCCGAGTTCCTGCTCGGCCACCTCTCGCTGCTCTTCGTGCCGGTCGGCGTCGGCGTCATCACGCATCTGCATCTGGTCTCCGAGTACGGCGTTCGCCTGCTCGCCGCGATCGTGCTTTCGACGTGGATCGGCATGGCAACCACGGCGCTCGTCCTGCGCGCGCTCCTGCGCCGCCAGGCGGAAAGTGATTCGCATGGATGAGTTCGTCCAGCTCTGGGTCTACCTGTCGTCGACGCCGCTGTTCGGGCTGACGGCGACGCTCGTCACCTACGCGATCGCGCAGGCGGTCTACGACCGCTTCGGCCGCGCGCCGTGGGCCAACCCGGTGCTGTGGTCCGTCGCGTGCATCGGCACCGTCCTGGTCGTCACGCGCACACCCTACCCGACGTATTTCGCGGGCGCCCAGTTCGTTCACGTCCTTCTCGGCCCGGCCGTCGTTGCCCTGGCCTGGCCTTTGTGGCAGCGGCGCGCCGAGGTGCGCCGCCGCGGCGTCGCGCTGACGCTGGCGGCGCTGGTCGGCGGCCTCGCGGCCGGCGGCAGCGCCGTCGCGCTCGGCTGGAGCCTGGGCATGCCGGCGGACATCCTGCGCTCGCTGGCGCCGAAGTCGGTGACGGCACCGGTGGCGATGGGCATCGCCGAACGCATCGGCGGCGTGCCGGCGCTCGCTGCCGTCTTCGCGGTGATTACCGGCATGGTCGGCGCGCTCTCGGCCAAGTACCTCTTCAACGGCCTGAAGATCGACTCGTGGGCGGTGCGCGGCTTCGCCCTCGGCACCGCCTCGCACGGCATCGGCGCAGCGCGCGCCTTGCAGGTCCATGCCGACGCCGGCGCCTACGCCGGCATCGCCCTCGGCCTGCAGGTCGTCCTCGCCTCGCTGCTGGCGCCGCTCCTGTTCCGCTTCTTCTGAAGGTGTCAGCCGGCCGCAGCCGGCGGCGCGGAGCGTTGCAGCACGAAGGCGAAATCGAGCGAATGGTAGGGACCCTCGATGTCCTTCGCGTGCGGGCCGGTGCCTGCCGGGTGGGCGACGAAGTCGCTGATCAGCGACGAGCGGACGCCGAACACGACGTCGCTGTCGAGATAGGGGTCGCCGGCCCGGAAGACGTGCGTGGTCAGCGTCTCGTAGCCCGGCGCCTGGATGCGGAAGTGGACGTGGGCCGGGCGCCACGGATGGCGGCCGCTGGCCACCAGCATCCGGCCCACGGGCCCGTCGGTGGGCACGGGGTAGGCGACGGGCAGGATGCTGCGAAATCGCAGCCGCCCCTGGGCGTCGCTGTGCAGCACACCGCGGGCGCGATGGCCGTCGAGGTCCTTGTACTGGACGTCGTAGAAGCCTTCCTGGTCGGCCTGCCAGACGTCGACCGTGGCGCCGGCGATCGCCGCGCCGTCGCTGCCGCGGATCGTGCAGTCGACGAACAGCGGCTCGCCCGGGGCGCCGGCAGCGATGTCGGCCCCGTTGTCGAACTCGGGTGCCGTCTCGACGTGGAACGGGCCGAACACGGTCGCTTCCGTCGTTCCCGCCGGCATGCTGTGGTTCTGCGCCACGGTGAGCATCGACACGCCGAGGGTGTCGGACAGGAGGATGAACTCCTGGCGCTTCGCGTCGGTCATGTGCCCGGTCGCCGTGAGGAATTCGATGCCCTGCATCCACTCCGATTCGCTCAAGCGCGTCTCGCGCACGAACGCATGCAGGTGGCGCACGAGCGTGCTCAGCACTTCCTTGAGTCGTTCGTCGGTGCAGCCCGCGAAGCGGGCGATGACGGCGTCGGTGATGTTGTGTTCGTCGATGTTTCGCATGGCAGGCTCGATGAATGGAAAAGGGGAGGTCGCTCAGGGTCGAAGGAGTCGCTGCGTCGGGAAAAGGCTCCATCCCCAGCGCTGCTGAACCCAGCCCCAAAGCCCCTGGCGGAAGAAGATCGTCGTGACGATGGCCAGCGTGCCGAGGCCGAGAAGGTACCAGGTGCCGTAGTCGCTGAAGAAGTTGTTCAGCAGCCAGAAGAGCAGGGTGCCGATGATCGGCCCTTCGATGCGGCCGATGCCGCCGATCACGACCATGAAGATGGCAAACGCGGTCCAGTTGACGCTGAACGCGGCGTCGGGGCTGATGCGCAGGTTGCCGACGAAGTAGAGGGCGCCGGCCAGGCCGCTGCCGAAGGCGGCGACGACGTAGACGGCGAGCTTCATGCCGCGCACGTCGATGCCCTGCGACTCCGCGGCGACCTCGTTGTCGCGGATGGCGAGCAGCGCCAGGCCGCGCTTGCTGCGCAGGAACACGTAGACGAGGGCGATCGCCGCGACGACGCAGGCCAGCGCCATCCAGAACGTGGCCGTCTCGCGCGTCGCCTTCGCGATGCCGCGCAGCGCCGTCAGGCTCGTGCCCGAGCCGCCGCCGACGGCGGAGATGTTGGCGAAGACCAGGCGAAAGACGTCGGCGATGACCCAGGTGCCGATCGCGAAGTAGCCGCCGGCGAGGCGAAAGGCGACGAAGGACACGGGCACGGCGATCAGCGCCGTCGCGATCGCACCGAGCGGCACGGCGACGAAGGCGTTGACGCCGGCGAAGTTGCCGAGCGCGAGCATCACGTAGCCGCCCAGGCCGAAGAAGGCCTGCTGGCCGATCGAAACCATGCCGCCGTAGCCGGCGAGCAGGTTCCACATCGTCGCGAAGATGAAGTAGCACGCGATCTCGACGAAATCGCGCATCCAGCTCGATGCGTTTTCCGCCGGCGCCCAGAACGGCAAGGTCGCGGCGATCGCCGCGAGCGCGACGCCGATCGCCAGGGCCGCACGACTCGCGCGCGTGCTGCGCACGACCCGCGCGTGGGCAGGCGTCGGTGCAGGCAATAGGAAAGCCTTCTGCATCGCTCAGCCCACGGTCTTAGGAAACAGGCCCTGCGGCCGGATCACGAGCACGGCGAGGAACACGAGGTGGCCGAGCCAGATGCCCCAGCCGGGATCGAGCCGAAAGCCGATCTGCTGCGTCACGCCGAGCAGCAGCGCTCCGACCAGGGTGCCCCAGAAGGAGCCCATGCCGCCGATGATGACGGCCTCGAACGCGAACAGCAGCAGGGCCGGCCCATCGGCTGGCGACACCGTCGTGCGCATCGCCTGGAAGACGCCGGCGACCGCGATCAGCACGAACGCGATGGCCGTGGCGAGGGCATAGACCTTGCGCGGGTCGAGGCCCATCAGCTCGGCGATCTCCCGATCGTCCGACACGGCGCGAAACGCGCGGCCGATCGACGTGCGGCCGAATAGCCATTGCAATGCAGCGGTCGCGGCGACGGCAAAGGCGAGGATCACGACCGGAAGGACGCCGACGGCCAATCCGCCGGGCAGGCCGATGCTCGCCGTGCTCAGCCCTTCGCTGTCGATCGAGCGCGGATCGGCGGAGAAGGTCTCGAGCAGCAGGTTCTGGATCACGATCGACAAGCCGAAAGTCACGACCAGGGAAGGCAGCGGATCGCGGCCGAGCGTGCCGTTGAGCACCCAGCGCTGCAGGGCGTAGCCGAACCCGAACGAGATCGGCAGCAGCAACGCCGCAACGACGAAGGGGGCGGCAGGACCGGCCGGCAATACCGGCGCCAGCACGGCGAGGCCGGCGATCGCGGCGAACGCGGCCAGGACGATGAAGTCGCCGTGCGCCGTGTTGGTCAGCCGCATGACGCCAAAGACGAGCGACAGGCCGAGCGCGAACAGGCCATACAGGCCGCCGAGCAGCAGGCCCTGGAGCAGGACGTCGAGCATCATCCGAAGTACGCATGTGCGATCTGCTCGCGCGTGAGCTCGGCCGCCGCACCCTGCAAGGACACGCGTCCCTCCTGGAAACAGTAGACGCGCCCGGAGACGCGCTGCGCCAGCGCGACGTCCTGCTCGACGATCGCGATGGTCATGCCCTCGGCGCAGAGCGCCGGCAACGCGTCGTAGATTTCCTTCACGACGATGGGCGCCAGGCCGAGGCTCAGCTCGTCGCACAGCAGCACGCGCGGGTTGCTCATCAGGGCGCGGCCGATGGCGACCATCTGCTGCTGGCCGCCGGAAAGCGAGGTGCTGGGCTGGACACGCTTCTCGTCGAGGATCGGAAAGAGGCGATAGAGGCGCTCCAGGTTCCACGGCCCACGGCGTCGGGCGGCGCCCCCCATGCGCAGGTTCTCTTCGACGGACAGGCTCGGGAAGAGGCGCCGCCCCTCGGGCACCAGGGCGATTCCGCGGCGGACGATCTGTGCCGGCGGCAGGCCGCCGATCGCTTCACCATCGAAACGGATCTGCTCGGGAGCGGCCTTGACGAGCCCGGCGATCGACTTCATGAACGTGCTTTTGCCGGCACCGTTGGCACCGATGATGGCGACGATCTCGCCGGCGCGAAGCTCGAAGTCGATGCCGAACAGCGCCTGCGCATCGCCATAGAAGGCGGTGAGGCCCGCGGTCCGAAGGGCGGCGCTCAAGCTTCCATTCCCATGTACACCCGCTGCACCTCGGCATCGGCCATCACCGCGCGCGGCTCACCCTCGGCCAGCTTTTGCCCGAAGTTGAGAACGAGGAGGCGGTCGGCGATCGCCAGCAGCGCGTGCACGACGTGCTCGATCCAGATCATCGTCACGCCGGCGGCCTTGATGCGCTTCAGCTCCGCGACGAGCTGCGCCGCTTCGTGCTCGGTGAGGCCGCCGGCGATCTCGTCGAGGAGCAGGAGCTTCGGGCCGGTGGCGAGCGCGCGGGCCAGCTCGAGGCGCTTGCGGTCGAGCAGGGTCAGGCTGCCCGCGGCCTTGTTCGCATGTGGCGTCAATCCGGTCTGGCCGAGGATGCGCTGCGCCGTATCCCAGGCCTCGTGCTCCCGCTGCCCGTCGCCGAAGCTGGCCGCCGTGACGAGATTCTCGAACACGGTCATGTTGGCGAACGGCTGCGGCACCTGGTAGCTGCGCCCGAGCCCGCGGCGGCAGCGCTGGTGCGGGCGCAGGCTTGTGATGTCGCGCCCCTCGTAGTGCACGCTGCCGCGCTCGCATCGCACGTCGCCGCAGATCAGGTTGAAGAGCGTCGTCTTGCCGGCGCCGTTCGGCCCGAGGATGCCGAGCGTCTCGCCCTCGGTCACCGCAAGCGAGATGTCGTCGATGACCTTGAGCGCGCCGTACGACTTGCTGACCGATCGCAGCGCGAGCAAGGGCATCTGATTTCCTGCCGCGGTCCTGCCCGAAGCGTCACATCAGCCGCAGCGTGCCACCGGTCGGAATGTTCTTCGCGGCTTCGTCGTTGACGATCACGAGCTCCATCTTGTACTTCTTGCCCTTGCCCCACTGACCGAGCACCAGGGGCGTCTTGCTGACGTTCTTGAACGGGCCCTGGCCGCCCCATTTGACCGGCCCGACGACGGTATTCAGGTTGGTCGCGACGAGGGCGTCGCGCACGTCCTTCGAGCCCGGGCTCTTGCTGCGCCGCAGCGTGTCGGCCGCCACTTCGAAGAGGGCGTGGGCAAAGCCGATGGGCTGCGTCCACTGCTTGTGGGCGCCGGCCTCGTAGGCATCGGCGAGGGCGCGGGCGCTCTGCTTCGTCAGCGACGAGGTGAAGGGATGCGACGGGCTCCACCAGACTTCGGTCGTGAGGCCGTCGCCGAGATCGCCGAGCGCCTCGATGGCTCCCGGAAAGAGCAGTGCCTTGCCGAGCGTGATGACCTTCGGGCGCAGGCCCTGCTGGCGAGCCTGCGTCAGAAAGGTCTTGGCGTCGGGCGGGATGACGACACCGGTGACGATGTCGACGCCCGCTGTCTTGAAGGCGGCGATCTGGGCCGAGAAATCCTGCGTGCCGTCCTGAAAGCGGCCGGGGTCGGTGAGCGTGTAGCCCATGCCCGCGAGCGGCTTGGGAAAGCCGAGGTTCGGGTCGCCCCAGGCGTTGCCGTCGCCGTCGTTGGGGAACAGGCCACCCACCTTCTTGTTCGTCTTGACGCTGTTCCATCCGTTCGTGAAATTCGCGATCACGTCTTCGAGGCCCCAGAAGATGTGATACGTGTAGTTGAAGCCTTTCGCCGGATCGCCCTTGCGGCCGAAGAACCAGGGCTGCCAGGGCACGACGCTCGAGATGCACGGCGTCTCGTTGAGCTCGCAGGCGTCGCATACCGGATTGGCCGTTTCGGGCGTGCCCGCGGTGAGCATGAGCGCGACCTTGTCCTTGAGGATCAGGTCGTTGGCCACTTCGCCGGCGCGGTTCGGGTTCGACTGGCTGTCCTTGAGCAGGATCTGCACGTCGTACTTCCTGCCGCCGATCGCCAGGCCGCCCTTGAACGCGGCCTTCATCTGGTCGATCACCCATTTGTCGGCTTCGCCGAACGGCGCCAGCGGGCCGGTCTGCGGCGACACGTAGCCGATCTTCACCGTCTCGGCGGCGAAGGCGGCGCGCGTGGCGTCGAGCGACGCGAGCGCGGCGGCGGCTTGAACGAAGGTTCTGCGATTAAGTGTCATGGTGTCTCCTCGGTGGTGTTTTGCGTGCGGGAAAAAGAAGCGGCTGTTTCAGCCGGGCCGCGTGCCATCGAAAGCGTGCTGCAGCAGTTCGCGGATCGCCGCCCTCTCGAGCGGGCGCGGATTGGGGTACGGGCTCTGTACGGCCAGGTCGGCGGCGCGGTCGAGGCCCTCTGCCGGCATGCCGATGTCGCGCAGCGCCGTCGGCGCACCGTGCGTGCGGGCCAGATCGAAGATGCCAATGGCGGCGGAAAGCGGCCCCTGCGCCGTGCCCAGGGCGCGGGCGATACGGCGCATCGCCTCCGGCGCGGCATTGGCGTTGTAGGCCAGCGCGTGCGGCAGGACGACGGTGTGAACCGCCGCGTGCGGCAGCTCGAAGCTGCCGCCGAGGGTATGGCAGAGCTTGTGGTGCAGGCCCATCGAGACGCTGCCGAGCACCGAGCCGCAGAGCCAGGCGGCGTAGAGGGCATCGCCGCGCGCGTCGAGATCGTGCTCGTTCCTGCACAGGCGCGGCAGGGCCGTCGCCGCGGCGCGTATGCCTTCTTCGGCCATCAGCGCCGTGATCGGATTGCCGTCGTATGCGTAGAGGCCTTCGCACGCATGGGCGATGGCGTTGAGCGCGCTGGTCAGCGTCAAGCCGAGCGGCAGCGTCAGCGTCAGCTCGGGGTCGTAGATGACGGTCTTCGGCAGGACGCGAAGGTCGCGGCCTGTCTTCTTCACGCCGCCCTCGGTGAGGCCGTAGATCGGCGTCATCTCGCTGCCGGCGTAAGTAGTCGGAATGGCGAGAAGGGGGAAGCCGGCGCGCTCCGATTCGAGCGCGATCGCCTTGCCGAGCCCCACCGTCGAGCCGCCACCGATGGCGATGGCGCAATCGGCGCCGACGCGGCGCGCTTCCTCGCGCGCCGCCCGCGCCGTCTCGATCGGCACGTGCATGCGCGCTTCGGCGAAGATGCCGGCGGCGCGCGGGCCGAGCAGCTCGGCGACGCGGCGGGCGGAATCGGCCTGCTCGGGCGTCGATAGCACCAGCGCACGCTGCGCGCCGAGCCGCTCGATCTCGCGTCCGAGTTGTTGCAGCGCCCCGGCGCCGAAGACGACGCGCGTGGGCTGCGCGGTGTAGGTGAAGGGGGCCATGTGATCGTTGCTCTCAGCGTGGGTACCAGGGCGGAATCTGCGCGTCGACGTTGACCCACACGCTCTTGACCTGCGTGTACTCGCGCATCGCTTCGAACCCCATCTCGCGCCCGTAGCCCGAGCGGCCGACGCCGCCGAAGGGCGAGCCGGGGTTGACGCGTTTGTAGCTGTTGATCCAGACCATGCCTGCGTGCAGATCGCGCGCGAAGCGGTGCGCGCGCTGCAGGTCGCGCGTCCACAGGCCGCTGCCGAGTCCGTAGTCGGTGCCGTTGGCGATGCGCAGCGCTTCGGCTTCGTCGCGAAAGCTCAGCACCGTGACGAACGGGCCGAAGACCTCTTCCTGCGCCACCCGGTCGCGCTCGCTTTTCACCCGCACGATCGTCGGCTCGACATAGCAGCCGCGCGCCAGCTCGCTGGCCGCCGGCGCCTTGCCGCCGGCCAGCAGCTCGCCGCCCTCTTCGCGCGCCACGGCGACGTATGACAGCACGCGGTCGCGATGCTGCGCACTCGTGAGCGGGCCCATTTCGGTCGCCGCATCGAGCGGGTTGCCGAGCCGGATCGAACCGGCCAGGGCAATGAAGCGATCGAGGAATTCGTCGGCGATCTTTTCGTGCAGGAGCAGGCGCGAGCCGGCGATGCAGGCCTGCCCCTGGTTGTGGAAGATGGCCCAGGCCGAGCCGTTCACCGCGGCGGCGAGATTCGCGTCGTCAAAGACGATGTTCGCGCCCTTGCCGCCGAGCTCGAGCTGCACTTTCTTCAGGTTGCCGGCGCTGGCCTGGACGATGCGCCTGCCGGTGGCCGTCGAGCCGGTGAACGCGATCTTCGCGATCCTCTCGTGCTCGGCGATGTACTGGCCGGCGACGCTGCCGAGCCCGGGCACGATGTTGACGACGCCGTCGGGCAGGCCGGCCTCGCTCATCAGCTCTGCGATCTTCAGGCTGGACAGCGGCGTGATCTCGGCCGGCTTCATGACGACGCAGTTGCCGGCGGCAAGCGCCGGCGCCATCTTCCAGCTCGTGAACATCAAGGGGAAGTTCCAGGGCACGATCTGGCCGACGATGCCGACCGGCTCGCGCAGCAGGTAGTTCAGAAAGCCCGCCTCCACCGGAATCACGTCGCCCTGGAACTTGTCGGCCATGCCGCCGAAATAGCGAAAGCACCCGGCCGTTCGCGGCACGTCGAGCATGCGCGAGTCGTGCAGCGGGTGGCCGGTATCGAGCGATTCGAGACGGGCCAGCTCCTCGGTGTTGGCGTCGATCAGATCGGCGAGCCTGAGCAGGATGCGGCCGCGATCGGCCGCGGCCATGCGGCTCCACGCGGGAAAGGCTCGTTCCGCCGCGGCCACCGCCTTGTCGACATCGGCGCGGCCGGCGAGCGCGACTTCGGCGATCGTCGAGTTGTCGTGCGGGTTCAGCGTCGCCAGCGTCTCGCCGGATTCGGCATCGACGAAGCGCCCGTCGATGAAGAGCTGGTGCCGGATCGGCGTGCGCAAGCCCGCCGCGGCCTGCGGATCCGCGAGATTCATGATGCGGCTGCGGTGCTCAGAACTTGACCGGCACTTCGGGCGATTGGCCCTTCTCGATTTCGTAGACCAGCGTCGGCGAGCCGTTCTCCCAGACCAGCAGCATCGAGCGCTTCGGGCTGTAGCCCTGATGCCGGCAGTAGGCCGGCATCGCCGCCATGTCGCCGGCCTTCATGATGACGCGGGCGAGCGGCTTGCCGGTGTTCTTGTCGGCACAGTCCCAGTGAATCTCGTCGCACATCTGGAAGAACCACTCGACCCGGTCGTTGCCATGGATGATCGGCAGGATGTGTTCTTCGGTCGTCGGGCACATGAAGCTGTACTTGACGACCGAGGTGAAGCTCGGGTTCCAGGTGACCTGCGAGCGGCTCAGGAAGCCGAACAGGTTGAAGGCATGAACCTCGTTCTCGAAGCCGGGCTCGGGGTGCAGCTCGGGCTCGTTCTGCGGCACGTCGGCGAAGGCGCGGTTGATCGGGGCGCCGCGCGCGTCTGTGCGCAGCGGCAGATCGCCCTTCATGCCGACGCAACGCTTGGCGAGCTCGCGCTCGCGCGTGATCTTCGCCGTGTTGTTGCCGTTCTTGCGGCCGTAGGGCGTGCCGGTCTCCTGCGGTGCCGAGAACGGGTCGAAGCTCGCATTCGTCCAGTCGTCGAGCATCTGCTCGAAGGTGGCGCGGATCTGCTCGGTCGGAAAATTCTCGAGCAGGTCGACGCCGGCTTCCTTCATCGTCGCGTTGTACGAGCCGGCGTAGAGGTCGACCGAGGTGTACTTGTTGACCGTGCCGAGCACGTGGTCGAAGTTGACCCAGCCGTAGAAGAAGCCCCATGCGACATCGCGCATCAGGGCCCGCAGGAAGTTGCCGGCATCCATCGTGTGTGAGAGCGGCCGGCCGTCGCGCGTCTTCCAGCTGATGTGGGCGAAGTACTCGTCGCGGCGGAAGGTGAAGCTGCCGAGCGTGAAGCTCTTGTAGCCGTGCGTCGCGTCGGGCGCGGTGGCGAGGACTTTGGCGAGTTCTGCGGGTGCGTTCATGGTCGTGTCTCCGGGCTCGTGCGGATGCTCAGGCGGTCTGACAGATCTCGGCCCAGCGCTCGACGCTGAGGTCGCCCTTGCAGGTCTGCTGGATCAGGACCGCCGGTTTGGCGCTGCGGAACTGGTAGGCGGTGTTCTTCGGCAGCATCGCCTGGTGGCCGCGCCTGATCTTCATCCAGCCCATGCGCGCGCCTCGCGGCTCGCCCTTCACCAGCACGGCGCCGTTGTGCTCGGGGTCGGGAACGGTCTGTTCGGCATCGAGCTTGACGAGGTGGATCTCGACCTCGCCGTCCATGCTGAGCGCGAACTCGTCGTGGGCGCAGGTGTACCAGGGCGATGTGCCTTCGGCACGGATCGTCTCGAGCACGTAGATCTGGTTCTGGCCGAACACGACCTTTTCGTATGGCTTGGCCTTGCTCGCGATCTCGTAGCAGTTCGAGAACGCGTAGTGCTTGACGTTGTCGCCGATGATCTGGACGCCGCCCTTGTCGAAGTGGTCGAGCGATCCGAAGACGGTTTTGTAGGGGGCGTTCGACATGAGCTTGTCTCCGGTGTCAGTGCACTTCGGTTGCCCCGCGTTGCGATAAGCCTTGGCCGCGAGCAGCTTCGTTGCAGTCTAGGCAGTGTCCCGGCTCGGCGGTAGAGGGCGTCCCTAGACCTCATTGTTCGAACAACACGAACAATGATTCGGGTTATCCCTCGGGGCGAGCCGTGCTACTCGATGATCGTGGGCGTCAGCAGCTTGCGCTCGATCAAGGCCTGGTCCCAGGGCGGAACGCCGGAAAAGCTGGCAGTGAGCGTCTCTAGGAAGAGCTTCAGCTTGAGCGAGCTGCGCACCGTGGTCGGATAGAAGATCGAGAGCCAGAACGACGTCAGCTGGTGCTCGGGCAGGACGAGCTTCAGTGATCCCGAAAGGACGGCGTCGGAGGCGACGAGCGTCGGCACGCAGACGATGCCGGCGTGCTCGAGCGCGTATTCGCGCAGCAGATGCACGCTGTTCGTCAGCAGTACCGGATCCAGCTCGAGCGAGACCACCTCGCCGGGGCCGTGGAAGGCGAGGCGCTCACGCGTCGGATAACCGGAATACCAGCCGATCCGGTGCCCCTTCAGATCGCGCGGCAGCCTCGGCGTGCCGTGGCGCTTCATGTACTCGGGCGAGGCGCAGAAGACGCGGCGCACCGGAAAGAGCTTTTTCGAGATCAGCTCTTCCGAGCGTGGCGGAAAGATCTGCAGCGCGCAGTCGAAACCTTCCTTGACCGGGTCGATCACGGCGTCGTTGACGATCATGTCGAGGACGATCTGCGGATAACGGGCCTGGAATTCCTGCAGCACGTGCGCCAGGTGGCCGAGCACGAAGCCGGGCAAGGCATGCACGCGCAGGCGCCCGCTCGGCGAGGTCGTGACCTCGCGCATCTGATCGACAACCTCGTTGGTGCGGCCGACGAGCTCGGCGCAATCGCGCAGGAAGGTGAGGCCGAGCTCCGAGAGCTGGACGCTGCGCGTGTTGCGGTGAAAGAGCGGCGCGCCGACGAAGCTTTCAAGTTGCTGGATGCGCGCCGTGACGACCGAGCGCGAGAGCCGCATCTGGCGCGCCGCCTCGGTGAAGCTGCGCGACTCGGCGACGCGCACGAAGGTATCGATCGCGGAAAAGCGGTCCATGCGTGCGGGATTCTGCGGCTCGCCGCTCAGGGTGCCGCGCCCAGCGGCACGAGGTTGCCGAGCAGCGTCGGAATCAGCTCGCTCACGGTCGGATGGATGTGCATGGCGCGCTCGATGATCTTGTACGAGGCATCCGCGGCCATGACGTCGACGAGCGAATGGACGATCTCGTCGCCCTCGATGCAGAGAAGCGCCGCGCCGAGGATGCGCTCGCTCTCGGCGTCGTCGTCAGCCACTGGGTCAGACCCTCGATCGACTGTGTGACGACGCGGTCTTTCCTCGCCTTCACCGCTTTCATGTCGACTCGCACCGGCCCCCCGATGTCGACACCGTAGTCGGCGGCGCGGCGGGCGACGTGGGCCGTACGGGCGCTGGCGATCAGCGTCTTGGTCGGAATGCAGCCGTCGTTGACGCAGGCGCCCCCGAGATGCGCGCGCTCGACGAGCGCCGTTTTCATGCCGGCCTGGCCGCTGCCGATCACGATGGCGTCGAACGAATTCCTCATGTCGTCTCCCGGTGACGCGGCGCGCACGCCGCTTCGTCGTCCATCGGCCGTGCCGCCCCGACATCATCGGCTTGTCCGTGCCGCGCCGCCGCCGCGTCAGAATCGCAGCATGGCGCCGCGCCGCCCTGCCCACCGCTACAACGTCTATGTCGTCGAGCTCGACGATCGCATCTGGAACCTGGCTCGATTCCGCAAGGCCAATCCCGACTACCAGCTGGGCAAGCCCTTCGTCTACGTCGGCATGACGGGTCTCGACCCGGACCTTCGCTTCGATCGGCACAAGGCCGGCATCCAGGCGAATCGTTACGTGCTGGAGTACGGTCTGCGCCTTGTGCCGGCGCTCTACTCGGTCTACAACCCGATGCCCTACGACGCGGCGCGCGACATGGAAGTCGAGCTGGCGATCGGCCTGCGCGAGTCTGGCTATGGTGTCTGGCAGGCCTGAGCCGCCGCCGCCGAGCCGGCGCCATGGCGCCGATCACCTGGCGAGCCAGCGCGCCGCGGTAGGTTTCTTCCGACGCGTTCACGCGCGGAAGTCGGGGCCCAGAACGCGCCGTCGATCCGTTGGCGGCAAGGCGACCTGCCCCGAGACTCATTGGATTCCACACGAAGACAAGGAGCTTTCATGAAAACCCTGGCCCGAATCGCCGTCGCGCTCACTGCCCTCGCCTCCTGCGCGGCGTTCGCGCAGACCGACAACGATGCCGATCGTGCGCGGCGCGACCGCAACATGGACGAAGTGCTGGCCAAGCATCATGTCCAGCTCGACACGATGAACGGCGAAGCGCCGCAAGCGAAGCCGACGCTTCGCGAGCGCACGCACCATGTGGCCGAGACGACGCGCGAAAAGACGCACAAGGTCGCCCAGTCGACGCGCAATTTCACGCATCGACAGGCCGACAAAGCGCGCGCTTTCAGCGCCCGACATGGCCATCCGAAGAGCGACGGCACGGTGGTGAAGACGCCCGATAGCACGCCGTCCTGAGCTTGCTATGCCTGCGGGTGCGTCGTTTGCGGGCCGAGCCGAATCGGCGGCGGGTTCGTCAGCTCATGACGACCCACGCCGGCGCGTGATCACTCGGCTTTTCGCGGGCCCGCACCGCCTTGTCGACGCCGGC